>ERZ1034361.417-NODE-417-length-28634-cov-10.592569_pt1 | contig 28634 bp, 27 predicted proteins | sample MGYA00520617_ERZ1034361 | MGnify/ENA primary metagenome ERZ1034361 (study PRJEB33736, sample SAMEA104284507) | Azolla filiculoides | biome: Urban; feature: Water surface; material: Ditch water | place: Netherlands | collected 2015-10-28 | depth 0-0.1 m ...
AAGGCGATGCCAAAGAAGACCAGCATACCCATGATCGGGCTGCCCGCCATGAGCATCGGTACGCCTGAGCTTAAACCGACGACGGCACCGATAACAGTAGGAATGAGCGAAAGCGCCAGCAGCCAATAGGTGTTACGTAGCACCTGGTTGCGACTGGCATTAATGGTGATGCCGCCAAAAGACGGAGTAGAGCGAATATTCATGGATCAGATTCCTTCAGGAAAACAGTCACGTAGTGCGTATATAGTAGCTGAAAAGCTGAAAATCAAGTCCGCTTTCAACAAAGGGGTATTTTAGATGCTTTGGCGTGACAATTCTGTGTCATTCCAGGTCAGATATTCGCCACGATCAGCGGACCAATCGGCCATAACCCAGCGTTCGACATGGATGCCGTCGACGATCAGATCGTGCTTGGCTGGGCGGTGCGTGTGGCCATGAATCAACGTGGCATAACCAAAGCGCCGGGCTTCATCTTCTACCGTGCCTTCGTTGACGTCCGTCATCATTTGGGTCTGGGCATCGTAACGACGGCCCTTGCTACGCCAGCGCAGCCAGGTGGCGATGCTGCGTCGTAACCAGTAGGGCAGGCGTAGAAAGCGTGCCTGTGTTTGCGGGTCGCGCACCCGGGTACGAAACTTCTGGTACGACACATCACCCGTGCAATAAAGATCACCATGCGACAAGACAAATTGCCAAGTGGTGGTCGAAAGAATGTAAGGATCTTCCAGCCGGATCAAGCCCAATTCGGCGAGCACATGGTCGCTGACCATGAAGTCCCGGTTGCCGGCCATGAAGTAAACCACAACGCCCGCTTGCACCGTTTCCTTGAGTGCATGGAATACAGGTTGATAGGCTTTGAGACCGAGGTCTTCATCGCCCACCCATGATTCGAAAATGTCGCCCAGCAAATAAACCGACCGGGCTTCCCGGCGGGCACGTTCCAGAAAACTCAGGAAGCGTGCCGTAATCGCCGGGGTGTCCGATGACAGATGTACATCGGACGCAAAGAAAATCATTTAATCGTTACCGATTGGATGATCACGTCTTCTTTAGGCACATCCTGATGGAAGCCGCTGGTACCGGTTTTTACGGCCTTGATCTTGTTTACAACATCCATACCATCGGTCACTTTGCCAAAGACGGCATAGCCCCAACCTTGGGTTGTTTCGCTCTTGAAGTTGAGGAAATCATTGTCAGCTATGTTGATAAAGAACTGATCGGTAGCCGAGTGCGGGTCGCTGGTGCGGGCCATGGCCAGAGTGCCAGTCGTATTCTTCAGGCCATTGTTGGCTTCGTTTTTGATCGGTGCCTTGGTGGGTTTCTGCTTCATGCCAGGCTCAAAACCGCCACCCTGAATCATGAAGCCATTGATCACACGGTGAAAAATCGTGTTGTTGTACGTGCCGTCCTTAGCATAGGACAGAAAGTTGGCAACGGAAACCGGGGCGTGCTCGCTATCGAGTTCTACCGTGATGGCACCGAAATTGGTGTTCAGAATGACTGTTTGCATGGATTATCTCTCCTGTAAATTGCGCTGGGGTTGCACGATGGGGTTGCCTGGGGGTTTGCCTAGACTCGTGCTATATTCAAAGACACATTTTATCCGTATTTTCCCGATTACTTCAGTCTGTCATGCTCTCGATCTATAACACTCTCGCCCGTGAAAAAACCCCCTTAAAACCGATTCATCCGGGGCAGGTGCGTATGTACGTCTGTGGCATGACCGTTTACGACTTCTGTCACCTGGGCCATGCCCGCGTAATGGTGGTGTTCGATATGGTGTACCGCTGGCTGATGGCTCAGGGTTACCAGGTGGAGTACGTACGTAACATCACCGATATTGATGACAAAATCATTGCCCGCGCTAATGAGCGTGGCGAAAGCATTCAGCAGCTAACCGACCGCTACATCGCGGCCATGCACGAAGACAGCGATGCACTGGGTGTGTTGCGTCCAACCAAAGAGCCGCGCGCCACCGAATATGTACAGGAAATGCTCGATCTGATTGGTACGCTAGAAGGCAAAGGTTTGGCCTATCAGGGTGGTGATGGCGATGTGAACTTCGCTGTGCGCAAGTTCCCCGGCTACGGCAAATTATCGGGTAAATCACTCGACGATCTGCGGGCGGGCGAGCGTGTTGCCGTGGCCAGTGCCAAAGAAGACCCTTTGGATTTTGTGCTGTGGAAGCATGCTAAAGCTGGTGAGCCGGCCTGGCCATCACCCTGGGGCGATGGACGCCCGGGCTGGCATATTGAATGTTCGGCTATGAGCAGCGCCTTGCTGGGGGACCACTTTGATATCCATGGTGGTGGTGCTGATTTGCAGTTCCCGCATCATGAGAATGAAATCGCCCAATCCGAAGGCGCGCATGGCGGTACTTTTGCCAATGTCTGGATGCACAACGGTTTTATCCGTGTCGAGAAAGACGGCATTGAAGAAAAGATGTCCAAGTCACTGGGTAACTTCTTCACTATCCGTGATGTGCTCAAGGTCTATGACCCGGAAATCATCCGCTTCTTTATTCTTCGTGCCCAGTACCGTAGCCCACTGAACTACGCGACAGCACATCTGGATGATGCTGCTAACGCATTGGAGCGTTTGTACACGGCATTACGTAATGTGCCAGCCGAAGATGTGGCCGTGGACTGGAATAACCCGTATGGCCAGAAGTTTGCAGCTGCCATGAATGACGACTTCAATACGCCGGAAGCCATGGCCGTATTGTTTGAACTGGTGCAGGCCGTCAATCGGGATCAATGCACCAAGCTGGCTGGACAACTCAAAGCGTTGGCAGGCGTACTTGGGTTGCTACAACGCGCTCCGGAAGCATTCCTTCAGCGTTCTACCGGTGCCGATGCCGAAGGCCTGTCGCCTGAGCAGATCGAAGCCCGTATTCAGGAACGTTTAGCTGCCCGCAAAGCCAAAGATTTTGCAACGTCTGATCGTGTTCGTAATGAACTGCTCGAAGCAGGTGTGGTGCTGGAAGATACGCCACAGGGGACGATCTGGCGTCGTGCCTGATGATCATCAGCGGGTAATACCGCAAGCAGTGCTGGCGCGTAACGAACGCGCCATGTTGCTCATACTCGCAGGTATCCAGTTCTGCCATGTGCTGGATTTCATGATCATGATGCCGCTGGGGCCGTTCTTAATCAGCGCCCTAGGTATCTCTACGCATGAATTTGCCTTGCTGGTCGCCAGTTATAGCTTTAGTGCGGCCGTGGCTGGGCTGATGATGGCACCCATCGTGGATCGCTTCGAACGCAAGCGATTTCTGCTGGCGATCTTTTTAGCCTTTGCCGTTGCTACTTTGCTCTGTGCGCTCTCGCCCGGGTTTATCACCTTGTTACTTGCCCGCGGTCTGGCCGGCATCTTCGGGGGCATGATGGGCGCCATGGTGCACACCATCGTGGCCGATGCCATTCCCTTTGAACGTCGTGCTAAAGCAACCGGTTATGTGGCCACCGCGTTTTCGGTATCCAGCATTGCCGGTGTGCCGTTATCGCTACTCATGGCAGATGCCATGGGTTGGCAGGCACCATTTCTATTTATTGCATTGCTGAGTTCCGCACTCATCTGGTTTGGCTATAAGGCGCTACCAGAGTTTCATGGGCACCTGAACGCGCGGGAAGAAGGGCGGGCGATCCGGCAAATGATTGCGGTAGCTATTGAACCCAATCACATGAAGGCAATGCTGCTGACTGGCCTCGTTATCTTTGGCGGCTTTACAGTAATTCCCTACATTACTTTGTATGCCATCGCCAATGTGGGCATCGCGGGTGATCAGATTCCGTTGATTTATTTTCTGGGGGGCGCAGCAACCTTCATCACTGCACGTCTCATTGGGACGCTGGCAGATCGTTTCGGCAAGATCTTATTGTTTCGTGTCGTTGCAATAGGTGCCTGTGTGCCCGTGTTGCTCGTTACTAATATCGGTGCAGTGAGCCTGGTGTCATGGCTGCTCATCACCACGCTATTCTTTATTCTGGTATCTGGCCGCATGGTGCCCTTACTGGCCATTGTGGGTGCCGCCGTTAAACCGCAACAGCGTGGCGCATTCTTATCGCTCAATGCCACTGTGCAGTCATTAGCGATGGGTCTGGCCAGTATGGTTGGTGGGGTATTTATTACACAGACACCCGATGGCGTGATTAGTGGCTACGGTTGGGTTGGCCTCGTTGCCGCAAGCTTCAATGTCATGGCGGCGTTCTGGGTTGGGCGAGTCGTTATTCGAGACTGATTTGATGGATATCGTCCATTGATTTAACCGGTCAGCGCAAAAGATCCATCAATGAAAGAGCCACCCGAAGGTGGCTCGTTTGCTTTAGACGCTCAGGAACGATTAGCTGCTAAAGAAATTCCTCAGCTTCTGTTGCCAGCCGCCTTCTTTGGGCGAGTGGTGGTCTGGTCGTTCGCCTAGGCTTTCCTGGAACTGGCGGAGCAGTTCCTTCTGATCGCTGCTCAGGTTGACCGGGGTTTCAACAGCAACGTGGACATAAAGGTTACCGGCTACGCCGCTGCGCATGCCTGTAATGCCTTTACCGCGCAGACGGAAAATCTTGCCTGTTTGGGTTTCGTCCGGGATGCGCAGGCTGGCAGTGCCATCGAGCGTCGGCACATCGATATCACCACCCAATGCGGCAGTCGTCATGGGGATGGGGATCTCGCAATGCAGGTCATCGCCATCACGCGTAAAGAGTTCGTGCTGGCGCAGGCTGATCTGCACATACAGATCACCCGAGGGGCCGCCGTTAACACCGGCTTCACCTTCACCCGATAGACGTATGCGGTCACCTTCATTAACCCCAGCCGGAATTTTGATTTCCAGTGTTTTGTTTTCACGTTTGCGGCCGCGGCCATGGCAGTCGTTACAAGGATCTTCGATGACCTTGCCGGAACCATGGCAGTGCGGGCAGCTCTGCTGTACCGAGAAGAAGCCCTGTTGCATGCGGACCTGGCCGCTGCCCTTGCAGGTGCCGCAGGTCGTCGCATGGGTGCCCGCTTTCGCGCCGGAGCCTTTACAGGTGCCACAGTTAGTTTCGGTAGGAATGCGGATACGGGTTTGCGAGCCTTTGGCAGCTTCTTCTAGACTAATGTCTAGGTCGTAGCGCAGATCAGCGCCACGATACACTTGGCTGCGGCCGCCACGACCACCGCCACCACCAAAACCACCACCGCCGCCGCCTCGGAAAATCTCTTCGAAGATGTTGCCGAAGTCGAAGCCACCAGCACCGCCGCCGCCAAAACCGCCATGTCCCATGGAAGGGTCGACACCAGCGTGGCCATATTGGTCATAGGCCGCACGTTTATTGCCGTCGGTGAGTATTTCGTAGGCTTCTTTGACTTCTTTGAACTGTGCCTCGGCGGATTTGTCGTCGGGGTTACGGTCCGGGTGGAATTTCATGGCCAGGCGGCGATAGGCTTTTTTAAGCTCATCGTCGGAGGCACCCTTGTTAACACCCAGAATTTCGTAGTAATCGCGTTTGGACATGGCTGTTCAGCTTCAGTTCGAATCAAATATTGAAAATGCAAAAGGGGGCAAGGTTACCCTTGCCCCCGCCGGATCGGTGATCCGGAGTTACTTCTTGTCTTTCACTTCGGTGAATTCAGCATCCACCACATCACCGTCTGGCTGCTTGCCGGCATCGGCATTGCCACCGGCGGTAGCACCTGGTGCCGCTTCAGCTTCGCCACCGGCCAGTTGGGCCAGGGCTTGTGAGGCTTGCATGAGTGCTTCAGCCTTTTTCTCGATCTCGGCTTTGTCGCTGCCGCGGACAGCATCTTCCACTTCCTTGGCAGCGGCTTCGATCTTGGCCTTTTCATCAGCCGGAACCTTGTCGCCCAGTTCGTTCAGCATCTTGCGAACGCTGTGAACCGCAGCATCACCGCCGTTACGGGCATCAGCCAGTTCGCGGGCTTTGTGATCTTCTGCCGCATTGGCTTCAGCATCCTTAACCATGCGCTGGATTTCTTCTTCCGACAGGCCGGTGTTGGCCTTGATGGTGATTTTGTTTTCTTTGCCGGATTGCTTGTCCTTGGCTGAAACGTGCAGGATGCCGTTAGAGTCGATGTCAAAGGTCACTTCGATCTGCGGTGTGCCACGTGGGGCCGATGGAATGCCTTCCAGGTTGAACTGACCCAGGCTCTTGTTGCCGTTGGCCATTTCACGTTCGCCTTGCAGCACGTGGATGGTTACAGCCGACTGATTGTCATCAGCCGTCGAGAAGACCTGGCTGGCCTTGGTGGGGATGGTGGTGTTCTTTGCGATGAGCTTGGTCATCACGCCGCCCAGGGTTTCAATACCCAGGGTGAGTGGGGACACGTCAAGCAGCAGCACATCCTTCACGTCGCCTTGCAGCACGCCGCCCTGAACAGCTGCGCCTACGGCAACAGCTTCATCCGGGTTAACGTCTTTGCGCGGCTCTTTGCCGAACACATCTTTAACCTTGTCCTGAACCTTCGGCATGCGCGACATACCGCCAACCAGGATGACATCGCTGATGTCCGAAGCCGAACAACCGGCATCTTTCATGGCGGTAACACAAGGGGCGATGGTGCGCTCGATCAGATCATCGACCAGGCTTTCAAACTTGGCGCGGGTAATCTTCATGGTCAGGTGTTTCGGACCGCTGGCATCGGCCGTGATATACGGCAGATTGATTTCGGTCTGTTGTGCCGATGACAGTTCGATCTTGGCTTTTTCAGCGGCTTCTTTCAGGCGCTGCAGAGCCAGCACGTCATTCTTCAGATCGGCGCCGGATTCTTTCTTGAACTCGGTGACAATATAGTCAATCAGACGCTGGTCAAAGTCTTCGCCGCCCAGGAAGGTATCGCCGTTGGTCGACAGCACTTCAAACTGATGTTCGCCGTCAATTTCCGAGATGTCGATGATCGAGATATCGAAGGTGCCGCCACCCAGGTCGAATACGGCAATCTTGCGATCGCCTTCTTTTTTGTCCAGGCCGAAGGCGAGGGCGGCAGCGGTTGGTTCGTTGATGATGCGCTTAACGTCCAGACCGGCGATACGGCCAGCATCTTTGGTAGCCTGACGCTGGCTGTCGTTGAAGTAAGCAGGCACCGTAATGACGGCTTCTGTGACTTCTTCACCGAGGTAGTCTTCTGCGGCTTTTTTCATCTTGCGCAGCACTTCTGCTGACACCTGTTGCGGTGCCATCTTCTTGTCCAGCACTTCTACCCAAGCGTCGCCATTGTCTGCCTTGGCAATCTTGAATGGCATGAGGCTGATGTCTTTTTGAACTTCTTTGTCTTCGAAGCGACGACCGATCAGACGCTTGATGGCGTAAAGCGTATTTCTCGGGTTGGTCACGGCCTGGCGCTTGGCCGGTGCACCGACGAGAATCTCACCGTCGTTCGTGTAAGCAATGATCGACGGGGTGGTGCGGGCGCCTTCTGCGTTTTCAATAACCTTCGGTGTGCCGTTTTCCATAACGGAAACGCACGAGTTGGTGGTGCCGAGGTCAATACCGATGATTTTTCCCATGGATTCTTATCCTTATTTTTTGCAATATCGTTAATTGGTTGGGCAAAACGATCACGTTTCGCCGTTCATGGAGCGCATATGGGGCTGAAAAGCAGGTATTCAACCCCTCTTTAGGGTTAATTTAGCCTTTGGCTACCGTTACCATCGCCGGGCGTAGCACGCGATCGGAGAGCTGGTACCCTTTTTGCAGTACGTTGACCACGGTATTGGCCTCTTGCTCGGCATCAACCATGGCAATCGCTTGGTGCTGGTTCGGGTCAAATTTTTCACCAGCAGCGGGGTTCTCTACCTTCATGCCTGAGCGTTCAAAGGCGCTGAGTAATTGTTTCTGAGTCAATTCCACGCCGGAACGCAGTGTTGCTGCATCGGCAGCCGTATCGGTGAGAGCGGCATCAAGACTATCGCAAACAGCGATCATTTCGCGGGCAAATTTTTCTACGGCAAATTTGTGCGCCTTGGTGACGTCTTCGGCCGCTCGGCGCCGCATGTTTTCTCCATCAGCTTTGGCGCGAAGGAAGGCGTCTTGCAGTTCGGCAATTTTGGCTTCGGCAGCAGCCAGAAGCCCTTCCGGCGTATCGTCTTGCGCGGCTTCACACGCAGGTGCGGCATCCGTCAGATTTTCTTCGGTGATGGGGTTGATGATGTCGTTTTCTGGTGTTTGTTGGGTCATGAGGTGGTTAATCCGTTGATTAATGGCGACAGTTAGGCCGCATATGGGGCTGCTTTAGGCTTATTCAAGAGCGCCTAGTCCTTTTGCCCTTGCTTGCTGTTGTTCCAGCGCCTGCTGATCGGGCGGGGTGATGGGCCAGCCCGCCAAGTGGCGTTCTGTCAGGTCAGCCAGTGCCGAAATCCAGCTGGGGTCTTCGTTCAGGCAGCGCAAATAATGGAAATGCTCGCCGCCGGCTGTGAGGTAGGCGGCGCGGACTTCCATATTGATCTCTTCGAGGGTTTCGAGGCAGTCCGCCACAAAGCCCGGGCAGAGCACATCCACGCGCTTGACGCCTTGTTTGGCCAAGTCAATGAGCGTCGGTTCGGTATAGGGTTGTAGCCATTTCGCCTTGCCAAAGCGCGATTGAAATGTCGTCACGACGCTTTCAGGGGGCAGATTGAGCGCCTCGGCGACCAGGCGTGCGGTCTTGTGGCATTCGCAGAAGTAGGGGTCGCCGAGCTTGAGGTTGCGTTCGGGCAGACCATGAAAGCTCATGACCAAACGGTAGCTAGCATCCGGTAGGGCGGGCGTTGGATTCTGTTGCCAATGAGAACGTACTTGGTTGGCAATTGCATTGATATACCCAGCATCGTCGGCGAAATTGCGCGCATAACGCAATTCTGGCTGATTGCGCAATCCGGTGACCCAATTAAGCGCTTCATCGATGACCGTGGCAGTGGTGCTGGCCGAATATTGTGGGTACATCGGCAAGACAAGAATGCGCGTGGCGTTCTCGCTACGTAAACGTTCCAGCACGGCGGGAATACTGTTCGGACCATGGCCAGCGTAGCGCATTGCCCAGGTAACGATCAGGTTATGACCGCGTTGCCGCAGGGTCTGTTCCAGTGCGCTGGTCTGCGCCTTCGTGTGCACCATCAGCGGCGAACCGGCGTCTTCCCAAACGGTAGCGTATTTAGCGGCTGATTTTTTTGGGCGGACACGCAGGATGATGCCGTGCAAGATCAGCATCCAGAGGGCGCGGGGGATTTCAATAACCCGGGGATCGCCTAGAAACTCGGCCAGGTAGCGGCGCACCGCATCGGGTGTGGGGGCGTCGGGCGTTCCGAGGTTAACCAGAACCACAGCGGTTCTGGCAGGGGTGCCATGGCGCCATGCCGGAGCAGTTTTATTCATGTGGTGCCTAAAAAGAGGGGGTTGAAAGTACTTAGCCCTGAGCCTGTTCAGTCAGAGCACTGGAGAGCAGTCGGGCAGTAATGTCGACAATGGGGATGACCCGATCATAAGCCATTCGCGTTGGACCAATAACGCCAACTGAGCCGACAACCTGACCTTCTACCTGATAAGGCGCGGTAACGACACTGCATTCATCCAGTGTGGCAATGCCCGATTCCTGTCCGATGTAGAGACGGACGCCTTCTGCGCGCTGCGATAGGTCCAGCAAGCGGACAAGTGCCGTGCGCTGTTCGAAGAGATCAAAAAGTTCGCGTAAACGCCGCATATTGGAGCTGAGATCATCCACATCCAGCAGATTCTTTTCGCCTGAAATGACTGTTTCAGATTCTTTAGGCATGAGCGCCTCACCGCTGGCGGTGAGTGCTGCAGCCATGAGGGATTGCAGATCGCTACGAATACGTACCAGTTCTTCATGAACGCGGGTCCGCATCTGATGCAGCTCCAGGCCGACAAAATTCTGATTGAGCGTATTGGCCGCTTCGATCAATTCGGCGCTGGTATAGGCGCGGTCGGTAGAAAGAATGCGATTCTGGACGTTGCCATCGCTGGTGACCAGAACCAGGAGCACACGTTTTTCCGATAAGGCGATGAATTCAATCTGCCGAATTCGGTTGCTGGCGTGGCGTGGCGCAATCACAATGCCGGCAAAGCGGGTCAGATCAGAGAGTAGGCGGGAGGCATGGTTAATGATTTGTCCGGGCTGGGCTTTAGCGCCGGCTAGTTCGGCCAGGATGCGGGCGTGATCCATCTGCTCCAGGGGTTGCATGGTGAGCAGGGAGTCCACAAAAAAGCGGTAGCCACGGGGGGTAGGAATACGGCCAGCCGATGTATGCGGGCTGGCGATAAAACCGAGACCTTCAAGATCTGCCATGACATTGCGGACCGTCGCTGCTGAAAGATCCAGCCCGGATGCGCGGGAAAGCACGCGCGAGCCCACTGGCGCGCCATCGGCGATGTAATTTTCAACGAGAGTCTTGAGGAGCACGCAGGCGCGATCATCTAGCGGTGTGGGCGTAGATGTCAGTTTCTGGGAGGTAGAAATGATTCCGGCGGCAGTTTTGGAGGGCATGGAATAGATTCTACAAAATTATTCTGTGGTTTAATCGGGTTCTATCGCCGATATGACAAAAGCAGTTCTGGTCTGTCGTGCTCTCATGATATGAATGCCTAGCTGTAAGTGCCTTCCCGGGCCTGTTTGCGGAGTCGGATTGATGTCGTACCCATTGCCGTTAAAAACGGTAGCACTGATTGGTCGCCAGGAGAGTCCTGAGGTTGCGGATTCGATTGTGGCTCTATCCGGGTTTTTCCAGTCACGCGGCGTGAGCGTTCTGGTTGAGACGGAAACCGCTATTGAAGTTGGTCAGCTACAGGGTAGCACTGCGCTGAGTTCGGCCGAATGTGCCGACTTTGCAGGTATCGGCAGTTCAGTGGATTTAGCGATTGTCGTTGGTGGCGATGGCACGTTGCTCCACGCTGCGCGACAGCTCGCGCGTTTTAATATTCCTTTGGTGGGTATCAACCAGGGTCGCCTGGGTTTCATGACTGATATTGCCCGTTCCGGCATGCTGGAAGCCATGACGCTGCTCATGGAAGGTAAATTCACCCCGGAAGATCGCCTGTTGCTGGATACCGAAGTGGTATTTGGTGGCGCATCGGCGCAATGGCAGCCTCTGGCCAATCTGGCTTTTAATGATGTGGTGATCGACAAAGGGGCTACCGGCCGGATGATTGAATTCGAGCTACGGGTAGATGACGAATTTATTTACAGCGCGCGTGCTGATGGCCTGATTATTTGTACGCCAACCGGCTCGACGGCCTATGCGCTATCGGCTAATGGCCCGATTCTGCATCCCAAGCTGGGTGGAATTGCGCTGGTGCCGCTGTGTCCGCACGCCTTGTCTAACCGTCCGATTACGCTGCCAGATACCGCATGCATTGAGGTGCGTCTGGTGCAGGGTGCTAATGCGCGCGCCCACTTTGATGGGCAGGAAACGGTGGATCTGATGCCGGGTGATGGGGTACGTCTTAAAAAATCACCGCACCGGATCAAGCTATTGCATCCACCGGCCTATAGTTATTTCGCTATGTTGCGTCAGAAATTGCACTGGAGCGAAGGTCCGAGCATTCGCCCTGGGCTTGTGGTCAATACGCCTTGTCGTAAGCCGGACTGAGCCATGCTTTGCCGTCTGGTCATTCGTGATTTTGTGCTGGTGCACGAACTGGCGCTGGATTTTCAGCCGGGGTTTGGTGCGCTCACCGGAGAAACGGGTGCTGGTAAATCATTACTGATTGATGCGCTGGCTTTTGTATTGGGTGAACGTGCAGAAGCTGGGCTCATTCGTTCAGGCGCATCGCGTGCTGAAGTGACCGCCGAGTTTGATGCCTCGGTTGATCCTGCCTTTGTTGCCTGGTTTGCCGAGCAAGCCATTCCGTTGGAAGCGGGTGAGGGTGTACTGATTCGCCGTGTGCTGGATGCCGGGGGGCGTTCGCGCGCCTTGATTAATGGCGTGCCAGTGACGTTGCAGCAGGTGCGTACCGCCGGTGAATGGTTGCTTGATATCCACGGACAACATGCCCATCAGTCCTTGTTGCGGGCGGATGCCCAGCGGCAACTGGTGGATGACTTCGGACAATTGCAAACACAGGCACGTACAGTCGCTACCGCCTGGCGTGAGTGGGCGGCAGCCCGGCAGGCACTGCTAGACGCAGGCAAACGTTCCGGTGACATTGAAGCGCGCCGTCAAACGCTGGCTTGGCAGATTAAGTCTTTGTCTGAGTTGGCTAACGATCAGCCTGATTGGGGTTGGCAGGCTATGGGTGAGGAGCAGTCGCGCCTGGCGCATGCCTCCAGCCTGATAGAACTGACGCAGAGTGCAGTCGATGTGCTGGGCGAGGGTGACGAACCCATGATGACGATTCTTGGCCGATTGCAGCACCGGTTGCAGGAAGGGGCCGGGCTTGATAGTCGTCTGCAGGAGCCAACAGATTTGTTGGCAGCTGCCAGCAATGAGCTTTCCGAAGCACTGACTTTATTGCGCCGTCACCTGGATCGTTTTGAGGTGGACCCAGTCCGCTTGGCTGAGATCGAACGCCGCATGGCGGGCATGCTTGAATTGGCACGTAAACATCTGGTTGAACCAGCCGCATTACCGTTCTTGTATCGGGATATGGTGGCTGAAGCCGAGCAATTGGCCGACGCAACGGACGTGGCAGCGCTTGAAGCACGCGTTAAGGCTACGGCGGCTGCCTATGTTGATGCGGCTGCACGCCTGACCAAAGGGCGAACCAAGGCAGCTAAGGCCCTATCCAAAGGCGTTAGCGATGCGATGCAGGAGTTGGCGCTGGGTGGCGGGCAATGCCGTATCGCTTTACAAGCGCTGGATGGCGACGGTAGCGCCCATGGTAACGAGCGGATCGAATTACAGATTAGCGGGTTGGCCGGTGATGACTGGCGCCCGTTGTCCAAAGTCGTTTCAGGGGGCGAGCTTTCCCGTATCAGTCTAGCGATCCAGGTGGTGACTAGCGCCTGTAGCGCTGTGCCTACGCTGATCTTTGATGAGGTTGATGTCGGGATTGGCGGTGGTGTCGCCGAAGTGGTCGGCCGCCTGCTGGCCAAGCTGGGTGAACACCGACAGGTGCTTTGTGTGACACATCTGGCGCAGGTTGCGGCGCGCGCGTCCTGGCAGTGGCAGGTCAGCAAAGAGAAAGCGGACGGGCTATTTCAGAGCCGCGTGCAGGCTTTGGATGATGCCGCACGTATTGAAGAAATTGCCCGCATGCTGGGTGGCGTTGAAATCACGGCGCGCACACGAGCGCATGCTGCCGAAATGCTGCAGCTCGGCTAATACCAAGAGTTTCGCGTTTTAGAGGGTTTTCTTGGAAGGCCGGTGTGGGCAGGCTGCATCGACGCATTCGGCGTAGAGACACAGATCATGCGCCTGGATTTTGAAACCTAGCTTTGCTGCAATCTCGGACTGCTTTTTCTCGATTTCCGGATCGCAGAACTCAACGACCCGATCGCATTGCAGGCAGACCAGATGGTCATGATGCTCGCCCCGATTCAATTCGAACACTGCTTTGCCCGATTCAAAATTCTGTTTCTGCAGTAAGCCGGCCTGTTCGAACTGGGTGAGGGCGCGGTAAACCGTCGCCAAGCCAATATCCAGACCGCTGGTTACCAGAATCCGGTATACATCATCGGCCGTCAGATGCTCGTCTCGACGATTTTCAAAAATCTCGAGGATTTTCATCCGCGGCATCGTTGCTTTGAGGCCGGATTGCTGCAGGTCTTTCGGCGTGGGCATAAAGGGATTCCTGATCTATAACTTCGGATATCATAGCGTCTTTTACACCGAGCCGTTCTTCTCATGTCCTCCTACCGGAAAACCCCGTTGGCAGTTTTTAGCAAAGGCGTGGCCGGATTTGGCTTGGTGTTTAGCTTCTTTTTGCTGACTGGTTGCGCTGTTGAGCGTTACTTTCTTGAGTACCGCGTCAACGTGCAGCAAGGCAATGTGGTGGAACAGAAGAACATTGTCCAGCTGAAGCCGGGCATGACGCGTGACCAAGTGCGCTACGTACTGGGGACGCCGCTCTTACAAGATCCTTTCCACGCCAATCGCTGGGATTATGTCTACCGTTATGAAGATGGCGCCACGGGCGATATCACCATGCGCAACATCTTCGCTTACTTCAATGCGGCGGGTCAGCTGGAACGCGTTGGTGGCGATGTAGCGCCTGGAAAGCCGGTTGGCGTGCAAATTACCGGTGACGTTAATGCCGATGCGTCTGCAGCTGCAGATCTGGCTGCGGCAGTGCGGTCGAATGAACCACAGGTGATTGATCTGGGTAGCCTCCCCGAGGATGCCGAGGGTCCGCCTGAAAACTCCGAACCACCTAGCGACTCATGGTGGTGGCGCTTTATCCATTTATTCAAGTAAACAAGGAATTTGCCATGTCCGTTCCCGTCAAAATTGCTATTGCGGGCGCTTCCGGCCGTATGGGTCGCATGTTGATCGAAGCCGTGCTGCGTGACCCGGCTACTGACTTACACGCTGCTTTTGAGCGCGAGGGGAGTGAGTTTGTTGGTCGTGATCCCGGCGAATTTGTTGGGCAGACGACGTCGGTGCGTATTACCGCTGACGTGTCGGCCGGCCTGAAAGGGGCTGATTGTCTGATTGACTTTACGCGACCAGAGGCCACGCTGGCACATCTGGAAGCTTGCAAGACAGCGGGTGTGGGCATGATTATCGGCACAACGGGGTTTGAAGAAGCTGGCAAGGCTGCGCTTGCAGCAGCTGCCAAGACGATTCCTGTCGTGTTTGCGCCGAATATGAGCGTGGGCGTTAACGTCACCTTCAAATTGCTGGAAATCGCCGCTGGCATCCTGAATTCCGGTTACGACGTGGAAATCGTCGAAGCACATCACCGTCACAAGATCGATGCGCCTTCGGGTACGGCATTGCGCATGGGCGAAGTTGTCGCCGACGCGCTGGGTCGCAATCTGAAAGAGGTTGCCGTTTATGGCCGTGAGGGCGTTACCGGTGAGCGTGATGAGACAACCATCGGTTTTGCCACGGTCCGTGGCGGCGACATTGTGGGCGACCATGTCGTGATGTTCTGCGGTACCGGTGAGCGCGTTGAAATCGGTCATAAAGCCAGTAGCCGTATGCCATATGCATTGGGGAGTGTCCGCGCCGCAAAATTTATCCGCGGCCGCGCTAACGGCTTGTTTGATATGCAAGATGTGCTCGGCCTGCGTGGGTAAAGGCTGCGCTGAGGGCTAGCGCAAAGCGGTACTTTCCGCTATAATCCGGTCGCTTAAATCCTGCCTCTGCAGGACTCAAGCGGGAGTACCAGTCAGACCACCTACGGGCGGTTGTCATGGGCTCCCGCTTTGCATATCTGCTACCCGGAGTCGCTGTGTCCTACCCTGAGTCATCCGCCTCGTCTATTTCGTCCGCTGCCGCTGGCAGCCGCCCCCTGTGCTCAACCCGCCCAGCCGCTTTGCTGGTGCTGGCCGATGGCACGGTTTTCCGTGGTGAGTCTATCGGTGCTACCGGTAAAACCTCTGGGGAAGTTGTTTTCAATACCGCCCTGACGGGTTACCAGGAGATCCTCACCGATCCTTCGTACTGTCGTCAGATCGTTACGCTGACTTACCCGCATATCGGTAACACGGGTTGTAACGACGAAGACTTCGAGTCGGGCGCCAATTACGCCGCCGGTCTGGTCATTCGTGATCTGCCGGAAGTCGCTTCGAACTGGCGTTCGCAGAGTGATCTATCGTCGTATCTGGTTAAACATGGCATTGTGGCCATTGCGGGTATCGATACCCGCAAGCTCACCCGTATTCTGCGTGAAAAGGGTGCGCAGGCTGGTTGCATCGTTGCTGCCGCTGCGGGCGAAACACTCGATGACGCTGCTGCGCTGGCTGAAGCTAAGGCCTTCCCGGGTCTGGCCGGCATGGATCTGGCCAAGGAAGTAACCGTCGACAAGCCTTACGCCTGGACACAAGGTGAATGGACCCTCAAGGGTTATGTTACGGGCCCAACGCCGCGTTTTAAAGTGGTGGCCTACGATTTTGGTGTGAAGCGCAACATCCTGCGCATGCTGGCCGAACGTGGCTGTGATGTCACCGTGGTGCCGGCACAGACAACGGCGGCTGAAGTGTTGGCTATGAACCCGGACGGTGTTTTCCTGTCGAATGGCCCAGGAGATCCTGAGCCTTGCGATTACGCCATCACTGCAATTCGCGAATTTCTCGCTGTAAAAAAACCGGTTTACGGTATCTGCCTGGGTCACCAGTTACTGGCACTCGCTGCGGGCGCCAAGACTGCCAAGATGAAGTTCGGTCACCATGGCGCTAACCATCCGGTTAAAGACGTCGATACCGGTCAGGTGCTTATCACTAGCCAGAATCATGGCTTTGCTGCCGATGTCGATACGCTGCCCGCCAATGTGCGCGTGACGCATGTGTCGCTGTTTGACGGCACGCTGCAAGGTATTGCGTTGACCGACGCGCCGGCTTTCTCCTTCCAGGGTCACCCGGAAGCCAGCCCCGGTCCGCACGACGTGAGTTATCTCTTTGACCGATTCATCGATCTGATGCATCAGCACTCTGCAAAATAATAAAAAGTAGCCCTCATGCCCAAGCGTACAGACCTTAAAAGCATCCTTATCATTGGCGCTGGCCCGATTGTTATCGGCCAGGCCTGCGAATTCGATTACTCCGGCGCCCAGGCCTGTAAGGCTTTGCGTGAAGAGGGTTACAAAGTCATTCTGGTGAACTCCAACCCGGCCACCATCATGACCGACCCGGAGATGGCAGATGTCACCTACATCGAGCCAATCACCTGGCAAGTCGTTGCCCGCATTATCGAGACAGAACGCCCGGATGCGCTGCTGCCAACGATGGGCGGCCAGACTGCATTGAATTGCGCCCTTGATCTGGCGGCTCATGGCGTGCTGGAAAAGTTCGGTGTCGAACTCATTGGTGCCTCGCGTGAGGCCATCGATAAGGCGGAAGATCGCGAAAAATTCAAACAGGCGATGAACAAGATCGGTCTGGGTTCTGCCCGTTCGGCGATCGCTCATTCCATGGAAGAGGCGTATCAGGTTCAGGCCGGTATCGGTTTTCCAACGATTATTCGTCCGTCATTCACCCTGGGTGGTACGGGGGGTGGCATCGCTTACAACATGGAAGAGTTTGAAACCATTTGTAAGCGCGGCCTGGAAGCTTCACCGACCAGCGAGCTGCTGATTGAAGAGTCGCTGCTCGGTTGGAAAGAATACGAAATGGAAGTGGTGCGTGACCGCAAGGACAACTGCATCATCGTCTGTTCGATTGAAAACCTTGATCCAATGGGTGTGCATACCGGCGACTCGATTACGGTTGCGCCATCGCAGACGCTGACGGATAAGGAATATCAAATCCTGCGCGATGCATCGATCGCTGTGTTGCGCGAGATCGGTGTGGATACGGGTGGTTCAAACGTTCAGTTCTCGATCAATCCGGATGACGGCCGCATGGTCGTGATTGAAATGAATCCGCGTGTGTCACGTTCATCGGCACTGGCCTCCAAAGCAACGGGCTTCCCGATCGCTAAGGTTGCCGCCAAGCTGGCCGTGGGCTACACGCTGGACGAGCTGGCCAACGAAATTACCGGCGGCAAAACGCCGGCTTCGTTCGAACCATCGATCGACTACGTGGTCACCAAGGTGCCGCGTTTTGCGTTTGAAAAATTCCCGATGGCGGATAACCGCCTGACCACCCAGATGAAGTCGGTGGGTGAGGTGATGGCCATTGGTCGTACTTTCCAGGAGTCGTTGCAGAAAGCGCTGCGCGGTCTGGAAGTGGGCGTTGATGGCTTCAACCTGAAAACGGTTGACCCTGAGACCATTGACGAACAGCTGGCCAATGCCACGCCAGATCGCCTGTGGTACGTGGCGGATGCCTTTGGTGTCGGCATGACCGTTGAACGCGTGTTCGAGCTGACCAAGATTGATCCGTGGTTCCTGGTTCAGATCAAGGAAATCGTTGATCTGGAGCTCACCGTCGAGCAACGCGCTTTTGATAGCATCACTGCGGAAGAATTGCGCTTCCTCAAGCGCAAGGGCTTCTCCGATCGCCGTCTGGCTTATCTGACTAAAACTTCCGAGCAGGCTGTGCGCGAGCGCCGTCATGCGTTGGGTGTGCGTCCGGTCTATAAGCGCGTGGATACCTGTGCTGCAGAATTCGCCACCAACACCGCCTATATGTACTCGACCTATGAAGACGAGTGCGAAGCCAACCCCACCGATAAGAAAAAGATCATGGTGCTGGGTGGCGGCCCGAACCGAATTGGTCAGGGCATCGAATTTGATTACTGCTGTGTGCATGCTGCTATGGCGATGCGTGAAGACGGTTACGAGACCATCATGGTCAACTGTAATCCGGAAACCGTATCAACCGACTATGACACTTCGGATCGTCTATATTTCGAACCGCTGACGCTGGAAGATGTGCTGGAAATTGTCGCCATTGAAAAGCCGGTTGGTGTGATCGTGCAATATGGTGGTCAGACACCGCTGAAGCTGGCGCTGGCACTAGAAGCCAATGGCGTACCGATTATCGGCACTTCGCCAGACATGATTGATGCCGCCGAAGACCGTGAACGCTTCCAGAAACTGTTGCACGAACTGGGGCTGAAGCAGCCGCCGAACCGCACGGCTCGTACAGAAGAAGAAGCCCTGCGTATGGCCGAAGAAATTGGCTATCCCCTGGTCGTTCGCCCATCCTATGTATTGGGTGGCCGTGCCATGGAAATCGTACACGAGCAGAAAGATCTGGAACGCTACATGCGCGAGGCCGTCAAGGTCTCGAACGATTCACCAGTCCTGCTAGATCGCTTCCTCAACGATGCCTGTGAAGTTGATGTGGATGCGCTATCCGATGGGACGGAAGTCATCATCGGTGGTGTGATGGAACATATCGAACAGGCGGGCGTTCACTCGGGCGACTCGGCTTGTTCACTGCCGCCGTACTCGTTGGGTAAGGCCGTTCAGGAAGAGCTGCGTCGTCAGACCAAGGCCATGGCCAAGGCGTTAAACGTCTGCGGCCTCATGAACGTTCAGTTCGCTATCAAGGACGATGAGGTTTATGTGTTGGAAGTAAACCCACGTGCTTCGCGTACCGTGCCGTTCGTTTCCAAGGCGACAGGCCTGCAACTGGCCAAGATTGCAGCACGTTGTATGGCTGGACAGTCTCTGGCCTCCCAAGGTGTCACCAAAGAAGTCGTGCCGCCGTATTACTCGGTGAAGGAAGCCGTATTCCCGTTCGCCAAGTTCCCGGGTGTTGATACGATTCTCGGACCGGAAATGAAGTCCACGGGTGAAGTGATGGGTGTGGGTAAAACCTTCCCGGAAGCTTTTGTTAAGGCGCAGATGGCCAGTAGCGTTATTCTGCCTAAGAGTGGCAAGGTATTCCTATCGGTCAAAGACAGCGATAAGGCCAAGGCTGTGGAAATGGCTCGCCAGCTCCATTTGGCGGGTTATCAGCTGATTGCGACGCGTGGCACGGCGAAGGCCATTGAAGAAGCTGGTGTGCCTGTGCAACGTGTGAATAAAGTGACCGAAGGTCGTCCGCATGTTGTCGATGCCATCAAGAACAACGAGATTGCGCTGATCATCAATACCGTGGAAGAGAAGCGTCATGCGATCAACGACTCCCGTTCGATCCGTACTTCGGGTCTGATGGCGCGCGTGACAATGTTCACGACGATTTGGGGCGCTGAAGCTGCTGTGGCCGGTATTCTGTCTGGCGATGCGCTGAAGGTTTATTCCATCCAGTCACTGCATGCGCAGCTGAACTAATTTTATTTTTCGACTGCCATGAACAAGATTCCATTAACGGTGACAGGTGCAGCTATGCTCCAAGAGGAGCTGCATCGTCTCAAAACCATTGAACGACCATCGGTGATTGAAGCTATTGCCGAAGCCCGGGCGCACGGCGATCTTTCGGAAAATGCCGAATATGATGCCGCTAAAGAAAAGCAGGGCTTTATCGAAGGCCGTATTCAGGAAGTCGAAGGTAAACTCAGCCACGCGCAGATTATTGATCCTTCCAGCATGGATGCTGACGGTCGCTGTGTGTTTGGTTCGACAGTGGACCTGGAAGATGGCGATTCCGGCCAAAGCGTTACGTATCAGATCGTCGGTGAAGACGAAGCTGATATCAAGCAGGGCAAGGTATCGTTTGCATCTCCGCTGGCACGTGCGCTCATTGGCAAATTTGCCGGTGATGTGGTGCAGGTGCAGACCCCGGGTGGTCAGCGCGAATACGAGATGATCGACGTACGGTATCTATAACTGTGGCTAATCGGGTGCAGCGAGACCCGTTTAGCTGTTCTGGAAGTTGCGCTTGAGCTGACGAGGCGCTTTGCGTCGGCCTGTTGCTTTACCAGATTTGTCGACTTTAACTTCAACTTTCGGGCGCCAAACCACCAGCAACTTGCCGATGTGTTGAATGGCGGCAGCGTTCAGCGTGTTACAGATCTCGGCCAGATAGCCTTCACGGGTTTCACGCTCATCGCTAACCACACGGATTTTGATGAGTCCGTGACGGTTCAGTGAATGACTGATTTCCTTGAGCACGGTTTCAGACAGACCGTTATCGGCGATGGTCACCACGGGATTGAGGCTGTGAGCCTCTGCCTTGAGCGCACGGCGTTCGGCAGTGCTGATAGCCAGCTCACCGGGAACGGGGGCTGCGGCAGTTTCTTCGGCAATCAATTGGGCGATACGATCTAGGGTCATGGTGAACTCAAAGCAGTAAATACGGATAATGCAAGGCTGGCATTGTACGCCAGCCGCGAATAGAACAGCGAACTCAATCGAGAGATAGCAATTTATGGCAAGAACTAAGACCAGCAGGGCGTGGATGAGAGAGCACGTCAATGACCCCTGGGTGCAACGCGCCAAGGCCGAGGGTTGGCGTTCGCGCGCAGCTTTCAAGCTGATGGAAGTCGACGATAAGGATAAGCTGATCCGGAAAGGCGCTATTGTGGTCGACTTGGGTTGTACGCCTGGCGGCTGGTCGCAGGTTGCCCGTAAACGCCTAGGCACGACAGGCCGGGTGATTGGGCTGGATTTGCTGCCTTTGGAGCCAATGTTGTCCGGTGTTGAGTTTCTGCAAGGTGACTTTCACGAAGAAAGCGTGCTCAAACAGGTAGAAGAAATGCTGCATGGGGCGAAAGTAGACCTTGTGCTTTCCGATATGGCCCCCAATATGTCGGGTATTCCTTTGTCTGATCAGGCGCGATCCATCCAACTGGCGGAGCTTGCGCTAGACTTTGCCGCGAATCACTTGCAACCGCAGGGGTCTTTCCTGGTTAAAGTGTTTCAGGGTTCAGGTTTTGCTGAGTACGTAGTCGCTATGCGCCAAGTGTTCCGCAAGGTTGTTACGCGTAAACCAGAAGCTTCTCGAGGCCGTAGTAGCGAGTTGTATCTGTTAGGGCAGGGTTTGAAGTAGAGTGAGTAGTGAGCCGATGCAGGCTCGGGTAGAATAAGCAACCAGTTTGATTAAGGCAGAAAGCCATCGTGAATAACAATCTGTTTCGAAATGTTGCGATCTGGGTCGTCATTGGTCTGGTACTAATGACGGTGTTCAACCAGTTCAATAACAAGCAGAGCACCCAGAATTCTGTTGAGTATTCCCAATTCATCGAAGAGGTGAAGGATGGGAAGATCAGCAAAGTTGTCATGGAGGGCCGCACGCTGAAAGCGACGACCGCCGACGGCAAGAAGATCACTTCCTATGCGCCGCCAGATCTATGGCTGGTTTCAGACCTCCTCAAGAGTGGCGTAAAGATTGAAGCCAAGCCGGAAGAAGAGCCATCGATGCTGATGAACATCTTCGTCAGCTGGTTCCCGATGCTGCTGTTAATTGGTGTGTGGATTTTCTTCATGCGCCAGATGCAAGGCGGTGGCGGCAAAGGCAATAGCCCATTCTCGTTTGGTAAGAGCAAAGCCCGGATAACGGACCAGGCTCAGAACACGGTGACATTTGCCGATGTGGCCGGTTGCGACGAAGCCAAGGAAGAAGTGCAGGAGATCGTCGACTTCCTCAAGGATCCGACAAAATTCCAGAAATTGGGTGGCCGTATTCCGCGCGGCGTGCTGATGGTGGGTAGCCCGGGTACCGGTAAGACACTGCTGGCCAAGGCCATTGCCGGCGAAGCTAAAGTGCCATTCTTCTCGATCTCCGGTTCGGATTTCGTTGAAATGTTTGTCGGCGTGGGTGCTGCCCGTGTCCGCGATATGTTCGAGCAGGCTAAGAAGCAATCGCCTTGCATCATCTTTATCGACGAAATCGATGCCGTTGGCCGTCATCGCGGTGCTGGTCTGGGCGGTGGTAACGATGAACGTGAACAAACCCTTAACCAGATGCTGGTTGAAATGGATGGTTTCGAAGGCAGCCAGGGCGTGATCGTTATTGCGGCGACTAACCGTCCGGATATTCTAGATCCAGCATTGCTGCGCCCGGGCCGTTTTGACCGTCAGGTCGTCGTCCCGCTGCCGGATATTCGCGGCCGTGAAGAAATCATCAAGGTCCACATGCGCAAGGTGCCGGTGGCACCGGACATCAAGGCCGATATTCTGGCTCGCGGTACACCAGGCTTTTCGGGTGCCGATCTAGCCAACCTGGTGAATGAAGCAGCCTTGTTTGCGGCACGTCAGAACAAGCGTCTGGTCGACATGGAAGATTTCGAAAAGGCCAAGGACAAAATCATGATGGGCGCCGAGCGCCGCAGCATGGTCATGAGCGAGGACGAGAAGCGTAATACGGCGTATCACGAGTCGGGTCACGCTGTTGTCGCCAAGCTATTGCCAAAGTCGGATCCAGTACACAAAGTCACCATCATTCCGCGCGGTCGTGCGCTGGGTGTGACCATGCAGCTGCCTGAACAGGATCGCTACGCTTATGATCGTGGCTATCTGATGGATCGCATCGCCGTGTTGTTTGGCGGACGTGTTGCTGAAGAGCTGTTCATGCATCAGATGACTACCGGTGCTTCGAATGACTTCGAGCGTGCCACATCGATGGCGCGTGACATGGTTACCCGCTACGGTATGTCGGATCTGGGTCCTATGGTTTATGGCGAGAACGAGGGTGAAGTATTCCTCGGCCGTTCGGTAACAACCCACAAAGCCATGTCGGAAGCGACGATGCAGAAGGTTGATGCTGAAATCCGTCGCATCATCGATGAGCAATATGCACTGGCCAAGAGCCTGCTTGATGCGAATCGTGACAAGGTGGAAGCCATGACACAGGCGTTGCTTGAGTGGGAAACCATTGATGCCGATCAGATCAATGACATCATGGCGGGTAATGCCCCGCGTCCGCCGCAACCGCCGAGCGGTGGTTCTAACCAGCCACCTTCAGCGCCAGCGACAGAAGCTTCTAATGGCGCACCGGCTACGGCCTAATGCTCTGTTAATGCGTTGATTGATTCAGGCCGACCCGATCGATGATTCGGGTCGGCCTTTTTATTTAATATCTGCCCATGCCCGAAAACATCATTCCCTGTGGCGCCTATCGTTTGGCCTGGTCTACCGGTGAACCGCTGGTGATGGGTATTGTGAATGTCACCCCGGATTCTTTCTCCAGAGATGGTCTGGGTCTCAATGCGGATGCTGCCTTTGCCCAGGCGGTTGCCATGATGGCTGCGGGGGCTGATTTAGTGGACATTGGTGCCGAGTCGACCCGGCCAGGGGCGCAAGTCGTCAGTGCCGAAGAAGAATTGAATCGATTGGTGCCCCTGCTGGAAAGGCTTTTAGCCGAAGGCATTCCGGTATCGGTAGATACGTATAAAGCCAGCGTCATGGTTGAAGCGATTCGTTTGGGGGCAGGGCTGATTAACGATATCTCCGCCTTGGGTGATGCGGATTCAGCTAAGGTCCTGTCAGCGCATCCGGCAGTTTCAGTGTGCCTGATGCACATGCAGGGAGAACCCGGAACCATGCAGCATGCACCGGTTTACCAGGATGTAGCGGCTGAAGTCGAGGCGTTTTTGCAACGGGCGATTGCTAAGGCAGAGGTGGCGGGTATAAACCGCAACCGATTGATCCTTGATCCGGGATTTGGCTTTGGCAAGACCTTTGAGCATAATCAGACATTGTTTCGTGCATTGCCTCAATTGGCAGCACTGGGTTTTCCTGTGCTGGTGGGTGTGTCGCGCAAAGCGATGATCGGCCAGGCCACGGATAAGCCGGTGGAAGATCGCTGCGCAGGCAGCGTTGCAGCGGCTTTGCTGGCTACCCAGTATGGCGCGGCCATTGTGCGTGTGCATGATGTCGCGCAGACGGTTGATGCACTAAAAGTTTCCCGGGCTCTCGGCCCACAGCTAGATTTGGAGCAGTAATGAGTCGTAAATATTTTGGTACAGATGGTGTGCGTGGACGGGTAGGTCAATATCCCATTACCCCAGACTTCGTGTTGCGTCTGGGTTATGCCGCTGGAAAAGTGTTGGCGAATCGCAATGCAGCGGGTTCGCATCGGCCCGGAGTGCTGATTGGCAAGGACACGCGCAATTCCGGTTATATGCTTGAAGCGGCGCTGGAAGCCGGTTTTTCTGCGGCCGGCGTAGACGTCTTTCTAACCGGTCCATTGCCTACGCCGGGGATCGCTTATCTCACGCGCGCATTGCGCCTGCAGGCTGGCGTTGTCATTTCGGCATCACATAATCCCTTTGAAGATAACGGCATCAAGTTTTTTTCGGCAGATGGCAAGAAGCTTCCGGATGATGTGGAACACGCTATTGAGGCAGCCATTGACGCCATGGATGGCAAGCCCATGCAGACCGTTGAGCCTAAAGATCTGGGGCGGGCGCGTCGTATTGATGATGCCGCTGGCCGTTATATCGAGTTCTGTAAAAGCACCGTGCCAGCGAGCTTTGATCTGCGTAATTTAAAGATCGTGGTTGATTGTGCCCATGGTGCCGCCTACCACATCGCCGCAGAGGTTTTACACGAGTTGGGGGCTGAAGTCGTTGCCATTGGCAATGCACCCGATGGATTAAACATCAATGAGGGTGTGGGTGCCTTGCATCCGGAGCTTCTGGCCTCGACCATTGAGGCTACGGGTGCAGATCTGGGGATCGCGCTGGATGGGGATGCCGATCGCCTGGTGATGGTGGACGCAAACGGGACCGCCTACGATGGCGACCAGATTCTTTATGCGATTGTTCAGGAGCGCTTGCTGGATGGCCCGGTGGCCGGGGTTGTTGGCACGCTAATGACCAACATGGCGTTGGAGCAGGCGCTGGCCGAGCGGCAGGTGCCTTTCAAGCGGGCAAAGGTGGGTGACCGCTACGTCATGGAACTGCTAGCCGCAGAAGGTTGGTTGTACGGTGGCGAAAATTCCGGCCATATTCTGGCGCTGGATCGTCATACGACGGGCGATGGCCTTGTTTCGGCGCTGCAGGTACTGGTGGCGCTCAAGCGCTCTGGCGGAAAACTGGATGCGCTGCTGGGCGGGTTAAAGTTATTTCCCCAATGCATGATTAATGTTCCGGTTAAACCCGGCTTCAACTGGCAGAACCACGAGGCAGTCACTGCTGCGGTGGAAACAAGCTCGGCACGTCTGGGTAAACGGGGTAGGGTATTGCTCAGACCCTCTGGTACCGAACCGGTATTGCGTGTGATGGTGGAAGCAGAAGATGGTGCTTTGTCTCGCAGTGAAGCCGAGTCGATTGCCGCCGTGGTGCAGTCAGCCCTCTGAGCATTGACCGGAAGGCCGCAAGAAAATAGAATCTAGGCCTATAAACGGGCGCTCTCCGGTGGGTAGAGCGCCTTTTTCTCGTATAAAGCGCAAATAGGATCAGTGATGACGATAGTCAGAACGCCGCTGGTGGTGGGCAACTGGAAGATGAATGGTGCTTTTGGCGCCAACCAGTCGTTGCTGGAAAATTTGCTGCGCGGGCTTGTCCAGAAGCGCTTGCCCGAGATCGGCGTTTGTCCGCCGTTTCCCTATATTGCCCAGGTTGGCGCATTACTGGCCAATACACCGATTGTCTGGGGCGCCCAGACCGTGAGCGAACATCGTGCCGGTGCCTATACCGGTCAGGTCAGCGCGCCGATGCTCAAGGAGCTGGGTTGCACTTATGTGATTGTTGGCCACTCCGAGCGTCGCCAATATTGCGCTGAAACCGATGATGCCGTTGCGCGTCAGGCGGTTGCCGTGCTCGATAGCGGCCTGATGCCTATCATCTGTGTTGGTGAATCGGCTGACGAAGAGGCTACTGGACAAACGCTGGCTGTCATTGATCGTCAACTAGCACCGGTTCTTTTGGCGCTGGCCGGTGTGGCGGATGAAGGCACCACAGTGGTCATTGCCTACGAACCTGTTTGGGCAATCGGCACGGGCAAAACGCCCACGCCAGAGGGTGTTCAGGCAGTTCATGCGCATATCCGTCAACGACTGGATGCGGCCGGACTGGTGCAAACCCGGATTCTTTATGGCGGTAGCGTCAAGGGCAGCAATGCTGAATTGTTGTTTGCTTTACCTGACGTCGATGGCGGGCTGATTGGTGGCGCCGCCCTGGATGCTCAGGATTTCAGTACAATCTGCACCGCTGCGGCAAACCGCATGGTGTAACAACCGGATTTTTCAAGAAAGAGACGTAGGCAATCAGATGGATATTCTTTATGTAGTCGTTTTGGTCGTGAACATTGCTTCTGCACTGGGTGTGATTGGTTTGGTGCTGATGCAGCATGGCAAAGGTGCAGACATGGGCGCAGCCTTTGGTAGCGGCGCTTCCGGCAGCTTGTTCGGTGCAACGGGTTCGGCCAATTTCCTGTCGCGCTCGACGGCTGTTCTAGCGACGGTGTTCTTCATTAGCGCGCTGCTGCTCGCTAATTTTCAGTCTTCCGGTTCGAAAAGTGCTGGAAGTGTGATGCAAACCAATGTAGAATCCACACCCGTTAGTGCTGGTGCTGCGAGTGTTCCGACGGAAGGCAAAAATGCCGCTCCGGAGGGTGCGTCGAAGGCCAAAAACGTACCTCGGTAAGTTGCTGTTTTTAAGTAACAAACCGAACAGGAATGCCGACGTGGTGAAATTGGTAGACACGCTATCTTGAGGGGGTAGTGGCGTAAGCTGTGCGAGTTCGAGTCTCGCCGTCGGCACCAGGACATGATGTTCGCCCTGGTCGGTTGTTGGTTTAAATTGTTGTGCGTCATTTGGCAAACTTTAGGTGGCTTGATGCTCGAAAATTACTTTCCGATTTTGGTGTTCATTGCAGTAGGCATCGCCGTTGGCGTTCTGGGCCGACTGCTGAATCACGTGCTTGCACCGAACAACCCTGATATTGAAAAGCTCTCCGCGTACGAGTGCGGATTTGAAGCTTTCGAAGATGCGCGGATGAAGTTTGATGTTCGCTACTATCTGATCGCCATCCTGTTTATTCTTTTCGATCTGGAAATCGCCTTCCTGTTCCCGTGGGCAGTGGTGATCAAAGAGATCGGCATGGCCGGTTTTGTTACCATGATGGTGTTTCTGGGCATCCTGGTGGTTGGCTTCATCTACGAGTGGCGCAAGGGCGCCCTTGAGTGGGAGTAAGCGATGTCGAAGATCCAGGGCGTCCTTAACGAAGGCTTTGTTACCACAACAGCCGACAAACTCATCAATTACTGTCGTACCGGCTCGCTGTGGCCAATGACTTTTGGTCTGGCTTGCTGTGCTGTGGAAATGATTCACGCCGGTACATCGCGTTACGACCTTGACCGTTTCGGTATGGTGTTCCGTCCTAGCCCGCGTCAGTCTGATCTGATGATTGTGGCTGGCACACTGACCAACAAAATGGCACCGGCACTGCGTAAGGTATACGACCAGATGGCCGAGCCGCGCTGGGTAGTCTCAATGGGCTCATGTGCTAACGGTGGTGGTTACTACCATTATTCCTACTCGGTCGTACGTGGTTGCGACCGCATTGTTCCGGTTGATATTTATGTCCCGGGCTGCCCGCCGACTGCTGAAGCGCTGCTCTATGGCCTGATTCAGTTACAGAACAAGATTCGCCGTACCAGCACGATTGCCCGCTGAAGCCAGGTTCAGGAAATTTCACGATCATGACTCTAAACACGCAAGCACTCGCCGATCTACTGCAGCAGGTTCTGGGCAGCAGCATTGTGCGTCTGAAGCAGGATCTGGGCGAAGTCACTATTGATGTTGCCTCGGCTGATTATCATGCGGCTGCACTGAAGCTGCGCGATACTGACGGCCTCAAATTCGATCAGCTGATCGACCTCTGTGGCATGGATTACTCCGCTTACGGTGGCAAGGAATCGCACCCACAGCGTTTTGCCGCCATCGTGCATCTGCTTTCCGTTGAATTGAATCAGCGTGTTCGTCTGCGCATTTATGCACCGGATGATCAGATGCCGGTGCTGGATTCGCTGGTCGATGTCTGGACAGCCGCTAACTGGTTTGAGCGCGAAGCTTTTGATCTGTACGGCATTCTGTTCGTCAATCACCCGGATTTGCGCCGTATTCTTACCGATTACGGTTTTGTCGGCCACCCGTTCCGCAAGGACTTCCCGGTGTCGGGCTATGTCGAAATGCGTTACGACGAAGAGCAAAAGCGCGTCATCTACCAACCGGTCACCATCGAACCACGCGAGAACACCCCGCGTATCGTGCGTGAATCAACTTACGGCGAACCTGCGGTTTAACCGCGGTTCACTTTTAAAGATCA
>ERZ1034361.418-NODE-418-length-28633-cov-6.062719_pt1 | contig 28633 bp, 26 predicted proteins | sample MGYA00520617_ERZ1034361 | MGnify/ENA primary metagenome ERZ1034361 (study PRJEB33736, sample SAMEA104284507) | Azolla filiculoides | biome: Urban; feature: Water surface; material: Ditch water | place: Netherlands | collected 2015-10-28 | depth 0-0.1 m ...
CCACCATCGGGCCCTTGCCCGTTACTTGGCAAACGCGTGCCATGATTGACTCCTGTTATCCCAAACGGAAAGCCGATCATTATAAGGCAAAAGCTGTAAAAAAGACAAGCAATACGTAGATTGGCTGTTTTTAGGCGCTCTAGGCCAGTTTGCCATGTTCGCTGAATGAGTAGGGCTCGGAAAGACCGGCAACGATAAAATGATCCAAAAGCCTGACGTCAATCAGGTTCAGTGCCTGTTGTAGGGCATCGGTTAGCTGCTCGTCGGCACCGGAGGGGTCGGCAATGCCGCTGGGATGGTTGTGGGCAAAGATGACAGCGGCTGCGTTGTGTTGCATGGCTCTACGCACCACTTCCCTTGGGTAGACGCTGGTTTGCGTCAGCGTGCCACGAAACAATTCTTCGCTGGCGATTAGGCGGTTGCGGGCATCCAGCCAGAGCGCGTGAAATACCTCGTATTCCCGATTGGCCAGACTGAGTTTCAGATAGCGGCGCACATTGTCGACAGAGGAGAGCGAAACCCCTTGTGCCATTTCTTCGCGTAGCGTGCGCCGAGCCAGTTCAAGTACGGCGATCAGCTGGGCTGTTTTCGCTGGGCCCAGCCCCAAAGTTTTGGTCAGTTCGGCCGACGGCGCGGACAACAGGCCGTATAAGCCGCCAAAACGATCGATGAGCGCATGAGCCAGGGCAATAGCGTCTTGGCCGGGGAGGCCGGTGCGTAAGAGTATCGCGACCAGCTCGCTATCGGAAAGAAACTCCGGACCACGTTGTAGTAACTTCTCGCGTGGGCGGTCATTGTTGGGTATGTCGGTCAAACTCATGGGTGCTTCTGCCTCCCGGGTTTAACTGCCTAGTGCTGGCTAAATATGGATAGAATAGCTCAAACCAAGAGCGCTCCATGGCGACACTTAACAAAAAGGCTTTGTTTATGACGGTTGTGCAACCTTCGGATGAACTGATGGGCAAAAAAATCCTACTGGGTATTACCGGTGGGATTGCCGCATATAAAGCTGCAGAGCTGGTGCGTTTACTCAAGAAGTCGGGTGCAACGGTAGTTGTTGTCATGACTGAAGCGGCAACGCGCTTTGTCACACCATTAACTTTTCAGGCGCTATCGGGTAACCCGGTAGCCGTGGATGCCTGGGATCCTGAAAAGGGCGGTGGCATGACCCATATCGATCTGACCCGGTCCTCTGATCTGATGGTGATTGCACCGGCCTCGGCAGACTTTATGGCGAAAGTCGCCCAGGGGCGAGCCGATGACCTGTTATCCGCACTGGTATTGGCCCGTGACTGCCCGCTCGCCATTGCGCCGGCGATGAACCGGCAGATGTGGTCTAACCCGGCAACGCAGCGCAATAAACAACTGCTGGAAAGTGACGGCATTGCCATTTGGGGCCCCGGCATTGGTGAACAGGCGTGTGGCGAGACTGGCGAAGGTCGTATGCTGGAATCGTGCGAGTTAGCCGAGGCGGTCATTGATGCGTTGACTGTTAAACAGCTTGCCGGAAAAAAGATTGTGATGACGGCAGGGCCTACCTTTGAACCGATTGATCCTGTGCGTGGCATTACCAATCAATCATCTGGGCAGATGGGCTTTGCGATGGCGCGTGCCTTTGCTCAGGCGGGCGCCGAGGTGGTGCTAGTCAGCGGTCCGGTTGCTATGCCTACACCGCTGGGCGTGCAACGTATTAACGTACAAACAGCAGAGCAGATGCGACAGGCCGTGATGAGTCAGATTGCCAAGGCGCATGTATTTGTCGGGGTCGCTGCCGTTGCTGACTACCGCCCGGTGAATGCGGCAGAACACAAACTGAAGAAAACCGAATCAGCCGCTGCTGATGGTGGGCGAACGATTGAACTGACAACCAATCCGGATATTCTGGCTGAAGTGGCCTCGTTGCCCGCGGCGCCCTATTGTGTGGGATTCGCTGCAGAGAGTCAGAATCTGGATGACTATGCTGAGGCCAAACGTTTACGTAAGCGCTTGCCGTTGGTGATTGGCAATCTGGTGAACGATGGATTAGGCACGGCAGCCAATGTGGTGACGCTTTATGACGCCAAGGGCCGTCATCCGTTGCCGGAACTGCCAAAGCCAGCATTAGCAAGGCGCCTTGTGGATGAATTAGCCAGCCGTTTGAATCAGCTGTAAGGAAATTACTTTATGCACCGCATTGATGTTCGTATTCTGGATGCCCGTTTGCACGATACCCCACCCGCTTATGGTACGCCGGGTGCCGCAGGGTTAGATCTGCGCGCATGTATTGAAGCGCCTTTGGTATTAAATGCCGGTGAAACGGTTTTAATCCCTTCCGGTATTGCGATTCATCTCGCAGATCCGGGCTTGGCAGCGATGATTTTGCCGCGTTCAGGTCTGGGGCATAAGCACGGTATTGTGCTGGGCAATCTGGTGGGCTTGATCGATTCGGATTATCAGGGCGAGATTAAAGTGTCGCTCTGGAACCGCAGTGATACGGCATTTGAAATCAATCCGCTGGACCGTATTGCACAATTGGTCGTGTTTCCCGTGTTGCAGGTGTCGATGAATATCGTTGATGCATTTACGGAAAGTAGTCGGGCCGAGGGTGGTTTTGGCAGTACCGGTAAGCAGTAAGCGATGAAACCTGGATCGGGCACATCGACAACACGCCAGGCGACCTTGATTTTAGCGGTCGTGATGGCAGCGTATACGCTGTCGTTCTTTCAGCGTTTTGCACCGGCTTCCATTGCACAGGATTTATCACTGGCATTTGAAACCACCGCAGCTTCACTTGGTGTGCTGGCAGCCACATATTTCTATGTCTATACCTTGATGCAGGTACCGACGGGCGTGTTGGTTGATACGCTCGGGCCGCGTCGGATTATTCTTTTAGGCGGTATCGTTTCTTTTATCGGTAGCCTCTGGTTTGGGCTGGCTGAATCGTTGACGCATGCGTTGATTGGCCGCACTTTGGTTGGGCTGGGTGTCTCAGTGACCTTTATTGCCATGCTGAAGATTATTGCCCTGAGTTTTGAGGAGCGACGCTTTGCGTCATTGACGGGTTTGGGCGTTTTTGTTGGCAACATTGGTTCCGTTATGGCGGGTGTGCCTTTGGCCTTTGCTGCGACCGAGCTAGGGTGGCGTAGTGTTTTCGTGGCGGTGGCAGTCGCTTCGCTGGTGTTGGGCACATTGTCATGGGGGTTGATTCGGAGCAGTGCGGCGTTGGGTGGCGTGAAAGTGGATCGCACCGTTGTGCTGAGCGGACTGCTCTCAGTAATTCGAAACCGGTTGACCTGGGCACCTGCATTAACCAATCTGGGATTGTGTGGCAGCTATTTCACCTTTGCCGGACTCTGGGCGATGCCTTATCTGACGCAGGTCCATGGCTACACCCGCAACATGGCAGCGACACACCTGTCCTTGATGTATGCAGGCTTTGCAATCGGCTGTCTGGTACTTGGCATCCTTTCGGATCGCTTGCGCCAACGCAAATCAATACTGGTTGTAGCCAGTGGTGTCTATTGTGCGATCTGGTGTGTATGGTGGTGGGGCGGTCAATTAGGGGCTGTGCTGACGATGCCCTTATGCTTTTTGATGGGTTTCAGTACGGCCGGTTTTAGCCTGACCTGGGCCTGTGCAAAAGAGGTCAACCCCCCGCAATTGGCAGGCATGTCTACGTCCATTGCCAATGTGGGCGGCTTTTTTGGCGCCGCTGTCATGCAGCCACTGGTAGGTGTGCTGATGGATATGGTTTGGCAGGGGGATGTCGTTAATGGTGTGCGTTTATATACGCTAGATGATTTCAGGTTCGGGCTGTCGATTGTGGTTGCACTGGCGTTCTTTGGCTTAACTGCCGCTGTGTTTATTCGGGAAACAGCCTGCCGCAACCTCTGGGTAGAGGCGCAGCTCAAAGAAACCAGTTAACCCATTGTTCAGCCAAAGACCCCTTGTTTTAGTGCCAGAACGGCATCGATATGCGTTTGCAAACCAGGGGTAACAGGTAGCTTTGCTTTAGGGTCGTCGTTTAAACGATTGGCATGCTGCAAGCGTCTGTATTCCCGATAAGCTGATTGCACAGATGCGGAGAGCGTCTGGTCAATCAGCTTGTGTTCGGCGGCACGATTAAGTAGCGCAATATTGCCCAAATTGTCGGTTAGGTTCGGATAAGCATGCGCATGCGCAAGGATCAGAAACTGGACGATAAACTCCACATCGATGATGCCGCCGGGATCCTGCTTTAAATCAAATGTGCCGGGTTGAGCCCCGCCATGGGCATCAAACATTTTCTGGCGCATCGCGATGACTTCTGATCTGAGCGCATCAACGTTGCGCGCTTTGCAAAGGATCTCGCGGCGTAATTGTTCGAAGCGTTCGCCGAGTACTTTGTCACCAGCGACAAAGCGGGCGCGGGTTAAAGCCTGATGTTCCCATACCCATGCTGATTTTTCTTCATACTCGCGGAAACCATCTAGGCTTATCGCCAACATGCCCGATTCGCCATTGGGGCGCAGGCGTGTGTAGATCTCGTAAATAACCCAATCATAAAAAAAAAAAGATAGCCATGTTGTCAGACGCTGACCAAGACGCATATAAGTTTGAGCTGCATCAGGGTCGGCATCATCGTATAGATACACCACATCCAGATCTGAGCCATAGCCTAGCTCTTTGCCGCCGAGTTTTCCGTAGCCAATCACGGCAAAATGGGGTGTGTCGGTATGGCGTTTAGTCAGTTTGCGCCAAACTAACGCGATGGTTCGGTCTACGACAATGTCTGCTAATTCGGATAAAAAGTCAGAAATGCGCTCCAGCGAGTGTAGCCCCGCCAGATCCTGGATCAAGAGTCTGAAGAGTTGTGCGTGGTGCATCTCACGCAGAACATTCATCTCCACTTCCATGTCGTCATTGGCTTCGGCAAGGGCGCTATCAAGCTCGTGCCGGTAGGCATTGAAGTCGGTCGCGGTTTCTAGCAAGCGTTGATCAAGCAGCTCATCCAGAAGCAACGGATGCCGGGTCAGGAACTGAGCGCTCCAGCTTGATGAGCCCACAAGATCTGCAACACGACTGAGTGCTTGTGGGTATTGCTGCAGGAGTGCCAGGTAAGCACCTCGCCCAGAAATTGACTCTAAAAAATCCAGGCCGCGCATCAGCGCCGCATCCGGAGCCGTTGTTTTAACAGCGAGCGCCATCAAGCTACAGGCAGCAGCATCAAGGCGCTCCCGGTTAGATGCCGGAAGCTGCTGGTAACGCCCAGCATGTGTGAGGCGTTGTATACGCTCAAGGATTGCCTCGGGCTTAAGGTAGCCTAACCCGGTTAAGCGTTCGGTAGCCTGTTCGATATTGGCATTGCCAAGCCAGATGTCTTGAAGCGGTTGCGTTGCATTGTTGTCGTTAGGGTCGGCGAAAACAGCATGGAAATGCTTGCTCACAATAGCGCGATGCGCATTCAGCGTAGCGTAGAGATCATCCCATGTGGCAAAACTCATGCTTTCGGCGAGTAAGGCGCGATCTTCCGGTGAGTCAGGCAACATGTGAGTTTGTGCATCATCTAGGTACTGCAGGCGGTGCTCAAGGCGGCGTAGGAAAACGTAGGCATCAGTCAACGCACGAACGTCCTCTACTGCAAGATGACCGCTTTGTTCAAGCCGTTGAAGAACCAGGAGTGTCGGGCGGATTTGCAGGGCGCTATCCCGCCCGCCGCGAATTAGCTGAAATACCTGTGCGATGAACTCGATTTCACGAATGCCACCAGGGCCTAGTTTGATGTGTTCAATGCGGTCTTTTCGGGTAACTTCCTGGCGAATTTGTGCGTGCAATGCCCGCATGGCGTTGATGGCGCCAAAATCCAGGTATTTCCGGTAAATGAATGGCTTGGCGACAGCCGTTGTCATTGTGGGTGCGCAAGCCTCATCCCTATCGTTCATGACGCGGGCTTTGATCCAAGCGTAGCGTTCCCACTCGCGACCCTGCGTGATGAAATAGTTTTCGAGCATGTCGGAGGAGCAAACCAATGGGCCAGAGTCCCCGTTGGGACGCAGCCGCATGTCCACCCGAAACACCTGTCCGTCTTCGGTCAGATCGTTCAAACTGGCGATGAGCCGCTTGCCAAGACGCGTAAAGAAATCGTAGTTATCGATTCTGCCCCCGCCATCGGGTCGGCCAGAGGTCTCGCCCTCTTCTGGGTAAACAAAAATGTAATCCACATCAGAGGACACATTCAGTTCGCGCCCACCTAATTTACCCATTCCGATAATGGCGAGGTGCTGCACTTCACCCTGGCTGCCAATGGGGTTGCCGTAGCGCGTTGATAAATCACTGTGTAAACGATCGAGCGCAAACAGTGTCGTGACATCAGCCAATACAGTCATCGTTTCGACAATTTCCGCCAGTGAAGCACCATCGGCGATATCTCGGACGATGAGATGTGCCATGACACGTTGACGAAGTTGCCTCAATCCTTTGCGCAAAAGTGTGTCATCTGCGGCATCACCGGAAGCAGTAATCGATGACTCGAGAAAGCCTTGCAAGTCGTTGGTTGAGAGTGCTTTACCCTCATGATCGGAGAGCCATTCGATAATCTCGTGGCGTGCGATAAGCAGCTGGTCAAGGTAACGGCTGTGGCGTCGGGCGTAATTAAGACGTTCTTTGAAGGGCTGATCAAAAACGGGCGTTTTATTCGTCTGAACGGCCTCGGTAATGGCTGATAGTGGGTAATTCATAAGATTTCGTTCAGATGAGTGCTGTTAATAGACAGGTGGTTCAAAGGCTTCGGTTAAAATTGTGGCACTAAGCAGCGCCGTGGTCCATCATAGGGCGCAGTTTGCTTAAATTAATTCTTTTTTCCCTTTTAAACGGTAGTTTCATTGCGCCAATTCATTAAACGTTCGACAGGTCTCTTCGCGATCCCGCTGCAAGGTCTGCGGGAGCTCATTGCGCGCCGATGGTTTCGTAGAGTAGTTGGCGGCCTATCGGCAGCGGTGCTTGGTCTATGGGTGGTTGCTGCCTGCGTATTGCAATTCTGGTTGTTCCCCCATTTAGATGATTATCGTGAGCCTCTGGCTGACGCGGTTGGCAAGGCGCTGGGCTTAAAAGTTGAAGTGGGTCAAATCTCAGGCGGTTGGGCGCACTTCCATCCGCGTTTTGAATTGAGCGATGTGGTGGTTTTCGATGCTAAACACCAGCCGGCAGTGCAATTAAGTCAGGTTAAGGCCGAGATCGCCTGGATGCCTTTGCTGACGGGTAGTCTAGGATTCCGCTCGTTGATGGTTGAGACACCAAGTCTGGATTTTCGTCGAGATGCAGAAGGACATTTGTTCTTGTCCGGTTTGCCGCTCGATGGCGGCGGTGATTTCCGGGTTGATGCGTTACTAGAGCAGGGTGAGGTGAACCTGCGCAGCGAGAAAGTGGTCTGGTCTGATGGTTTGCGTCGTGCACCATCGCTAACCCTGAGTGATGTTTCGTTGCGTTTAGATAGTCGAGGTGCACAGCACCAACTGGATCTTGCGTTGACGCCACCAGATGTCCTGGGTAAGCCTCTAGGCGTCCAGGCTGGCTGGACCGGCCGAAGTTTTGGTGACTGGGCAACCTGGCAAACCAAAATTACTTTAAAAACCAAAGAAATTGATCTGGCGGGTTGGTCAAAGTGGATCGATTACCCCGTACCCATCGCATCAGGCAAGGCCAATATCAATCTGACTATTGCGGCACAGGGGCTTGATCTGACGCAGGCGGATGGGGCTATTGCCATCACGGATATGAAAGCGCAATTGGCTCCTGGTATTAAGTCGCTTCAACTAAAGCGGTTCTCATCGGAGATTGACTTTCATCGCCAGGCGGATGGCAAAAGCCAACAGTTGAAGCTTGAGGGTATTACCTACACCGATGCAGCTGGAAAGACAGAGCCGCCAACAGATTTGTTTATTAAGCGAGTTCTCGGATTTGCCGATGAAAAGCCAACGCAAGATATTACTTTCCGGGCGTCACGGCTTGATATTGCTCGTTTAAGAGAAGTGGTTGAGTCTTTGCCGATACCTGAGCAATTGCGCCAGCAGTTAAATAAGACTTCACCATCAGGCACTTTAGAAAAGTTTAAAGCGCATGGCCTTGTTATCGGAGATGCGCTTGTCGAGTATTCGGCACAAGGCGCATTCAAAGACATTGCCATTCGTTCAGACGATGGCTTGAAGTTTGTTAAAGGATTGACTGGCAAGATCGACATGACGCATCGGGAGGGCAAGCTGGTCTTGAATAGTGAGAACAGTGTCCTTGCCGCACCCAATGTGTTACCGATTAACGAAGTACCTCTGGATCAATTAACCGGGCAGATTAGCTGGAAAAAAACGGTTGATTTGATCGCTGTTAAGGTTAAAGGCTTGCAGCTGCGTAACGCAGACCTGCAGGCTGAGGCTAACGGCACTTGGTCTGGTGAAATGAGTCAGATGGCATCCGATATGGATAAAGCCGGCACCATTGATATGAAGATTGGCTTTGATTATGCGAAGACAGACAGTGGCTGGAAATATATTCCACTGAGTGCGTCTCCTGATATCTCAAAGTGGATGAGAGGCGCGGTTTCTGGTGGATCGATATCTGGGTTTCGTATTGAAATGGCCGGGCGGGTCTGGGGTATGCCCTATGGATCGGCCGAGCCCGGTGCTGCGCCGGGTTCAAGTGCCGCCGTGGGCGCGCCAGGTAAGTTCTACCTCGGGTTCAAGACAAAAAATCTGTCAGTAAAGTATGCGGACGGCTATCCCCCCTTGGAAAATCTGGATGCCAGTTTCGATATGAACCAGAATCAGATCAAGATTGTGGCCAACAAAGGTCAGATCAACGGCATGAAGTTCTCGGCGATCAAGGCGGATATGGCAGACGTGAGTGCGTATGAAAATCATCTGCTCATTTCGGGTCAGGCAGAGGGGCCTACATCCAGCGCAGTGAGCTTTCTGAAAGACACACCGTTGGCCGATCATATCCATCACTTTGCAGATGAGATGAGCGCTGAAGGTAATGGCAAGCTGGATATTGCAGTCAACCTGAATATGCTGAATGCCTCTGATGTCAGAGTGCAGGGACAGTATATTTTCGTAAATAATAAATTAGCCGTTGTGCCGAGTGCGCCACATGTGAAAGCCGTTAACGGCACCATCCGATTTAGCGAAAGCGCCATTGATAGTAATGATTTGCAAGGGCAGTGGTCTGGTGAGCCTTTAGCTATTCGCATAGTGACAGATGATAAGGGCGCCAGTATTGTTGCGAGCGGCCGTGCCAATGTGGCAGATTTGCGTCACTACTATGAGTGGCCAATTTTTGATCAGCTGTCGGGTAAAACAGATTGGCAAGCAAAAGTGACTATGAAAGGCGATAGGGTTGATTTAAACCTTACGTCCGATTTAAAAGGAGTCGCTTCATCGCTTCCAGATCCGTTTAATAAGAGTGCGAGCAGCATCGTGCCTCTGTCGGTTTCCCGGCTCGGCGCTCCCGTGGCGGGGCGCAAAGGGGTTGATGCTGTTAACCAGGTTTGGCGTATGACTTTAGGAGGCGCAGCGTCAGCAACTCTGGGCGCAAATGCCAAAGGGCAAATCGTGCGAGGGAAACTGCTGTTAGGTTCGGGACAGGTTCAGGCAATGGCCGAGCAGCCCGGCTTACAGTTAGAGTCTCTGAAGCCGGTTGATCTAGATTTCTGGCTGAAAGCTTTTGGAATGGGGACTGGCCAGCAGGCCGTCGCATCGAATGGACGACGCGCTCCAAAAGCGCCATTAGCGATGACAATGAAAGCGCCTCTGGTTAAAGCCTTCGGTAGAAAATTTCAGGACTTTAAGGCCAATGTGGAAACGGCAGCAGATCATACGACCGTTCATATGAGTAGTCGGGAATTGCAGGGTCTGATCGATTGGTATCCGCCGGGAACGTTAGAAGGTGCTGAGCGTGGGATGTTGCAGGGGCGACTCTCTAAACTGGATCTAACAGCGGCAACCGAAAACCAACCGGGATCGACGACCAATCTCAAGCAGGAAATTGACTCGCTTCCCGACCTGTCTATTAAAGTGGATGAGCTTTTCTGGCAAGGGAAGCCCTGGGGTAAGTTGAGTTTTCGGGCACGCAATCAGAAGGTTGGCTCAAATCAGTCGTGGCGCATTGATCCGTTCTTGCTCGAAGGCGCGGATCTTAAATTTAATGGGCGACTCAATTGGGTGGTGCAGGGAAGTAAAGGTAGTACACCGGTCAATATGACTTCGATGGATTTCAAACTTAATAGTCCGCAAGTTGGGAGTCTTCTGACCAAATTAGGTTTTCCGGGTACGGTAAAGCGAGGGACGGCTACCATGGAAGGGCAGGTGAGTTGGCCGGGAACCCCATTTGGTTTTGACCCGGCAACACTTTCGGGCAATTTTAAAATGACGGCCAAAGATGGTCAGTTTTCTAAAATGGATCCCGGTGTCGGTAGATTGTTGGGACTGTTGTCACTCCAGTCGTTGCCGCAACGTTTTTCACTAGATTTTCGCGATATTTTTAGCGAGGGACTGGCATTCGAATCAATCCAGGGTCGATTTGATATCCGAGATGGCCTTATGAAGACATCGGATCTTGAAATGGATACGCCGTCTGCAGTGGTTCTGATGAATGGAGAAACAAATCTCGCCAATCAGACACAGGATGTCGTGGTTACGGTGCGGCCTGCATTAAGTAATAGCGTTGCATTGGGTGTTACGGTACTTAATCCCATAGCGGGTGCGGTGACATTTGCCGCTCAAAAAGTGCTTGGCGACCCTTTGGGTAAAGTGTTTTCGTTCAAGTACCACATCACGGGAACATGGTCTGATCCTCTTGTAGACAAAGAGTCCTTGGCAACGGATGCCTTAAAGACGGGCAAGGCTGCGGCAGACTTGCCCGGTAAAGCAGTGTCTGCGATAGGTTCTGCCGTTATGCCAGTCACGGATCCCTCCGCTAATCCATCAGAAGCGTCTCCTGCCGCCTCCAAGAAATGACCTTGAGCTATGCCTGAACTGATACGTATGGCCAGCGTACAGATGGTTTCAACCCCGCGGGTTGAAGACAATCTGCAGACATTAAACCGCCTCGTTCGGGGTGCGGCTGCAGAGGGGGCGCAGCTGGTTGCGCTGCCTGAATTCTTTCCGATGATTGGTGCAACGGACGAAGCAAGGCTTGCGATTCGAGAAACGTCGCAGGGTGGGCCGCTACAGAAATTTTTGTCTGACTTGGCAAAAGAGCTCGGCATTTTTTTGGTGGGTGGTTCAATACCTATGGCCGGTGCAGATGCGTCCCGTGCCTTAAACAGCACGCTTGTATTCGATCCCACAGGCCAACAGGTGTGCCGTTATGACAAGATGCATCTATTCGGGTTCAAGGCAGGTGCTGAATCCTATGACGAGTCGCTGAGCATAGAGGCGGGTAATCAGCCCGTTGCATTTGACGCGCCGTTTGCGCGTATCGGGTTGTCGATTTGTTATGACCTGCGCTTTCCCGAATATTTTCGGGCGTTGGGCCCCGTCGATATTCTGGTGTTGCCGGCAGCATTTACAGCAACAACAGGTGAGGCGCATTGGGAAGTGCTCTTGCGCGCCCGCGCCATAGAAAACCAGTGCTACGTGATTGCCAGTGCACAAGGAGGTCGTCACGAGACCGGTCGTAAAACCTGGGGCCATAGCATGATCATTGACCCCTGGGGCGAGATCGTGAGCGTGCTACCAACGGGGGAGGGCTGGGTTTGCGCCGACTTTAATCGCCAGCGTCTTGAAACCGTGCGCCATCGCTTACCCGCCCTTAAACATCGTAGAATCTGAACATGATCGAAAAACCAATCGTAAATACCCCTTCGGTAGCCATCGACGTTGCCCAGAACCTGTTGCTGGAGTCGCATGAATTGACTGCCGCGCAGGTTGAGTCCGTGCTTGGCAATATCATGCAGTCTCAGGTGGACGATGCTGACATCTATTTTCAAACGACTCGGTCAGAGGGCTGGAGTCTGGAAGAGGGCATTGTTAAAGCGGGTAGCTTCAGTATTGACCAGGGCGTGGGCGTGCGGGCCATCAGTGGTGAGAAAACGGCATTTGCCTACTCTGATGATGTGTCATTACCGTCTTTAAAGTCTGCGAGCGCGGCGGTTCGCGAGATTGGTGCTAGTGGTAGTACGCAATCAGTGGCGACAGGGGACGGCTCAGGTTTTTTGGCCAGCGCAGATCGCTATTTGCCATTAGACCCCATTGCGTCACTAGAGGCCCCTGCCAAAGTGGCCATGTTGGAAAAGCTGGAGCAATTGGCTCGGGCGATTGACCCGCGTGTGAAACAAGTAATGGCTTCTCTCGCGGGCGAATATGATGTCGTGATGGTGCAGCGGGCAGATGGCCAACGTATTGCGGATATTAGGCCGCTCGTGCGCGTGGGTATCACGGTGATCGTTGAGCAGGATGGGCGGCGTGAACAAGGCTATGCGGGCGGCGGTGGCCGAACGGATTATGCGTACTTTACCGATGATGTGCTTGCCAAATATGCGCGCGAGGCGGTGCATCAGGCCGTGGTTAATCTGGATGCTCGCCCGGCACCAGCGGGTCAGATGAGCGTTGTTCTGGGCCCTGGTTGGGCCGGTATATTGCTTCATGAAGCCATTGGTCATGGATTAGAAGGCGATTTTAATCGCAAGGGCAGCTCGGCTTTTGCCAACCGGGTTGGCGAGCGCGTCGCCGCACCCGGTGTGACCGTGGTTGATGATGGCACGCTGTCCGGCCGTCGTGGTTCGCTTAATGTCGATGATGAAGGCACGCCAGCCCAGCAGACGATATTAATCGAAGACGGGATTCTCAAGGGGTACATTCAGGATACGCATAACGCTCGCTTAATGGGTGTGGCGCCAACGGGTAATGGCCGTCGTGAATCCTATGCACATTTACCATTGCCGCGTATGACGAACACCTACATGATGGCAGGCCAGTCTGACCCTGCTGAAATTCTGGCATCCATTGATCGCGGTATTTATGCGGTTAACTTTGGTGGTGGCCAGGTGGACATCACCAATGGGAAGTTTGTGTTCTCGATGTCAGAAGCCTATTGGGTAGAGAACGGCAAGATCCAATATCCGATCAAGGGCGCTACCCTAATCGGAAATGGTCCAGATGCCCTAACGCGCGTGAGCATGATCGGCAATGATCTTGCGCTCGATTCCGGGGTGGGGACGTGTGGTAAAGAAGGCCAGAGCGTTCCCGTTGGTGTGGGTCAGCCCACACTCCGAATTGACGGCTTAACGGTAGGCGGCACCGGTTCTGCCTGACCGGCTTTTACTAGCGTTTCTTGCGCGATCGTTTGAGCGCTGGGTTGGTTAAAGAGGGTCGCGTGTCGTAGCAAAACATGAGAACGCTAATAAAGTAGAGGCTCGATAGCCCGGTTTCGATGATGGCGAGCCACTGACTGGTGCCTGTGTCGCTCGTGGCGCGCACCAGACCTTCTGTGATGTAGGCCAGAATTAACAAAGAGGACCATTGGTAAGTGTAACGTTTGCCGTTAAGCAAACCGCGCAGTGGCAGCAGTAGCGGTACTGCTTTAAGCATAAGCCAGGAGCCACCCGGACGAATCGGGGCCAACCAGCGCTCCCAGAGCAGCGAAAGTACAATCAGTGCCAGCAATGACAGGACGGCAGCCCAGCGAAGGCGGGCGAGTTTGTGTTGTAGTGCGCTCACGGCATCCATAGAGTTTTTGCTATTTCAGAAGTTGACAGGCAGTCTCAGCCAAGCGCTTACCGAGGGCTTTGCCGAGGGTGATTTCATCTGCTGTTGGGGTTGGGTTGCCGTTAGCGCCAGCGATATGGCTCGCGCCATAGGGTGTGCCGCCACTCTGTGTTTCAGACAACGCGACTTCGCTGTAAGGCAATCCGAGGAGCAGCATGCCATGGTGGAAAAGTGGCAGCATCATGCTCAATAGCGTGCTTTCGTTGCCGCCGTGCATGCTGCCAGAGGAGGTAAAAACAACGGCTGGCTTGCCGATCAGCTCACCGGATAGCCAGCTGGTTACTGTGCCATCCCAAAAATATTTCATGGGCGCGGCCATATTGCCGAAACGTACCGGGCTGCCCAGTGCCAGACCAGCGCATTCAGCCAGATCCTGCAGTGTTACGTAAGGTGCACCTGATTCTGGAATGGGCGCTTCGCTGGCTTCGCAAACGGTGCTGACACGAGGGACTGTGCGAATAATCGCTTCAGCACCGGGCACGCTATCGATACCATGGGCTATGGCGCGCGCCAGGGTTTCAACGGAACCCTTTTGGCTGTAGTACAAAACAAGAATTTTATGCATGTCGTATCATACCTGCGACTTTCACTACTTGCCTGCGGCACCTCAGCGGCTTGTCCATCGATGCCCTCTCCGATTTCCTCATTGTCTATCGCGCCTTTAATTCGGCTGTTCCGCTTGAAATTACAACCGGTGATTGCCCTGTTGTCGCGAATCCGTGCGGATGAACTGGACGTGGTTGCAGCATGGTTGGCCTATACAACCCTGTTGTCACTGGTACCTATGGTGGCACTGGTGATTGTTATTGCCACCTATGTTCCAGGTTTTGCCGAAGTTCATACCGCTTTCGACCAGCTCCTCGTGTCCTATCTGCTGCCTGAAAAGGCAGGCAAGTTGATCGCAAGCTACACATTGACCTTTTCAGCCAATGCAACGCGTTATACCGTGGTTGGCATGGGCTTTTTGCTTGTGGTGGTCTGGGCGATGTTCTGGGCGATTGAACAGGCCTTTAATCGTGTCTGGCGGCTCAACCCGGACCGGCGATTTATTCACCGGTTGGCGCACTATCTGATGCTGTTGTGTATTGTTCCTGTTGTGCTTGGCATGGGTTTTGCGGGTTTGATGTGGGCATTGTCACTGTCGATGGGTTTTTTTGGTGAACCACAGTGGCTCAGGCGTTTAGCATCTGGCGCAGTGGCGACCCTGACGTTAACCGCATTTATGGCCTGGTTAAATTTTGTGCTGCCTAATTGTCATGTGCGTATCCGGCATGCGCTTACGGGCGGGTTTTTCTCCGCAGTAGGTATTTCGTTGCTGCAATGGGGGTTTGGCCAGTATTTGCAAAAGTTTTCGTCGTTCACCGCAATTTATGGCGCATTTTCCATCCTGCCGGTTTTTCTGCTCTGGCTTTATCTGTGTTGGTTGATGGTGCTGTTGGGCTGTGTAGTGACCGCGGAACTCTCGGACTCTCCCGGCCGGCAATATAAAACCGTGCGTTATTTAAGCTGAAACGATCAGCGGGGATCTGTCGAACCGCAGTGGGCTCTGTCATAATGCGCAGCGTTGTAATCCGATTGCTCAGGAGTGACTGATGACCGCTTTGAATTCGACCGACCTTCGTTCCCAGATCAATGTGCCGCGCAATGAGCGCCTGATTGTTGCACTGGATGTCGCTGATGCGGCCGAGGCAAAAGCATTGGTCGAACAACTGGGCGATAGCGTCCAGTTTTATAAAGTGGGTATGGAACTTTTTATGGCGGGCGGCTATTTCGAGCTGATTGACTGGCTTGGTGCGCGCGGTAAAAAAGTGTTTGTAGACCTGAAGTTTTTTGACGTGCCGGAAACGGTTCGTTCGGCAATTCGTGCCTTGGCTAAGCGTAAAGTGGCTTTTGCCACGATCCATGGCAACCAGGCCATTATGGAAGCAGCGGGCAAAGAGAAGGGCGATTTGAAGGTGCTGGCTGTTACCGCGCTAACGAGCCTGGACAAGGGCGACCTGGATGACCTGGGTTTTCAGTGCGATATCGAACAGCTGGTGCTTTCACGTGCCCGACGTTCTCTGGAAGCCGGGTGTGACGGGATTATCTCTTCGGGTCTAGAGGCACCGCTGATTCGCAAAGAGCTAGGACCGCGCATCATGGTAGTCACACCAGGGATTCGCCCAGTCGAGAACCGCGTGTCGGATGATCAAAAGCGGACTGTCGATGTGGCGCAGGCCTTTCGCAATGGCGCTGACTATATCGTCATGGGCCGGCCAATCCGCGGCGCCGCTGATCCGAAGGCCGCTGCCGAAGCGGTTCAGGCGAGTATTGCGACGGTCTTTCCGGAGTAAAGTACTTTAGGGGTGGCGTTTCCACCAATCGTGCTGTACAATCTGCGGTTTTTCTCTGTCCGGAAATCATCCGTATGGTCGTTATTCGTCTATCCCGTGGTGGCGCCAAAAAGCGTCCTTTTTATACTCTCGTCGTCGCTGACTCGCGTACGCGCCGTGATGGCCGTTTCGTAGAGCGTATCGGCTTCTACAACCCGGTTGCATCGGGTGCAGAAGAACCGATTCGCATCGATATGGATCGCCTGGCTTACTGGAAGAGCGTTGGTGCTCAGGTATCGCCACGCGTTGCTCTGCTAGCCAAGGGCTACGCTGCCAAGCTTGCAGCCTAAGTCTGTTGCAGAAGATGGCGTAACGCAGCAGCGTTGCGTCATTCTGGGCCGCATAGGCGCGGCTTACGGTATCAAGGGATGGTTTCATCTGCATCCCTTTGCCGATGATCCCGAAGGTTGGCAGCGAGTGCCAACCTGGTGGGTTACCCCCAGTGAACCTGATGCTGAAGGACTGGCGCTTTGGCGACCAGTGACCCCGGAGCTATTGCGGGTGCACGGCGATGGGCTGGTGGTTAAACTGACCGAAGTGACTGATCGTAATGGCTCAGAAGCATTGCGTGGCTATTGGATTGGTGCGCCACGAGAAAGCCTGCCTGAAACAGCCAGCGATGAGTACTACTGGGCTGATCTCATTGGATTAAACGTGCTCAATGCCGAGGGCGATACGCTCGGTCAAGTTGATCGACTGATTGAAACCGGTGCGAATGCGGTGTTAATCGTAAAAGATCGCTCGGTGGAGAAGCCGCAAGAGCGGTTGATTCCCTTTGTAGGCGATATTGTTCGTAACGTCGATAAGTCCTCTGGCCAGATTTTGGTGAACTGGTCAGCAGACTGGTAGTTTTCGGGTCCTAGAACCATGGCTAACCGTCTGCGATTCGCTGCTGTCACGTTGTTTCCTGAAATGTTTGAGGCGATAACCCGCTTTGGCATTTCTCGACGTGCGTTTGAAACTGGCGTTAGCGAATTTACGGCACATAATCCGCGGGATTTCGCCGTGGATCGCTATAAAACGATCGATGACCGCCCCTTTGGCGGTGGACCAGGTATGGTCATGATGCCTGAGCCGTTGGAAAAATCGATTGATGCGGCAATGGCTGCTGTGCATAACGAGAATGTAACGCCTAAGGTGATTTATCTTTCACCTCAGGGCGTACCACTTACCGACGCTTTGGTTCGCGAGCTCGCACAATGTAAAGGCATCGTCATGGTTTGTGGCCGCTATGAAGGCATTGATGAACGCGTGATTGAACGAAAAATCGATCTCGAGGTTTCGATTGGCGATTTTGTGGTCTCAGGAGGCGAGTTGCCTGCCATGATGCTGATGGATGCGATTTTGCGCTATCAGCCGGGTGTGTTGAACGATGCCCAGTCTGCTGAAGAAGACTCTTTTGCGGTAGGCTTACTGGATTGTCCGCACTACACGCGCCCAGAGAATTACCAAGATTCCATAGTTCCGGACGTGCTTTTATCTGGAAATCATGAGAAAATACGCGTTTGGCGTCTGACAGAGTCTCTTAAACGGACAAAAGAAAGACGGCCAGACCTGCTGAAGGGTCGAGCTTTCAGTAAGGAAGAAACGCAACTACTTAAAAAACTCGAGCAATCGGGCAAGTAGCTCTGCGGTCGTAACAATAAGGAGATTAACGACATGAATCTGATTCAAATCCTCGAACAGGAAGAAATCGCTCGCGTTAGCGAAGGCAAGACCATCCCGACATTTGCTCCGGGTGACACCGTGGTTGTGCAAGTAAAGGTTAAAGAAGGTACGCGTGAGCGTCTGCAGGCATACGAAGGCGTTGTAATCGCCAAGCGTAACCGCGGTCTCAATTCAAATTTCATCGTGCGCAAGATTTCTTCGGGTGAAGGCGTTGAGCGTACGTTCCAGACTTATTCGCCGCTGGTTGCTTCGATTGAACTGAAGCGTCGTGGTGACGTTCGCCGCGCTAAGCTGTACTACCTGCGTGAGCGTTCGGGCAAATCTGCTCGCATCAAGGAAAAACTTGAGCGTAAGGTTGTTGCAGCTTAATCAGCTTGCAATGCCAATAAAAATCGCCACCCTCGGGTGGCGATTTTGTTTGTTACCGGTTTAATTTATACAGGGCGCTGCCACTCAATCATCGCGTAAGCAGAGTGGTTGTGGATGGATTCGAAATTTTCCGACTCGACGCAGTAGGCATCAAGGCGTTTGTCTTCGTTGAGACGCGCAGCCACGTCACGCACCATGTCTTCGACAAACTTGGGGTTGTCATAGGCGCGTTCGGTGACGTACTTCTCGTCGGGACGCTTGAGTAGGCCATAGACTTCACAGGAAGCTTCTTTCTCAACCAGGGCGACCACTTCCTCAATCCAGATGTAATCTTTGGAAGTGACTGTAACGGTGACGTGAGATCGCTGATTGTGAGCACCGCGTTCCGAGATTTCCTTTGAACAAGGGCAAAGGCTGGTAACCGGGATCACAACCTTCAATGCAACACGAATGTTGTCTCCATCAATATCGCCGATGAGTGTTACGTCATAGTCCATCAGGCTTTCAACACCTGAAACAGGGGCTGCTTTGTTGATGAAATACGGGAAGCTCATCTCGATGTGGCCGGTTTCAGCTTCCAGACGTTTCACCATGTCCTGCAGCATCACCGGGAAATTCTCTACTGAGATTTCGCGAGATTGTGTGTTCAGAATGTCAACAAAGCGTGACATATGCGTGCCCTTGAAGTTGTGGGGCAGGCCAACGTACATGTTGAAATTGGCGATGGTGTGCTGAACGCCAACGGCCTTGTCTGCCACCACAATCGGGTGACGGATGGATTTAATGCCGACCTTGTTGATAGCGATCTGTCGGCTATCGGCCGAAGATTGCACATCGGGCATGCCGGGGGTGGTTTTTTTCTCTTGGGTCATGATTTCTTATTGATGAAACGTTAATTCGATAGAAAGCGTTGAATACGGCTGCGCAGAGTATCTGCATCAAGGCCAGCGGATTTGTAAAGATTGGCCATATCGCCATGTTCTATAAACTGGTCGGGCAAACCGATACGCAAACAGGGTCGGTATAGGTCAAGCGATTGCAATGCCCGTTCCACTTCGCTGCCAGCGCCACCAGCAACAGCATTCTCTTCAAAGGTGACGATCAGATCGTGTGTGGCTCCGATAGAGCGAAGGAGTTCGAGATCCAGCGGTTTTGCAAATCGCATATTGGCTACTGTGGCATCGAATTTATCGCCAAGTTTTTGGGCTGTTCCCAGAAGGCCACCAAATGCCAGGAATGCAATCCGTTTCCCCTGGCGAACAACTTGCCCTTTACCAATGGGCAAGGTATCCAGCGCCACCGAAGGTACACTGCCCGTGCCTGCTCCGCGCGGATAGCGAACAATCGCTGGTCCGGGATGCTGATAGCAGCTACTGAGCAATTGGCGACTCTCCGCTTCCGTGCTGGGGGTGGCGATAACCATATTTGGGATACAGAGCGCAAAAGAAAGGTCGAATGCGCCGTGGTGCGTCGGACCGTCTGCGCCTACCAGACCTGCGCGGTCTACAGCAAAGGTGACGTCGAGGTTTTGCAGGGCAACATCATGAACCAGTTGATCGTAGCCACGTTGCAAGAATGTTGAATAGATCGCTACGACAGGCTTGAGGCCTTCACAAGCCATCCCTGCAGCCAGTGTTAAGGCATGCTGTTCGGCAATGGCAACATCGTAGTACCGATCCGGAAAACGTTCGGCGTAGGTGACCATCCCAGAGCCCTCGCGCATGGCGGGCGTTATGGCAACAAGTTTTGGATCGGCGGCCGCCATATCACACAGCCAATCGCCAAATACCTGGGTGTAAGTGAGTGCAGACGAGCCTTTGGCCATTGATCCATCCAGACCTTGTGCTGTCTCGAACTTGGTAACGCCGTGATACAGAATGGGATCTTCTTCCGCTAGTTTATAGCCCTGACCTTTGCGGGTGACGATGTGTAGGAAGCGCGGCCCTGGCAATTGCTTCAGGTTTTGCAGGGTTGGAATCAGGGCATCCAGATCATGCCCGTCAATTGGGCCGTAGTAGTGAAATCCGAATTCTTCAAAGAGCGTTCCCGGATTGATCATGCCTTTGACGTGCTCTTCAGCGCGTTTGGCAAAATCGAGCAGGCTTTGCGATACGCCAAGTACCTTTTCCGCCCCTTTCTTTGCAGCGTTGTACAACTTGCCGGAGGTCAGGCGGGTTAGATAATTGTAGAGTGCGCCTACTGGGGGAGAAATCGACATTTCGTTGTCGTTCAGAATGACCAGCAGATTGGCGTTGGCCACGCCGGCATTGTTGAGCGCTTCGAAAGCCTGGCCTGCGCTCATGGCGCCATCGCCAATGATGGCAACGACCTGGCGTTGCTCCCCTTTTTGTTTAGCGGCTAGCGCCATGCCCAGCGCAGCAGAGATGGATGTCGATGAGTGCCCAACACCAAATGTATCGTAGGGGCTTTCTGATCGTTTCGGAAACCCAGCAATACCGTTGAACTGACGCAGCGTCGACATCCTGTCTCGACGACCAGTAAGAATTTTATGTGGGTAGGTTTGATGGCCTACATCCCACACAAGTCGGTCTTCCGGAGTATTAAACACCGAATGAAGTGCAACGGTTAGCTCAACAGTGCCGAGGTTTGATGACAGATGGCCGCCAGTTTGCGAGACCGAATCAAGTAAATATTGTCGTAACTCTCCGGCAACCTCGGTGAGCTGTTCTCGGGATAGTTGACGCAAATCAGCAGGGGCGTTGATTTGTGCGAGTAGAGATCCTGGCATCTTGTTTATTACCAATTAATGCGTGCGCTGGACAATTTCCAGCGCGATATCTTTAAGACGTTGCCCCGATTCGCCAGTATCGGCAATCAGATGCTGTGTTTGTGCCAGCAAGTCGTCGGCAAAAGCTCTGGCACCGGTTAAGCCCATCAGGCTAACGTAAGTGGGTTTGTCAGCGGCGGCATCTTTGCCCGCTGTTTTGCCAAGGGCTTCGGTGGTTCCTGTGCAATCCAGGATGTCATCAACGACCTGAAACAACAGGCCGAGGGCTTTGCCGTAACGGTCAAGTCGATCTAGCTCCTGCTGGTTGAGTGATTCACCCGCAAGCGCTCCCATGCGAATAGCGGCGCGAATAAGTGCCCCTGTTTTCATGATGTGCATCTGTTCAAGCTCGGCTTCGTTCAGCGGTTTGCCGACGGCGCCAAGATCGATGGCCTGGCCGCCTGCCATACCGGCTGCGCCAGAAGCACGAGCGAGAGTCGCTACGAGTTCTTTGATGGTATTTGCAGATAAGGGTGCATTCGTCAGAGTGATAAAGGCCTGGGTTTGCAACGCGTCTCCGACGAGTAACGCGGTAGCCTCGTCAAATTGCACATGACAGGTGGGCATGCCGCGACGTAGCGTGTCGTCATCCATGCAGGGCATGTCGTCGTGGACCAGGGAGTACACGTGGATCATTTCAATGGCCGAGGCACACGCATCGAGCACCTCAGAGGAGGCGCCAGATACGGCACCCGCCGCATGAACTAGAATCGGACGCAAACGTTTGCCGCCATTAAGGCAGGCATAACGCATGGCTTCATGTAGGCGGGCGGGGTTGTGTGATGCTAGAGGCAGATGGTGATCCAGCGCCAGTTCTGTGCGCTGGCGTACATGTTGCATCCATTGCTGAAACGTCATGAACGCTCCGGTAGCGATGCTTCGCTGAGATGACTGCCATCAAATTGCTGGATGCGTTGCTCTGCATCACGCAGCAGCGCATTGCAACGGGCTATGAGCTGTTGACCCCGCTGATAGGTATTCAGCGTTTCTTCCAGCGGAAGGCGATTGCTTTCGACGCTTTGAATCAGGGCTTCAAGCTCGGCCATTGCCGATTCAAAGCCCAGATCATTGGGTGAAGTCGGTGTGTTTTTGGTCGAAGCATCTGCAGCTTTTCGCGGGGGCATAGTCGTTGGTAGCCTTCGTCACGGCAGAGGCCGGTTTCGGTTGCACTAAAACCTTGAAAGTTAACCGATTCGGGGCTTTCGGTCAATTTAAGGGCAGGGTACAATGTACGGCTTTGTTAAACCCATATGTTTGCGGAGGGTAAGGGGATGTCAGCCTTTGACTCGCCCAAATCACTGGTGGCAGCGCAAGCCCAATTGCCAGTCTCCTGGTATTCAGACGCTGATCTGTTTGCGCTCGAAAAACAAGTTTTCTTCGACGGTGCCCCCGGGTATGTTGGGCATGAGCTCATGGTGCCGCATGAGGGGGCTTATCGCACCCTGGAAATGAAAGATCATGGTGCCATGCTCGTTAATCGGGGTGGTGAGTTTGATCTGATGTCGAATGTTTGCCGGCATCGCCAGGCCATCATGCTTGATGGATCCGGCACTTTAGATAAGCATATCGTCTGCCCTTTGCACCGCTGGACCTATGACCGCCTTGGTGGCCTGGTGGGGGCACCGCATTTCCCGGAAAATCCTTGCCTTAATTTGTCGAGAACGCCGTTGCAGAATTGGAACGGGTTGCTGTTTGAAGGTAAGCGAGATATTCAGGCGGATCTGGCCGGGATGAATCTGGCCTCGGCGTTTGATTTTTCGGGGTACAAGCTCGACAAGGTCATTAGCCACGAGTGTAATTACAACTGGAAAACCTTTATTGAGGTTTACCTTGAGGATTATCACGTTGAGCCATTTCATCCTGGGCTTGGCGGGTTTGTAAATTGCGATGAATTAACCTGGCAGTTTGCCGATTGGTACTCGATTCAGCGTGTGGGCATTACCTCACTGGCCAAATCGGGCTCAGAGACTTACAGGCGTTGGCAGCAAGAGGTGTTGAGTCAGTATCAGCATCTGGGCACTAATCCCAATCATGGCGCGGTGTGGCTGACCTATTACCCGAACGTTATGGTCGAGTGGTATCCCCATGTATTGGTTGTTTCAACACTGCGCCCTCAGTCTGTAGACAAAACGATCAACATCGTGGAGTTCTACTATCCGGAAGAGATCGCTGAGTTTGAGCGCGAGTTTGTTGAGGCAGAACAGGCTGCTTACATGGAAACGGCCGTTGAAGATGACGAAATCGGCGAACGTATGGATCGTGGCCGTCGTGCGCTCATGCTGGCGGGTCGCAATGAGACGGGGCCGTATCAATCCCCGATGGAAGATGGGATGCTGCATTTCCATGAGTTTTATCGCCGCATGCTCGGGCAACAGCTAAAGCCTTTTGGGGGCTAATGCCCTTGGTGCCGCTATGACATCCCCATCCACGCGCCCGGGTTGGCAGTCGCTGTGGATGGTTGTTGCCAGTTTTCTCTTCGGTTGCATGGGTGTTTGCGTTAAGTTTGCCGCAGCAAATAATGAATCTGGTGAAATCGTCCTCTGGCGCTGCATTATTGCTTTGTTGATTGTGTCCGGCTTTATGGTGTTACGGCGGCACCATCCTCGAACGATTCATATACGCAGTCATGCATTCCGCTCTCTGTCTGGGTTTTCGGCATTATTTCTTTATTTTTATGCCATTACGCAGCTGCCGCTGGCTACAGCCGTGACCCTCAACTACACCTCGCCGATATTTTTTGTGATGTGGCAAATGGTTTTGCGGGGTGTGCGCCCAACGCGATTTGCCTTTATTGCCATCTTGTTAGGCTTTTGTGGCGTGGTGCTGCTCTTGCGCCCTTCGATGGACAGCGATCATCTGTATGGCGCATTGATCGGACTGGTCTCAGGCGGGTTGGCGGGCTTGGCCTATTTTCATATTCGCGAACTTGGCTCTCTCGGGGAGCCCGAGTGGCGCACCGTGTTTTATTTTTCGCTGTTTTCAGCGTTGGGTGCGTTGCTTTGGGTCGGCTGGCATGGCTTTCGTTGGCCGCTGACAGAAGATCTGGGCTGGTTAATCGGGGCCGGGATATTCGCTACGGGGGCACAGCTTTCATTAACGCGTGCCTACAAAAGCGGCAAAACCTTGCTGTCCAATGCCTTGGCCTATACGACAGTGATTTTTGCCAGTCTCTTTGGCGGGGTATTCTTTGGCGAGCGGATTGACATGACCGGGTGGCTCGCTATCTGTCTGATTATTACCAGTGGCGTACTTGCTTCAAGAATCCGCTTCACAAAAGCAAAAGCACCCTAGTGGGTGCTTTTGAAAAATTTAATGGTGCCGGTTGTCGGGATTGAACTGACGACCTACCGCTTACAAGGCGGTTGCTCTACCACTGAGCTAAACCGGCGAACCGGCATGCATTATAAAGAGACTTGGCCACTAAGTATAGTGCGCCAAGAAATTTGGGTGGATTATGATCTGCGTCAAAGTTTTGCTGAGTTATGTGAAGTGCAGCGGCGTAGACTAATTAGCTTTAGTATTGCTGAGCATAAAAATGACGCGCGCCAAAACGACAACGAAACCGACTCCCGCAAAGAAACCCCGTGCAACCCGTACTGCGCGGCCACGCCGTGTGGCAGCAGGCGATGTTGCTCCAGCGATAACCGAAGCAGCGATTGGAAACTTTATGGTCGAGCGCGGTGTAGATGCGGCGGATGCCCGTCATGTGGGGGCTTTAAAGGATGTGTTGTCCGGATACATTCCGGGCAACACTCGGGAAGTTGCTGATACTCTGGCGGCCATCTTGCAGGGTGCTTCTCCGGATGAGTCGAAAGTGCTGCGAGATGCGCTCATCCAAGGGGGTGCGACAACCGAAAAAACATCGGTAGTGGCCGATGAGGAACTTTCCAGTGATTGGCGAAGTGGCGGTTACCCCTACAAAAATTTGATGCTTCGTAAAAATTACGAACGTTCAAAGTATCAGTTGCAGGTCGAGCTGCTCAAGCTGCAGGCATGGGTTAAGGAGACTGGGCAGAAAGTAGTCATCTTATTCGAAGGCCGAGATGCTGCAGGTAAAGGCGGGGCAATCAAGCGTTTCATGGAGCATCTGAACCCGCGTGGTGCTCGTGTCGTTGCGCTAGAGAAGCCCAGTGAGAGTGAACGTGGCCAGTGGTATTTTCAGCGTTATATCCAGCATTTGCCAACGGCAGGAGAAATCGTGCTTTTTGACCGATCTTGGTATAACCGTGCGGGTGTAGAGCGGGTCATGGGATTTTGCACGCAAGCAGAGTACGACGACTTTATGCGTCAGGTGCCTGAATTTGAACGCAATCTTGTGCGCAGTGGTATTCACCTCTTCAAGTTTTGGTTCTCTGTCAGCCGTAAGGAACAGCGTCGTCGATTCAAAGAGCGCGAGAAGCACCCGTTGAAACAGTGGAAGTTGTCTCCGATTGATAAGGCATCGCTTGATAAGTGGGATGATTACACCCATGCCAAAGAGGCCATGTTCTTTTCGACCGATACCGCAGATGCGCCATGGATCGTCATCAAGTCTGATTGCAAGAAACGGGCACGGTTGAATGCAATGCGCTATGTGCTGCATCGCCTTGCCTATGGCCAGAAAGATGGTGCGCGAATTGGCCCGGTTGATCCGTTGATTGTCGGGCGTGCAAATGTGGTCTATGAGATAGGCGAGGGAGAAGACAAGCCGTTACTTTAAATTGCATCCAGGCAGATCGTTTGCTGGCTATACTGCTGGAGTGAATTAAGTTGGAGCTAGGTAATGAGCGAAGAAACAATCGGGCAACGTATTGCAGGTGAGGCGAAGAAAGCACTTCATCTGACGCTCTATTTTGGTTTCTGGTTCAGCGCCCTGATATTGCTGACGAACGAAATTCTCAAACAGGATGGTCTGCCCTTTGGGCACTGGGGATTGGCTTGGATCAAAGCGGCGATTTGCGCAAAATTTATTTTGATCGGACAAGCGGTTTATCCGATGCGGCATTCAAATGGTCGAGATCTCTGGCGTATCGTATTGCCACGATCCTTAGTTTATCTGGCTATCGTTTTTGCCCTAAGTGTCGTTGAAGCCGTTATCGAAGGGCTTTTCCATGGCGAGACCGTGTTGTTTTCGGTCCAGCACTTTGCCAACGGCAACCCGCTCTACGCCTTTGCGCTGGCCTGGGTTTACTGGTTAATTCTGGTGCCTTATTTGTTGATGGGGTCGCTCGGTCGTTTTATCGAGGAAAACGCCTAGTTCGATTCGGTTGGCGTGCCGTAGCCGAGTAGGCTCGAAAGCTTAGCGCTGGCGGCAATGACTTTCGTAGCTTCAGCGCTTTTTGCGGTTGCTTCAAATTGCCCCGCAGTGCCTACGGCAGTTATTGCAGCAACCATTTGCCCGGAGTGATCAAAGACTGGGGCGCTCAAACCATTGATGCCAGGCGTGTGGCTGCCTCCTGCGCGCGCAATGCCATCCTTGCGTGTCGCTTCAACGATGCGTGCCTGTTCGCGTTCTAGAGCAGCGAGAAGTGCCTTGTCTTTGCCGGCAATCTGGCCAAGCTCTGCGATAAGCGCAGGTTGAGTTGCCGAGGGGTTGTAGAACGCATTAAAGCAACGGCCAGTGGCAGAGTCATGAAGGCCAAGCACGCGTCCCACGCGTAAACAGACAGAGATGGCATCCCCCGTGTCCACATAGCGCACGATGGTGGCGCCACTGCTTCCCCATACGGCAAGGCCGACGCCCATACCGATCTCATCGCAAAGCTCGTCAAGAATCGGAGAAGCTAATCGAATCGGATCTAAAGAGGCTAGCGCGGAGAGACCCAGAGTTAATGCGAAAGGGCCGAGGTGGTAACGCGCAGAATTTGAGTCCTGGTTCACGAGCCCCATGCGCTGAAAACTCACAAGATACCGGTGCGCTTTAGCGGCAGGCATTCGGCTAATCAGGGCGATATCTTTCAACATTGCGGGGCGGCCAATAGTAATCAGGGCACGCAAAATCGAACCGCCTATTTCAATAGACTGGATACCCTGCTGTTTGCCGGTGTTCGGTTTTACTTCTGAAGCGCTCATAGTGCTTTTTGTCATGGATGCGTCGATAAAGAAACTTATAATGTGTGAGTCTAAACAAAAGCGGCGCCAGTGGCGCATCTGTATTCAATAAAGGATCAAAGATGACGGCAGTCATGGTGTGCAACCCCAAAGGCGGATGCGGCAAAACAACATTGGCAACCAGCCTGGCTGGCTGGGCGGCCAATCAAGGGAAGAGCGTTACGCTGTGCGATCTGGATAGGCAGCAGTCATCATTGCGCTGGATGTCGTTTCGGGAGGAGACGCTGCCGCCAGTTAGTGGGTTTTATGGCGGCGGCCAGCTGATGGCATCATTGCCCAAAGGGGCGGATTTCACGGTGATTGATGCGCCGGCAGGGCTGCAGGGCTATAAGTTGAGCGATTACGTCCGCCTGGTTGATCGTGTAATCATTCCTGTGGTGCCCTCGGTCTTTGATATGGCGGCTACAGAGGACTTCTTAAATAGTCTGCGAAACGATTTGCGTGGCCAACGCCACAAAGTAGGTATCGTTGCGATGCGGGTAGATCCACGTACGCGAGCTGCGGCAATGCTTGAGGAGTTTTTGCAGCACTTTGATGCGCCTATCGTTACGTATATCCGCCCAACGTCCAATTACGTGAACGCAGCGGCTGCTGGCCGAACGATCTTTGATCCGCCACGCTCGAAGCACAAGCAGGATCTGGCTCAGTGGCAGCCGTTGCTGGACTGGTTAGAGAAATAAATGGTGATGGGGCTTGACATCATTGCGGTGGCCCCGCATAATGCTTGGCTTCTCGGACGCGGGGTGGAGCAGTCTGGCAGCTCGTCGGGCTCATAACCCGAAGGTCACAGGTTCAAATCCTGTCCCCGCAACCAACAAACTATATGTTGGGTTCTTGAAACGAAGTGTTGACAAGGTGATTTCTGATTGCTATAGTCTCGCTTCTCTGCTGACGGCGACATTGGTTGGTGTTAGCGGAAATTGATCTTTAACAAATTAGACAACCGATAGGTGTGGGTGTTTACTTGATGGAGACAGAACTTCGGTTCTGCTCAAGAGTTAAGTAATACAAACACGCCTAAGGATAGAAATATCCGTCAAGCGAGAGTTTTAAAAATCAGGAATTAAACTAAAGAGTTTGATCCTGGCTCAGATTGAACGCTGGCGGCATGCCTTACACATGCAAGTCGAACGGCAGCATGGAGGAGCTTGCTCCTCTGATGGCGAGTGGCGAACGGGTGAGTAAAGCATCGGAACGTACCGTGTAGTGGGGGATAACGTAGCGAAAGTTACGCTAATACCGCATACGCACTGAGGTGGAAAGCAGGGGATCGCAAGACCTTGCGCTATACGAGCGGCCGATGTCAGATTAGCTAGTTGGTAGGGTAAAGGCCTACCAAGGCGACGATCTGTAGCGGGTCTGAGAGGATGATCCGCCACACTGGGACTGAGACACGGCCCAGACTCCTACGGGAGGCAGCAGTGGGGAATTTTGGACAATGGGCGAAAGCCTGATCCAGCCATGCCGCGTGAGTGAAGAAGGCCTTCGGGTTGTAAAGCTCTTTCGGCTGAGAAGAAATCGCACAGGCTAATACTCTGTGTGGATGACGGTATCAGCATAAGAAGCACCGGCTAACTACGTGCCAGCAGCCGCGGTAATACGTAGGGTGCGAGCGTTAATCGGAATTACTGGGC
>ERZ1034361.420-NODE-420-length-28466-cov-24.195780_pt1 | contig 28466 bp, 27 predicted proteins | sample MGYA00520617_ERZ1034361 | MGnify/ENA primary metagenome ERZ1034361 (study PRJEB33736, sample SAMEA104284507) | Azolla filiculoides | biome: Urban; feature: Water surface; material: Ditch water | place: Netherlands | collected 2015-10-28 | depth 0-0.1 m ...
GATTTGGTGTTACATGATGTACATAACTCAGCGTTCTTAATACCTTCTTCGCCTACTTCTTCACGCTTTGCTTTAATGAACGCCTGTTGATGCTCATCAACTACAGTCTTAATCACACCAATGGATTTTAAATGTTGCTCAATTACACTGCCAATCTCAGCTACGAGTGATGGCATATACACGCCACCTCGTTTGTAGTACCCACCCTTCGGGTCAAAAACATTCTTGAGTTCTTCTACAAGGAAAGTAGAGTCACCACCTTTGCGCCATACAGCAGACACCAATCGTGTTAATGCAAGTACCCATTGGAAATGATCCATGTTTTTAGAATTGATGAACATCTCGTAAGGATGATGAACACCATCAAGCACCATATCGTTAATTGTTATGTACAAAGCGTGTTCAGACTGTGGCGTTTTGACCTTGTACGTTGTACCGGTTAAACAGTTTGGTCTTACTAAGTTTTCGTGCATAGATTGAACTGCTGCTGGGATTTCAGTTGTCAAGGAATCCTTTACAACTACTTGGTATCCTACAATTTTCTTTTCAATTTTCTGTGGCATCGGTAACTCCTGCTTTATCATCTGAAATAACGTCAAAGAATCGCTCTCTTTCCGCTTTATTTAAATTAGCTAAGGCTTTGTATAGCTTTCTGCTTTCGCCGTTGTGTTGACGTATTAAACGTCTACATCGTGCTTGGAATTGCTCCTCATTCAAATCGTTAATGAGTCCAAGTGTAAATACCTCACTGGTAAATCTGTCTTTTAAAAAAGGTGACAAGCCAATAAAGATTTGCGAGATGTTCATCGCTGATGTCTAACCTCGTTAAATATTGGTCGTATTTCATGGCATTGGTCGCATTCCCTGTAAAGTCTATCTCGGTAAATTCGCCAATACTCATGTTTACAATTTGTCGAATTTGGACTTGGCGTTACCGGTATTACTTTTCGCACCTTATCTATTGCCATAAGTAAATTCCCAGTAAAACCAAAGCACCTATGAAAACCGCCAATGCTGCTGCATCCTCAATTGCCATCTGCGTACTCCACCAAGAAGCACACAATCATCACCACAATCCCTGTCCAAAATATTATCTCACCCATTTTTAGCTAACTCCTGTAACATATATTTAATATCATTACTTTCTTTTACACTTCGCAATCTTTGTTTTTTCAACTGCTTACGTTCATTTTTAAGATCAATCAACCTATTCTCTAAATGCTCTTTTAATGGTATCTGTTTCATCTCGCGCCTGCCTGTATTTCACCGCGTGTATTTCTTTCCATCTCATAAACGCTAAAAATCTTACCGTCATGGATAATGAATTCACCAATGGATGTTTTGATAACTTCGTGATAGTTTCTGTGCGCACTTACAACGATTAAAAAACATATCAATACCCCAGAAAAAAATGAAGTTATTGCAATCCAAATAACATCTGTTTTCATTGCACTGTCCCCGTTGATGCGTCGTTGCAGATAGCGGTGATAATACGAGCCGGGCGTTTGCTCATCTGATAAGCACCAATAGCAAGATTGTATTCTTGCTGAGCATTAGTGCAAGCAGTCATGCTGTCATAGGGGATCACACTTGTTGTATAGGCAATGCGTTCCACTTGCGTAGTTTTACCTTTTTTGTCGATAGTGGTTTCGACAGTTAAAAATGACATGGTTAATGTCAGTGAAGCTGCAAATAAACTCATCGTCCATTCTCCTTAACTGCGTTGCGCAGCATTTTGCGTAAACGTGTATTCTCTTTGCTAAGACCGTCATAAAGTCCAGCCATGATAAGGAACATCAAAAGCATAAGCAGGTACGCTATATTGCTTTCATCCAAGTATTTTAAAAATTCAATTGTTTCGTTCATAATCTGTGTCCTCAGTTATTACGCTACTAATACGCCAGCTTTCTTTGCTTCTTCTTGACGGATTTCTTCTTGACGGATTTCTTCTAACATTTCAACGCCTTCCATAATTTGAGTGTTGATTTCTTTGACAAAGGCATCTCTGTCTTTGTCATCTGGTGTGCAACCAACTAAATACGATATAGCGCGTACAAGTTCAAAGGTTAAATCAGAAAATGCTTCTTGTTTATCTGGATGCACAAGTGCATCGCGGATCATTTGTGCAATAATTTCGTTGTGTTTAAATTTTCGGTTCGACATATCTATCTCCTAACATTTTTCTAAGTTGTTTTTCAGTATCTATTGCTCGTTGTTTATTGAATGCGTCCCACTGGGAATGTGTCCAATATTTTCTTTCATCTTCTTCCTCCTCAGCGTACCAATACGCATCAGAAGTACCATCTTCAAAAACTCTCATCTTTGCCCTCCTGTGTTATAATAAATACGCATTTTGGGCAACTGTTTAAAATGCGCTTATGGTTAAACTCCTCGGCCTCAAATCCTACTGCCTGTTTACTCCTTTTGGGTAGTAGGATTTTTTTTTGTTTCGAGAAATTACGATTCATATTTTATATAAATTTACATCTCAGTCAACCTTAACTTAACTATTTTAATGCGCGAAGTAAATCAGATTGAACAATGTCCTTTAATTTCAATACGTTAATAATGCGCTCATCAATGCAACCTTTGCAGACTAGGTGGATAATCCTCACCGCCATCGTCTGTCCTTGTCGATAAAGTCGAGCGTTGAACTGTTGATAATACTCCAAGCTCCAGCTCAGTGAGAACCACACAATCATTGAGCCACCATGCTGAATGTTTAGACCGTGACCGGCTGACTGGGGATGAGCAAAAAGCAAAGGGATATTACCCTCATTCCAATCATCAATCGTGCTTTGATGTTTATCGAGTACACGCGCATTTGGAAATCGCTTAAGCAGTCTTTCTAAGTCGCTTTTAAAGTTATAGGCAACAAGGATATTCTCCCCATCGTTCTGCTCAATAATATCCTCCAGCGCATCTAACTTGGCATCGTGGACTACTTCGTAGTTTTTAAACTCATCAATGTACACAGCGCCAGAGCAGTATTGCAGGAGTTTATTGGCAAGTGACGCAGCACTCATAGCTTCAACTTCACTGTTTTCAAACTCAATATAAAGATTTTTTTCAAATAGTTTATATTTTTCAATAACTTCCTTGTCTAAATCCAATTCTTGATAAAGGTCAATGTAATCAGGCATCTCCAAGTAATCACTGGTTTCCATTGAGATGGTGAATTCTGAAATCAGCGCTTCAATTTTACTTTGAGAATCAGCTCGTGGCACATATCTGTATCCACCGTAATCCTGCTCAAAGAATCGCTGTTTATAGGAAGTCATTGTTCGCCCAAGTGCTTTACCGTAATCGACCAGATAGCATTGCGCCCATAAATCCAATAAACCATTAGGGGAGGGTGTACCTGTAAGCAAAGTAATATAGTGAATGTAAGGAAGTGCTTTGCGCAGTGCTTTAACCCTTTTGCTTTTGGAGGATTTAAACGAGCTGCTCTCATCAATGACCACCATCTCAAAGGGGAATTTGTCTTTATAATGATTAACAAGCCACACCACATTTTCTCTATTGATAACATACACATCCGCGTCATGGTGCAAGGCAGATAGCCGTTTGGATTCTGTGCCTGTGCATATTTTGAATTTCAAATCTTTGAGATGTTCCCATTCCTTTGCTTCCTGCGCCCATACGCTGTTAGCTACTCGTAGTGGTGCGATAACAAGTGCTTTGCTAATCACACAGGCATCAAGTAAATCGTGAATGGTGGTGAGCGTAGACGCTGTTTTACCCATACCCATTTTAAGAGCGCAGAATGTTCGCCCCTGCTCTATTTGAAACTTGGATGTTCGCACTTGGTAGTGACGCAATTCATCTCTAGTGCGCATAATCGCCTTCCGCAGGTAATCTATAAAGTAATAGTGTATCGACACTTTCTTTTGAATCAATGACATACACATGAACGCCCATCTCACGTCGTCTTTGGTGGTCGCGTTCTTGCGCCTCTGTGGGTTTCTTTTTAGGCGCTTTGCATTCAACAAAGAATATAGGTTGAAACGGTAGCGTGATTAATCTGTCTGGGACAGAACGCTTGTTAGGTGACGTAAACTTCTCACACGTTCCACCTACTTTTTTGATTTGATCGCACAGGTATTTTTCAATTTCTTTTTCAAGCATAACCAACTCCTTTTAACACTTTGTTTGCTTTGGTGTAGTAATAATAAAAATCAACATCATTGGGGAAGGTATCTGGTAAATTCATCAACGGACGACACCCTTGGGACATTGGGACTTTGTTCCTGTTCTTTACATAGAAAAGCGACGTATCAGCAAGAGCCATATCGCTACTGTGATAAAAGCGAACAGCTTTGCCGAGATACTCACCTTGGAATAACGCGCCACCTGTTACTCTGCGAACTGTGACAAACTTTGTAATGTCATCACAATCAGTGACCGTCTTTTCAATCGGTGTACCGTTAGCAATGAATTGCGCTACTGCTTCATAGATAATCAAGCCATCTGGGTTCTTACTCAGTGACGCTTCGCCAAAACAGCCTTTGCATTTGGTTTTACCGTCAAGTTTTACAGCAATGTAATTATTCACATCGCGTGAAGCAATCTCGCGGTAATCTGTTTGCTCAAGTGTATAGCTAGTCGTGATCTCCCAATTGAATAGAATATCTTGAAGTGCTGGTATTTGGCTTTCGTGATAATACGTCACAATGCCGTCAGTGTTTGCACTCACTACCTGTATACCATTAAGTTCAAGTTCTTCAATTAACATCAATAAAGACAATTGACCAGTGATTGTGGTTTGCAAAAGCAGTTGTGGTGAGTATAAGCTACTGTATTTGCTACCAAATTTACCAAACGATCCATTGAGTACGATTTTGAGCGTGTCAGCAGTGACCTTATCAGCCGTGTGTTTTGCTGCGATGCGTTTCTTCACAATCTCTCGGTAAAGATTAAGGAACGGCTCACCCATCGTTTCTGGGAATAGTCTTTGCTGGAGAATAATACTTGGGTAATAACTCGCAACGTCAAAATCCGACAGGTAAAACCCAGCATTGGGTTTAATATGCTGCGCGGTTTCGCGTGAGTGCAAGCCACCGATACCCATTTGATATGAACCTTTGCCAATAGTAATAGGCGCAACTAGCCATTGCGGTAGCTCAACACTGCCGTTATCTTTGAGTGCAAAAGTTTCGTAAAGCAGTTGGTCAAAGATGTCGCAGAGCGTCTGTGTTTTAAACTGGATAATCTCTGGATTACGGTAAGTAAACGTGTAATTTGCATCATACTGCTTGGGACGATAGTTCTCACCCGTTTGCTCGTACAATTCCGATTTGATAATCGCTTCGGCAATCTGCGCATCGGACTTGGAATTAAGGTTAATGCCGTACTGCGCTGTCATCTCTTTGCGCAAGTCTATCTGCCCTCTCAGCGCATCAAAGAGTTCACCGGTTACTTGTGTATCGTTTCTGCAATACTCGCGCATAAGACTACGTTCACTGTCTTGTATCAGCGCATTAGGATCAATTGGCAAGTCTTGCATTTTCTTAGTGTGAATTCGCCCACCGTAGATTTTGAGTGAGGCTTGACCAATAGGAAGTTCAATAATATCAATGTGATACCTATAGGCAGGCACAGTCAGTCTATGTTCACGCAGTATCTGCCAAGTGACTTTCTGTGAGGTGATGATTTTAGTGGAGAGTTTGTGGAGTTTGCTGCAATCCCACGCATCCATTGCAGCGCATATCATTGGGATGTCGTAGTTCAAGCCATTGAATGATATGGTTTCGTGACTTAGAAGAAGGCGTTCAATCTTTTTAGCCTGTTCCTGCGAGAGTTTTGCATCTTCACCAAACAGCTCTATTTCAAGTTTTGATCCGGTCTTGTGGTTGACGGCTAAAAATAGCCAATAGTTTTTGTAACACTCAGTGTCGATAATATAAGTATTCATAGGGGTATCCTATTTGTGAATAATAAAAAACCACCTTACCAAGGAGAGGTGATAAGGTGGCTGTGTTGCATTTGATAGAGGGATAACTATCAATAAGTAAGTCTGCTTCATTATGCAATTAAGGTATATTAAATGAAAAGCGACTAACTCAAGCCTTTTTCGGGTGCTTGAGGACACCCGCAGACTTACTTATTCATAATTAGCGACACGCATATTGGCGTATGCGTGTCTAGGATTTAAATCATGTCACTGATTTGATAGTATTCACACTATCAATAAAAGCACTGTTTACTATATCCTACGATTCAGTTTCGATTCTGCCCTATCGTAGTGACAAATTAGCGTCACCACTAATTCTTACCCCATAGTACGGGTAGCTATACCGCATTCTCTATGCTACGGGTTACAAGGTTCTCATTTGCGGTGAGAGCGAGCAATGCTTTTATTGATAGTTAAAAACCACCGCGCCATGAACTGCATGAGTGGCGGTCGTGTTTAAAGTTGATAGTAATCTCAGTATTCGTCGCTGTACTTTCAAGCGATCCCAAGTTTCCTATTTCTGAGCGTCGTGCCATTACCGGTGCGCTATGCGCGTACTATCAAGTCATAACAACTATTGGGAGTTGAACCCAAATCAATGACATTTTAACGTTAGACCTCACTGGTAGCTAACCAGTCTTTAGTTGCTATGCTTCATAGTGCCGTCTTTCCGGCTGTCATTTAATTTTTACGGTATTAAACCAACCGTCTTTTCACACTGAGGACACAGAGTTTAAAAATCATCCTCATCCGATTCATCGTCAAACGCATCAGCATTTGCAACTTTAGCGTCAGAGAATGCTTCACCATCTTTCTTGAACTGAACACCAAGAAGATTGGCTAGAATTTGTTTACCGCCTTTGGGATGACTTGAATACCAGAAGTCAAATATAGCGTTGACGTAGCAGCCAGCATAGACTTTGTCGTCATCTTCGGTAACTGGGGAACGGTCTTTATCGAATACAGGAATACGTTTGTTAGATGACCCTTTAAGCGCCATCATACCTTCGTAACCATCGTATTCTTTTGTGTCACCATCTTGGAAGCAGGTAATTTTCAACCCTTTGGGTGCACCGTCTTTGAATGTTTGTGCAATGAATTTGTCGATTGCAGCTTGTACCGTTTTGTGTTGTTTGCTGTCTTTGGGCATTAACACGGTTGCTTCAAATTTAGTTTCAACATTTTCAAATACTGCTTTGCGAAACAAAGATGGAAAAGACAGGCGAACTTCACCTAATTTGATTTGTGTATCTGACATTTTAACCTTCTTGCCTTATGGCGTTATGGATTATGGAATTAAAGTGAGGATGGGTTATTGATAAATCACCGTTAAGTAATTTCCCATCCTCGTTTCAACTTAACCGGAGAGATAAGTTGAGTTAAGTTTAGATTGATTTGAATAAACTGTCAATCATCAAAATCAGAAAAATCATTGCTAGAAATAGACAATGCTTTTCGTGGATCACTTTCGGGTACAACAGTAGGCTTACCTGCTTTTTTAACTATCAGATTTTCAAACTCTTTTATGTTTTTCTTGCCTACCAGCTTCTCGAATTTAGCCACAGAAATAAAACTACGCTCGAATAATTCTTCTTCAGTGTGCGCATCTGACAGCGCAACAACTGCTTCTTCTTCGTTTGACCAATCGCGAGAACTACGACCTTCAACAAGTTTGTATCCTTTGAAACCGTCCCCAGACTCTAAGCGCTCTCTGACTACTTCCTCAACAGCACTTAACCATGATTTAATCAGCGGTGCACTGCTCAGTGCAACAGCAAGTTGATCATCGTTTAAGCGATTAACACTCACCATGTCGTCAAAGTCTGCAAACTCATTTTGTATCGCGTTCTCAGTGTACCGCATCAGCTCTGGGCATCGCGCCTTGTGCTTACACCATTGACATTGCTTCTCACCTGCTGTGAGTGGTGCATTAGGTATCATAGCTGCCTGCGCTCTGTCTTTTACCCATTCACCAAACCGCAGCAGCTCGTCAATAGTCATCACATTCTCATCAACGTGATCTAAGCGTGGCTGATAAATAAACATCCGAATGGTTTTAATGTCTTGGAGCATACCAAATTCACTAAGTACACCAAGCGCATAGATTTTAGTTTGCGTCGTATCCGCGTTGACCTTAATACCTTGCCCATACTTCAAGTCAATAATGATGACAGTATCGCCATCAAGTATCACGCAATCCGCTGTACCGAAACCGTCCTGTGCGTACTCGCTGTAGTCTAGTTTCTGCTCGTAGATTTTGTGACCTTTGAATTCCTCGATGAAGTCCATGTAATCGTTCACATGACGACACATATTCTTGTCTACGGTGATCCAGTTGGTTTCCGGTAGGGTTTTACCTTCAAAGTCATACGGATTGAGATTACCTTTTAAGCACAGCTCTGCAAGCTCATGCGCTGCCGTGCCTTCGTCCGCAAATCCACTACGCGACTCTTTGTATGGCTTTTGAGCCGCGACGCTACCGGAGCAATACAGCCAAGTAGCGCTACCACTAGCACTCAGTTCAGAGTGCTTAGGTTTTTCTTCATTAACCATTAAAGCTCTCCAAAAAGGCGTTGAATTCATCGTAGTTGCTAGGATCAAGCGTTAAGATTGTTGTCGCACCAAGGTCAGACAGTTTACCTTTAATATCCGCAGCGCTTACTGTGTTCTTTTGACGCATTTCGAGCGCTTTGGCTTTCAAGTCATCCGCTGTTATTGATGGAGCAGGGGGCGTTTCCTGTACTTCTTCTTGCACGGTGGGTTCAACTGTCAAGGATTCCTTTACAGTTGGTTTTTCTTTCTTTTTAGGTTCTTTTTTGACTGGGACTTCTTCCAGAATAGCTTTTTCAGCTAACAATTCTTCTGAAATGTCTTCGTCGTTTTCATTTACTGGGTTGATGATGAATTCTTCAGCGTATTTATTTTTATCAAAAACCCATGTATCGCCTTTTACAACTTCCTTTACTGCTTTGTCCATTGCTTCGTAACTAGTTATATCAGTGAGAATTTCAACTGTTTCTTTGTTATCTTCAATAATTGCCGGTGCAAGTGCGTCATCAAGCGTCTGTACAACGTCTTCAAGTCTAAACTTGAATGCCGTGCTTTGTTTTGTCAGCGTGTCGTGAATACCATTGCTGATACCTGCTTTGATGATTTCGTCTGTGTGCTTTAGGCGTGATGCCACTTCGTGCAAGAGTTCATAGCTGAATTGCGTGTTTGTGCCATGAATTAAACTGATTTGGATAAAGTCACCAAGTTGCTCGTTTGAGAGTTTAGTTAAATCATTCATTGTATTTTTCCTCTGTTGTTGTAAAATGAGAGTCAATCTTAACTTAACTCTTAGAGAGATGCAAATGGAAAATGAAGAAATTGGTCACACTGTGACCGTTGATGATGTTGTAGCGTGGTTTGGTGGTGAACAGGTGCGGTTAGCAAAAAAGCTAGGCGTGACTAAGGCTGCGGTTAGTTATTGGGTATCAGAAGGTAAGATGCCTGCAAACAGGGCGATACAGGTTGAACAGATTACAAAGGGCGAAATCAAGGCAGTGGACTTGCCAATTATTAAAAGAGGGTGATGTATGCAGCACGTCGAGGATAGCAGTAAAACCTACCGCATTAGTCGCGGTGAAAAGAACAATGCAGTGTGTGTCAATAAGACAGTGACATGGGACGCGGTGTGTCGCGTACTGGGCAAACACAAGATAGCGCAAAGCAAAGATGAGTGCGGATGGTTCTGCGGTGGGTCGTTTAGAGAGAACTACCGCAACACGGATAACTTAGAGTGTCGCTCACTTCTCACCATTGATATTGATGATTGTGAGATGGATCACGACGAGATTGTTTTTGAGCTTGAGATGCTTGGCTATGCGCTTGTGGCTTACAGTACATGGCGCAGCAGTGCCGGTGCATATCGCTTTCGCGTTGTGCTACCACTCTCTCGTGAGATTACCGGTGACGAGTACGTTGCTGTGATGCGCTGGTTTGCCACGCTTACCGATTTGAAGATTGATGAGAGTGCTTTTAAGCCTGCTCAGTTTATGTATATGCCGAGTGTGAGTGCTGAATTAGTTGATGAGAGTTTCACGCTGGTGCTTGCTGGCAATGAAGTTGATGTGGATTTACCGCTAAGTTTACCGCTAAGTTTACCGGCTGAAAAACCGGTTGATTCTGTGTCGGAGTTTGATGTTGATGACAGCGTTGACGATGATAACTTCCTTGAGGTGGCTATCGCCCATGAGCCGCTAGACTTGAGCGACGAGGAAATTGATTCATACCTTGATGCCATTGTTGATAAGGCAAGCGAATACAGCGATTGGATCGCGGTGGGTCAAGCGTTGCATCATCAATACAGGGGCAATGAGTACGGTAAGCAACGCTGGTTCGAGTGGTCAGCTAACAGCGATAAGTTCGACGCACGGCTAAGTGAGAGTAAATGGCGGTCTTTTACCAGTGACAAGCGAGCGCGTCCGTTGACGTTCGCCAGTGTTATTAAGATGGTCAAAGACAGCGGCATCAGTGTGGGCGTTGTGATCCGTGACGAAGCCAAGAAGATGGTTAACAGTATCGCGGATGGTGTTGGGCGTGAGGTGAACTGCGAAGAAGAATTCGACAAGCTGCGTCGCAGACTTAGCAAGATACCTGCCCACGTTGTGGCGCTAACTAAACGCCAACAGATAGCACAGGATATTTATGATGGGTGGGGTAAAGGCGAAGGGATGACTAAAGCTGCCATCTTTCGCGAACTATGCCCTGCTAAAAAGGGCGTGTCGATTATTGAGTCGCCTTCATGGGTTGCTGATTGGGTATTTATCGAGAAGTCGTGCGAATACCACGATTTGAAGTTTAACTATTCAATCAAGCGTGAAGCGTTCAACGCGAAGTTTGACCGCATGGATGAGTGTATCGCAGCGGAGCGAAGCGCGTCGTCTATGGCGCTTACCGATTGGCAGATGCGCACAGCTATCGACAAAATGTATTTCCCGCTTGCCGAGTCCATGTTTAAGTATGAAGACCTGTGGTATGTCAATTCGTACAAGAAGCGCGGTGTTGAACCGTGTGAAGTGCTTGATGAGGACGGTCAGAAGGTCATTGACATGATGCTTGCACATTTAGAGTTCACGCTCGTTGAAGTGAAAGAGAGGGTGATACTGCTAGACTGGATGAGTCACATTGTACAGAACATTGGTGACAGGATTAACTGGGCGATACTTTTACAGGGTACGCAAGGTGGCGGCAAAACATACTTCACACGCATTTTGCAGGGGATACTTGGGAGCAATGCCACGCAACTCGATCCTAATCAGTTTACGAAAGGTACATTTTCGGGGTGGGCATATGGGTCGGTGCTAAATATTGTTGAGGAGATTCGCATATCGGGTGATAACCGGTGGTCGATTATCGACAGGATGAAACCATACATTACTAACGATACAATCCAAGTGGAAGAAAAGTTTTGTGATTCGCGCACCGTGCCTAACTTCACGTCGTATTTTCTTTTAACCAATTATCAAGACGCTTTGCCGATTACGTCGGGGGATCGTCGCTATTGCGTTCTATATAGTCGCTGCCAGTCGGAGGAGCATTTGTTTGAGCTTCTTGGTGGTGAGAATGAAACCAATGCTTACTTTGTGCGATTGTTCACGGAAACAGACAGACGCATGGATGCTATCTGCCATTACTTTATGAAACGGGAAATTAGCGCGGACTTTGCGCCAAAGGGTCGAGCGCCTAAAACATTATCTCGTGAGAAGATGATAGGCTATTCGGTATCGCATGATTCAGAAGAAGTGAAGGATTTAATTGCACACTACCATTGTGACGTGATTAATGAAACTATCTTGGACGTGACGTTGCTAACTAAACTTAATTTTGAGGAGTTTGAGCCGTCTATTCCTAAGTTACCTAAAACGGCTGTTCTTAATCGGATATTGCTTCAATTGGGTTATGAAAAGATGCAAATAAGGCTTAACGTCCCGACACCTGACGGAGCGAGAAAAAAACATACGCTTTGGCGCAAGAGTAGCGCGAATGAAAATAACGTGTGGCATGAGGTGAAAAAATACTATAAACAGGTTTAGAGCTGTCTCATTTTTAAAAAGTTTAAAATTTTACCTGTCTCATTTTTAAAACTGAAAAAATAAAAGTGAGACAGGTGACTATGTCTCAGAGACAGGTAAATAAAAAGTACCTGTCTCACCCTCTAGCCCTTGAATTACTTGGTCTGTACTTATTTTGAGACAGGTGAGACAGGTAATAATATAAATTATATGATATTGGTAAAACAGTTTTGTTTAGGTAAATATTAGTGTTTTTCATTGTTATTTATAAAATATATATAAATAGGAAAGTACCTGTCTCATTTGTCTCATGTCTCAATTTGATTTTGTGGCAGATACAAAAAAGCCGGTGATTAAACCGGCTTATATTTTTATGCTTCGGGTTCGATTCCGTGTTTTCGTGGATCATATTGCCTGTGTCCAGCACGACCACCACAACCTTCACATTGGACGAAAACATCTAGGATTTTACCATTTTCGTCAACGTATGTTTTTGCACCATCTAACGGCTCAAGTGGGGCGGTCATATCGCAACCACAATCTAAACATCTATCATAAGGCAATGAGCGATATTTTTTAAACTCAATGGCGGTTCTTATTGCTAGACTGATAAATTTAGATTTTGATTTAAGTCCAGCGCCTTCGATAAAGTCTATCAGATCACCAGCGAGCGACAGTTGATAATGACGACACTTTTTCTTTGGATCGACTTTAGGTCGTCCCCTGTTTACTTTGAGCGCCTTTGGTACTTTGACCTTCATTGCTTTTTTCGGTATCAGCATGGTTTAATCTCCCCATATTGCGCCTCAAGTGATTTCCACGCTGTAACGTACTCTTGATAGGCTTGAAATAAATGCACGTCTTCCATTTGCAGCATTTGAATATACTCCGCGTCGAGCGATTGGACGTATTGTTTAAAAGTCATCATGGTTATTCTCCAAAAATTACAATCAGTTCGGCAACAAAAACGACGGTGAAAATTACAGTCAAAGCTGATCCGATTACTACATCATAAAAAGTGTTCATGGTAAATCTCCAGTTTAGGTTAAAAGTGCAATAGCGCACTGCATAGCGCCTTAGATTAAGGCGCTACACGCTGAACTATTAAATGTAATCAAGTTCTTTTGCAATGCGACGCAATGCAGTTTCGATGTGACTATCTTCGAGATACAGATAAAGAAAGTCTGTTGCTGTAAAATGCAACTTTGCAGCTCTGAACAATCCCCATATAAAAAACTTTTCTTTGTTCTTGCCTAAATCGTTCGCTTTGAATGCTAGCATTTGATCCCGTGGCAATGCTGCAATTGCCTGCTTCATCATTTGATAATGCGCCTGTTGCATTTTCATGCTACCAACCTCCCTGCTTTATAAGCTCTGACGTATTTTTTTATTACATCCATTGACTTGCTATACATCATCAAGCCGCAAGGAAAGCAGACAGACAGTATTTCGGTGTCATCGTAATGAGCGCCACAAATATACTCGCCCTTATAAAATACCGACCATGAGCAGCAGATTAGTGTTGAATTCCAGCGTTGACTTGCTAAATTGTTTTGATAGGTTCGATTCGCTTTCATTTTAGTTCTCCGGTTTTATTTCATGATTTCATTGATAAAGATAACGTCATTATGCGAATAGCATAAACGGCAGTCATTACATGATTTACTGCAATTGATCGTCACATTAGGTTTTAAATCGCTTTTCTTATGCGCTGTGAATACTTTGTCGTATCCAGCAGGCAGTTTATCGACTTTGTTCTTTTTGGCGCTAGAGTGAATCAAAATCACGTTAGCCGGTTTGCTAACCATCTTTAAAACCTTTTTAATAAGGTCTTTGCGCTTAGTCCAAAAGCCGAAAACTGTCTCCGGATTTTTGCGAGCGATATTAAAGTAATTCAAAACGTGTATCTCGTTATGAACTTCACCAAATGAATCAAATCTTGCAATCGCATAATTCAATCGCGGCAATTCACTTTCTAATAGAATGCGCTCGAAAAGATCGTTATTGCGCTCTAAAGCATTGACCAAGTTTGCATATCTTTTTTCTGTATTAACTGCATAGCAATTAGTGCAGATAAGTTCTTTGTTATCTGATTGATTCATTTTGATACAGAATGGGTTTTTTGTAGCTGCTGTATTGAAAGATGGAATCCCTTCCATCTTAGCTGTGCCCATAGTAATGTGTAATTTATACATTTTTTTCTCTCCGGTTAAGTAGTGCAATAGCGCACTGCATAACGGCTTGTTATAAAGCCGTTACACGCTGAACTATTTTGCTTTTAATGCCGCTTCTTTCAATGCGCAACCATCTTGCATTGAATCCAAATGACATCCTATTGTCATCCAGCGAACAAAATTAAATTGATCCACTGATCCTTTCATGCCATCTAAAATAAAGTATTTCATTACCATTCTCCCCACGAAACATTTGATTCTTGTTCTTTGTTTAGTTTTACATACTCTCCTAACTCTTTTATTGCTTGCGCGTATGTAGTCACTGTTTCATCTAACAACTCTAAAACATCTTCTTGAGGATAGCACTCTATAATCCAATCCCAGCCTTTTTCATATCTTGCCATGGCGTGGTCATGTATCTTCTGAACCCATTTGCTTCTATCTGCTTTCATTTTAATTCTCCGGTTTAATTTAAAAAGTGTTTGGCGCTCAGCTCGTGGCTGGATTACAGAATATCCGATGTAATTTTAGTAATCAACAAAATTATTTAAGTTAATTAGTTTTAATAATAAAAATTATTTTTTAATAAATCTGATATTTTCCTAATATGTTGATTTATAAGCGCTTTATTCAGTTGTGGGAAAATTTCCCACGCTTTCAAGCGTTCGCACTCACTGCCTTTTAGCCTATTATCATGGCAACAACAGCGGCTAAATTGCAGACACAAAAAAGCCGGTAAAGTCTTAAATCTTTGCCGGCTTTCTAACTTAACAAACTAATTTTACCTGCTAACTATTTATTAGCATTTTTTACCGCCTCCGCCTTTACCGCCTTTGCCTTTCTTCATAGCCATAATAATCACCTCCTCTTTTACAGCATAGTTCTATTATAGTATCGATATGATACAATCGCGCAAAATTATCTTTACACTTCATCGTCGTGAGGACGTTATGACAATTAATCAAACAAACTTTGTTGCAGGTGAGGCTTTCTCACGTCGGCAAATGGATCAAATGGGATTACCTATCGGCAATCCACATAAACCTCCTTTTAATCGCAAAGAAATGCCTTTCTTCATCGCTCCTGCAGTCACAGCGGCTTCAGTGTCAATCGGTGCAGCTTCAGCAGCTATCGCGGCAGGAGGTGTAATGGCTTCGATGGGCGCAATCGGCACAGCGGCTCTCGCAACAGTAGGCGCAATCGGCACAATCGCAGCAGTAGCAGGTACAGCTATGTCAGTAGTCGGTATGGTGACAGGTGATAAAGGCTTGATGAAAATAGGCGCAATCGTCGGTCTAGCAGGCGGCGTTGCTTCCCTTGCATCCGGTGCAGTGGCTTCGCTTGCTGCCGGTGGGGAATTTGCTATGGGTACAGCAGGTATCCAATCAGCTAACGCGGCAAATGCAGCAAGCGCAGCGGCTCAAACTTCAGTAGCATTAGGGCAAGCAGGTACAGCGGCAAGTAATTTAGCGGCAGTTACTCCACAAGGCTTGGTAAACGCTACGCCCCTAGCTAATCAAACGACAATGGGGTTAAGTGGTACAACAGCTAATGGCTTATCAGCAGTTACTCCGCAATCGATCACAATGGCGGGACAAGGTGGTACAGGTTTAATGGGGCAAGTAGGCGCAGGTGGTCTTAATGCGGCAGGCAGTGGTGCTTTAAATGCAATTGGTGCAGGATCAGCGAGCAATTTAGCAGGTGCAGCAAGCTCCGGTACATTCTTAGACAAATTCATGGAAAGTTTAACACCTAAAGATTATGTCATTGGTGGATTCTCAGCGCTTCAAGGTGGCGCTTCTATGATGCAATCTAATGTTGCAAGCGCCAACCGTCAGAAACAATATGAATACGAACAAGCTCAACGTAATCAACGCATTTCTAATCTGAACAGCGTTCCAACCCTACGCAATTCATTAGATGCTAATACCGGCTTGAACGCTAACGCAGGACTATAACAATGGCTACAATGCAAGACACAGCAAAGAAAACCGGCATGACTAATGAAATGCTGATACAGATTCAAAAGAATATAGAGTCTAAGGTATCGCCAGAAAACAAACAGCGCTACGAGAAAACAGTCTTAGCCGCTGAAACCTTAATGTTTGATCCTAAAACCCATCAAAACATGGAACTGGTTAAAAATCCGGACAGCCAATCCAATCTAGTTGAAACAGTCAGCAAAGGTGTCAGCGGCTTAATGTGGCTTCTTTATCAGCAATCAAAGAAAAGTCTACCGGCTGAAGTGCTTATCTATGCAGGCACGACTACTATCTGTAAGGTGCTAGACTTTGCAGAACGTGGTTTACGTTTACCGGTCACTCCCGAAATCATCAGTCAAACCACTAAGCGAACAACCGATAGGTTATTTAATCATATGGGCATCACACCAGAACAGCTAAAAGCCGCTATCACTCAAGGTAAGATGGAAATTGAAGACTATCAACAGCACGGCAAATACGTTGATGATAAGATGCAAGCAGTGAAGGCTAAAGGCAAAGCGCCTGTTAAACCAGTTAAGAGAGGTAAATAATTATGGCTTATGGAATGCTAACCAGTTTCGCTTTAGGCGCTGCGCAAGGATTAGGTGGCGCTATTGTCAATAAACTAAGCAAAGATCAAGACGCTGAAATCAAAGCCAAAGCAGACGCAGAGCGTGAGGCGCGAATCGAAGAAGCGGCTATTAGGGCAGAGGGTAGAGCAGCGACGCGCGAACAATCCATCTATGAACGCAATCAAGCTGATAAGACTCTTGAAACAGGCGCTCAACATCAATGGACAGTGGATACAGAGAAACGCGCAGCCGCTGAAAAGTTAATTGAAGAACAGCGCAAACAGGCATGGGAAAAAGACCCGACGAATCCGTCTTATCAATCGACCATGCAACAGATTAAAGCGAGTGAAGAATCTGTCAAAGCAAGTGAATCGGCATTAAAGAACGCTGATTTAACACGTCAAAAAACTCAATTGGAAATTGATAAGGAAAAAGGTTTAGCAGATTTAACTCAACGTATTAATTCTGAACCAGATGAAACAAAACGCGATACATTAATCAAACAAGCTAAAGTTATTAGCGGTAAATTCAATGATAAAGCTGATCAAATCAAAACTACTGAAATTGATACCGGTAGAGTTGACGACAACGGTAAGCCAATAATGAAAAAGATATTGGTTAGAGTTGAGGATGATGGTCAATGGAATGTATTGCCTGTTGAAGAACGTCTAAAAATGGCTCAGCCCTATGACAAAGAACAAGCCGATATTGTCGCAAGAGATATTACTAATCGTCAGATAGGCGCTCGTACTGATAATCTAGTATTTGGTAGAGATAAAAACAATGCTGATAAATGGGATGAAACCTTTACTGAAAATCAATCCAAACTCCTAACAACCAAACAAGGCGATACGGTTTCATTTGATGATAAAAAAGGCGGTATGCTTTCATTAAATAAAGGTACTGTTTCTGAACAACCTGCTGAGAATCCATTGGATGCTTCTAAAGTAGAAACTGGCAAAGTATCTAAAACTGAATCGCTAATTAAAACGGCTAACCCAGTTGAACAAAAACAATTGGATAGTTTGTTTAATGTTATCAAAGCAGGTGAATCGGGCGGTAAAGGAGTTGACGCAGGTACACCTAAACCTACTCCAGATAACCCTAATCCTAGTGCCAGTGGGACTTTTCAAATCATAGATGCTAATTTGAAATCACATGGTATCAAACCAGAATTACCAAACGGTAAATACTCACCGGCTCAAAAAGACGCATTTGCTCCAACATTTTATAAAGAAGTTTATGAAAAAACAGGTGGAAATCAAGCTGCTATGGTAGCCGCTGGATTTGGTCAAGAAGACGTATATCAAGCTATAGCAAAAGCCAAAGCTAAGGGTTCTAATAGTTGGTGGGACTATCTCAATCCTAGCGGTGGGGTGGAAAACAATATGCCTATTATTAAAAATAGAATTAAACAGCAACAGCAATATTTAATTAAAAATGATATTCCTGTACCCGTATCAATATCTGACTTCCGTCTAAACAATAAATAAGGCTTATTCAAATGAAATTAGAATTATCCAATGGTTCATATCTAACACTCGACGACAAATATACTGAAGATGAAGCGCTTCAATTATGGAAAATGGCTGAAGATGATATTAAGTCTGAGCAGTTGGATAACACTCAAGAACAACCTGTTAAACCAATTGAACCCACGCCACAAGACCCTACCGGTGATTTGACCCAATTCAATGCGCCTGTTGAGCAACCTTCTCAAGCTACCATTGCACAAATGCAAGCGGAGGCTAATCCAAAAGATACAAGCGACTTCTCACGAGGTTTCAAAACATCTTATGAGCAATTGCCAGAATTGGGATATGGCTTAGAAGCCGGTGCGTATGCTATTGGCGAATCGGCATTTGGTGAAGGTGGAATGCTTACACAAGGTAAGCAGGAAGCTGTTGCCAAAATGATCGAAGCGCAAAAAGAAACGCAAGCTAATGCAAAGGAAAGTGATTCATTTACTTTTGCTTATGAGAAAGCAAAACAAGGCGACTTCAATGCGCTTGCTGATACGGTACAATACGGTCTAGGTTACGGACTAGGTCAAATGTCGCAAGCTGTCATCACAGGCGGTCTAGGCTCTACTGTTGCCAAAACTGCTGCTGAAACATTTGCTAAAGAATACACAGCTAAATTAGTTGAACAGGAAGCGCTTAAAGTTGCTGAACAAACTGCCGCAAGGGAATTGACCCAAGAGCAGATTCAACAACAAGCCGTTAAGAATGTTGCTGAATCTATTGCTAATAAAGGACGTGACTATGCGTTAGGCGCTCAAGCCGTTGGTCTGGAAGGTGGCGAGATTCTCGGTGATTTGGCTAAACAGTCTACTGAACAAAACCGATCACTTACAGCCGGAGAAGTCATCAAAGGACTAGGCGCTACAGCGCTTGCCGCAGCAGGTGAATTCTATGCAGATAGATTTGGCTTGGATATCTTAGGTGGTAAACGCTTATCTGAAGCCGGTAAATACACCGAAGGACTAAAAGGCAATCTGCTTCGTGGTGCGGCTACAGGTGTCAAAGGCGGAGCTGTAGAAGGTGGAACTGAGTTTGCTCAAACGCTTATTGAAGAAGCAGGCAAAGGCAAAGACCCTTTCAGCAGTGAATCATTGCGTCAAGCTATTGATGCAACGGCATTAGGTTTTATTGGCGGTGGGGCAATTGGCACAGTTGGCGGAGCGCTATCACCTGCACAGCAAAGACCCGATCGACCTGCTACAGGTGAGATTGATCCGTCAATGTTAAGTGGCGGACTTCCTAATTCAACTGCTCAAACCACAGCACAGCAACCCGCTCAAACATCGTCAAAATGGCAAGACACGATGGGCAAGATTCGCGGTATTGTTGGTGAGAATCAATTAGTTGATAACGAAACTGTTGCTAAAGATGTAATGGGCGCTGAAACTATTGAGGATGCAATTGCCGCAGCTAATCATGCTACTGATGCTATAGCGTTTGACTATGACATGAATATGGAACAAGCTGCTACATTGGCGCAAGATTTAACTAAAACTGACACTGATTACCTTGATAACAAAGATTATCAAGACGCGGTTCAATTGGAAAATCAACTTTCAACAGTTCGCGACCAGTTAGCTTATAACAAGTTTCAAACTGCATTTGAAGAATCAAACCAACAGGCATCGCGCTCAGAATTTAATGCGCTTGTTGAACAAGAAATTAGCAATAAAAATCAACAACTTAAAGATTTAATACAATATCAATCTGACGAAAGAGCAAGAAAGGTTGAAGTAGAAGCCAGCATACCATCTATCAATAAAGCGCTTGAAGATGCGCAGTGGGCAAAAACTCGAAACAATCGTAACGCTGTTATTCAAATGGTGTTTGATAGAAACGTACCTGCTGAAAATATCTTTTCTGCAATTAAAGCGGAATTGAAACGTCAAGGTTTCAAAGATACTGAAATCAATCAAGATGATATTGACAGTTACAATCTTTTAAAAGCCTATGACCAAAACAATTTCACCATTGCTAAAGAACCAGTGTCGTTTGGTGGACAACCAGTTGCGGCAAGAAGTGCAAGCGATATAGAGTTTTATAACACAGGTACAAACAAAGTAGACAAACGAGGTAATATTATTGCCGATGCTCTTGGTGAACAAGGTGTAAACGCAGGTGAACAATTTACCGGTGAGCAAGGTCAAGATGTTGTTACCAATTTTGTATCTCCAGAAACACCAGTTAGACAAGAGTCTGATGCTCTGCGCAAAGTAGATGAATGGGTAAGCAATGGTGCGACTTACAAAAACGGAATGCTTATTAATTCTAAAGGTAAAAAGTTTGTACTTAATACAGTGCAACGTGAATACTATTTAAATAATCGCCCTTTCCAGATAACTCAATCGCCTGTCACATTAACTGAACAAGGGTATAGTGAAACCCAACAAGGGCAAGATACTATTACAGGTGCGCCTTCTTTTAATACCAGAGTCTTAAAAGAAGTTTTAGATATTCAAATTAAAGAGCGCGTTGATAGTAATAAAGAGAATCGTAATCTTTCTTCAGTAAATCAACGAATTGAAGAACAGCAATGGATAAAAACTCGAAACAATCGTAACGCGGCTATTCAAACTGTATTTGATAAAAATGTAGCTGCTTCCAATATCGAGCCAGCTATTAAGGCTGAATTAAAACGTCAAGGTTTTAAAGACACGGAGTTAAGTGAAGATGACATTAATGCGTATGAACTTTTACAATCCGCTTATGCAAGACGTGAACCGGAAATTGCCAATGCGCCTGTAGATATTGGCGTACAGCAACCTGTTTCTTCAAAACGTGTTCGACTTGTTAGACAAGGTGTAAACGCAGGGGAACAAGTAGCTGAAGGTCAACAAGGTCAAGATGTTGTTACGAATTTTGTCGAACCATCTACACCAGTTAGACAAGACTCCGATGCTTTGCGTAAAGTTGATGAATGGTTACGCGCTGGCGCTATTTACAAAAACGGAATGCTCATTGATTCCAAAGGTAAAAAGTTCTTATTAAACAAAGCGCAACGTGAATACTATTTAGAAAATCGCGCTACCCCGATTGCTAAAGCACCTGTTGATATGGGGGAAGTAGGAAACGCTCCCGAAATCCTCAGCACCTACACGCAGCAAGAAGTAACGCAACGCGAGGAAGCGCAAAAAGCCGCAGAGAAAGAACAAGCGGTCAAAGATGCAGCGGCAGAACGCAAACGCCAAGCTGATAATCAAGTTGATAGCGTGGTTGACGAGATGCTTGGTCGCGGTATGACAACCACTAAAGACATCTTTGCACCAGAGCGTAAGCCTAAATTCAGTAAAACCAAAGCGCAAGAACGCCTAGCGCCTAATGGTAGACCGTCAAATCTCAATGCAACGCAATACGAACAGGTAAGAACACCAGAGTTTAAAGCATGGTTTGGTGACTGGGAAAATGATCCAGAAAATGCAAGTAAGGTTGTTGATGAGAATGGTGAACCGCTTGTTGTTTATCATGGTACAAAACAAATTGACATTGAATCATTTGAAAATGTCAGAAACCCTAAGGATTGGGGAGATGTATTTAAGCAATACAAAGAAGAAGGTGGAATTCCTTACGCGCTTTACAGGTACGGTTTCTTTTTTTCGCCTGTAAAAGAAATTGCTAATAATTATACAGGTGATAACACAGGTGCGCTTTATCCGGTATTTATATCTTCCAATAACCCTATTTTTGTAGATTATTCCAAGGTAAAAAATAAATTACCACCTTATGCTCCATTAGGTGAAAAAAATACAAATGGGTTGATATATCATAATAATGATTTTGATAAGGTATTAGAAATAGCGGTAATTGACCCTAACCAAATCAAATCCGCTACAGGTAACACAGGGGAATTTAGTAAGGAATCAAACGACATTCGCTTTAGCAAAGCGGCTAAAAAAGTATTAGATGATAACCCGCTTGCTATTGTCCATAATCTAAAACTTAAAAACTTAGTTCATGCCGACAAGATGGGAGGATTGCCTGCGCCAAGTATCGCAGTAGTTAATCAAAAATATCCACTTAGCGGCTTTGGCGAAATCACTTTAATTGGGGATACGTCACAGTTTGCACCAGAGGCAGATAAAGCCAATCGCTTTTATAACGCGGATGTGTATTCCCCGCGTTATCCCGAAATTACCTATATTGTTGATTCTAAAGCAGTTTCTAATGCAAACGAAGCCTTATCGGATGATGCCAAGGTCTTAGCAAACGCAATGGGGCGCAGCGGCTTAATTGATAAATCAAGTATTGAAGATAGAGGGTTAGTAGACGGCTTGGCAAACAATTCAGTCTTACAGTATGAATTTTTAAAGACTATCGGCAAAGCGCCTAAAATGCAGTACAAGCCAAACAAAGTGCCGCCTGCTAATATGAAAAAGTTTGTTGCGTCAAAAGTACCTGCGATGGAACTCAAAAACGATCCTAATTTTGTCCAAGCTGTTACGGATACTTATAATGAATCAGTTAGAAAGCGAAACGAAACGCTAAAACAAAACAAACCTTATTTTGAAGCAAGTAGTCAACAAGCATTAAATTTGGCTTCTGATTATCAATACATGATTGAAGAATTCCGAAATCAAAAAGGAGCGCAGAAATCAATTGATACTTACGCTACTTCAAAATTGATTCGTGAAAAAACAAATCAAGCGCAATATGAAAAATGGCTAGTTGAAAATTACAGTAATCTAATTACTGATGAGCGTATTTTTAACGGGTTCACCAATGCAGGTAATCGTATTTACTTACCTCATAACCTTGATACTGTTGTTAAGCTAATGACCAAAACGGTTAAGGGTGGTGAGAATGTCAGTTATGGTATTGGGACAATTCGAGCGCATACCGCAAAGCAATTTAAAACAGTTAAAGCGATTCAAGCTGCGCGAGGTGAGATTGTTACTGCGGAAAAACTGGAAGCGGTAAAAGAAGAATTGAGCAATGAGTTTGAAAGTCTTTCAGAAGAATTGCGACCTTATTCTGATTACTCGAATCCAAGTGCAACGGATGCGCTAAGTGATTTAGTATCAAAAGGAACACGCGCATTTAAAGAGTCTTATCAAGACGTTCCTGCTGAAACAATGACAAAGGTATATGACTTTTTAGATAAACTCAAAAATATGCCTGCGCATTATTTCGAAGCGAAAATTGGACGCGCTGTAAAATTAAATGAGTTTGCAGGCGCATTAGTTCCTAAAGGCAAAGAATATGATGAAGCAGTCAAAATCTTAAACGCCAATGGTGTTACCAAAATTAAGCGTTACACTGAAAATGATTCGCAAAGCCGCAGTGACGCTCTACTTAATTTCAGCGAGCTGTTGTTTAGCCAAACGCAAGAACCTACTGTCAATAATCATACCGAGCAATCATTAAAAGAAGGCTTAACACAAGCCGGTGATAATGCTTATGGTAAAGGCTGGACTAACAGATTGCTTGCAACAGGTATGTTTGAATTTATTTCTGATGCTGATGCGCAGGCGATTGTTGAAGAAGCGGCTGGAGTTAGTTACAGCAAAGCCAAAGCGCAAGAACGATTAGCGCCCAACGGAAAACCGTCGAACCTAAATGCAATAATCGACCGTTTACATATTGATAAAGGAATTTTTGAAAATAGTATTGAATACCATTCGGCTCATAAAGATGTGAAAGGCATAAGTAGCGATATGTCCATCACGAAGGACGTAGAGCAACTAATGAAAAAGCGGTTCCTAACGGAAGTTGAAAGTACCGTGGGCATTAAAGACGGTATAGCAACGCTTTATAGGGCAATCGCTTTAGATTCAATTGACGATATTGACACGACTAATCTCGGAATATATTGGGCGCGTAGTGAAAAGGAATCTGTAGTTATTGATGATGAAGGGTACAACCATAATGGAAAGAACAGAGGAAAAGACAAATATGTAATAAAAGCGGATGTCAGCATTAACGATATAGATTGGCAAAGTACATTCGATATATATGTTATGAACAACTGGATGGAGGGAGAAATAAGGGTTAGTAAAGGTCAGCCACCTATCAATGTTTCGTTCAAACGCGAAGGACATAAAGAAAAATGGAATAACTTGCCGAGTTCAAAGAACATCGATATCCGGTTTAGTAAAAACGGTGATATCGAAGCCTTCTTTAATCCTGCTGAGGGTAAAACGTACTTTGTTTCAGAAAATATTAGCAAAGATAAAGACTTACATTATCTGATGATGCACGAAGTCAGTGTTCATATGCTTAATATGGGTGAAAATAAAACTGAATTTGAAAAGTTTTTAAAAGCAACTGATAACTTGGTTAAAGTTAAAAACTTTGCTGCGTTAAAAGGTAGACAGGATGCGCTTGATGCTGATACACCGCAGGAAGATTTGCGTGAAGAAACATTGGCTTATCTTGTAAAATACGTTCCTAAATTAAAAGTTGTTCAGCAATTCAAAGCATGGCTCAAAAATGCACTTCGCAATATGAGCAAGTCTTTCCCTGCTGCGCAAAGATTGGGATTCATCCAATGGGCAAATAAACTCAGCGACCAAGACTTACTCTACATTGCCAATGCAACATTGCGCAAAGCGCCAGAAATGTTAGGATCAAGTAAACGTGAAGCTAATAGTTTTATTGCTAAAGCAAGCAAAGCGTTAAGCGCAGAGCAAATGCGAGCATTAGGACAATTAGATTTGCTTGAGTTTATCCAAGAAATTGCTGATATGCCTAGAGAGAATTCGCGTATAGGTATGACGCATGAACAAATATTGGATCGCATACCAGAGCTTAATGAATCTGCAAACAATATGATGGCGATACTGTATGACAATAATATGCTTCAAATAAGTACAAAAGGAAACCTAATTAAAGGTGTATCAACTAATGATATTGAAAATTTTGCCAAGTCTAATCCAGAGTTTAGAAAATTAGCAGAATTGCACGATGCTTTAGTTGAAGAATATAAACCCGTAGAACCTTATAAAACTTTACCAACTCCTGCAACAAAATTTGAAATGCAAGAAGCATTGGCTGCTAATAAAGTTTCTAAAATAAATCAACTTATTCCAAACGGATATAAGGTAAAACTACGTTTAGACATTCCTGCGTATGTTAGAGGTAAGACATGGGTTGTAACTGCCCATGAAGGTAATTCTGAAAAAAATTCTATATTTGGTGTAAAAGAAGATACTGCCATAGGATACTATGGATATGCTGTTGCAGATAATCCTCAATTTAGTGTAGAAGAATTTGGTTCTTTAAAAATAGCTGCTAAAACTGTAAATAAATACCCATTGGCTACAGTTGACGGTGAATACGTTAATATGTCTGCGCAAGAAGCCAAGCGATTAGCGGACGAAGCATTAGATAATCCTAATTGGATTCAAGTGGGTATGGATCCAGAGCGTCATTCTTACTTCTATGATAGAAAAACCATGCAACCTGTGCTTTCTGGTTCACGAGTTATTCAAATCGGAAGTATTTTGATGGTAGAAAACCCTGTCTTTGGAGATAAAAAGTCTTTCTTGTTTAGTAAAAAAGCCAAAGAAGGTGAAATAGTTAACCGTTCTACTGGCTACACTGCTTACGATACAGCGAAGCCTATTCCAGAAGAAGTTGATAATAAAGCCAATTACCCAGAAGGTGTGTCGCTTGAAGAAGAACGTGATTGGTTAATGCAACAATTGCGTCGATTTGATAGTTTCCGCAAACTCAATGACAAGTCAAATGAGCTAATCAATAAATACCTAACCACTATGGGCAGATTACCCGAACTTGGAAACTACTTAGGTATGCGTTACCAAACACTTGGTAAGATTGATAATGTCGATGATATTGTTCGCAATGTATTTGATACCCTTCAAAAAGCCACTAAGGAAGATTCAAAAGAAATCTACACTTATTTGACTGATAATAAAGCAACGACTGAATTTATCATAGACCCTCAAATGGCATTGATGGCTAAGGATTTAAAAGAAGCTATTACAATCATTGGTAAAAAGTTAGTTGAGTTTAATATTATCCCAATGGAATCTTTCCAAATGTATGAAGGACGATATTTGCCTCGCGTCTATTTGGAACACATTATTCAAAGTAGTGATAGGTATCAATCACTTGGAAGCGGTAAAACATTATCACCAATGGGTTACGCAAAAAAACGTGACAATAATCTTCCCGAAGAATTCCGTCGATTGATAAAAGGTGAGATTAAAAACACGGCTTATTTAGCATCACGCACTTTGAGTATTCCACTTCGCGATATTGCTATGATGGAATTCTTTAATCAAATTTCAGATAATGAAAAATGGGTTTGGAAACAATCACTTATCAATATTGAACTTGATGCTAAAACAAATCGTCCAACAGCTATTTTTGATGACGATGGGGTAATTAACTACAACGCAACAAACAGCGCTTTAGAAGGAAAGCCAAAAAAGAGTATTGTTCGCAAAGTTACACCTTACTTCCTTGATAAAGAAGCGGATCGTATTCTTGACCAATCTTATTCTGCACCAGAAGAAGATAGAAAGGATATGCAAGATTTGGCAAAGATGATGAAACGCGCAGCGTCACAAGCAATGGTTAATATGGACGCTGTACCTGCTGACTTTATGAAGATGCCAAATATTGCAAAATACGGATCGCTTAGAGGGTTGGTTGTCCATAAATTAATCTATGATGATTTAGTTGGGACAATCAATACCTATGGCGCAGCAGGTGAGCAAACAGCGCTTGAGAATTTCTTTGGTAACAATGGTATTTTAGCTAAGATTACCAACGCATTTAAGTTTTCTCATGTGGCTATTAACATTCCAACGCAGGTAACAAACTTATTATCTAATGGATTACTTCTCCACATGAGTGGGGTTAGATTTGATAAAGTGCCTGTTCGTGTAACACAAGCGTTCAAAGAAGTATTAAATGAAGGTGAAAACTACAAAAAAATGATTGCAATGGGCGGTAGAAAAGCAACATTTAGCAATCAAGAATTAAGCGGTATTACTGAATGGCTGCTTGAAAATGAAGCAGAATTTAGCGATAAAAATACGGACTGGTTCTCAATTGTTCACATCATGCGCGAGCTATCTTACCTAACAGGTAAAACTGTCCGTGGTGCAAACAATCTACATCAAAATATTGAGATGGTGTTTAAAGTAGCCAAATTCATTGATATGAAAGCAAAAGGCGCTAATGACGAAACTGCTGCGGTTATGGCACACCAAGCGTTATTTGATTATAGCTTTATTCCAAGATGGGCAAAATGGCTTAGAACTGTTCCGATGGGTATTCCGTTCATCACTTGGACAATCAAATCATTTGAAGCGACATTGAGAACTGCGGCAAACAGACCTACCACATTCTTACCTTACTATATGTTAGGTTACGCAATGTCACTTGCCGCTGCTGCTGATTTCGGTGATGATGGGGAAGATAAACTAAAAGCAATCTTGAAGTTACTTCCAGAAAGAATGCAACGTGGCGGCAGTGTTTGGATTCTACCAATCCGAGATGATGCTGGAAGAACACAATTGATTGATATGAAAAACTTATTCCCTTGGGGTAAAACGGCTGAGGCAATTGATTCATTATCAAAACTTGTTGGAAATCAAGATGTTGCAGAACTTAGAACTTTAGCAGATTCAGTTGGTGTATTCAGTAGTCCGATAACTCAAGCGGTTGTTGCAATTGATACCAATAAAGATGCGTTTACAGGTAAACAGATTGTTGATGAAAACGATCCTCCTGCGGCTAAATTGCAATCTATACTTGAATATACTTACGGTATGATGTCACCGCCAATGTTAGGTGGGAAAGGTGACATTGCCACACTTATTAAATCGCAATTTCCAAGTCAATACGAAGGGATTATGAATAAGGATGGTTCGCCTAAGAAAACAGAGCAACAAGCGTTTATTCATTTGTTTACAGGTTTGTCTATTAAAAGTGTCGATAGTGAATTTGACCGACATAAAAAAATAGAAGCGTTTAACAGTATGATAACTGGTATCAAAGCGCAACGAACAAGGGAACTGCGTTCTAATCCAAACTTAAGTGAAGAATCGCGTAGAATTGTTAGAGAAAAATACGATGCACGAATTGAACGAGTAAAAGAGAAAAAACAAAAGTTTAAAGATGAAACTGATATATTAAAGTAAATACAATTTATAATACCCTTGGCGCTACATACCGTAGCGCCCTTTAACTAGGAACGAAAATGGAAGAATTAGCAGTTACAATTACACGCGATGC
>ERZ1034361.421-NODE-421-length-28455-cov-5.809113_pt1 | contig 28455 bp, 25 predicted proteins | sample MGYA00520617_ERZ1034361 | MGnify/ENA primary metagenome ERZ1034361 (study PRJEB33736, sample SAMEA104284507) | Azolla filiculoides | biome: Urban; feature: Water surface; material: Ditch water | place: Netherlands | collected 2015-10-28 | depth 0-0.1 m ...
TAGCGGGAACAGGACTCGAACCTGTGACCTTCGGGTTATGAGCCCGACGAGCTGCCTACTGCTCTATCCCGCGATGTTTCGGGTGCAAAGATACACCGAATTTTAATAAATACAAGTGATTTATATAAAAATATCTATATTTAATATATTACACTGACTTAAAAGCAGTTAATGATATTAAATTCTTATTGTCTTCATTTAATTTCTAATAGTTCAATTAGTACTAATAGCAAGGTGATGCAAAGTCAATGAAAAATCACCAAACGAACCTAAAATCTAACTTATAAAACATTTTCACAAGACGAATATTGACAAGTACAAATGCGTCTTAAACGGCAAAAAACGACCTTATTTAACCTTCATCCTATTGATAACAATTAAAAAAAGGAGTAGAAAAATTTATTTTCTACTCCTTTTTTACACTAACCAATCTTTTCTTGTAATACTTTAAAACCTGATGGTTTTATTTGGATTTATTCTTCTGATACAATTGCTGTATTTCTTTCTGTTGAAACTTTCAATGCTTGAGCAACACCTTTATTATTGATCATAGTCATATTTAACATATCCAACTTCGCTAAATCTTTAGAAACAAAACCACTGAACTGATTATATGAAATATTCATTTCTTTTAAATTATTCAACTTAGCAATATCAAATGGGACTTGTCCGTTCATTTTATTATCAAATAAACTAAGCTGTTGAAGACTAACCATATTTGAAATCTCAGCATTCAAAGCACCCGATAATTTATTACTGTTTAAATACAAAACTTTCAAATTTTTCAAACTATAAAGACTAGATGGAATTTGACCTTCAATCTCATTATTGTATAAAGATAAAGTTTCAAGATTGCTTAACTTTCCAATTTCAGAAGGAAGATTTCCCGAAAGAGAATTCATAAACATTGACAAAGTCTTTAATGAACTCAATTCTCCAATAGAAGCTGGTATCGAACCTGACAATTTATTAAAAGATAAATTTAAAACCTCCAACGATTTCAAGTCTCCAATTGAAGATGGCAAAGTACCAACTAAATTATTCATTTGTAATTGAACAGCAACAACTTTATCATCTTGCAATTTTACTCCATACCAAGAAGACACTGGAGTTTTCAAATCCCATTTAGAGGTCCAATTTGCACCATTTGTAGCATTATACAATTGGATAAGAGCGTTTTTTTCAGCAACTGAAACTTCTGCTTTCATTACTAATGAAAACAAGAAAACTAATAATAATGTATATATATTTTTCATAACGCTTGATTTTTGACAAATTGTTAAACAAATATACAAACAACTTAGATAAAGTTCTAAAATAATCGACAAAATACACAAACACGCCTTAATTTAAATTATAATCTTACAAAATATTGTTTACACATTAATTCATTCTTAATTAGCTTCAAAAAAATTACCAAATAATTCAAAAAAAAATTATATTTGATATTCTAACTCAAAAACACAAAACTATGCCATTTAACTTCTTAGCAATTTTAGTAGCCGCTTTGTCCTCTTTTGTAGTAGGATTTGTATGGTACAATCCTAAGGTTTTCGGAACCATTTGGATGAAAGAATCCGGTTTGACCCAAGAGCAATGTGAAAAAGGAAACATGTTGAAAATTTTCGGACTCACATTTGTTTATTCACTGATGCTAGCTTTTTTGATGCCTACTTTGGTCATTCATCAAATGGGTACTTTAGGAATGATTGGAGGACCTGATTTTATTGCCACTGCAAAACCATCTTATAGTGCTTTCTTGTCCGATTATGGTGATGCTTTTCGAACTTTTAAACACGGTGCTCTGCATGGTTTTATGTCAGGAATTTTTCTTGCTTTGCCCATCATTTCGATTAACGGACTTTTCGAACAAAAATCTTGGAAATATATGGCCATACAAGCTGGTTATTGGACAGTAATTATGACCATTATGGGAGCCATAATTTGTGGCTGGAAATAATTTTTAACATTTAATTATAATACAATCGCTCTACATTTGTGGGCGATTTTTTTTATTTGAAAACACCTCTATCCATAGCAATTTATTCCTCTATTTCTGAACTTCCTAGTAATTGGAATGATTTTGCTATAGACAATATTTTTCTAAGCAAAGACTATTTAGAAATTCTACAAAAATCAGCTCCAACAAATATGATTTGTCATTTTATTGGAATCTATAATGAAGGTGAATTGGTTGGAATTTCGCTTTCGCAATTTTTAGACTTAAACAAGTTAGAATCCTTTGGAGAACGAGATAAATGTGTAAAAAATGGAGTTCGAAATAGCTTTTTAAAAAACTTATGTTCCCATATTCTCATCATCGGCAACAATATGCTTACAGGGCAAAACGCCTATGCCTTTTCGAACAAAATAGACGAAGTTCAGATATTACTTGCATTAAAAACAGCGGCTCAAAAGCTAAAAGTTATTTTCAAAAACAAAGGATTTAAAGTTCACATAACAACATATAAAGACTTTTCCGAAGAAAACTTAACTCCATTTTATCAAGCTGGATTCAAAGAATACTTTCAGTTTTCGGCTCAACCTAATATGCATTTTGAGATTCCAAATCATTGGAAATCGGAACAAGATTACATCTATGCTTTGTCTAAAAAATACCGAGATCAATACAAACGGGCTAGAAAAAAAGCAGAGGGAATCGAAAAAAAGAAAATGGAACTTGCCGATATCATCCAACACGAAGAAACCATTTATGAGTTGTATTATCATGTGGCTAAAAACGCCCATTTCAACACTTTTTTCTTAACTAAAAATCATTTTAGAACTTTTAAAGAACTACTTCAAGACAAATTCCTTTTTTATGGTTACTTTTTAGATGATAAATTAATTGGTTTTAATACCATCATCAAAAACGGAAAAGTTATGGACACCTATTTTTTAGGTTATGACGATAGTATTCAACGCGAAAAAATGCTGTATTTGAATATGCTTTATGATATGGTTGCCTACTCTATCAACCAAGGTTTCAAAGAAATTATTTTTGCGAGAACGGCTTTAGAAATAAAGAGTTCGATTGGCGCAAAGCCGCAAGAAATGTATGGATTTGCCCAACATAACAATCCAATTATCGACCTTGCTTTCGAAAAAATATATTGCTATTTAGAACCCAAAGTAGAATGGAAAGAGCGAAATCCTTTCAAATAAATTACAAAGCGTCTATTTCTTCTTGAACAATTTCCCAGTCTAAAAGCAGTTGGTCTAAATCGGATTTTTTCTTGTTATAAGCCACAAAAAAAGCAGCGTCTTCAATGTGTTTGTCATAATTAGACGCCAACATTTTATCGTCATGCAAAAGATCTTTTTCTAATTGCTTGATTTGGCTCTCAATTTTACTCAAGCGATTTTGCAAGGCTTTGCCTTTTTTCTGATCTTCATAAGAAGCTTTACTGCTTGCTTTTTGATCTTTAGATTGAGCAGAAGCTAGTTTATCGCTATCTTTTTTCTCGACTTCACGCATATTTTCAAGATTGCGTTGCTCTAAGAAATAATTAATATCACCTAAATATTCTTTGATTTTTTGGTCTTTGAATTCATAAACAATATTCGACATACCTTGAAGAAAATCTCTGTCGTGCGAAACCAAAAGCAAAGTTCCTTCATATTTTTGCAAGGCAGCTTTCAAAACATTCTTAGATTTAATATCCAAGTGATTCGTGGGCTCATCCATTACCAAAACATTGATGGGTTGCAAAAGCAATTTACATAATGCCAACCGATTCCTTTCGCCTCCCGAAAGGACTTTCACCTTTTTCTCTACTTCATCACCACGAAACAAGAAAGAACCCAACATATCACGAACTTTTGAACGATTAGAGTCAGAAGCTGCATTTTCCATGGTTTGCAACAAAGTAATTTCTCCATCCAAATATTCAGCTTGATTTTGAGCAAAATAACCCACCTGAACATTGTGTCCCAGTTTGATGCTTCCTTCAAATTCAAATTCGTTAACAATGGCTTTAATAAAAGTCGATTTTCCTTGACCATTTTGTCCAACAAAAGCAATTTTACTACCACGTTCGACCAAAAGGGAAATGTCTTTCAAAATAACTCTGTCACCATAAGCTTTGGTCACATCTTCGGCTTCAATTACCACTTTCCCGGGTACTTTTGAAACTGGAAAAGAGATGTTCATCACAGAATTATCATCTTCATCAACTTCAATGCGTTCTACTTTATCTAATTTTTTTATAAGCGATTGCGCCATGGAAGCTTTGGAGGCTTTGGCACGAAATTTTTCAATTAACTTTTCAGTTTCTTCTATTTTTTTTGCTTGATTTTTTTGGGTTGCCAATTGTTTTTCTCTAATTTCACCTCTTAATTCCAAATATTCTGAATAGGGTTTGTTGAAATCATAAGCTTTACCTAAAGATATTTCTATAGTTCTATTCGTCACATTGTCTAAAAACATTTTATCGTGCGAAACAATTACCACTACTCCGGGATAATTGCGCAAGAAACTTTCTAACCAAATAATACTCTCTATATCCAAGTGATTGGTTGGCTCATCAAGCAGCAAAACATCGTTGGCTTGTAATAACAATTTGGCCAATTCGATACGCATTCTCCAACCTCCTGAAAAAGTATCGGTTTGATCATTGAAGACTTCTCTTTTGAATCCCAATCCTAGAAGAATTTTTTCAGTATCTCCTATATAATTATACCCTCCCAATAATTCAAAACGATGGGTATAGTCGGATAAATCTTCTATGATTTGGCTATATTCTTCGCTTTCATAATCAGTTCTAGTAACCAATTGATGATTGATTTGTTCGAGTTTTTTCTCTACAATTTTAATATCAGTAAATGCTTCGTAGGCTTCTTCAAGAACGGTTCTTCCTTGTTCGAAATCAATATCCTGACGCAAAAACCCCATTCGAACCTCTTTTTCTTGAGAAATCACTCCAGAATCAGGAGCGAAATCTTTGGCCAAGATTTTGAGCATTGTCGATTTTCCTGCACCGTTTTTGCCGACAAGACCTACTCGGTCTCCGGCACCCAATCTAAAAGTTACTTCTTCAAATAAATAAGTTCCTCCAAAAGAAACGGACAAATTGTGTATATTAAGCATGTTTTGTTACTAATGTTACATTATAGAAAGGACAAAATTGTACCTTCGCTGAAAATTTTTGCAAATGTTAAAAAAAGGATCCAAACTAAATAGTATTTTAACAGGAAGTTGTCCTAGATGTCAGAATGAGAGTATGTATTCGGATAAAAACCCACTACATTTTTCTAAAATACTCCAAATGAATGAAAAATGTAGCCATTGTGGTCTTCAATATCAAATTGAGCCTTCATTTTTTTATGGAGCTATGTATGTAAGTTATGCATTGAATGTAGCACTTAGTATAGCCGTTTTTGTGATTGCTTATCTCTTTTTTCATTCGAGTATAAAAACTTCATTTATTGCCATAATTCTAGCAAATATTGTTTTATTCCCATTTGTTTTGAGATGGTCGAGAAATATTTATATCAATTTATTTGTGAAGTACGACAAAAAATATAAAAAATAAAATTCACTAATTTTTATCAAACCGCTTTATATCGATTTCCTTATCCAAAGGTTTTTGAAATTCAATATTTTCAAATAATGCTTTGGCTAATGCTGGGCCAAGCATTACACCTCGTGTTCCCAAACCGTTGAGAATGTGTATCGAATTGTGTTTTGAATGTGTTCCTACTAGCGGTCTTCTGTCTTTTACAGTTGGACGAACGCCAGCCAAATGTTCTATAATTTCAAAATCGCAATTCAGTATTTCTTTAATTTTTTCGATTAATTCAGTCTTTCCTTCTTCAGTTGGAACATCGGTTTTGTCAGCCCAATTATAAGTTGCTCCTACTTTGTATAAATCATTGCCAAGAGGCAAAATAAAGACACTAGTATTGATTATTACATCCAAGTCTAATGCTACTGCTTTAATGATAAAAAGCTCGCCTTTTGTACCATCTAAAGGCAAACCTTTGAAATAAGGATTAGCATGCATTCCGAAACCTTCGGCAAAAATGATGTTTCTAACACTAATTTCTTTATATCGAATACTGTTGCCTTCTTCTTGTAAAAGAGAATAATCAAAAGATTCTTCCAAAAACAAATTGTTTTCGATTAAATATTCTCTATACTTTTTCAACAAAAATGAGGTGTCAACATAACCAGTTTGCAAGACTTCACCGTATCCAAAAGGAGAATCTATCCCAGCATATTTTCTTGAAATAATATTGGTTGACAAAAAAGGAGCTAAATTCACTTTATCAGATGCAAAGTACCAATTGTTTTGCTCTTCGATGGAAAAAAATTTCCTTAAAATAGGCATTGAAAAATTCACTTTACAATTTAGTTTTCCTTCCAGATTTGAAAAAAAATCATTCATAACCAACAAATGATTTTTAGCCTGAGATACTTCGGTAAATCTTTTTAGAATAACAGGATTATACAAACCACCCGCAATTTTAGATGAGTTTTGAGAATTATTATCTAAAACCAAAATTGATTTATTGTTTTGCAAAGCTATTTCAGAGAAAGAAATACCCGCTAATCCAGAACCTACTATTAAATAATCGATCATTTGAAGTGGAAGTTAAAAGTGTAAAAACAAAAAACTCTTACCTTGTAGTAAGAGTTTTTGTTTTATGATAATAAGAAATTTTAGTAATTCCACATATCTTCTTCAAAATTTCGAATCTTGTCTTTTACTCTTTCCGATTCTAATAATTGATTTTGTGAATTATCTTTCATGTAACTTGCTATAGCTCTATCGCCATACACATTTTCTTCTTGATAAATTACCGCATTAAATCTTCTTGAATTTAATATCTGATCAAAAGAAACGGGCATTGCTGAATTTTTATTGTTGAATGATTTGGCTTCGTGCAACACATCTCTTGAAGCTGGGAAAAACACCCAAAACAATTCGATATAATCCTTTTCGTCACTATTCATAGTGTAAACATCAGGAGTTACTGGACAAATACCTAGCAATCTGTACTTCAATTCGCTTTGACGTTTATCAAAATACCAATATCCTTTAATTTTATACTGAGTAACATCTTGAGCCGTAAGGTCTTGTTTTACAATATATTCAGGCGAAATTTTTTGACCTGCATTAATTTGTTCTCTACCAGCATCTGTGGTATCAATTCTTGTCAAAGAAGCTTGAATATCTTTATATGACTTTTTAGTATTGAAATAACTATCTGAATACACCTCGGTAATTTCTCCGTTTTTAATAGCTTTGGTCAAAACATCATACAATGATCGTCTGTCTGAACCAATGTTTGCAGTATCAATTGGAAAATACAAAGGAAAATTAATTCTTTCGCTTAAATCAATAATTTCCCAAACCGTTTTCCCCATCAATACATCTCTATCATCGACATAGCCATATTCTAATGGTTTGTCATTGTCTGAAATGAGTTGTGCAGCAGACTTTAGTCCAATTTCTTCAGGTATTTTTGCATTTAGCAAATTCGGTTGCGCATATGTTGCAACACTCCCAAAAATGGAAACAACAACTATTAAAAAATTTCTCATATTCATCATATTATCATTGTAAGCTATTGAAGTAACTCTAAAACCTCTTATTTATTGTATTTCATAAATTACTGGTGCAGTTCTTGGCAATAAATAACTACCTGCTCCAACTAATTTAGTTTTAATTTCTGAAATAGTAACTTGATCTCCTCTTCCCACTTTGGAAAGAACAGATTTACATTGTCCATTCAATTTATTTCCAACAACAACTACTGTAGGTTGTCCTGTAACTTTAAAATTGAAACCAACTACATCCAAACCAACTTCGAAATCAAAGTCAACTAATTTAGCTCCAACAGTTGAAATTTCCAAACTTGATTTAGGTCCTTTTACAACACCCATTTCTCCTCTAATAGTTCCTGTTGGACCAGGAATTCCTTTTATTCTAAACGATTTTTTATCAGAAACTTTAGAACCATCAGGTAAAGTTCCTGTAACGTTGATAACCACTTCGGTGCCTGCACCTGGTCGCATTGTATAAGAACTTGTATTACCAACACGTGTTAAACCTGCCGCAGCAGCTGAAACCTTATCAGGAGAAATACCTGCAAATGAAATTGTCATTGGGTTTACAACACCACGATATACAACATTCATTTTATCTGCTGATATTGTAGCTGATTTTGGTCTGGCTACAACTACATATTTATCTTTAATTGGCAAACTAATAACTTTTCCGTTTTCGTCAAAGTTGAAAGAACCACTAATTGGATGTTCTCCGATATTTCCAGATCCGAATGAAAAATTAGCTTGACCAGCTTGAGCTGCAACACTAGAACCGTTTACAACAACGGATTTCGCTTTTAATGAAGGATCAAATTTACCCAAGATAATTTTACCTTTAACGGCTTCACCCTGAAAGAAAACAGATTTTTCTAAAACTACAATTGGTTGATAGGCTGTAAGTGACGCTGCAGCAACCAAGTCAGATTGAAACATTCCAGTCATTACATCACTCTCAGTAGTTTTGATATCGGCTTGCAATTGCGACAATTTAGTAATGGTAGCAATTAATGGGAATCCTTTGTAGTTATAATCAATCCAATCTAATTTAGCTCCCGCTTTTTCAGAATAAACTTGATTTGTAGCAAATCTTTTCTCTATTTTTTTCATTTCAGACTCAGCAATAGAACTACCTCCAATTGCTTTTATCTGAGCTGGGTAACTATTGATTTTGTCTAAGAATTCTTTACCTTGTTTAGAAACTTTGTCTCCAGTAAAAAACATTCTATCAATCAAATCGCCTTTGTCCATTTCTTCGTAAGGAAGATTTCCTTCGGCATCTCTTTCAAATTTTGCAGTAACAGTAGTTTTTATTCCTTCTATGTAATCGTTAAATTCTTTAGATAAAGCTCTAATTTTTTCAACTTTTGCTCTTTTATCGCCAAATTGACCTGGTTGATCTACTGCTTTTTGGGACAATTGTTGAAATGAACTTTCATTTCTACCATCAGTAATAGAATTCGATTCAATAATTTTATTGTTCAAAATTCCAAAAGCTGATAATACTTCTTTGGACATATTTAATGCTAACATCGCGATAAAAACCAAGTACATTAGGTTTATCATCTTCTGCCTTGGGCTTAATTTTCCTCCTGCCATATTTTCTAATAATTAGTTGTTGTTTTTATATAAGTCTTGAACTAATTATCCTTTATTACTCATTGCAGAAAGCATTCCTCCATAAACAGTGTTCAATGACGACAGGTTTGAAGTTAACGATTGCATTTGTTCTTTTAGTTTTAAATTGTTTTCAGCAACTTCCTCATTGATTTGGGCATTTCTTGAAGCACTTTGCAATTGAACTTTGTACAAGCTATTTAAAGATTCCATTTGAGCTGCTGCCAAAGTTAATTCTTCGCTATATTTTTGAGTAGATGCAATAGAATCTACAGTTGGCGAAATAGCTTTTGCTGCTGATTCGAAATTTTTAATACTATTTCCTAAACTTGACATTAATTCACCATCAATTTTAGCGTCTTTTAGCATTGCATCCAATTTTTTAGATAACATTCCTTGAGCATCTTCTGAAGGAACTTCAGTTTTTGCTACTTTTTTTCTAGCTTCACCGTTTGCCAATTCTGGATAAACCAATGTCCAATCTAATTCATTTTCTACGGGTTCAAAAGCAGAAAGAGCAAAAATTAAAGCTTCAACTACTAGACCTATGGTAAGCATTAAATTTCCAGTTATAAAACCCCATTCAATGTGGGTAATTTTGAATAAAGCTCCAATAATTACTACTGCTGCTCCCATTCCGTATGCAAAATTCATCTTTTGTTTACTTATCAATGCCATAATCTTTGTTTTTTAGGTTAATTTATTTGAATTTGGTTTTTTTATTTTTTCTTTTTGCTTTTTTCTGTTGACTGTGTTCCCATATAATCCTGAACTGTTCTAAAACCTATAAAACTTCTTGCTGAATCAGCATATTCAAAAGTTCTAGTACCCACTTGAAGGAAATAGGCAACATCTTTCCAAGAACCACCACGAACTACTTTTCGTTTATTTGAAGTGTCAGTATTATTTGGATTCATTGAAGAAACATATTCGTATGCATTAGGATCATAAGCAGATTCTGTCCATTCGGCCACATTTCCTGCCATATTATACAAATTATAACCGTTTGGCTCATATGATTTTGCTTCCACAGTATATAATGCTTGATCGGCTGCATAATCACCTCTCATTGGTTTGAAATTTGCTAAGAAGCATCCTCTATCATTTTTAGTATAAGGACCTCCCCAAGGATAAGTTGCTGATTCTAGGCCACCTCTAGCTGAATATTCCCATTCTGCTTCAGTAGGCAATCTAAAATTATTAGTTTGATCGTGACCTTTCTTTTTAGATTTGATATAAGTGTTTTTGTTTAAGGTTCTCCAGGCACAAAATGCTTTAGCTTGAGACCACTTAACACCCACAACTGGATAATCACCATAAGCTTGATGCCAAAAATAATCATTGTGCATTGGCTCATTATAAGAATATGAGAAATCTTTTATCCAAACAGTTGTATCAGGGTAAACTGGCACTAATTCAGTCTTAATAAAATCTTTTCTTTTACCTACTTTAGCTTTTGCTGCAGCTTGAATATCCATCCAAGAATATCTAAATTTCAATTTATCCACATCAATAGTTCTCAATCCGTTATACGAAGCTTCAAGAGGCAAATACATTGAATCCATAACCTCAGTATAATATTCATCTGGATATAATTTAGTATCTTTTATCAATTTTACTTTGCGGTTGAGTTTTCTTCCAGCATAAGGATCATCATCTGTTCCAATACTATAGTAGTTATCATACATATATTTATCATATGCAGTCATTTTAGCTGGATCTTGATCATTGAAAGCAAAATCACCAATGCTACCTGCATTTTTCCCTTTACCTTTTGCGTTTGTAGCACCTGGTTTAATTCCAGATTCATCAGCAAGAATAGCTAAACGAACTCTCATCGTAGAATCTTTTACCCATTCTACAAACTGACGGTATTCTCTGTTGGTGATTTCGGTTTCATCCATATAGAACGAACGAACGGTGACTGTTTTTGTAGTTGCATCCCCAACACCAGCTACATCCTCATCGGATTTTCCCATAATAAAAGAACCACCAGGAACTAATGTCATTCCATAAGGTTTTTCAGGATGCCATTTTGCACCTTTAGTACCAACTAACTCTCCTTTGTCGGATATTTTGCCACATCCAATTAGCAAGGTTATGATTGCAGCAAAAGCAATAAACTTCTTCATATTAATAGGGGTTGATTATTCATTATTATTAAGCCCGTAAACCTATTTATTATTATTTAATAAAACAATTATTTAGAGTACTATTTATTACATAGCCCAAAACTAAAATTAATTTTAATAAGAAAAAAATATTTTATCGATAAAATTCAAAAATAGACGATAAAAAACACATTTTTTTAAATTTTATAGGTTTTGTCTTATAAAATAAATCAAATGAGTTTTGAATTAAGAATTCTTTAGTATTATTTCTTACTACAACAAACAAAAGTTTACACTATATTTTTACGCTGTGCTTTCCACCATCTTTCAGGAATTTCTTGATTACAAGCGCCCAAATACTCTTCATAAGAGCAAGGTAATAACGAGCTTTTCTTTAACTTATTATTGCTTGTTGAAATAAATGGTATTTCTATCCACCATCTATCGGTTTTGTTGCTTTTAAAAAAAACCAACTCTTCCTCAAGTGGAATGATATATTTTATATAGTTCTCACGGCTTCCAAAAGGATATTCATTAGAACGATACTGATAACCTTCTATAAAATACCAAATAATTTGCGCAATCAAAACGGATTCTTGTTTAGAATTATTGTGATTAAAGACTCCAAAAAGCGAAACTTTATCACTAATTCCTGCATATCTTGAGAGAGCACAAATCTCTTTTCCACTAAATCCATTTGGTGTAAATAAATCAAAATTGCCCGAAGCAGCCGATTGTACAGATGTCAAATCAAGACTTACCAAATCGGCATCTCTAAAAACAGGTTCTGCTAATGCAATATTATTCGATATTTCCCCTAAACGATACCCTTCAAAGAATAATTTGTCTATTAAATCAATTTCTTCTTGTGAATTATTATAAGTTTGATACCCAACATTACTATAATTAAAAAGATTGTTGGGTTCTTCGATAATTATTTTTGTTAAATAAGAGGATGCCGAAATAGATTCACTTTCTTTTCCAAAATCGAATTTGCTATCAATTGAAACCAAATTGACCATTTGTTCTAATTCGTCATAAGCTCGGTAAAGTGCATAGGTCAAATCCTGTGAACCACCAATAACAATAGGAATGATTTTTTTTTTGATTAAACTCGAAACTACTTTTCTCAACGCAAAATGTGTATCTGAAATAGAATTTCCTTCAACAATATCGCCCAAATCAGCAATAGAAGTATTCCAATTTCCTGGAAACAAACCATACAATTCTTTTCGAATGTGTGTCAAATCTACTTCCTGTGTTTGATTGGCATCGCCTCTATTTTCTAAAACCCCAATGATTGCAAGACTAACTTGATTCAAATCAGGGAATTCTTTAGCAGTATGAAATACAACCTTATTCCCCAATTGCTGTGAAGAAAATCCCTTGATAATTTCAAGAATTTCATTATCTAAAGGCTTGAGAAAATCAAATTCCATATATTATTTCTTTTTTGCTACTGGCTTTTTTGCTGCTGGTTTTTTGGCCGCTGTAGTTTTCTTAGCAACTACTTTTTTGGCAGGTGTTTTTTTGGCAATCATTTCTTGAGCTTCTGCCAATGTTAAATTTACAGCGTCAAAATCTTTACCTAATTCCACTTTAATCTTTCCTTTGGTCAATTCAAATCTTCCCCATCGCGCCTTTTGAAGTAAAATCCCTTCAGCTTCCCAGTTGTGAATTACCTTGTCGATGTTTTTTTGAATTTTATCTTCGATAATCGTTTCAATATCCTGTTGAGACAAATTATTGAAATTATATTTTGTACTCACATTAATAAAAATACCGTTCCATTTCAAGAAAGGACCAAATCTTCCTGTACCTTTCTGAACATCTTCACCTTTATAAACTGCAACTGGTGCATCGGCAAGTAATTTTTCGTCAATTAATTCTTGTGCTCTATCTAAATCTACACTTAATGGTTCTTCGCCTTTTGGCAGAGAAACAAACAAGGTTCCGAATCGAATAAAAGGGCCGTAACGCCCATTGGAAACTTCTATTTCTTCTCCTTTATAAGTACCCAATTTTTTAGGCAATAAAAACAAATCCAAAACTTCTTCTAAAGATATATTGCCTATGTTTTGCTCTTTCAACAAACTAGCAAATTTTTTCTCCTCATCATCTGCAGCCCCAATTTGTGCCATAGGTCCAAATTTTCCTAAACGAACAGATACTGGTTTTCCTGATGCTGGATCTGTACCTAAAATTCTTTCTCCACTTTCTCTATCAGCATTAGCCTCAACGTCTTTTACATTTGGATGAAATTTATCGTAGAATTCTTGCATCATTTTTTCCCATTCGATATTTCCTTCAGCAATTTCATCAAAATCTTGTTCCACCTTGGCAGTAAAATTATAATCTAAGATATTTCCGAAATTCTTAACCAAGAAATCGGTAACAATGGTTCCAATATCGGTAGGAACCAATTTTCCTTTATCAGAACCCGTATTTTCTTTTAAAACTTTATCAGAAACTGTACCCGATTGCAAAGTCAGTTGGGTATAATTGCGTTCTTGACCTTCAAGATTTCCTTTTTCGACATAATTTCTATTAATAATAGTCGAAATGGTTGGCGCATAAGTCGATGGACGACCAATTCCTAATTCCTCTAATTTTTTCACCAAAGAAGCTTCTGTATATCTAGCAGCAGGACGGGAATATCTTTCGGTAGCGGTGATGTAATTGTTTGTCAATTTCTCATTGACTTTCATTACTGGAAGCATTCCTTCTTGCTCTTCTTCATCATCATCGTGACCTTCTAGATACACTTTCAAGAAACCTTCAAAAAGCAACACTTCGCCTGAAGCTGAAAATAGTTCGCCATGATTATTGGCTTCAATTTTTACATTGGTACGTTCCAATTCAGCATCACTCATTTGCGAAGCCAATGTTCTTTTCCAAATCAAATCATACAAACGCGCTTGTTCTCTATCAATGTTTACAGTGTGTCGGGACATATCGGTAGGACGAATTGCTTCGTGAGCTTCCTGTGCACCTTTGCTTTTATTAGCAAAAGTTCTTGGTTTCGAGAATTCTTTCCCATAGGATTTGATGATTTCGGCTTGAGCGGCTTCCATCGCCTCTTTTGACAAGTTTACACTGTCTGTTCTCATATAAGTTATAAGCCCTGCTTCGTATAAACGTTGGGCTAATTGCATAGTGATTCCAACTGGTAAATACAATTTCCTAGCAGCTTCTTGTTGCAAAGTCGATGTGGTAAAAGGTGCTGTTGGTGATTTCTTGGTTGGTTTTGTCTCAAGGTCTGAAACTTTATAAGTAGAACCGATATTCTTTTTTAAGAAATCTTCGGCTTCTTTTTTAGTATTGAAATTCTTTGGCAGCTTGGCTTTGAATGATTTTCCAGCTTCGTTTGTAAATTCTGCCACAACGGAATAGGAAGCAACGGGATTGAAATTCTGAATTTCTCTTTCTCGCTCAACAATCAACCGAACTGATACTGATTGTACACGTCCTGCCGAAAGTCCTCCTTTCACTTTTCGCCAAAGAACTGGCGATAATTCGTAACCTACTAATCGGTCTAAAACACGACGCGCTTGCTGGGCATTTACTAAATTATAATCTATTTCTCGTGGATTATCAATTGCTTTTAGGATGGCTGTTTTGGTAATTTCGTGAAAAACAATTCGCTTGGTTTTCTTGTTATCTAATTTTAATTCTTCGGCCAAATGCCAAGAAATAGCTTCCCCCTCGCGATCCTCATCACTTGCTAACCAAACCATTTCAGCATTTTTGGATAAAGATTTTAGTTTAGAAACCAATGCTTTTTTATCGGCAGAAACTTCGTATTTAGGTTTAAAACCATTTTCTACATCTACTCCAATTTCTTTGGACGGCAAGTCGGCAATGTGCCCATAACTCGACTCGACTTGATAGTCGCTTCCTAGAAATTTTTCGATTGTTTTTGCCTTTGCAGGGGACTCTACGATAACTAAATTCTTTGCCATAGGTGTATTTTTCTAGGACAAAAGTAGAAGTTTTTTTTAAATATTGTGCTTTTGGGGGTTTTAAAAGTAAATTTTATAAATCTGAAACGAATCTATGTCACTACGAATTGCACCAATTTTTACCAATACATTGCAAAAAAAAATTACTGCATTTGGTCGCCCTCTTTGCAAGATAATGTTCAACTATTTTAATGTAGTTATAGTAAAGATAAGATAGTTATTCTAAAATTTTACTCTTTACGTCTTTGCTGTAATTTTGGTTATAAAAATTTTATAATGTCAATTGATATGCCCAGAACAGACAATAGTGTTATACAACTGAAGCTAATATCTGAAAACCAATTTGAATTAGAAATTAAAACAGTTACTTAATATCAATTTGTTTTGTTCGTTATTAGTATTTAATTAATTCTCTTATACTTAATAATTCAAATTTAATGACTTATTTATCTAAAATTAATAACTTCGCAAACATAGATTTTTTTTAATAAAATTTAGATTTGTAGTGTTCTTGGTTTTAATGGTTTAAAAAATTCACAACATTTCCATTAGCGCCAAAAATAACATAGCAATAATAAAATCGCCAATAATAACCTTTTGCATAAGCAAACACCGACAAATAAAAAGCGACTCTAGCTTGCGATTTGGCGAAGCATAACATGTATTACCGATAAAAAAAACATTTGCATATTATGAAATACTTTTTCATCCTATTCGTATCAAGCTTTTTAGCCAACGCTCAGGTCAAAACCGATGACTTAAATCTAATGCCTTGGCCACAATCCATTAGTGTAACCAATGGAACTTTTGCTTTAACCAAAAATTTCAAAGTAAATATTACTGGAAATCCAAACCCACGAATTTTTGCAAGAACAACACAGTTTTTGCGAAGATTAGACAGCAGAACGGGGCTGTTTTTTGACCAAGGTTTCGTGGCCAAAATCAATGAATTCCCCACTGCTCAATTGCAAATACATTGTTCGCAATCAGGAAACGTTGGAATAAACCAAGAAGAAAGTTATCAACTAGAAATTCAATCTAACAAAATTATCATCAAGGCAACTTCCGATTTAGGAGCGATTCACGCATTGGAAACGCTATTGCAGTTGCTACAAAACAATAGTACTTCTTATTATTTTCCAACGGCTACGATTTCGGATTTTCCGAGATTCACTTGGCGTGGATTGATGATTGATGGAGCCCGACATTTTCAACCGGTTGACGTGATCAAAAGAAATTTAGATGCAATGGCGGCTATGAAAATGAATGTTTTTCATTGGCATTTGACCGATGATCAAGGTTGGAGAATCGAATTGAAAAATCATCCCAAGCTAACTCAACTGGCTTCTGACGGGAATTTTTATACCCAAGAAGAAATCAAAAACATCGTAAAATATGCCGATGAAAGAGGTATTCTAGTGGTTCCTGAAATAGATGTTCCAGGCCATGCTTCTGCAATACTTTCAGTTTATCCAGAAGTGGGAAGCAAACTCAATTTTGATAAAAACACCTATGCGCTCGAAAGAAATTCAGGAATTTTTACCCCAACATTAGACCCCTCAAATCCTAAAACCTATCAATTGTTGAGTGAAATTTTCGACGAAGTTTGTCCGTTGTTTTCAGGAAATTATTTCCACATTGGTGGAGACGAAAACGAAGGAAAAGATTGGGATTCGAATCCAAAAATTCAGGAATTCAAAAAGAAAAATAAGTTCGAAAACAATCACGAATTGCAAACCTATTTCACTATGCAATTGATTCCAATGCTCAAAAAACACCATAAAGAATTGATGGGTTGGGAAGAAATAATGACAAAAAACCTATCAAAAGACGCCATAATTCATTCTTGGAGAGGATCAAATGAAGGCATTGCAGCGGGTCAATCACTAGTAAATGCTGTGAAAAACGGATATAAAACGGTTTTGTCAAATGGGTATTATATAGATTTAATGTTGGGCGTAGAAAATCATTATTTGAATGATCCAATGCCAAAAAACATCACGCTTACTGCCGAAGAAAAAGCAAGAATTTTGGGTGGAGAAGCCACAATGTGGAGCGAACTAGTAACTCCAACCACCATAGATTCTAGAATTTGGCCAAGAACCGCTGCCATTGCCGAAAGATTATGGTCTAATGAAAATGTTACTGATTTGGCTAGTTTACGCAAAAGAATGAACGCTATTTCTTTGCAATTAGAAGAACTAGGAATCACACATATTAGAAATAAAGAAGTGCTTTTGAGAAACATTAGCAACAATCAAACGAATACTGCTTTGGAGGATTTTTCGAATATTTGTGAACCGCTGAAACTCTATTCCCGCAATAGTGAAGGCACAGAATTTAAAACCTATTCACCATTCACACTTTTTGCTGATGCTTGCACAGCTGACGCAAAAGATGCTTTGGATTTCGACTCTGCTGTGACTAATTATTTGACCAATAAAAACTCCGAAAATCAGCTTTTGGTAACTGATTATTTAAAAAAATGGATCGACGTCAATACTAAGTTAATCGAATTGAGTTCAAATGCACCGCTTATTCAACCCCTTTTGCCTCTATCAAAAAGTTTAAATGATTTATCACAACAACTGCTTTTAAAAACAGAAAAAAAACAAACTGTAAATCCAATTAAATTAAATGATTTATTGGAACAATGCAATTCAAAAAACCACGCCGATGTAGAGTTGGCAGTATATAACAGTCTGAAAAAATTAGTTTCGGCTGAATAAAAATAATATTAAAAATAGTTTAGTTGATTGAGTATTAATTAGTTTTTTTTAGCGAAATATTATTTTCTATCATTTTCGGTAAATGGTAGTTTCAAAATAATATTTCAAACCTTGCAACCCTTTCGGAGTTTTTGAACTTTGAAAGGGTTTGGTTTTAAAATTCTGTTAATTCTTCGGCTGACATCTTGTCAGATTCATTCAAATAATTGTACCTTTGCTTCCTTAATAAAATCACACTTTTGAAAGTGACTATGGAAAAGACTATTGAAGAAAGCAAGCAAGGCGAAAGTCTTATTTTAGATTATAAACCTGAGAATACAAAAAAACTTTTTATAGAAAGTTACGGCTGTGCGATGAATTTTTCGGATAGCGAAATCGTGGCTTCCATCCTATCGTCAAACGGATACAACACCACACAAATCCTTGAAGAAGCTGATTTGGTTTTGGTAAATACCTGTTCTATTCGCGACAAAGCAGAACAAACTATTAGAAAACGGTTGGAAAAATACAATGCCGTCAAACGAACTAATCCGAAGATGAAAGTAGGTGTTTTGGGCTGTATGGCAGAACGTTTGAAAAGCCAGTTTCTCGAAGAAGAAAAAATTGTTGACCTCGTTGTTGGCCCAGATGCCTACAAAGATTTACCCAATTTATTATCCGAAGTCGAAGACGGTCGCGATGCTATCAATGTGATTTTGTCGAAAGAAGAAACCTATGGTGATATTTCTCCCGTTCGATTGAATTCGAATGGGGTTTCGGCCTTTGTTTCCATCACGCGTGGTTGCGATAATATGTGTACTTTTTGTGTAGTGCCTTTTACTAGAGGTCGCGAACGCAGTCGTGAACCGCAAAGTATCATGAAGGAAATTCAAGATTTGTGGGACAAAGGTTTTAAAGAGATTACACTTCTAGGACAAAATGTAGATAGCTATCTTTGGTATGGAGGCGGACTGAAAAAAGATTTCGAAAATGCTACTGAAATACAAAAAGCAACTGCTGTTGATTTTGATCAATTGCTTGAAATGGTGGCTGTGGGTTTCCCAAAAATGCGCATCCGCTTTTCGACTTCTAATCCGCAGGATATGCACGAAAGCGTATTGCATGTCATTGCCAAACATTCGAATATTTGCAATCACATTCATTTACCCGTTCAATCAGGAAGCGACCGAATTCTAAAAACTATGAATCGTTTGCACACTCGCGAAGAATACATGACTTTGATTGATAAAATCAGGACTATCATTCCAAATTGTTCCGTAACGCAAGATTTAATTTCGGGTTTTCCTACTGAAACAGAAGAAGATCATCAAGATACTTTGAGTTTAATGGAACACGTAAAATACAGTTTTGGTTATATGTATGCCTACTCCGAACGTCCAGGAACATTGGCCGAACGCAAAATGGAAGACGATGTTCCTGAACCAACAAAATTGAGGCGATTGCAAGAAATTGTCGATTTGCAAAGAAATCACAGTGCTTTTAGAACACAGGAATTCGTTGGACAAACCGTAGAAGTTTTAATAGAAAAAGCGTCCAAAAAATCGGAGAAAGATTGGTCTGGAAGAAATTCGCAAAGTATTGTTGTGGTGTTTCCAAAAGAGAATTACAAGATTGGAGATTTTGTGAATGTAAAAATCACCAATTGCACTAGCGGAACTTTGATTGGTGAAGCGGTTGGTTTAAGTGAGATGAATTAATCTTTTTCACCACAAATTACACAAATTTTCACAAATTAATTTTACTGATTTACCAAATTAAACCAAGTATTAAATTTATGGAATATTACAAACAAGAAGAGAATTATATTATAATTGGTATTTGTATGGAAGTTCATCGAATTTTAGGTCCTGGCTTATTGGAAATTGTATATAAAGATGCTTTGGAAATTGAATTTAAAAACAAAAACATTCCGTTTGAAAGAGAAAAAGAATTTGCAATTGAATACAAAGGAAATATACTTCCTCATAAATTTTACGCTGATTTCATTATTTACGATGAAATAATTTTAGAAGTAAAAACAGTCAAAGAAATCAATAACGAACATATTGCACAAACATTGAATTATATAAAACTTGCAAATTCTCAAATTGGAATTATTGCTAATTTTCAAAATAAATCACTAACACATAAACGATTAGTTGTATAATTAAATTTGTGAAAATTTGTGCAATTTGTGGTAAAAAAACAAACAAAATGACCAAAAAAAACATAATCATCGCTATAGTTACTTTTATCATCGGATTTGGTTCTACATTCTATATTATTAGAACCTATTTCCCAAAACACAAAGTAGAAAAAACAGTTCCTGCAAAGGATACATTGACCAAAACCAAGAATTAAAAAAGTTTAAATAGTTTAAAATAGTTTAAGATTGTTTAATAGGATTCAACCCAAACAACTTTTAAACCTTTAAACAATTAAACCTTTAAACAAAATAAAATGGAAACAGTTCAATCAATAAAACAACGATTTGAGATTATCGGGAATGACCCGAAACTCAATCGTGCTATAGAAAAAGCCATTCAGGTAGCTCCAACTGACATTTCGGTATTGGTGGTGGGTGAAAGTGGCGTTGGAAAAGAAAGTATTCCAAAAATTATTCACTCGCTTTCACACAGAAAACACGGAAAATACATAGCCGTGAACTGTGGTGCAATTCCAGAAGGAACGATTGATAGCGAGCTTTTTGGCCACGAAAAAGGCGCTTTTACCGGCGCAACTTCCACTCGTGAAGGCTATTTTGAAGTAGCCAGCGGTGGAACCATTTTCCTTGACGAAGTAGGTGAATTACCGCTAACAACTCAAGTTCGTTTGCTTAGAATTCTTGAAAATGGAGAGTTTTTAAAAGTAGGTTCATCCCAAGTTCAAAAAACCGATGTGCGAATTGTGGCTGCCACCAATGTCAATTTATTTGACGCCATCGAAAAAGGGAAATTCCGTGAGGATTTGTATTATAGATTGAGCACCGTGGACATTACCTTGCCTCCATTGCGCGATAGAAAAGATGATATTCATTTATTATTCCGAAAATTCGCTGCCGATTTTGCCCATAAATACAAAATGCCTCCTATCAAATTAGACGAAAATGCGGTTCAATTATTGCAAAAATTCCGTTGGGGAGGAAACATTCGTCAGTTGCGAAATGTAGCCGAGCAAATTTCAGTTTTAGAAACCAATAGAGACATTTCTGCCATAACATTGCAATCTTATTTGCCATCAGAATCGAGCAATTTGCCTTCTGTAATTAAGGATAAAAAAGCTGAAAATGATTTTTCGACCGAAAGAGATATTCTATACAAAGTGCTTTTTGATATGAAAAGTGATTTGCACGATTTGAAGAAGCTAACTTTGGAATTAATGAAAAACGGCTCTGCAAAAGCACAAGATATTAACGCTAATTTAATTCAAAAAATATACGGATCTAAGGAAACAGAAAGCGAAATTTCATTCGAAGAACAACCTGTAAGCACTATCTTTTCGGCTGAATCCAGAAGTTTGAGCACACCACAAATTCAAGAAAATAATTTTGTAGAAAACGAGGAAGATTTTCAATTTGCTGAAACTGTAGAGGAAGAAGAAATTCTAAAATTAGAGCAAAGAGAAATAGAAATGATTAAAAAATCATTAGAAAAAAACAAAGGAAAACGAAAAGCTGCAGCTGATGAATTGGGAATTTCTGAAAGAACTTTGTATCGAAAAATAAAACAATTTGATCTTTAAAAATTGAATATCTTTGAACCAAACTTTAGTAAACTGACCTGCACTTTTTTAAACACAAAATGAAGCACCTAAAATACATTATTGCTCTTTCGATACTTTTCACTTTCGGCGGATGCAACGTTTACAATTTCACAGGAACAGGAAAAATTGATGCTAAAACATTTCAAGTCAATTTTTTCCCCAATACAGCCGAGTTAGTGCAACCTGGAATTGACCGAACGTTTACCTTGGCGTTGCAAGATCTTATCCAAAATCAAACCAACTTAAACTTGGTTAAAAACGGTGGAGATTTAACTTATGAAGGAGAAATTGTAGATTACAGAATCACCCCCATGATGGCTACAGCTGATATTCAGGCAGCTCAAAACAGATTGACAATTAGAGTGAGTGTTCAGTTTACCAATAAAAATAAAGAAGCTGACAATTTCGATAAAACATTTGAATTTTTTAAAGATTATCCAGCAAAGGAACAATTAAGTGGAACAACTCTAGATGCCGCCGTAAAAGAAATTTTCGAAAGAATTACGCAAGACATATTCAACGAATCTTTAGCAAAATGGTAATTTAAGGTTAATCGGTTATTCGCTTATTTGTTTAATCGTTTAACCAGTTAACCAAATAAACAATTAACCTTTTATGAACGTAACCGATTATACTTATTTAATTAACAAACCAGATACTATCAGCGAAAAGCAAACTGATGCTTTGGGAATGGTGTTGGATGAATTTCCGTATTTTCAAAGTGCTAGAGCGCTTCGTTTGAAAGGACTTTTTAATCAAAATAGTTTCCGGTATAATTACGCTCTAAAAGTTACCGCTTCACACACAACTGATAGAACCGTTTTGTTTGATTTTATCACTTCAGATACTTTTGTTGCCATCCAAAAAGGATTATACGACAAAAAAGTCCTTGAACTTCTTGATATTAGTGTAGTTGATTGCGAAATAATTAAACCCGAAATACCTCTTGAGCCAAAAATAAATACCATAGAGCAATCTATTCTTACCACTATAAAAGAAGCTACAGGTATTGAGGAAGAATCAAATACGAAAATCGCCGAAGAAAATCTGGAAATTGGAAAACCCTTAGGATTTGCTAGAGACGAAAAACATTCATTTCAAGAGTGGCTTCAACTTTCAAGAATACAGCCCATCAATAGAGAACCTGAAACTAATAAAATCAATGAATTAGATCAAAAATCAGTAGTTAAAACGGTTCCTGTAGAAGATGAGAAAAAGAAAAAAGCCGAATTAATTGATAAATTTATTGAAGCTAGTCCGAAAATTTCACCCATAAAACAAAGTACTGAAACCGCCTTTCACATTGACCTAAATAAAAGCGACAATTCTTACTTAATGACCGAAACATTAGCAAGAGTATATTTGGAACAAAAAAAATATCTAAAAGCAATTCAAGCTTATGAGATATTAATTTTGAAATATCCAGAAAAAAGTAGTTTCTTTGCAGACCGAATCTCGGATATCAAGTCTTTACAACAAAATAACAATAATTAACAATGAGCACATTTTCGATTTTTTTAGCATTAATAACAATAGTTTGCTTCCTATTAGTGGTAGTTATAATGGTTCAAAACCCTAAAGGTGGTGGACTTTCATCCTCATTAGGTGGATCAACACAAATTGGTGGCGTACAAAAGACTACCGACTTTTTAGACAAAAGCACTTGGACTTTAGGAACCATATTAATTCTACTTATTTTACTTTCAAGTTTGAGTTTTGGAGGTTCTTTAGGAACTTCTGAATCAAAAATCATTGAAAAAACAGAAGCTATTACACCAAAAGCAGCAACTCCAGCTCCTGCAACTCCAGCTACGGCTCCGGCAACTGAGCCAGCAAAATAATAGTAATCTATAAAAACACAGTAAATGCCAGCCTGTCAAAGCTGGCATTTTTTTTAGGAAAAAATGTCAGTTTTTAGGGGTTGGCACAATTTCTGAAATCTAAATATCCATCAAATTAATACTAACATTTATTATATCATTATGGCTTTAAATATTAAACCTCTTTCAGACCGTGTTCTTATTGAACCTGTAGCTGCTGAAACAAAAACTGCTTCAGGAATTTTTATTCCAGACACTGCAAAAGAAAAACCACAAAAAGGAACTGTTGTTGCTGTTGGAAATGGCACAAAAGACCACGAAATGACTGTAAAAATTGGAGACACCGTTCTTTACGGAAAATATGCTGGAACCGAATTAAAATTAGAAGGAAAAGATTATTTGATTATGCGTGAGGATGATATTCTTGCAATAATCTAGTCTTCGAAGCTGAAACAAAACCTTGAAAATTTAAACATTAAACTTTCAAACTTTAAACAATTTAAAACAATTTTTAAAAATGGCAAAAGATATAAAATTTGATATTGAAGCACGTGACGGATTAAAACGCGGTGTTGATGCTTTAGCAAACGCAGTAAAAGTAACTCTTGGACCAAAAGGTCGCAACGTAATTATTGGAAAATCATTTGGTGGACCCAATGTAACCAAAGACGGTGTTACTGTAGCAAAAGAAATCGAATTGAAAGACCCATTAGAAAATATGGGAGCTCAAATGGTAAAAGAAGTAGCTTCTAAAACCAATGATTTAGCAGGAGATGGAACAACAACAGCAACTGTTTTGGCACAAGCTATCGTAAAAGAAGGTTTAAAAAACGTAGCTGCTGGCGCAAACCCAATGGATTTGAAAAGAGGAATCGACAAAGCTGTTGAAGCTATTGTTGCTGACTTAGCAAAACAGGCAAAAGTAGTAGGAAGTGACTCCGATAAAATCAAACAAATAGCCTCTATTTCTGCAAATAATGATGATGTTATTGGTGAATTAATTGCCAATGCTTTCGCAAAAGTAGGAAAAGAAGGTGTAATCACTGTTGAAGAAGCCAAAGGAACTGATACTTATGTAGATGTTGTGGAAGGAATGCAATTTGACAGAGGATATCTTTCTCCTTATTTTGTGACCAATGCTGAGAAAATGGAAGCAGAATTAGAGAATCCTTACATTCTTTTGTATGACAAAAAAGTATCTTCTCTTAAAGAATTGTTACCCGTTTTAGAACCAGTAGCACAATCAGGAAAACCATTATTAATTATTGCCGAAGATGTTGACGGAGAAGCTTTGTCAACATTGGTGGTAAACAAATTGCGTGGTGCATTGAAAATTGCAGCAGTAAAAGCTCCAGGTTTTGGAGACAGAAGGAAAGCAATGTTAGAAGATATAGCTATCTTAACTGGTGGAACTGTAATTTCTGAAGAAAGAGGTTATACTTTAGAAAACACCACTATCGAAATGTTGGGAACTGCAAAAAGAGTAAACATTGACAAAGACAACACTACAATTGTTAGTGGTGCTGGCGATGCCGAAATGATCAAAAACAGAGTAAACCAAATCAAAGGTCAAATGGATGCTACAACATCTGATTATGACAAAGAAAAATTGCAAGAACGTTTGGCTAAATTAGCTGGTGGAGTTGCCGTTCTTTATGTTGGTGCTGCTTCTGAAGTAGAAATGAAAGAGAAAAAAGACAGAGTTGACGATGCGCTTCACGCAACTCGTGCTGCTGTTGAAGAAGGAATTGTTGCTGGTGGAGGTGTTGCTTTATTAAGAGCTAAAAACGCCCTTGCAGAATTGAAAGCCGACAATGCGGACGAAGCTACAGGAATCAAAATTATTTCTCGTGCCGTTGAAGCTCCATTGAGAACTATAGTTGAAAATGCAGGCCTTGAAGGCTCTGTAGTTGTAGCAAAAGTAGCTGAAGGTTCTGGAGATTTTGGTTATAATGCCAAAACTGACGAATATGTTGATATGCTAAAAGCAGGAATCATCGACCCTAAAAAAGTAACTCGTGTGGCTCTTGAAAATGCTGCTTCTGTGTCTGGAATGATTTTAACTACTGAATGTGCTTTGGTGGACATCAAAGAGGAATCTGCTGGCGCAGGACACCCAATGGGTGGTGGAATGCCTGGAATGATGTAATCTTTTTGAAATTTCAAATTCAAATGAGAATAAATAAAAAACTCCGAAGTTTCAAAGCTTCGGAGTTTTTTGTTTTACAAATAGTATTATTTCTGTGGAGCAGAAAACCCGATTTTGGAGCCAAAAGTCTTCCAAAGCAAAATCTCTGTAAATCCTTCTTTGATAAAATTGGGTAATTCCCCAATAATTTTAAAACCAAAATCAATATAAAGCTGAAGTGCCTTAGCATTAAAAGAAGAAACACAAATAAAAATAGTAGGCGAAATTTTCAAAATGCGCTCTTCGCAAAAAGTCAAAAGTTTTTTTCCAAGTCCTTTTCCTCTATAGTTCTCATTGATACAAATTGTTTGAATGTATCCCTTAAAAGTTCCGTCTATTTGAAGGATAACAAATCCAGCAATTTCAGTATTTATTTTAATAATAAAAACCTCTTTTGACACTCCTGCAAAGGCTTGAACACACAAATCAAAATCCATTCCTAAAGTAATCCAAGGATCAGATTTAGCCATCAGCAAGGCACAATATTCAAAATCCGTTTGATTAGTAGTCTGTTCAATTGTCACATTTATTGTAGATTCCATAAGCCTTTTCAAATATAGTTCGCTCAAATATAATCATTTTTTGTAGCTTTGAAATCCTATACAATCCTTCTATGAAAAATCAAATTTTCTCAGCTATTTTATTCGGTATTATCAGTTTGCCTCTCTTTTCTCAAACTAAAGACGAAACTATTTTTCTTGAAAAAAATAAAATAGAATTAGGAACAACTCCTTCAGAAAGTATCATCAAAATTGCCAAAAGTTTTCTAGAAACTCCTTATGTAGCTTCAACATTAGAAATAAATGAGACCGAGCAATTAGTGTGCAATTTAAGCGAATTAGACTGCTTTACTTTTGATGAAAATGTATTAGCATTATATCTTACCAAAAAGAAAAACTCAAATTCTTATGCTGATTTTCAAGAGATTTTGACTCAATTGCGCTATCGAAACAACAAAATAGACGGTTATGGATCGCGATTGCATTATTTTACAGAATGGGTACGACAAGCGGAAAAAAAAGGTTATATCAAAGACATTACTTTAGAAATTGGTGGTGAAATCACTAGTAAAGAAGTTCATTTTATGAGTGTAAATCAAAAAATGTATCCAAAAATAACGGATGAAAAAACCTTGGAAACTATCATTAAAAACGAGAAAAAAATAAACAAAAAGCCGTTATCACAAATTGAAAAGTCAAAGGTAGCCTCTGTAGAAAGCAAGATAAAAGAAGGTGATTTTATTGCAATGACCTCAACTTTGGAAGGAATGGATTGCAATCACGTAGGAATTGCCATTCTTGTAAACAACCGAATTCATTTGCTACACGCCTCATCCTCACTCAAAAAAGTGGTCATTTCAGAAAAACCGCTTGCTGAATATCTTGAAGGCATCAAAAAAGATGTGGGAATTATGGTGTTGCGGGTTTTGTAGAAATTGTAATCTATGATTATTTTGTAATTCTTTTCGTTTTAACAAAGCTACTTGTATGAAAAACATATATTTGATACTCATTTGCTTATTGCTCATATCTTGTTCCTCAACTAATATTGAGAAAGAAGTGCTTCGAGATTTTATTAATTACAATAACAGTAACAATTTAGTGCCATATAAAATAATGCAAAATGCGATTCCAAAAATTCAAGCATTAGAAAGATATGAAAAAGCATACGTGTATCGAAACACACCACTAAATATTTTTGACCCTAAACGTGCTGTGGTTTATGGCCCTCGTCCATATGTATGGCCAATAGATTCTTTGGAAATCATTAATTTAAAGAAAACAATAAAAGATGACACAATTCCTGTTCAATGGAGAGATGAAGATTTTATAAAATCAAATTATGTAATTATTAAAATGGATACTTTGAACTATAGAATAAACATTAAAAAATATAAAGGTAATAGTGGTTTATTTATTTCTAAACCCATCATTTCAGCTAATAAAGATTATGCATTAATTGCTTCTAAAACGTCTATTGCATTAGAATATCGTTATGGCATTCCTGATGTCTTTCTTTTAAAAAAAGAAAATGATAAATGGGTTGTGAAAAACAACTATAGCTGGCTATTTATATACGAGTAATAAATCAGCGGGAATGACAAAAGATATTAACGGAGGTTCCGCACCGCAAAACATTAAAAATTGTAACTAATATGGATAATTCAGTAACAAAATGGAGTGTGTTTTTATTATGTATCATTGTGATTCCAAATAACATTGGAGGATTTCCCATTTTCCTAATTATTCTTAGCAACATCATTTCAACTATTACTTTCGAAAGCTCAGTTGTAGATTTGATTTGTACCTTTTTACTTTGGTTATCACTCTATTTTCTATTTTCAAAAAATAAATGGTTTAAAATAGGAGCTTATATTTTGATCTATTTGTTAATTTTATATATAGTACTACGAAGCGAGGCGAACCACGATCTAGTTTTCTTTTTTGTTTCTGCTTCGCCCTTTTTTTGTTGTTCAATTTATGATATTTATAAAACAAGTATTTATAGCGGCTTGAATTCAACTAATGAATGAAACTTTTCAGAAAAGAGTTGAAAACAGATTAATGTTTTTTTATTCAAAACAAAGGTTCTATATCAGTTAATTGCGTTTAGCAACCGATGCACACCTTATTAAAAAAAATTAACCAAAAAATCCTGCTCCAACAAAGAGCAGGATTTTACTTATAAACACATTTTAAATTCAAAAAATATTTTGTACTTTTCTACAATCTTAA
>ERZ1034361.424-NODE-424-length-28325-cov-5.549738_pt1 | contig 28325 bp, 28 predicted proteins | sample MGYA00520617_ERZ1034361 | MGnify/ENA primary metagenome ERZ1034361 (study PRJEB33736, sample SAMEA104284507) | Azolla filiculoides | biome: Urban; feature: Water surface; material: Ditch water | place: Netherlands | collected 2015-10-28 | depth 0-0.1 m ...
TGTAGTCAGTGCCGAGCTTGACGATCATCAATTTCCCATATCCGGGAAGTGCTTCGCCGACATAAATCACTTTTCCATCACCGGCGGCAAAAACCGGATCGACCAACTTACCTGCAAAGTCCAATCCTTTATTGGCTGACTCACCAAATGAACGAATAACTCGGCCTTTAATCGGCCATTCCCAAGCCATCCCATCCGTTTCTACAGCAACCGACGAGTTCGCCTCGGGCTTGACCTCAACCGGCTTTGCGGGCTCACCCCCCACCCTGTTCAGGCGGGCGTAGGCTTCGTCCGAATACGGCTCCTTGCCAACCTTCGGTTCACGCTTGAGAGAGCCGCTCGGCGCAGCAACGGCCGTGGCTACATTGCCGGCAGGCTGATCGAGTGAGCGGGATTCGACAATGGCACCCACGGCAATCGGCTTGCTGACGACGGCAGCATCGCCGGCCGGCTCGGCTGCAGCCGGCGGTGCCACACGCAGAACCTGGCCTTCCTTGATGGCCGACGGATTGGCAATATTGTTCCAGCTGGCGATATCGCGATGATCCTGGCCGTTCTCAAGGGCAATGCGGTAGAGCGTATCGCCGCGCTTGACGGTGTAATAGCCGGGGCCCGAGGGCTGTGCCGGCGTCGCTCTCGGCGCCGCGACTGAACGGTCGACAGAGGTCACCGGTTGCTGGGAGCAAGCTGCCAACAGGAGTACGGGGAAAATTGCAGCGACGATTCGAATCATTGCGTTCCTGAAAGTAGCGGGACGAAGCGCACGGCATCAAGCCGGGTTTCGACATAACCCTGGGGGGTGTGTTCGATGAAGCTAAGATACTGCTCGGCAGCCCCGACTGGCAAGACCAGTCGCCCCCCCGGCGCCAGCTGCTGGAGCAAGGCCGGCGGCACGCTGGCCCCGGCCGCTGCGACGATGATACTGTCAAACGGGCCGGCCTCGGGCAATCCGAACTGGCCGTCGGCGTGTTTGAGGCGAACATTGAATTGCTGCAGGGTGCGCATGTTGGCCTTGGCTTTTTCCAGCAGGGGCGCCAGGCGCTCGACGGCATAGACCTCGTTGGTCAGCTGGGCCAGGACTGCCGCCTGATAGCCGCAGCCGGCGCCGATCTCGAGTGTCTTGCCCAGCGTCTTGCGGCCATTCAAAAGCAGCTCGATCATGCGTGCCACGACATAGGGCTGCGAAATGGTCTGCCCCATGCCGAGCGGCAGTGCGGTGTCTTCATAGGCCCGCGAGGCGAGCGCCTCTTCGACAAAGACGTGGCGCGGCACCGCGGCCATCGCCTTGAGGACGGTTTCGTTGCGGATGCCCTTTTCGCGCAGACGCTCGATCATGCGCGTCCGCGTCCGCTGCGAAGTCATGCCGATACCGTGCAACACGCCGCTACTTACCTCACCCACTGACGAATCGATGGCAACTGGGCAGCGTGCGTCAGATCAATCTGCAAGGGGGTAATCGACACGACGCCGCGCTCGGCTGCGTTGAAATCGGTCCCTGGCCCGGCATCGGCTGCGGCACCGGCAGCACCGACCCAATAAACCGCCTCATTACGCGGCGACATCATTTTCACAACTGGTTCGGCTTTGTGTCGACGGCCAAGGCGGGTGACTTCCATGCCCTTTATTTCAGCATAGGGAATATCCGGGACATTGACATTCAAAAGGACGGGCTCGCGGATTGGATCGCGAATAAAGCGCTCGACCAATTCACGCGCGACAATCCCGGCCGTTGCGTAATTAATGCCTTCAAAACTGGTCAGTGAAATGGCAATGGAGGGAATGCCGAGCAAATAACCCTCGGTCGCCGCAGCCACCGTGCCGGAATAAATGGTGTCGTCGCCCATATTGGCGCCGTTATTTATTCCGGAAACAATAATATCCGGCAATTCATCGAGCATGCCGGTAACGGCCAAATGGACACAATCCGTCGGCGTTCCATTAACAAAGTAAAAACCGTTGGCCGCTTTTTTCAAATGCAGGGGCCGATCCAGCGTCAGCGAATTGCTGGCGCCGCTTCGATTCTGCTCGGGAGCAACGACGACCACCTCGCCCAGTCCGTGCAGCGCCTCGGCCAGGGCGGCAAGCCCCGGCGCAAAATAACCATCGTCGTTACTGAGCAGAATACGCATCGATCAGACCAGCAGATTATCCAGCGAGCCACCATTGGCGACCCAGGCTTCGACCCATTTCGGCTTGCGGCCACGACCAGTCCATTCGAGTTCGACATTTTGCGGGTGACGGTATTTAACCTTGACCTTATTACCCGTTGCGGCCTTGACCTTGACTTCCTTGCCGAGCAAATCCTCGATGGCATAACCACGGGTTTTGGCAAAGGCGCGAACTTCATTCAGGACATTAACTTTTTCCTGCGCTTCACGACGTTTGATTTCGGCCGGAATCTGCTGCTGCAAATCGCGCAACTGGGCAACGGAAAGGGTAGAAATATCCATGTTTATCTCCTTATTTAAATGGGTGGCGCCAATTTAATTTGTTTGAAATGATTTATCAATGCCAACCATTAAAAAAACCGGCGCGGGCCGGTTTTATAAAATACTGTAGCTAGCCTTTTGATGACTGCCGGAGGGCTAGTTTACTATTATTCAGACTCAAAGTCTTGAGCAATCCATGGCGCCGCCTTTCAGTCGTCCAGCAAAAACGACTTTCCGGAGTCCGGGTAGGCATTTTCCGCCACGCCATCGGATGCCCCGGAAACAAGCATTCCCTGCTCCGGGATAGTCTGGCGGAAAACCTGGGCAGCAGCGACTGCCCTGCCGTTCAGGATGGTCACCGGCAGATCGGAAATATCCCCAAAATCACGCGGCAGATTCGAAAATATCTCGATCCCATCGGGGCCGGTGGTGACGTGGATTTCCTGATCCGCTGCCTGGGCTGAGGGCAAGCCAGCCAGCATGGCGACGAGGTAGATCGCTTGCCGCCATCGAGGTGACTCAGTGCGAATGATTGTGGCCATCTTGCTGCATCACGCGCGCGACAAAGGGGTCTGTCTCCATGTCGCCAAAATCGGCGGCATCGATCTGGCCATAGTCGGCAATACGTTCTTCTGTGACCCTCGGCCAGGCGGCGGGTGATTTGGCATGCAATTCCCTGAGGGCAAGGGTCATCCGTTGACCGGGCCGGGTCATTTGCAGACTGGCCGGGACTTGTGCCTGTTCCAGCCACCACAGGTCGATAGTCTGACCACCGAGCTTGCCGGTATAGCGCACGGCCTTCTGACCGAACAGGGATTTGCTGTTGCCCTTTTTGAGTTCGCGCAGCAATGCCGGCGAGATGACCGAGGCGAGTTTCGACCAATCCGGTTCGGCATGCCGTGTCTTGATTTCACCCGCCGTGTAGTCGACCACGCGCTGGTCTTTATGGAATACGCGGCGATAGGTGTATTCGTTGCCTCTGACACGATGCCAGATGTCGTTCTGGGCAACGGCAGCATTGGCGGTTTCGATACTGTCGTTTTCGCGCCAGAGGTACCAGTCGGTGTTTGTCTGGTTAACCTTGAGATCGTAGCGCGCCGCAATGGGGGCCAGGGCATGGGCCGCCGGAGCAACCGGGGCCGCATGATCGTGATGTCCCTCATGAGGCACAGCGGGGCCGGAAAGCAAAAATGCCAGCAGCAGGCTGGCGAAAATCGGGGATTTCTTGGCGTACACCGGAACATTCCTCTGCGAAAGAGTGGAGCGCCCGCAAGCGCTCCGGAATTTCATCAACATACAGGGCGACGGCTCGGCCGCCGCCCGATCGCTGCATCAGAAGCCGAAGGCTTCCTTCATGACGTGGTAGATCCAGTTTTGCTCCATCGAGCCATGAACCAGATGCGCCTTCGGGCCCGTCGCGTAGATGGCGACATCTTCACCGGCGTGGGTTTCCGAACCCATCGGCACAACGGCTTGCTGCAGGTAGCCGAGGGCGGTGGTATCGACGCTGGTCAGGTCGGCACGAGCGCCACTGACAGCACCCGGACCATTCTGGTAACCGAGCGTGGTGTAGGGCATGTTGTCGCCAGCCTTGGACGGAGCCGTCGGATTGCCATCAACCAGCGGCACTTCCTTGGCCAGGCCAAGGATGTCGTTACCGCGATGCGGGTAGCCGGCGATGGTGAACACGTGGCTGTGGTCGGCCGTGACGATGATCAGGGTTTCTTCCGGATCGGTCATTTCCATGGCCTTCTTGACTGCCTTCGACAACTCGATGGTGTCAAGCAGGGCACGATGGGCGTTGCCGGCATGGTGAGCATGGTCGATACGGCCACCCTCAACGTGCAGGAAGTAACCCTTCTTGCTCTTCTGCAGCATCTGGATCGACTTTTCAGTCATTTCCGTCAGCGACGGCTCACCCGCCGGATCCTTGGCACGGTCAGCTTCATACTGGACATGTGACGGCTCGAAGAGGCCGAGCAGATAGTCGGTCGTCGCCGGATTGGCGGCATCGAACTGGGCCTTGTTCCAGGCGTAGGCAGCCTTGGCGCCACGGGTGCTGACCCATTCGGCGGTCAGGTCGCGGCCGTCGTTACGACGACCCTTGGTCGTGGCGTATTCCGGATCGAAAGCCGTTTTCGGCATGAAGTAGGTACGACCGCCACCGAGTGCAACCTTGAGGCTGTTCTTGACGACCGGGGAAACTTCGATCAGCTGACGGGCGATGTCCTTGACGACGCCCGTCGTACCGCAGGAGGCCGGGATGTTGGAATCGGCTTCCCAGTCGCGAACGGCGGTGTGCGAATACGTCGCAGCCGGCGTGGCGTGGGTGATGCGGGCGGTGGAAACGACACCGGTGGCCTTGCCGGCAGCGGCAGCCTGCTCCAGCAGGGTCGGCAGGGAATTGGCGGCGATCACGGCGGCAGAACACTCACCGCGCGGCGTCAGGTGGTTGACCGAGAGCTGACCTTCACGCGCCTTGTAGCCGGTGATCATGGCGGTCATCGTCGGGGCGGAATCGGAGGTCTGCTGGTCCCAGGAGTAGGTCTTGGAGAGCGCGACGTACGGGAACTTCTCGAAGGAAAGACGGTTTTCCTCACCCGGCCTGGCATTCAGCTGGCCTTCGAGGATGCGGGCTGCCGTCAGGGTCGAGATGCCCATGCCGTCACCGACAAACAGGATGACGTTCTTGGCGCGGTTGTTTTCCGGCTGGATACGCCTGGCTTCATGAACAAAACGCTGACCGTTGTTGTACCAGTCCTGGACAGACTCGGGACCTTGCACGACCGGCGCCGCTGCGTGGACAGACAGAGCGCCACCAAGGGCGAAAATAGCGGTGAGCGCGCGCGCGATCACCTTGCGTTGCATGTGGTTCGACATTATTGATGGACTCCGTGTTCGGGGGGTTGGGGTGAGCATCGGGCAGGCCGGAAGTCAATTCAAGGCCTGTGCCACGGAGTCTAGTGGGCGATTATTTCCTGAGCATTTCAGTTTATTGACGCACCGTGGAATCTTCCCATCATTCCCCCGGAAACCGAAAAACAAAAAGGCCAATCCGAAGATTGGCCTCAATGCTTGATTCTCTTGGTCGGGGCGGCGGGATTCGAACTCGCGACCCCTTGCACCCCATGCAAGTGCGCTACCAGGCTGCGCTACGCCCCGACAAGCCGGCCATTATAACCAAAAGACTGATGGAATCAAAGCTCCAGCATCGCAATAATGGATTGCAGTTCACCGCGCAGAGCACCCGGCATATGGCCGGCCTCCGGCACATTCACCGCAGCGACCTCGACCGCACCGCCCTCGTCCAGACGATTGCGCGCGCCGCTGATCGTAAAGCCCTGATTATAAAGAAGCTCACGAATGCGTCGCACGAGCAGCACTTCATGGTGCTGGTAGTAACGACGATTGCCGCGCCGCTTGACCGGCTTGAGCTGGTTGAATTCCTGCTCCCAATAGCGCAACACATGGGGTTTGACACCGCACAACTCGCTGACTTCACCGATGGTGAAGTAGCGTTTGGCCGGGATGGGCGGCAGTTCATCGCCGCCCGTTGTTTTATGCCGCGGTTCCATCGAAGGCTAGCTCAACATCGGACTTCAGCTTTTGGCTGGCGTGAAAGGTCACGACGCGACGCGCCGTGATGGGAATTTCCTGCCCGGTTTTCGGGTTGCGGCCCGGACGTTGCGGCTTGTCGCGTAACTGGAAATTGCCAAAGCCCGAAAGCTTGACGCCGTCACCGGTTTCCAGGGAGTTTCGGATTTCTTCGAAAAAAGCTTCGACCATGTCTTTGGCCTCACGCTTGTTGAGACCGACTTTTTCGAAAAGCAGGTCCGCGAGTTCAGCTTTGGTTAGCGTCATCGTTATTATTTCCGTCAGGCACGCAGTTGAGCACCGAATGCCTGTTCGAAACAGGACACCAGTTGCTGCATCGCAGCATCAACTTCCGAATCTTGCAAAGTGCGTTGAGTATCTTGCATAACTATCCGGAACGCAAGGCTTTTTTTGTTTTCAGGGATGCCTTTTCCGACGTAAACATCGAATAGCTGGATGTCCTGAACGAGGCTGGAAACCTGCCCTTGCAGACCATCAATCAAGGTCTGCAAGGCGAGATCCTGATCCACGACGATGGCAAGATCGCGGATCACCGGCGGGAAGTTGGAGACTTCGACATAAGCCGGCACCTGGGCAGCCTTGACCGCCTCGAAATCAAGTTCAAAAACCACGGGCGCCAGGGGCAGATCGTATTTCTGCACCCATTCCGGATGCAGTTCGCCCAGGCAACCGATGTCTCGTCCATCGAGCAAGATGCGGGCGGCACGCCCGGGATGCAGGGCCGGGTGAGTAAGTTTCTCGAAACGCAGTTGGGCGGGAGCCAGCATCGCTTCCAGATCGCCCTTGATGTCGAAGAAATCGACCTTGCGCGTTGCACTGCCCCAACCTTCCGGCAGGGCACCGCCATAGGCGAGGCCGGACAGCTTCCACGACTGGGCGAAACCAGCCACCGGCGTACCGGCCGCACTGCGCTCGAAAGCACGGCCTGTCTCGAAGAGACGCACGCGGTTCTGCTTGCGCTTGAGATTGGTCAGCAGATTGGCGATCAGGCCACCGAACAGCGTCGAGCGCATGACGGCCATCTGGCTGGCAATCGGGTTGGCCAGGCGAATCAGGTCGGTTTCTTCGGTCTTGCCGGAAAAGTCAGCTTCCCAGGCGGCTTCGACAAAGGCGAAATTGACGACTTCCTGATAGCCACGATCGACCAGCAACTGACGAACACGGGCGGCCGGGCGCTGCGCTTCGACCTGCACCATCATTTCCAGATTGCCGCGCGGGGCCGGGGCGGGAATATTGTCATAGCCGTGCAGGCGGGCGATTTCCTCGATCAGGTCGGCCTCGATTTCGATATCGAAGCGCCAGGTCGGCGGTGTCACCAGGAAATCATCGCCTTCACGCACGAATGGCAGGGCCAGGCCGTTGAACAGGGCGGCAATCTGCTCGACGGTAAAGGCCATGCCGATCACCGCACAGGCCCGCGCCGTGCGCAGACGCACCGGCTGGCGCGCCGGCAGTTCGGCCTGCGCTTCGACCACCGGACCGGCAGCACCGCCGCAGATATCGATGATCAATTGCGTCGCCCGTTCGATGGCGCGACGGGTGCCGCCGAAATCGACGCCACGCTCGAAGCGGTGCGACGCATCGGAGCCGAAGCCATAACGACGAGCCCGGCCGGCGATGGCCTTGGGCGAAAAGAAAGCTGATTCGAGGAAAAGTTCGCTGGTCTCCAGCGTCACACCGCTCTCCTCGCCGCCCATGATGCCGGCCAGGGCCAGCGCCTTGGCGTCGTCGGCAATGACCAGGATGTCGGCATCGATGGCGATGGTCTGCTCGTTGAGGAGCAGCAGTTTTTCACCCGGCTGGGCCAGACGGGCATGCACGGCGCCTTGCAGCTTCGTATTATCGAAGGCGTGCAGCGGCTGGCCGAGTTCGAGCATGACGTAGTTGGTGATATCGACGAGAGCCGAAATCGAACGAATGCCGCTGCGCTCAAGGCGGCGCTGCATCCATTCCGGGGTAGGCGCCTTGCCATTGACGCCCTTGAGGACGCGCCCGAGGTAGAGCGGACAGGCAGCCGGCGCATCGAGCACGACAGCGCGCAGGTCGGCGATGCTCGCGGCGACGGCTGGCACCTCGATCAACTTGGCCTGAGCCCCGGCAATGGCCGCCACTTCGCGCGCCACGCCATTGAGCGAGAGGCAGTCGGCACGATTCGGCGTCAGCTTGAGTTCAAATTGATTGTCGTCGAGTTCGAGATAGTCGCGGATCGACTGACCGACCGGCGCATCGGCCGGCAGGATGAGCAGGCCGGAAGCCTCTTCGGCAATACCGAGTTCCTTCGCCGAGCACAGCATGCCGGAGGATTCGATGCCGCGCACCTTGGCGATCTTGATGGTGAAATCGCCGGGCAGCTTGGCGCCAGGCAAGGCGCAGGGAACGCGCAGGCCAACGGCGACATTGGGCGCACCGCAGACGATGGTGGTCGGTTCGCCACGACCTGTATCGACCTTGCAGACGTTAAGACGGTCGGCATCCGGATGCTTGACGACTTCCAGCACGTGGGCGACGACGACGTCGTTGAATTGGGGCGCGACCGGCTCCAGGCCCTCGACTTCGAGGCCGGCCATGGTCAGCAGATGGGAAAGTTCGTCGCTCGTCAGCGGGGTATCAACCAGCGTACGCAGCCAGGATTCGGAGAATTTCATGCGAATTGCCTCAGGAAACGGAGGTCGCCTTCAAAGAAGAGGCGCAGGTCATTGACGCCATAACGCAGCATGGTCAGGCGGTCCTGACCGAAGCCAAAGGCAAAGCCGGTGTATTTTTCCGGATCTATACCGGCGTGGCCCAACACGTCCGGATGGACCATGCCGCAACCGGCGATTTCCAGCCAGCGGCCTTCGAGCGGGCCGCTCATGAAGGCGACGTCGATTTCGGCCGACGGCTCGGTAAAGGGGAAGAAGGACGGACGGAAACGAACCTTGAGGTCGTCGGTCTCGAAGAAGCTCTTGAGAAAATCGGCAATCACGCCCTTGAGGTCGGCAAACGAAACACCCTCGCCGACCCACAGGCCTTCGACCTGGTTGAACATCGGCGAATGGGTCGCATCAGAATCGACGCGATAGACGCGGCCCGGCGCAATGATGCGAATCTCGGGCATTTTGTCGAGATGGCCGTACTGGGCCACATGCGCCTGCATGTAACGCGCCTGGATCGGGCTGGTATGGGTGCGCAGCAGCACCTTGTCAGCCACCGTACCGTCCGGATTCTGTAGGTAAAAGGTATCGTGCATGGAACGCGCCGGGTGATCCTCGGGCGTGTTCATGGCCGTGAAATTGAAAAAATCTTCCTCGATTTCGGGGCCGTCAGCCACTTCGAAACCAATGGAGCGGAACAGCGATTCGATGCGCTCCAGCGTGCGCGTCACCGGGTGCAGGCCACCGCGCACCTCGGCGCGACCGGGCAGCGTGACATCGAGCGCCTCTTCCGCCAGGCGCGCTTCAAGCGCCGCCTTGCGAATCGCTTCACGGCGCTCATTGAGAGCGGCCTCGACCGCCGTCTTGGCGAGATTGATCGCAGCGCCAGCGGTTTTCTTCTCTTCCGGCGGCAATTTGCCCAGGCCCTTGAGAAGTTCGGTGATCTGTCCGCTCTTGCCGAGGAAACGGGCCTTGACCTGTTCCAGCGCATCGGGGTCAGAAATGGCAGCGAAAGCAGATTGCGCTTCGCTAACGATTTGATCGAGATTATCCATAGACGTCTACCTACAAAACCACCAATAAAAAAGGAGGCTTGCGCCTCCTTTTTTTAATTACGCTTCAACTCAGGCGCCGAGCTGTGCCTTGGCTTGTGCAGCCAGTGCAGCAAAAGCCGGCTGATCGAAGACGGCCAGATCGGCCAGAACCTTGCGGTCGACTTCGATATTGGCTTTCTTCAGACCGTTCATGAAGGTGCTGTACTTCATGCCCAGCTCACGAGAAGCGGCATTGATACGGGCAATCCACAGGGCACGGAACTGACGCTTGCGTTGACGACGGTCACGGTACTGGTATTGACCGGCCTTCATCACCGCCTGCTTGGCGACGCGATAGACGTTCTTGCGACGACCGCGGTAACCCTTGGCCTGAACGAGAATCTTCTTGTGACGCGCGCGCGCCGTTACACCACGTTTAACTCTAGGCATCTTCTATCTCCTTATGCGTAGGGCATCATGGCGCGGACGGATGCTGAATCGCGCGCGTTAACTTCAACCGAACCGCGCAGATGGCGTTTCACCTTGGTCGTCTTCTTGGTCAGGATGTGACGCTTGAAGGCTTGACCGCGCTTGATGGAACCACCGGCGCGGATCGAGAAACGCTTTTTGGCGCTGCTCTTGGTCTTCATTTTGGGCATTGGATGCTCCTTAATGACATGCCGTCAGGTGGCTCCCACTACGGGAACGCTTCAACTACCCGAAAGCACTTCTTTTAGCCGCTAGTGACTCGTTATGAGTTACTGGCGGTACTGCTTTACTTCTTTTTTGCCGGCCCGATGATCATGATCATCTGACGGCCTTCCATCTTCGGCATCTGCTCGACTGCACCGACTTCGTCGAGGTCCGCCTTAATCCGTTCCAGCTGGCGCATGCCGAATTCCTGGTGCGCCATTTCGCGGCCCCGGAAGCGCAGGGTCACTTTGACCTTGTCGCCTTCTTCCAGGAAACGCGTCATGTTCCTGAGCTTGATCTGGTAGTCGTTTTCGTCGGTACCCGGGCGCAGCTTGATTTCCTTGACCTGCACCTGCTTCTGCTTCAACTTGGCTTCGTGAGCCCGCTTCTGTTCCTGGTACTTGAACTTGCCGTAATCCATGATGCGGCAAACCGGCGGCTTGGCAGTCGGTGCGATCTCGACCAGATCGACGCCGGCTTCTTCAGCCATTTGCAGGGCTTCGCGAATACTGACGATACCCAGCTGTTCACCCTCTGCACCCTGGAGACGAATCTCCGGAACCGTGATTTCTTCGTTGAGGCGATGCGCCTTGTTCTGAGCTATGGTAAAACCCCCGAAAACAACAAAAATTAAGCCGTGCCACTCCGCGCGGCAACTTCATTCTGAAGATGCCTGATCAGATCATCCACGGACATCTGTCCGAGATCCTGACCACCGCGAGTACGCACGGCCACTAGTCCGTCCGCTTTTTCCTTATCGCCCACAACGAGCTGATAAGGCAGCCGGTTCAAGCTATGTTCCCGAATTTTATAGGTAATTTTCTCGTTACGCAAATCCGACTCGGCCCTGAAGCCTGCCTGATGCAGCTTTTGCGCAACATCAGCGGCGTAATCGGCCTGTTTCTCGGAAATATTGAGCACTACCACCTGAACCGGCGCCAGCCAGAGCGGTAGCGCGCCCGAGAAGTTTTCGATCAGGATGCCGATGAAGCGCTCGAGCGAACCGAGGATGGCCCGGTGCAGCATGACCGGCACCTTGCGCGTATCGTCGGCCCCGACATATTCGGCACCAAGGCGGCCGGGCATTGAAAAATCGACCTGCATGGTGCCGCACTGCCACGAACGGCCGATGGCGTCACGGATGTGGAATTCGATCTTCGGGCCGTAGAAGGCACCCTCGCCCGGCAGTTCCGTCCATTCCAGGCCGGAGGCGCGCAAGCCCTGACGCAGTGCGTCCTCGGCCTTGTCCCAGACTTCGTCGGAACCGACCCGGCTGTCCGGACGCAAGGCGAGCTTGACGGCGACGTCGTTGAAGCCGAAATCAGCGTAGACCTTCTTGACCAGCGCATTGAAGGCCGTGACTTCGGACTCGATCTGGTCTTCCGTACAGAAGATGTGACCGTCGTCCTGGACGAAGCCGCGCACGCGCATCAGGCCGTGCAAGGCGCCGGCCGGCTCATTGCGGTGGCAGGAGCCGAACTCGCCGTAACGCAGCGGCAGTTCGCGGTAGGAACGCAGACCGGCATTGAAGACCTGGACATGGCCCGGACAGTTCATCGGCTTGACCGCGTAATCGCGATTTTCGGACGCCGTCGTGAACATGTTGTCCTTGTAATGCTCCCAATGCCCCGACTTTTCCCACAGGGCCTTGTCGAGAATTTGCGGGCAGCGCACTTCCTGGTAGCCGTTGTTGCGATAGACGGCGCGCATGTAGCTTTCGATTTCCTGCCAGATTGCCCAACCCTTGGGGTGCCAGAAGACAAGGCCCGGCGCTTCGTCCTGCATGTGGAAGAGATCGAACTGCTTGCCGAGGCGGCGGTGATCGCGCTTCTCGGCTTCTTCGAGCATGTGCAGGTAGGCGTCGAGGTCTTCCTTCTTCGCCCAGGCCGTGCCGTAGATGCGCTGCAACTGCTCGTTGCGATGATCGCCGCGCCAGTAGGCGCCGGCCACCTTCATCAGCTTGAAGACCTTGAGCTTGGCCGTGGTCGGCACGTGCGGGCCGCGGCAGAGGTCGATAAAATCGCCTTCGCGGTAGAGCGACACCTGCTGGTCGGCCGGGATGGCGCCGATCAGTTCGGCCTTGTACTTCTCGCCGAGGTCGAGGAAGAACTTGACCGCATCGTCACGCGCCCAGACTTCGCGCGTCACCGGGATGTCCTGCTTGGCGAGTTCTGCCATGCGCTTTTCGATGGCGACCAGATCTTCAGGCGTAAACGGGCGCTTGTAGGCGAAGTCGTAATAGAAGCCATTTTCGATCACCGGCCCGATGGTGACCTGGGCTTCCGGGAACAGCGACTTGACGGCATAGGCGAGCAAGTGGGCGGTCGAGTGACGGATCAGCTCAAGGCCTTCGGCATCGCGTTCGGTGATGATGGCGAGATCGACATTGCGCTCGATCAGATAGGAGGTATCGACCAGCATGCCATCAACCTTGCCGCCCAGCGCCGCACGGGCCAGGCCGGCCCCGATGCTGGCGGCGACATCGGCGATAGTGACCGGCTGTTCAAAAGAGCGGATGGAACCATCGGGCAGTTTGATATCAGGCATGGCAAATATCCAGGCGAAAAAAAAGTGCGGGGGTGAGCCGCACTTTTTTGGTCAAACGAAGGCTGACTCGATTAGCGTTTCTGAACTGCAGTGCAAGTTCGGAAAATCATCAAATTCAGCTCCGTCAGGAATTTTGGTAGGCGGTATTGGAATCGAACCAACGACCTCCACGATGTCAACGTGGCGCTCTAACCAACTGAGCTAACCGCCTAAAGAAGCGCGCATTATATAGACGTAGAAGCCGATGTCAACAGCCCTTCGCGATTTTTTGCGAAGACAAGTACACTGCCTGCTCAAGTAATGGAGAAGCTCATGAACGAAGGCTGGATTATTTTTGGCATCTGCCTCATTGTCGTACTCGGTGGTGCCCTGCCGCTGATCCGTCAGCCACGTAACGACGTGCCCCCGCCACCACCCAAGGAAACCCTGCGCGACTGGCGCAGCGAAGAATAAGGATACTTTGTGGAATCCCGCATCACCGAACTCGAAATCAAAATCAGCTATACCGAAGATATGGTTGAAGAACTGAATCGCCTCGTCTATCGCCAGCATGAACAAATCGACTTGCTCTTCCGCGAAATCCGCGCCCTGCGCGAACAAGCCCAAAGCACCCAGCCGAACGAAGCACTCAGCCTGCGCGACGAACTGCCGCCGCATTACTGACATGCCGGATCGCCCGCCGTTTTTCGTCATCTACCACGCCGACTGCCTCGATGGCTTCGGTGCCGCCTATGCCGCCTGGCGCCATTTTGGCGACACAGCCACCTATCGGCCCATGCATCACGGCGAAGCCTGGTCGCTGGACGACATTGCCGGTCGCGCTGTTTTCATCATCGATTTCTCCTATCCGCCCGAATTTCTCGAAACCCTGGCCAACCGTGCGACATCGGTCACCCAGATCGACCACCACGCCTCGGCGCTGCTCGCCTGGGGCAACAAGTTAAAGGTCGACGAGAACGGCATGCGCAGCTACCAGCATCCGACGCTGCCGTTGCGCGTCACCTTCGATCTGGAAAAATCCGGCGCCCGTCTGGCCTGGGAGTATTTCCACCCCGGCATTCCGACGCCGCTGGCGCTTCGCCATATCGAAGAGCAGGACATGTGGCGCTTCACCCTGCCCGGCACCCGCCCCTTCTGTCGCGCCCTGCGCCTCCTGCCTTTCGAATTTGCCGCATGGCACCAACTCGTGCTCGACGCTCCGGACGAAAATGCGCCGCGTTACCGCGAAACACTGGTGCAAGGCGCGGCCATTGAGCAGTTTTATCAGCAGGAAATCACGCGCATGGCGCAGAGCGGGCTACGCATGCCGGCGCAACTGCGTGGCGAACCGGTCGACGCGCTACAGGCGCAGCGTCATGGTCAGGCGATTGTTACGCAGGGCGATCTGGCCTGGCTGACCGTTTCCGGTATCGCCATCAATGCCAGCCCGCTGTTCGCTTCGGAACTGGGCAATGAACTGGCCGTGCAGAGCGGCAGTTTCGGGCTGATTTGGCAGCTATCGAGCGATGGCGAGGTCAAAGCCTCACTGCGTTCCAAGGGGAAGAACCTCGACGTTTCGGTCATCGCCACGCGCTATGGCGGTGGCGGTCATCCGAATGCAGCCGGCTTCCGGATGCCGGCCGAACAGTTTTTCAGCGAAGTGCTGAAAATGGTGCCCAGGAAGGGACTCGAACCCCCACACCTTTCGGCGCCAGAACCTAAATCTGGTGCGTCTACCAATTTCGCCACCTGGGCAGGCGGGGCGAATTCTAGCACCGACTGAGCATCGCCCTCCAGAACAGAATCCCATGTCCGTCGATCACTACGAAAACTTTCCTGTCGCCTCGATGCTGCTGCCGCCTGAACTGCGCCAGCCGATTGCGGTGATTTACCGCTTTGCCCGCAGCGCCGACGACATCGCCGACGAGGGTGATGCGACGCCGGCCGAACGTCTGGCTGACCTCAATGCCTACCGGGCCGAACTGGACCGCATTGAAGCCGGCGGCCCGCCACAGACCCCGCTTTTCGTCGCACTGGCCGAGGTAATAGGCAGCTACGCCCTGCCCATCCAGCTCTTCCGCGATCTGCTCGATGCTTTTGCCCAGGACGTGGTCAAGACGCGCTATGCCGACTACCCGGAACTGCTCGATTACTGCCGGCGCTCGGCCAACCCGGTCGGGCGACTGGTGCTTCACCTGTTTGGCCGCACCGAGCCGGAACACATGGACCAGTCCGACTGCATCTGCACCGCCTTGCAGTTGATCAACTTTTGGCAGGATGTTGCCATCGACTGGCAAAAAGACCGCGTTTACATCCCGCAAACTGATTTCCCGCATTTTCGCGTCAGCGAGGACGACATTGCCGCCCGTCGCTGGTCGGCCAACTGGGCAGCCCTGATCGACTTTGAAATCGACCGGGCAAACGCCCTCATGCAGCGTGGCACCCCGCTCGTGCATGCCCTGCCCGGCCGGCTGGGCTGGGAAATCCGCCTGACCGTGCAGGGTGGACTGCGTATTCTGGAACGGCTTCGCCAGGTGCGTGGCGACGTGTTCAGACGCCGGCCCAAGCTCGGCGCATGGGACTGGGTCGTTCTCGCGGCGCGTTCCATTAGAATGTGAGCCTATGAATCCCGACCAATACTGCCAGGAGAAGTGCGCGGCCAGCGGCTCCTCCTTTTACTACAGCTTCCTCTTCCTGCCCCTCGAGCGTCGGCGCGCCATCATGGCGCTCTATGCCTTCTGCCGCGAGGTTGATGACGTCGTCGACGAATGCAACGACATTTCCATCGCCTCGACCAAGCTCGCCTGGTGGCGCCAGGAAGTCGAACGCATCGCCGAAGGCCAGCCGCAACACCCGGTCGGCCAGGCGCTGAAGAACCTGGACAAAAGCATCAACCTGCCCAAGGAACAGTTGCTCGAAATCATCGACGGCATGGAGATGGACCTCACGCAGTCGCGCTATCTCGACTTCAAGGGCCTGTCGCTTTACTGCTACCGCGTCGCCAGCGTCGTCGGCCTGCTCGCCGCCGAAATCTTCGGCTACACCGACCGCCAGACGCAAAAGTACGCGCACGACCTCGGCATGGCCTTCCAGCTCACCAACATCATTCGCGACATCGGCGAAGACGCCCGGCGCGGCCGCATCTACATCCCGATGGACGAACTCAAGCAGTTCAACGTGCCGGCTGCCGACATCCTCAATGGCAAGTATTCCGATAATTTCACGGCCCTCATGCAGTTCCAGTACGAGCGCGCAGAGAAGTATTACGAACAGGCCTTCGCCCAGTTGCCTGCCGTCGACCGCAAGAGCCAGCGCCCCGGCCTGATCATGGCGGCGATCTACCGCACCGTGCTCGACGAGATCAGGCGCGAGAATTTCCAGGTCCTGCACCAGCGCATTTCGCTGCCGCCCATGCGCAAGCTGTGGCTGGCCGCGAAGACCTGGATCAAGGGTTGATCCCTTGAAAATCGCCGTCATCGGCGGCGGCTGGGCCGGCCTTGCGGCCGCCGTTGAACTGACCGCGGCGGGCGCTGAAACGACCTTGTTCGAGGCCGGCCGCGTCCTCGGTGGTCGGGCCCGAGGTGTAGAGATTGACGGGCGAAAACTCGACAACGGCCAGCACATCCTGCTCGGCGCCTATCGCGAAACACTGGCGCTGATCCGTCGGGTCGGCGCCGACCCGGATCAACTGTTCGACCGCCGCCCCCTGCAGGTTATCGACAACAATGGCTTTCGCCTCGCCCTGGCCAAACTGCCCGCCCCGCTCAACGTCGCCTGGGGACTGCTCTCGGCCAGCGGCGCCAGCCTCGGCGAAAAGCTGCGCACCGCCCTGTGGATGGACGGCATCAAACGCCGGGGCTTTCGCCTGGCGCAGGAGATGACGGTCAGCCAATGGCTCGATGAGGCCGGGCAAACCGGCGCCCTGCGTCGCCACCTGTGGGAACCGCTCTGTCTCGCCGCGCTGAACACACCGGCTGAGCGTGCCTCGGCGCAGCTTTTCGCCAATGTCCTGCGCGACAGCCTGGGTAGTGCGCGCCGCGAAGATACCGATCTGCTGCTGCCGCGCGTCGATCTTGGCCAGGTGCTGCCCGAACCGGCCGGTCATTGGCTGCGGGAGCACGGGGCCGACATCCGCCTGGGTGTGCGGGTAGGCCAGGTTACCGAAGTCGACGGCGGAATCGAGATCGATGGTGAAAGCTTCGCTGCCGCCATCCTTGCCACCGCGCCGCAGCATCTCGGTGCCCTCTGGCCAGCCGCTGCCACGAGCTTCACCTACGAGCCGATTGCCACCATCTACCTGCAATTCAGCCCCGGGATGAAATCTGCTTTCCCCTTGCGCAACCATCTCGGCGGCCAAGGCCAGTGGGTGGTCGACCGGGGCGACGGCCTCTTCGCCTGTGTCCTGAGCGGCCACGGCGACTGGGAGGCGCTGGACGATACCGGGCTGGCCGCTACCCTTGAAAACGAACTGGCGAGCCCGGACAAAGCAAGCTGGCACAAGGTCATCCGCGAAAAGCGCGCGACCTTTTCCGCCCGCCCCGGCGTGCTCCGGCCTGACGGCAAAACATCCAATCCGCGTCTTTTCCTGGCCGGCGACCACACCTGGGCCGACTATCCGGCCACCCTCGAAGGCGCCGTCCGCAGCGGCCTGCGGGCAGGACTATGGGCAGCCATGGCAACCCGGCCCTGAATGGCCAGGCTGAACAGCACATTGCCTGCATTTTGATCGACCAACAGCCGATCCACATTCAGCCTGACCAGCCTCTGTTATGCCTTAGGTCATAACCCCCGAATTGCCTCTATTCGTGTGGCATCCAGCCTTGCCAGGCGATCTGAAAATAGATTCATATTTTTCATGCGCGTGACCAAATTACTGTGTAAATTAGCGGCGAAGTTGCTCATTTTTTAATCACCGGCTTCTGCTTTGCACATGGACGATTTTCAATTCCGAACACGCATGCACCGCTTCCCAGAGTCCGTTCAACAATCAATCGACAGCGGCCTGATTCCATCGCCGCCTGAAGTGCTGTTGCGCCTGATGCGTACCGTTGACGACGAACAGGCGACGATGGGCGACTTGGCGAGCATCGTCGAGCAGGATCCGGGCTTGGCCAGCCGCATACTGAGCGTCGCCAACTCGCCAGCGCTACGCCGTGGACGCGAGCTCAAGAGTCTCGAAACCTGTCTGATCGCTCTCGGCACACGCCTGGTTCGCTCTCTGGCGACCTGCCTTTCCATCCAGAGACTTTTTGACCGCAACCCCAAACTCGATGCCGCCAGCGTAGCCGACTACTGGAGCCATTCGCTGCTGGTTGGTGAACTGGCCCGCGGCGTGGCGGAACTTGCCGAACACCCGCACCCCGACGAAGCCTATCTGTCAGGGCTCTTGCACGACATTGGCGAACTGATCCTGCTCTCGGCGATTGGCGAACCCTACCGTCGCTTCCTGATCAATGTCGCCGCAGACCCGAGGATACAGAACGAAGAGCTGCAGCTTTTCGGCACCACCCATGCCGAGGTCGGCGGCTGGCTCATCGACCACTGGGGCCTGGACACCGTGCTCGCCGACGGGGTGACTTTCCATCATGCACCGGCCGTCCAGATCCTGACGGCAACCGCACTGCCGCAAATAGTCTGGATCGCCCAGGCACTGAGCTCCAATATGGAAAACTCGGCCGAACTGGGCGTTGTCGTCAACCACAGCAGCCTCAAGCTTGAAATGTCGGCATTGCTCAGCGTTCGCGAACGTGCGATCCAGCGCACCCGGCAGATTGCTGAGGCATTGGGAATCACCGTCGCCGACGAATTTCCGCTGCGTCGCACCTCGATACCCGCCCCCACGAATCGTTCACCGGATCCGGCGAGCGAGGCCGACGATGATATCGGCGAGATGATCGGCGGCATGGCATTGCTCCAGCCATTGCAACAGGACTTGTTCCAGCTCGGCAGCGATACCGAAGTCTTGCTCGCGCTCCGAGAGTCGGCCCGCATCCTGTTCGAGCTGCCAAAGCTTGCCATCCTGCTGACCAACGAGAAGGGTGATGCCCTGTCCGGCGAAAAGGTCGGGGCTCAACCGGACCTCTTCCGGCAACTCTCCATCCCGCTCATGCCATCCCGCTCCCTGGCCGCGGCAGCCGTCATCGAGCGCCAGGTACGGACCAGCTTCGAGCAGACCGAATCGCCCTCCTTGCTCGATTTCCAGCTTGCCCGCGCGCTGGCTGCCGATGGCTTGCTGTGCATCCCGATGCTGGCTCGAAATCGGGCGATAGGCGTGATGATTTGCGGACTCTCGGAAAAACAGTACGCCCGGCTTCAGCGGCGAATTCCCTGGCTGGCCAATTTCGGAAAAATCGCCGCGATCAGCCTCGACGCCCTGATGGAAGCGACCCATCACCGTCAGCAAGTTGAAGCCGAACTGACGAATCAATTTACCCGCCACGCGCGCCAGATCGTGCATGAGGCCGGGAATCCCCTCGGCATCATCAAGAGCTACCTCAAAATTCTCGAACGCAAGCTGCCCGAGGATGGCGTTCGCCAGGAGCTGGCCATCCTGACCGAGGAAATCGACCGCGTGGCCAATATCGTTGGTCATATGAGCCTTGCCGTCAAAGGCGCCACGGCAAGCGGCAGCATCGACCTCGTCAGTGTCCTCAACGACTTCCTTGTGCTCTATGCCGACACCTTGTTCAATGCCAGGGAGATACGGGTCGAAGCCGTTCTTCCCCAGATCGAGCTACCTGTCCAGGTCAACCGCGACAACCTCAAGCAAATCGTCCTGAATCTCTGGAAAAATGCCTCGGAAGCCCTCGTCGCCGGGAAGACCGTCAAGATTTCCGTCAGCGACAACATCATTCATGATGGCGCCAGCTATGTGCAATTGCGGGTCGATGACAATGGTCCGGGCATGTCCGAGGAGACCATACAGACCATCTATCGCCCGAAACCCGTCACCGACGACGCACAACGGGGATTTGGCCTGTCGATGGTGGGCAGCCTGGCCAAACGGGAAGGGATACTGATTACCTGCAGAAGCCAGATCGGCATCGGTACCAGCATTGCCTTGCTGATCCCGAAACGTGGCCAGCCCTCGCCGGGACAGTAGCGAATGAATGCCATCAGCGCACTCTATGAACTGGCCAGGATCCCGAGCATTCGGGTACACCAGCACATTCTGATCGTTGACGACGAGCCGCACTTCCGCCGCGCCTACAAGGAATTGCTGGCCGGCGAGCATCGCTCGATTAATGAAGCAAGCACAGGCCAGGAAGCCATCGCCCGGCTGAAAAACAACGAGACTGATCTTGTCATCCTGGACTTGAAGCTTCCGGACATATCCGGTCTGGAAATCATGGAGTGGATGACTGCGCACAAGATTGACGCATCGGTCATCGTCTTCAGCGCGGACAAGTCGATCGGCTCGGCCATTCACGCCCTTCGTCATCGCGCCTTCGAATTCCTGCGCAAGGATTGCGACCCCAACGACATGATCGTCGCGGTCGACCGTGCCATGGCCAATCGCCTGCGCGACAAGGAACTCGCCCTCATCTCGGCGCATCTGGAGCATTCTGAACGACTGCATCGTTTCCTCGTCGAGCAATCGCCCGACATGATCTTTACCCTCGATCACGAATGCCGTTTCACGTTCATCAACAGCCGGGTCAGCACATTGCTCGGTTATGACCCGGACGAATTGCTCGGACAACACTATACGAAGGTCGTCGACCCACGCGACCACGAGCATGTCCAGTTTGCCTTCAACGAAAGACGGGTCGGCGATCGCGCCACCAGCAACCTCGAGGTGCGCTTCAAGCGCAAGCCGACGACGCAGCGCACCCGCAGCAGCACAATCGTGACGGCGATACTGAGTTCGCAAGGCATTTATGAAGCGAAACACGCGGGAGAGCCTGGGGCCTTCCTCGGCTCCTCGGGCGTGGCCAGAGACATTTCAGAACGCAAGAAGGCCGAAGAAACCATCGTTTTCCAGGCTTTCCATGATCTCCTGACCAAATTGCCGAATCGGACGCTCTTCGTTGACCGTCTCGAGATGGCCATAGTGCAAGCCGCACGGCGCAAGGAAAAGCTCGCCGTGATGTTTTTTGACCTCGATCGATTCAAACTGGTCAACGACACCTACGGTCACCAGGTGGGCGACCAGCTCCTTCGGGAATTTGCGGCCCGTGTCCGCAAGTGCCTGCGCACGGGAGACACCCTGGCCCGGCACGGCGGCGACGAATTTACAGCCTTGCTGCCTACCGTCAGCAACAAGGAAGATATCAATGTCGTGGCCGAAAAAGTGCTCGCCGAGTTGCGCAAACCATTCGTCGTCGCCGAAACCGAGTTTCTGGCCACCACCAGCATCGGCATTGCGATCTATCCCGAAGACAGTTCCACGGCCGAAGAATTGATTCGTTGTGCCGACATGGCGATGTACCAGGTCAAGGCCCAGGGGAAAAACGGCTATATCGCTTTCCAGCCGCACATGCATACCGCGCACCTCGACCGTTTGTCCATCGAGAACGACTTGCGCGAGGCTGTCAAGGCGAGCAATCAGTTCGAATTGTATTTCCAGCCGCAAATCGATGCGACCAATGTAAAAGTGGTCGGGGTTGAAGCCCTGATTCGCTGGCACCATCCACAAGCCGGTTTGATTGGCCCTGACATTTTCATCCCCATCGCCGAGGAAACGGGCCTGATCGTCGCCATCAGCGACTGGGTGCTCCGTGAAGCCTGCGCCCAACTGGCCGCGCTGAAAGAACTCGGCTTTGGCGACCTCAGGATGGGCGTCAATCTTTCGCCCAGGGAATTTGATCGCGACGACCTGCTGGAGCGGATTCGCATTCCCCTCGAGGAATCCCGGATAGCGCCGACATCGCTGGAAATCGAAATTACCGAAAGCCTTCTCATGAAGGATGTCGAGAATATCGTGGCGCGCGTCAAGCGGCTCCGCAGCACCGGGGTGAACATTTCGATCGATGATTTCGGAACACGGTATTCGTCGCTCAATTACCTTCGCCGATTCTCGGTCAACCGCATCAAGATCGACCAGTCGTTTGTCCGGGATCTCAATGCGTCGCGCGACTCATTTGCCATCATTCAGGCCATTGTCGGGATTGCCCGCAACTTTGATCTGCAACTGATCGTCGAGGGGGTGGAAACCGAGCAGCAGGTTGCCATTCTCAGACAACTGGGCTGTAACGAAATGCAGGGCTATTTCTTCAGCCGCCCCTTGCCGTCAGAAAATCTGATCGCCTTCCTGAGGCTGTCAAAAGCCTAGCCGGCCAACCGTCCCGACTGAATGCGCAAAATCCGCCCGCAGCGGGCGGCAATCGCTTCATCGTGGGTAACCAGCAACAAGGTTGTCCCCTGCCGGGCATTGAGATCGAACATGAGGTCGATTACCTGCTGGCCGGTCGCCGCGTCAAGATTTCCGGTCGGTTCGTCGGCCAGCACCAGTTGCGGATCGGGCGCAAAGGCGCGGGCCAGCGCGACGCGCTGCTGTTCGCCGCCGGACAGGTGCTTCGGATAATGCCTGAGGCGATGCCCCAGGCCGACGCGGGCCAGCCATTCACCGGCCGCCACCGCCGGCTTCCCGGCGCCAGCCAGTTCAAGCGGCAGCATGACGTTTTCCAGCGCATTGAGGGAAGGCAGCAACTGGAAGGACTGGAAGACGAAGCCGAGGAGGCGGCCGCGCAACTTGGCCCGCTGGTCCTCGTCAAGCGCATTGAGCGACAGGCCGTCGAGCCGCACCTCGCCCGCCGTCGGCGTATCCAGGCCGGCGAGCAGGCCGAGCAGGGTCGACTTGCCAGAGCCAGAGGCACCGACAATGGCCACCGTTTCACCCGACATGACCGAAAAGGAAATATCCTGCAGAATCGTCAGCGGCTCGCCGCCGTTATCGACAGTCTTGCCCAGCCCCGCTACCTCAATCACCGGTTTTCCTGCCATGCGCTTCGCTCTCTTCCTCTGTGCCCTGCTCTTCACCGCCTCGCCCGCCCTTGCCGCCCGGACCATCCTGATCATGGGCGACTCGCTGTCGGCCGGCTACGGCATCCGGCCGGAACAGGCCTGGCCGGCGCTGCTCAATACACGGCTGGCTGAAAAGCGTCTCGATTATAGCGTCACCAACCTCTCGATCTCTGGTGAAACCACGGCCGGCGGGCGCTCCCGCCTCGGCCCGGCACTCAAGGCCCACCAGCCAGCCATCGTCGTCATTGCGCTGGGTGCCAATGACGGCCTGCGCGGCCTGCCCCTCGGCCAGATGCGCGACAACCTCAATGCCATGATCAGCGCTGCCCGGAGCAGCGGTGCGCGGGTCGTCATGGCCGGCATGCGCCTGCCGCCAAATTACGGGCCCTATGCCACGGATTTCTTCGGTAGTTTCAAGAGCATTGCCCAGCAACAGAAAGTCCCGCTCATCGACTTTCTGCTCGAACCGATCGTCGCCCGGCCGCAACTTTTCCAGGCCGACAACCTGCACCCGCTGGCCGAAGCCCAGCCGCTGCTCGTCGACCATGTCTGGCCGGCCCTGGCACCCCTGTTAAAATAGCCGGATGAAGCCTTCCCGCCCCACCGTGGCCGATATTGCGGCCTACGACGAAATCATCGATGTCCGCTCGCCGGCCGAGTTTGCCGAAGACCATATCCCCGGTGCCATCAACTGCCCGGTGCTCGACGATGCCCAGCGCATCGAGGTCGGCACCCTCTACAAGCAGGTGTCGCCCTTCGAGGCGAAGAAGATCGGTGCCGCTCTGGTCTCCGAAAACATCGCCAAACACCTCAAGGAGCGCTTCCTCGACCGCCCGAAAAGCTGGAAGCCACTGATCTACTGCTGGCGCGGCGGCGACCGCAGCGGCTCGATGACAACGGTTTTCAAATCCATCGGCTGGCATACCGGGCAACTGGACGGCGGCTACAAAGCCTGGCGCAGCCATGTCATAGCCCGGCTCGACGCATTACCCGGCCAACTCCGCTTCATCGTCATCGGCGGTGCCACGGGCAGCGCCAAGACGCGCATCCTGCAAGCCATCGGCAATCTGGGCGAGCAGATCCTCGATCTCGAAGCGCTGGCCAATCACAAGGGTTCGGTCCTTGGTGTCCTCCCCGATTCACCGCAGCCGTCGCAAAAGGCGTTTGAAACGGCCTTACTCAAGGCGCTGGCCGAGCTTGATCCAGCCCGCCCGATCTATGTCGAGGCAGAAAGCCGCAAGATCGGCAACCTGCATGTGCCGGAAGCGATGATCGCCCGCATCCGCGGCGGCGAATGCGTCGCTGTCGAAGCCACACTGGAGGCCCGCGTTGCCTTCCTGCTCAAGGATTACGATTATTTTCTGACGCAGCCCGAATTCCTCGGTCAGCGCCTCGATGCGCTGCGCACGCTGCAAAGCCGCGAAACCCTGGAGCGCTGGAAAACGCTGATCGGCCAGTCCAACTGGCCAAGCCTCGTCGGCGAACTGCTCGAACAGCATTACGACCCGCTCTACCAGCGCTCGCAGGACCGCAACTACACCGGGATGCAGGATTCAGGCAATTTTGCGACGGACGATTTATCGGCGGACGGCATCAGCCGACTGGCCGCCGCCATCGTTCAGGCACGTACGGCGCAGATGGCCTGACGCACGGCCGGCTTCGGGCTGGCCGTGTAACCCTCCGCGAAAGCAATTTCACACAGGCCGGCCGCCTGCACTACTTCCCGCAACTCCCCCGGCCTGAGCAGGAAGGCCGGGCTGGATGGCTTGCCCCAGGCTTCATTGCCCACCATGAAGGTTTCGTAAATCAGCACGCCACCTGGCGCCAGCATGGCCAAGACATCCGGCAGGCGCGGCCGCCACAGGTAGTTGGTAACGACGATGCCGGCGAAGCTGCGGCCGGCCAGCGGCCACACCTCACCCTCCAGGTCGAGCTGCATCGCGCTAATGCCTGGCACATCCTGCAATGTCGCAATCGCCCCGGCATCGCGGTCGACCGCTACAACAGCAAAACCCAGCCCGGCGAGAAATCGTGCATGTCGCCCGCTGCCACAAGCCAGGTCGAGGATGCAGCCGCCCGGTGCAGTCCGCCCGCAATGCACCGCGACCCAGGGGGATGGCGGTATGATCCGGGGCAATTCATTGAGGGAGTCGGTCATGTCGGAATTTGTCGTCGTTGCGGAAAATGCTCAGGGAAGATACCAGCAGGCAGTCACCATCGGCCAGCATCATTTGCTCGCCGACGAACCGGCCAGCCTGGGCGGCGCCGATGCCGGCCCGGCTCCTTTCGATTACGTCATGGCCGGCCTCGGTGCCTGCACGTCGATCACCCTGCGCATGTACGCCGAGCGCAAAGGCATTGCACTGACCCGTGTGAGCGTCGCACTCAGCCATGAAAAGATCGAGGTCGACGGCGTTTCCCGCGACCGTATCGAGCGCACCATCACGCTTGACGGCACGCTCACCGCCGAGCAGCGCCAGCGCCTGCTGGAGATCGCCAACAAATGCCCGGTGCACCGCGCATTGTCGTCATCCTTCGTCATCGACAGCGCCCTTGGATCATAGCGAATAACCCCACAACGTCCATGACAATGGGCGGCCGTTGTGCCAGAATTCCGCACTGCACAAAAAATAAACTGACAAGGGGTTCACCATGTTGGAACAGCACTATTTAACCTCGCTTTTCGAGCCGAAATCGGTCGCAGTCATTGGTGCATCAGACCGCGAAAACTCGGTCGGCAACATCATCTTCAAGAACATCCTCGGCTCGGGTTACAAGGGGCGTCTGTACGCCATCAACCCCAAGCACGAAACGATACAGGGCCAGCAGTCCTACAAGTCGATTGAAGAAATCGGCGCCCGCGTCGAAATGGCGGTCATCTGCACCCGGCCGCAAACCGTCCCGCAACTGATCGAACAGTGTGGCCGCTCGGGCGTCCGCAACGTCATCGTTATCGCCTCCGGCTTCTCCGAGGCTGGCCATATCGGCGCCGCGCTCGAACGCAAGGTCATGGAGATTGCCCGGTCCTACAACGTGCGCATCCTCGGCCCCAACTGCCTGGGCATCATCCGCCCGGATCTCGGCCTCAACGCCACTTTCACCAAGATCACTGCCAAGCCGGGTAATCTTGCCCTCGTCTCGCAATCCGGCGCCATGTGCTCGGCCGTGCTCGACTGGGCCAAGGCCAACGATGTCGGTTTCTCGTCGGTCATCTCCATCGGCATGACGGCCGACGTCGATTTCGGCGAGATCCTCGACTACCTGATCTACGACAGCCGCACCCACTACATCCTGATGTACGTCGAAGGCATCCGCAACGCCCGCCGCTTCATGAGCGCCCTGCGTTCGGCCGCCCGCATCAAGCCGATCATCCTGCTCAAGGCCGGCCGCCACGCCGCCGGTTCGGCCGCTGCCGCCACCCACTCCGGCATGGCCGCCGTCTCCGACACCGTGTTCGACGCCGCCGTGCGCCGTGCCGGCGTTGTCCGCGTCCAGAACGTCGGCCAGCTTTTCTACGCCGCCAAGGCGCTGGCCTCCAAGTTCCGCCCCCTCGGCAACCGTCTTGCCATCATCACCAACGGCGGCGGGCCGGGCGCCATGGCCGCCGACCGCGCCGGCGATATGGGCATTCCGCTGGCTGAACTGTCCAACGAAACCATGGCCGTGCTGAACAAGGCGCTGCCCACCAACTGGTCGCACAGCAACCCCATCGACATCGGCGGCGACGCCACACCCGAGCGCTATCGCGAAGCGATCATGGCGGTCACCCATGACCCCAACGTCGACAGCACCCTGGTCATGCTCTCGCCGCAGGCGATGACCGACCCGCTGGCCGTCGCCCAGGCCATCATCGAAGTCGCCGACACCCTGAACCGCTCGCTGATCTGCTGCTGGATGGGCGAGGAACAGGTGCGCGAGGCGCGCAACCTGCTCGAATCCGCCGGCATCCCGGCCTTCCGCATGCCGGAAACGGCCATCGAGCTGTTCCACCACATTTCCAAGTACTACCGAAACCAGAAGCTCCTGCTCCAGACGCCGGAACCGACCCGCCAGCATGGTCGGCCGGAAGCCGAAGGCGCCAAGATGCTGATCGAGGCGCTGCTCGCCGAACGGCGCAAGGTGCTTTCGGAAATGGAATCGAAGGCGATCCTGCGTGCCTTCAAGGTACCGGTTGCCCAGACCATGGTCGCCCGCACGGCGACCGAAGCACTGCTGCTGGCCGAGCAGATCGGTTTCCCGATCGCCATGAAGGTCGATTCGCCCGACCTCACGCACAAGTCGGATGCCGGCGGCGTTCGCCTCAACATCCAGAATGCGCCGGCCGTCCGCAACGCCTATCACGACATTATCGACACCGTGCAGAAGCGCCACCCGAACGCCAAGATCAACGGCGTTTCGATTGAACCCTTCCTCTCCCGGCCGAACGGCCGCGAACTGATGATCGGCGTCTTCCGCGACCCGATTTTCGGGCCGGTCATCACCTTCGGTGCCGGTGGTTTCGACGTCGAAATCTTCAGCGACCGCTCGGTTGCCCTGCCGCCGCTCAACAAATTCCTGGCCAAGGACCTCATCGACTCGACGCGTGCTTCGAAGATACTCGACGAGTTCCACAACATGCCGCCGGTCGACCGCGAGGCTCTCAAGGAAGTGCTGCTCTGCATCTCCGAAATGGTTTGCGAACTGCCGTGGATCCAGGAGCTCGACCTCAATCCTCTGATCGTCGATGAAAACGGCGCCATCGCCGCCGATGCCCGCATCGTCATCGACCATGCCGCCAGTTCCTCGGGCGACCGTTACGCCCACATGTCGATCTACCCGTACCCGGTGCATCTGATCCAGGAATGGCAGATGAACGACGGCAAGGTCGTCACCATCCGCCCGATCCGTCCGGAAGATGCCGAACTGGAGCAGGAATTCGTCAAGGCCATGTCCGACGAATCGCGCTACTACCGCTTCATGGACACCCTGCGCGAACTGACGCAAACCATGCTGGTGCGCTTCACGCAGATCGACTACGACCGCGAAATGGCGCTTGTCGCCATCCTCCCGCCACAGGAAGAAGGCGGCAAGGAAGAGCAGATCGGCGTTTCGCGCTATGTCGTCAATCCGGATGGCGAGTCGCCTGATGACCAGCCTGGGTTTCAGCATCCATCCGCACCCGGACGACACCGCCGTCAAACGCGTCGTCAAGCCACTCACTGGCGGCTGATCAACGCTGCATTCAGCAAAAAGGCCGATCAATGATCGGCCTTTTTCTTGGGCTCAATTAAAACCAAAATCTAAGGCGTATTCGCCTTGGCAAGGTAGTGGCTGATCGGTGTATCGAATACATGGATATGATCCGCCACCCAGTCTGAAAGCTGATGTTGCACATCGGCCACCCAACTCACATTGCCTTGCATGATTTTGAAATGTAGCTCGGCCAGTTC
>ERZ1034361.425-NODE-425-length-28263-cov-3.010502_pt1 | contig 28263 bp, 24 predicted proteins | sample MGYA00520617_ERZ1034361 | MGnify/ENA primary metagenome ERZ1034361 (study PRJEB33736, sample SAMEA104284507) | Azolla filiculoides | biome: Urban; feature: Water surface; material: Ditch water | place: Netherlands | collected 2015-10-28 | depth 0-0.1 m ...
CCATTTTTCCATTTTGGATTTAAATCAGCATTAATAGAAATCATAATGGAGTTGCCAATTATTTTCTTTTCACGATTGTTGTTACCATAGGTTAAAGAGTATGCAAAGGTCATATCCCAAGGTAATTTTGAACTAAAAAATTCAGAAACGACATCTTCACCTTCTTCGCTTTCTGCAAATTGGCTTTTTCGACTGTCGCTTAAGTCAGTATTTGTCCCAAATAAATCATCTTCTCGACCACCATTTCTTTCGCTTTGGGTGTTTTTATCTTCCTTTTTGTCCTTCTCACTATCTTTGCTTGAAAGAGAATAATTTAATGTCATATTAGCACTGGTCATACGGAATAAACTTCCGCCATTGTCAATGTTAAACATATTGATTCTTTTTCCAGAATTGTCAATAGCATAAGGGTCTAATGTCGCTCCAAAATTAACATTCATCTTATTATTGAATAATTGGGTTCCACCACTAACTCTCACAGGAGACCAAGCCAGAGTGGTTACTCCATCTGCATCAAGATTGTACCCTGTTGAAAGGTTTAAGTTATTCAATAACATTATTTTTTTAGGTTCAACTTTTGTACTGTCTTTATCAGTAACTTTTGCTTCAAAAGTATTGCTTAAATCAAAGCCTAATGTATTTGAATTTGAAATTCCGGGAGCACCAAAAATACCTCCTTCAAATCGAGAATATTGTTTAATCATTGTGCCGCTTGCATCTGCAGCGTAAGTGTCATAATATTTCTCAAAACTAGGAGTGTAGCCATAGGAAACTGATGGACGCATGACGTGGCGGATAGATTTGATTTTTTTATCTTCTCCAAAATTAAATGTCCCATAAATAGTGGTTCCTACGCTAGAAGAAAAGGAGTACGTTCTATAGGCGTCAAATCCTTTTACATTAGTATCAACCACTTTGCTTAAATCTGAATCATAACTTCTTTTGATTGTTTTGGTATACCAAACTTCTTTGTAATTAAAAGAAGAAGAAGCGCTGAAGTATTTAAATATCTTAAAATTAGTACTTAACGGAATTGTATGTTGAAGTCCTATTTTTGCATCATCAAACATTTGAGGCTTAAAGAATAAGGAATCGTTTGTGGTGATGCTGTTTTTTCCGCTTAAATCGTATTGTAAATTTATATTCTTAAAGAAACCTTTTTTAACACCATCTTTCCCTACAAACGGATATACACGGTCAACACTAAATTGTAGCGTTGGCAACGTCATATTAATCTCTTCAGTCTGCGTGTTTTGAGAATGTGTGGCAGTCAATGAAAGTCTTGCCTGAGGAACAATTCTATTAAAAGTTTTGCTGTATGAAACCGAAGAACTTAAGGTATTATTTAAATTGGAACCTATATTATTCTGATTGATGGATTGCTTAAAGTACTTACTGCTTCCAAGATTTACCGATGCTGAAAAACTGGAATTAGGATTTGCTTTTGAATCTTTTTGGTGTGACCATTGAATATTATAGATTCTTTGTTTCGAATAATCCGGATATCCTCTTTCACTGGAAATTAAGTTTTCAAATCGAATATTAACGTTTCCTCGATAATTATATCTTTTGGCATAATTAGATTCAAAACGCATTCCATAACTTCCGTTGGTGTAATAATCCCCTAAAACGGTTAAATCATAATTATCGCTTAAAGCAAAATAATAACCACCATTTTGCAATGAAAATCCTCTGGTATTAGAGTCGTTATAACTTGGTAAAAGAATCCCGGAAACACTGGTTTCTTTACTCATTGGAAAAAATGCAAACGGCAGGGCAATAGGAGTTGGTACATCAGCGATAACCATATTGGTTAAACCGGTAACTACTTTTTTTCCAGGAATGAATTTTACTTTATTTGTTTGAAAATAATATTCGGGATTATCAATGTCCTTTGAAGTTGTAAATCTGGCGCCTTTCAAGAAATAAACAGAATCATTTTCTTTTTTGGTAACAGATGCTTTTATTTTGAATTCCCCTTGTTCAGATCTTGAATTCCAAATTAATGCTTTTTTAGTTTTGAAATTAAATCGGATAGAATCCGGTTCTACCACATTTGCGCCTTGTTTGAAATTTGGAAATTGAGTATATGCTCCTGCAGAATCTTTAATTCTGCCGGCATACACCTCATTTTTTTCATAATCCATAACTATAATACCTGATTTCAGTTCGATATCCTGATAGTACAATTCGGCTTTGTCGTATAAGGTAATTAGTTTTTTCTTTTGGTCGATTTTAGCATAGTTTTCGGCTTTGTATTTTACTTTACCGTCAAGAAATGCTTTTTTGGGTTTTATGCTGTCTTTTTTTATGGAATCAGCTTCCTTTTTGATAAGATCAGGAGTTTTTTGAACAGAATCAACTACGGTTTTACTGCTATCTATTTGTTTTTTAGCGGGTATAGTAGTTGTTTTTTTTGTTATATCTTGTGAATATAAATTACCGCTTCCTAATGTTAGGAAAATTGATAATAAAACGATATTAAATAAGTTTGTACGCAAAGGTTTAAATACTATTTTTGTAAAATTATGGCTTGTTTTTTGACGTGTCAAACTTACATATAATTTTTTGTCAAAAATAGGCATTTATAAAATTTATAGCCGTAGTGTTTTAATTAAAATTAACTTTTAGATTTATGCATATTACAAACAAAATTAAAGTATACCTTACTTTATTTCTTACTATAGTCACTTTGGGTGTCAACGCACAATCTAATGTATTCAAAGTCACTTTGGATGCCGGTCATGGAGCACATGATTTTGGAGCAGTCTATAGTGGACGTGTTGAAAAAAATATAGCATTGGCTGTTGTTTTAAAAGTGGGGAAGCTCTTAGAAGCAAACCCTAAAATTGATGTGATTTACACCCGAAAAACAGATGTATTTATTGATTTAATTGAAAGAGCGAATATTGCCAACAGAGCAGATGCTAATATTTTTGTCTCAATTCATTGTAATGCAAATAAAAATACGGTTGCCGATGGGACTGAAACCTATGTAATGGGTATGAATAAAATTGCTTCAAATTTAGAAGCGGCCAAAAAAGAGAACTCCGTTATTACATTAGAAAAAGACTATAAACAAAAATATGAAGGTTTTGATCCAAATTCTCCCGAAACCATGATTGGGATGACTTTGATGCAAGAGGAATATTTAGATAACAGTATCTCATTAGCCAGTAAAGTAGAAGAATCTTTTGGTGCTTTAGGAAAAAAATTAAGACACGGAGGGGTAAAACAGGCTCCTTTTATGGTGTTGCACAAAGCATATATGCCAAGAGTATTGGTTGAAATGGGATTTATCTCGAATCCGGTTGAAGGAGATAAACTAAACTCCGAAGAGGGGCAAAACGAAATAGCCAGAGCCATTGCAGAGGCTATTGTTAGTTATAAAAACGAGTATTTTGGTAGTGGAGAAGCGGAAACAACAGATGTCAGACCTTCACAAAAAATTATTGAGAAACCAATTAAAGATACTTCAACTCCTGTAAAACCTAGAGTAATTATAAATTCTTCGGAACTTAAAAAAACAGAACTCAAAAAAAATGCTTCCGATGTTATTTATAAAGTACAACTTTCTGCAAGTGTAAAAAAGTTGGCTTTAGAGCCTAAAAATTTTAAAGGATTAAATTCAATATCTATGTCTTATGACAACAAAGTTTATAAGTATATGTATGGTGAAACATCCGATTATGATGAAGCTCAAAAACAAATGCAGGAAGCCAGAAATAAAGGATTTAATTCCGCTTTTTTAATTGCATTCAGAAACGGTGAAAAAATCAGTATCCAAGAAGCAATTAAATAATACCCCCAAGTTCAATTATTTTATATTAATTTTGTAAAAAATACTCACATTTTGAAAATATCAAGAGAAATCAAAACCGCCATATTAGTCATTGCTTCTATTTTATTGTTTATTTGGGGCTATAGTTTTTTAAAAGGAAAAGACCTTTTTACAGATTACAAAACATTTTATGTCGAATATGATAACGTAGAAGGACTGGCTACTTCAGCGTCTGTTACTCTAAACGGACTGGTTATTGGTAAAGTAAACAGTATTACCATAAATGAAACTACAGGAAAATTATTAGTCGAATTACAGTTAAAAACGGATTTTCCAATTTCTAAAACCAGCGTAGCGGCTATATATGAGCCTGGTTTTATCGGAGGGAAACAAATTGCGATTCACCCTGATTTCAATAATAAAGTTTTGGCAGTTGATGGCCAGAAATTACAAGGAAACGTAAAGTTAGGATTAACTTCTTCTTTAAGCGAAAAGTTGGTTCCTATTCAGGAAAAGTTAGAAAAAGTAATGAGTAATGCTGATAGTTTAATATCAGGATTAAATAATATTTTGGATAAAAAAGCACAAGAAGACTTGAAACTGACTTTGTCCGAATTGAGTAAAACAATGGTTCAATTTAATAAAGCTTCCGTTAGTGCAAATTCAATTTTAGATGATAACAAAGCGCAAATAAAAGGAGTTGTAACCAACTTTAATAAAGTGTCAAGTGATTTTTCTAAAATTTCCGATTCATTGAACAAGGCCGATTTAGGAAAAACAGTTAAAAATCTCAATAAAACATTAGCCAAAGTAGATGGCATGATGGGAGATTTAGAATCCGGTAAAGGTACAGCAGGTAAATTATTAAAAGATGAAGCTTTGTATGCCAACTTGAAATCAACTACTAAAGAATTAGAATTATTGTTACAAGACGTAAGACTTTATCCAACACGATATGTAAATGTTTCTCTTTTTGGAAAGAAAAATAAACCTTATGTTGGCCCTGTAAACGATTCTATTTCTAAAGCTAAAAATTAGCAATCATGAGCTATTTAGACAACATTTTATTTGCAATCCTACTAATTATTGGTTTTGGTTATTTTTATAACAGTGTCAAAAAGATTATTAGAAACATAAATCTGGGTACAGCAATAAATCGCAAAGACAATCCTAATGCCCGTTGGAAAAACATGGCAATGATTGCTTTGGGACAATCTAAAATGGTCAAAAGGCCCATAGCAGGAATACTACACATTATAGTTTATGTAGGTTTTGTAATCATCAATATTGAATTACTGGAAATAATAATTGATGGACTCTTTGGTACGCACCGAGTTTTTTCTTTTTTAGGAATTACATATAATGTTTTGATTGCTTCTTTCGAAATATTGGCGCTGTTGGTTTTAGTGGCAGTAATTACTTTTTGGATCAGAAGAAATAGTATAAAACTGAAACGATTCATAAGTTCAGATTTGAATGGTTATCCAAAGAACGATGCCAATTATATCTTATATTTTGAAGTTATTTTAATGACCTTGTTTTTATTGATGAATGCTTCCGACTTGCATTTGCAAAATGTTCCTGGAGGTTTTTCTCATTTTGTAAAAGCAGGAGCTTTCCCGGTAAGTCAGTTTATAGAACCTGTTTTTAATGGTGTTTCAAATGAGTTGGTTATGCTTCTTTCAGAAATATTCTGGTGGTTACATATTGTTGGAATATTGGTTTTTATGAACTATTTGTATTTTTCAAAACACTTACACATATTGTTGGCTTTCCCCAATACTTATTTTGCAAATCTAAATCCTCAAGGACAATTTGATAATTTAGAATCAGTGACAAACGAAGTCAAAATGATGATGGATCCTAATGCTGATCCTTTTGCAGCAGCACCGGCAACAGAAACCGAAGTGCCAGCTAAATTTGGCGCTAGTGATGTTCAGGATTTAAATTGGGTACAATTATTAAACGCTTATACCTGTACTGAGTGTGGTCGTTGTACTTCCTCATGCCCTGCGAATATAACAGGCAAAAAACTGTCTCCTCGAAAAATCATGATGGATACCAGAGACAGACTCGAAGAAGTAGGTAAAAACATAGACGCTAATAAAGGTGTTTTTGTTCCCGATAACAAATCATTATTAAACGATTATATCACCGCCGAAGAGCTTTGGGCTTGTACATCCTGCAATGCTTGCGTAGAAGAATGTCCGGTAAGTATCAGTCCGCTTTCCATAATTATGGATATGAGACGCTATTTGGTAATGGAACAAAGTGCCGCGCCAATGCCTATAAATGCTATGATGACCAATATTGAAAACAATGGAGCGCCATGGCAATACAATCAGCAAGACCGATTAAATTGGAAAAACGAATAAAATAATTTGGGCGTGACCCTCCGTAAAAACTACGGGTCGGGCTATCCGTTCCCGCTTTTTTTGTAAGGCGAAAAAAGCCTCACAAAAAAGAGCTCCACTTCTATCCCTCACGCACACCGCAAGTAAGAGCAAAGAAGGAGCATATAAACTAAATCGAATAACAGATAAAAAGGATACAATGTCAGAAGTTTTAGTAGTACCAACAATGGCCGAAATGATGGCCGAAGGAAAACAACCAGAAGTCTTGTTTTGGGTAGGGTGTGCAGGAAGTTTTGATGATAGAGCAAAGAAAATTACAAAGGCATTTGTACGCATATTAAATCGCACAAATGTTTCCTTTGCAGTACTTGGTACAGAGGAAAGTTGTACAGGTGATCCCGCTAAAAGAGCAGGAAATGAATTTTTATTTCAAATGCAGGCTATGACTAATATTGAAGTCATGAATGCCTATGAAATAAAAAAAATTGTTACCGCTTGCCCACATTGTTTTAATACATTAAAAAATGAATATCCTGAATTAGGCGGTAAATATGAAGTTGTTCACCATACTGAATTTCTGAAATCATTATTAGATGACGGAAGATTAACCATTGAAGGTGGACAATTCAAAGGAAAACGAATCACTTTTCATGATCCATGTTATTTAGGCAGAGCCAATAATGTCTATGAAGCACCTAGAGATTTAATACAAAAATTAGATGCTGAACTTGTAGAAATGAAACGTTCCCGTGCCAATGGATTGTGTTGTGGTGCCGGTGGAGCTCAGATGTTTAAAGATTCTGAACCAGGAAACAAAGAAATCAACATCGAAAGAACAGAAGATGCATTAGAAACCAAACCACAAATTATAGCGGCAGGTTGTCCTTTTTGTAACACTATGATGACCGATGGAATTAAAAATAAAGAAAAAGAAGGCGAAGTAAAAGTGATGGATATTGCCGAACTTATCGCTAATGCACAAGATTTGTAAGTGTAAAACAGTACAAATCAAAAATAGTTAATCAGAATTCTAAAATATAAAATCATGTACGTTCCATTTGAAAATTTACCAGAAGAATCCAAAATTTGGATTTATCAATCAAACAGAAAATTTTCTGATGAAGAATTTACTGAAATAGAAACTGCTTTGCAATCCTTTCTTGAAAGTTGGGCTGCACACGGTACTAGTTTAGAATCTTCCTATCAGCTAAAATACAATAGATTTATTATATTGGCTGTTAATCAGGATGTTCAGGCCGCAACAGGTTGTTCCATTGATTCCTCAGTAGAATTCATACAAAGTTTAGAAAAAAAATACAGCGTTGATTTGTTGGATAAAATGAATGTAACGTTCAAGTTGGGCGAACATATCGCTCACAAACCATTGATTGATTTCAAAAAAATGGCCAAAGATAAAGCGGTTACAGAAAACACAATCGTCTTTAATAATTTGGTTAACAACATCGAAGAATTTAACGAATCATGGGAAGTCCCGGCTGCAGACAGCTGGCATAGTCGTTTTTTCTAAAATATAAAATTGAATGAAAATTTTCTGTATCAGAATTGGTTTTTTCTTTGCCTTATTGTTTTTGGTTACTAATTGCGGAAGTGCTAAGAAAAGTATCGTAACGCTCCCTTTTGAAAAACCGGCTATTTCCTTAGACGAAGAAATCTACGTTCCACACCTTAAATCGGAAAGAAAGAATTTTTTCAAAGATTCTGATGCCGAAATGAAGTGGGTTGACAGCATTTACAGTCAATTGACTTTAGAAGAAAAAATAGGCCAACTTTTTATGGTTGCCGCTTATTCTAATAAAGATACTACACATGTTAATGCAATCGATAAATTAGTTCGAGAGAATAAAATTGGTGGTGTTATATTTTTTCAAGGCGGGCCATTACGTCAAGCCCGTTTAACCAATCGCTACCAATCCCAATCAAAAATTCCTTTATTTGTAGGTATTGATGCAGAATGGGGATTAAGTATGAGACTCGATTCTACTTATCGGTATCCTTGGAACATGACTCTTGGCGCTATTCAGGATTTAAAACTGATAGAAAAAGTAGGTGAAAAAATGGGGAAAGAAAGTAAACGTATGGGAATACAATTCAATTTTGCACCCGTTTTAGACATCAATACCAATCCTAAAAACCCAATTATAGGAAATCGTTCCTTTGGAGAAAACAAAGTAAATGTAACTGAAAAAGCGATTGCTTTGATGACAGGAATTCAGAATCAAGGTATTTTTGCTACCGGAAAACATTTTCCCGGACATGGTGATACTGCAACAGATTCACATACGAGTTTACCCACAGTTAGCTTTTCTCGTGAACGTCTTGATATGGTTGAGTTGTATCCCTACAAAAGAATGTTCGATGAAGGATTAGTTTCGGTTATGGTCGCACATTTGAATGTTCCGAGTTTAGAATTACGTCAAAATTATCCAACATCAGTTTCGTTCAATGTAGTCACTAATTTGCTTCAAAGAGATTTAGAATTTGACGGTTTAATTTTTACCGATGCTCTAAATATGAAAGGAGTAAGTAGTTTCAAAAAGCCCGGAGATATAGATTTAGAAGCTTTCTTGGCAGGAAATGATATTTTACTTTTTGCAGAAAATGTTCCTTTGGCGATAGAAAAAATTTCTAAAGCGTATCAAGACAGCCTTATTTCGGAGGAACGAATTGCTTTTTCTGTAAAGAAGATTTTGCGTTATAAATTTAAAGCGGGTTTAAATAATTACAAGCCAATAGTAATTCCCAATTTATATACCGATATCAATCCTGTCGAAAATGATGCATTGCAATACCAATTGTTTGAAAATGCAACCACGGTTTTAAAAAATAAAGATGTAATCTTACCAATAAAAGAGTTAGCAAATAACAAAATTGCCTATGTGAAATTAGGCGATGATACAAACAGTTCTTTTGTTACAACTCTAAAAAAATATACCGAAGTCACCGAAGTCTCAGACACCAATATTGACAGTCTCAACGTAAAATTAAAAGAATTTAATACAGTAATTATTGGATTTCATAAATCAGATAAGGCATGGAAAAGTCATGATTTTACCGAAAACGAATTACTTTGGTTACAAGAAATAGCTAAAAAGAACAATGTCATTCTTGATGTTTTTGCAAAACCATATTCGCTATTGCCTATTGCCAATTTTGAGGAGATAGAAAGTGTAATCGTTTCGTACCAAAATAATGCGATTGCTCAAGAAGTCGCTGCGGAGCTGATTTTTGGAGCTATTGATGCGAAAGGTAAATTGCCGGTTTCAATCAATCAGAATTTTAAAGTAAATGAAGGATTGACTACCGAAAAAATAAATCGGTTAGGATTTACAGCTCCTGAAAATGTGGGAATGAGTTCGGCAAAACTGGCCCAAATTGATGTTTTAGCCCAAAAAGCAATATCGGGGAAAATGGCGCCTGGAATTCAGGTTTTGGTCGCGAGGAAAGGAAAAGTAATTTACCAGAAATCTTTTGGATACCAAACCTATGAACCTATCAAGAAAATAGAAAATTCAACTATTTATGATGTGGCTTCATTGACAAAAATTCTGTCTACTTTGCCTAATATCATGCAACAATACGATCAGAAAAAAATCAATATGGAAACCACATTGGGAACCATGTTGCCTATTTTTAATAATACAGACAAACAAAATATTAATTTCAAGGAACTGTTATCGCATTATGCAGGACTTGTGGCTTGGATTCCTTTTTATAAAGGAACGCTAAATAGTGCTTCAAGACCTTTAGAAAAATATTATAGAAAAATACCAAGTGAGCAGTTTTCTAAGCAAGTAGCCGATAGTCTTTTTATCAGAAACGATTATCATGATACCATTATGAAAATGATTGTTGACAGTAAATTATCGGTTAAAAAAGAATACAAATACAGTGATTTTACTTTTATGATTCTTAAGGATTATTTAGAAAAAACAACAGGTAAAAAGATAGATTTGTTGAGCTTTGAAAACTTTTTTAAGCCTTTGGGAGCCAATAACACCATGTATAATCCATTGCAAAAGACGAATAAACTTGATATTCCTCCAACAGAAATTGATACTTACTTTCGTCACCAGACGATTCAGGGGTATGTTCATGATATGGCAGCAGCTATGGAAGGTGGAATTGCAGGACATGCCGGTATTTTTTCGAATGCTATGGATGTGGCTAAAATAATGCAGATGTATCTTCAAAAAGGAAATTATGGAAATCATACCTATTTTTCGGAGCAAACATTTAATGATTTTAATACCTGCTATTTTTGTCCTGAAGGAAATAGAAGAGGAATTGGGTTTGATAAACCACAATTAGGAATTGAAGGTCCAACATGTGGTTGTGCTTCAATGACTAGTTTTGGACACACTGGTTTCACTGGGACGATGGCTTGGGCTGATCCGGATAACGAGATTGTTTATGTGTTTTTATCCAATAGAACTTTTCCAAACGACGCTAAGAACACATTATCTAAAGAGAATATCCGAGAAGATATCCAGAAAGTGATTTACGAAGCGATTGTCAAATAAAACCTCAAATAATTATTGTTAAGTCAGAATTCAATCATAAGATTTAACGTAATTTTTCTAAAAATGCATTTCTATTTTCAGTAAATTCGTATCCTTAAAATATTTAAATGAAAATAGCAATAGTTTGTTATCCTACCTTTGGCGGAAGTGGCGTTGTAGCTACAGAGTTAGGTCTTGAATTGGCTCGACGCGGACATGAAATTCACTTTATAACCTATAGTCAGCCCGTACGTTTAGCATTATTAAATCCAAATGTACATTATCACGAAGTGAATGTTCCGGAATATCCTTTATTTCATTATCAGCCTTATGAATTGGCGTTATCCAGCAAATTGGTTGATATGGTTAAACTATATAAAATCGAATTGCTTCATGTACATTATGCCATTCCACATGCATATGCAGGATATATGGCAAAGCAAATGCTGAAAGATGAAGGAATTAATATTCCGATGGTAACGACGCTTCACGGAACCGATATCACTTTGGTTGGGAATCATCCTTTTTACAAACCTGCGGTAACATTCAGCATCAACAAGTCTGACTTTGTGACTTCGGTTTCCCAAAGTTTAAAAGAAGATACTCTTAAATTATTTAATATTAAAAATGAAATTCAGGTTATTCCTAATTTTATCGAATTAGAAAAAGAGGAAAAAGACCTTAATAAGCCTTGTCAGCGTTCGGTTATGGCAACTGAAAATGAACGTATTATAACGCACATCAGTAATTTTAGAAAGGTAAAACGAATTCCGGATGTTATCAAAATATTTTATAACATTCAAAAAGAAATTCCAGCTAAATTAATGATGGTGGGTGATGGTCCTGAAAAAGAAAAAGCAGAATATTTGTGTCAGGAATTAGGGATATTAGACAAAGTAATTTTCTTTGGTAACAGTAATGAAATTGATAAAATATTAGGATTAACAGATTTATTTCTGTTACCATCTGAAACAGAAAGTTTTGGTTTGGCTGCTCTTGAAGCTATGGCTTGTGGCGTTCCCGTGATTTCGAGTAATTCAGGAGGTTTACCAGAGGTGAATTTTGATGGAATTTCAGGATATTTAAGTGATGTGGGAAATACAGATGAAATGGCTCAGAATGCACTAAAGATTCTAAAAGACGATGTTGTTCTTTCTCAGTTTAAAGCAAATGCCTTAGTTGTTGCTCAAAAATTCGATATAAAAAATATTTTGCCTTTGTATGAAGAGTTGTATCATAAAGCAATAAATAAATTTGTGTAAGCACCATCTAAATAATTAAAAATGAAGAAAGGACTTGTATTCGGATTGACTTTAATTTTGTTCTCATGTGGTGTTTCCTCAACCAAAAATTCAGAGAAATTACCTTTGTTTGAAGTTCTGACACAACAATCGGATGGTGGCGCCAATATTCGTTTTTTTGAAATTCTGACAGAACCTAATGAAGTGAAAATGTTAGAAAATGATGCCAATTTAAAGAATAAAATAAAGTCGACAGATATCGAGCATTCCAATTTTATTGTTTTAAATATGGGGGAAAAAACAACCGGCGGCTATACAATAGGAATTGAAAGTGCTGTAGAAACCGATAAAAATATCATTGTAACCATAAAAGAAACAAAGCCTGAATCAGGAAGTATGGTGACTCAAGCTTTTACAAATCCTTTTTGTGTGGTCAGAATAAATTCTAAAAAAGAAATCATCATAAAATAAAAAATCCCGTCATAATCAATATGACGGGATTTTTTATTGTTTTCAATTTAATTAGAACTGAAATTTAACTGCTAACGCAATATCTGAACCGTAGTGATTGTCGTAATAATCACTTCCACCAATTTCAGGTCTGAAGTCTAAAGAAATCAATAAAGGAATATCAAAATTGTACTCAATACCAATATCTCCGGCTGCAAATGCAAAAGTTTCATTGTTGTAATTTGAGTTGTCATAATAATCTCTGTTATAAGTACCCAAACCACCACCTACACCAGCGTACCAGTTGAAACCACCGTCAATGTTCCAAACCCATTGGTATAAACCAGTTAATTTGATAGCATTGTCATCAAAATCATTATTGTTGTAATTATTTCTATTTCTCCAACCTAAATCTAATTCAAGACGATTGTTATTAGATAAACCTCTTTGGTATGATATTTCGGTACCAAAACCGCCGCTGTCACCAAAACGAAGACCTAAAGCGTTTTTTGAAATGTTTTGTGCTTGTGCTGTAAATGCTAATCCAATTAACATAAAAGCTGATAAAATAATTTTTTTCATATAGGGGTTTTTTTATTACTGCAAACTTAGAGCTATTGTTAACGCAAAAATTATACAATAATTGGAAAAAGTTATATAATTCACACCCATATGATTTCTAAAAAGGGTTTTATCAATGTTCTGTTTTGTAAGTTATTGTATTTTAGTGATTTGTATTTATGTGCTATTGTGATTTTAAAAAGTAAATTTTTTAATAAAAAGATCAGAATTTGCTACTTACTTGTAAAATTTTTTGGCAAGACTTCCATAAGTTCCAAGTTGCGCATCTGAAAGGACGACCAATTCAACTTTTCTTTTTTTCAATGTAATTTAATTTGAAGTTTTACAAATTAATAGCATTATTGTTAATTGAAATTAAACTATAAGTTAAGAAATGGAAGGAAATAGTGCTAAATCGTGAATAATGATGAAAAGTTTATCTTGAAATTTCGGTTTAAACTTTTGAACTTTAAACTAAAATGGTACTTTTGTTCAAAACAAATAACAATGGCAGGAAATAGCTACGGAACACTATTTAGAATAACTACTTTTGGCGAATCTCACGGAGAAGCATTAGGCGGAATAATTGATGGCTGTCCATCAGGAATAACTTTAGATTTAGAAGCTATTCAACAAGAAATGTCAAGAAGAAAACCAGGACAATCCGCTATCGTTACACAACGAAAAGAACCAGATGATGTACAATTTTTATCTGGAATTTTTGAAGGAAAAACGACAGGAACTCCAATTGGTTTCATCATACCCAATACCAATCAAAAATCAGACGATTACTCTCATATCAAAGATAATTACAGACCGAGTCATGCTGATTATGTCTATGAAAAAAAATATGGTGTTCGCGATTATCGTGGCGGTGGACGCAGTTCTGCCAGAGAAACTGCCAGTAGAGTAGTTGCCGGAGCAGTTGCAAAGCAAATGTTGCCGGATATTAAAATTAACGCCTACGTTTCCTCGGTTGGACCTATTTATTTAGAAAAACCATACCAAGAATTAGATTTTTCTAAAACCGAAAGTAATCCTGTTCGTTGTCCGGATGAAGAATCTGCTGCAATAATGGAAGAATATATTCGTGATATTCGTAAACAAGGAGATACTGTAGGAGGAACTGTAACATGTGTAATTCAAAACGTACCAATTGGTTTGGGAGAACCTGTTTTTGATAAATTACATGCAGAACTTGGTAAAGCAATGCTTTCAATAAATGCCGTAAAAGGATTTGAATTCGGAAGCGGTTTTTGTGGATCTAAGATGAAAGGAAGCGAACATAATGATTTATATAATCCTGATGGAACGACAAGAACAAACCTTTCAGGCGGAATTCAAGGCGGAATCAGTAACGGAATGGATATTTATTTTCGTGTGGCTTTCAAGCCTGTGGCAACAATTATGCAAAAACAAGAATCATTAGATAACCAAGGAAATATTACCGAAATGACCGGAAAAGGGCGTCATGATCCATGTGTAGTTCCACGTGCAGTTCCTATTGTAGAAGCTATGGCTGCTATAGTTTTAGCTGATTTCTATTTGATAAACAAAACCTATGCCTAATTTTTACGAACTATTTCTGTAGCGTATTGCAAATGAAGTTCACACAACTTCTTTTAAAAACAGAAACTAAGGAACTAATCACGGTTAAAACAAAATCACCAATATAATGACGCAAGCAGAAACAAAAAAACAATCTTTTTTCTCAGGCTTAACAGGACAAATTTTGGTAGCAATGCTTCTTGGAGCTGTCTTAGGAATTATTATTCATAATTCTGTTGCGACAGAAGTTGCACAATCTTTTAGTTCTAAAATAAAAATGCTGGCTACCGTTTTTATACGATTGGTTCAAATGATTATTTCACCTTTAGTATTTACTACACTTGTAGTTGGTATTGCTAAATTAGGAGACATAAAGGCAGTAGGAAGAATTGGCGGTAAAGCATTAGGATGGTTTTTTACAGCATCATTTATATCCTTATTATTAGGAATGTTTTTCGTGAATTTATTAGAACCTGGAGTTGGTCTTAATTTATCAAATGTTGATTTAACCACAGCATCCGAGGTAACTGCCAAAACTCAAAGCTTGTCTTTTGAAAATTTTATTGAGCACATTGTTCCCAAAAGTATTGTAGAAGCGATGGCTACCAATGAAATTTTACAAATTGTAATATTTTCTATCTTCTTTGGTTTGGCTGCGGCTTCCTTAGGTGATTATGTAAAGCCAGTAATAAATGCCTTAGATAAGACATCGCATATTGTTCTTAAAATGGTAAACTATGTAATGAAGTTTGCTCCAATTGGTGTTTTTGGTGCTATTGCAGGCGTTTTTGCAGTTAGAGATTTTCAAGAATTGGCGATAACATATTTCAAATTCTTTGGTTCTTTTTTAATCGGAATTTCATCACTTTGGGTGTTTTTAATACTTGTAGGTTATATTTTCCTGAAAAGTAGAATGACCGTATTGCTCAAAAGAATTGTTGGCCCGTTGATTATTGCTTATGGCACAACAAGCAGTGAAGCCGTTTTTCCAAAACTTACGGAAGAATTAGAACGTTTTGGAATTAAAGACAGAATAGTTTCTTTTATGTTACCGTTGGGATATTCTTTCAATTTAGATGGCAGTATGATGTATATGACTTTTGCAAGTATTTTTATAGCACAAGCGTACGGAATTCATTTAGATATGGGAACGCAGATGACCATGCTTTTAGTTTTAATGCTTACCAGTAAAGGAATTGCCGGAGTACCAAGAGCCAGTTTAGTTGTTGTAGCGGCAACCTGTGGTATGTTTGATATTCCTATTGAAGGTATTGCTTTGATTTTGCCAATTGATCATTTTTGTGATATGTTTCGTAGTGCAACAAATGTTTTAGGAAATGCTTTAGCGACATCGGTTGTAGGACAATGGGAAGGTGATGATGAGATTGAAACCGCAGTAAAATAGTCTGTTAAATAATATTTATAATAAAAAAGAAGCCTCATTATTGAGGCTTCTTTTTTACTACATTACTCTAAACTCTATATAAAGAGTGTTTCATTGTCTTGTGAATACATTAAAAACAGTAATGAATTTTGTAATTTTGTTCCTGATAAATTATTAAATGTTGCTATTTCAAACCTCGGACTAATCAATTGATTTCTCGTTTGATACTCTTCATTTTGGTTTTTTTGGGAATCTTTTAGCGACTGTATTGGTTTTGGGAAATTTTTTGACGTATTCATAAGATCAGTTTTTTGACGTTATTTTAATTGTCTTTTTATTTTTGAGAAATAATCAAAGTCGAGTTGAAAATGAGCGATTCAAAATTAAAATCGTTAAACCGGATGTTTAGTAGGGCTTAACGATTTTAATCAAAAATTAAATTATTAATGAATAATTTAATTTTACGATTTTTTATTTGATCGCTATTCTTTTGGTAGTTTTTCTTTTACCACCTTCTTTTTTAGCAATATTGACATGAAGAATGCCATCTTTATAATTGGCTTCAATTTTGCTTTCATCAATATATTCAGGTAGAGAAAATGATCTGAAGAAAGATTGATAATTGAATTCTTTTCGAATGTAGTTGTCTTTTTTTCTGGTTTCTTCTTTTTCTTCTTCTTTTTCAGAAGAGATAAGAAGCGTATTATTGTCAATTTCAACTTTGAAATCTTCTTTTTTCATTCCGGGAGCTGCTAACTCAATTTTTAAGAGATCATCAGTTTCTTTTAAATTTACAGAAGGCAAATTGCTTCCTATGGATGAAAAATTTCTATCTGTCCAATCAAAAACATCTTTTGTAAAAAGATCATCAAAAAAATTGTTTACAGGTACTAACGGGAATAAGCCGTTTCTTTTAACTAATGTTTCCATAATTTTTAAATTAAATTGTTGATAATTAATTGTTTAACAAATTTAATTAAGTTGTTTGTTCATGGAATCTGAATTAACATATAAATCGTTGTAAATAAGTATATTAACGATTAATAACGTTTTGAAAACAGAAGCTAAAAGGAATTTCTTACACCCGATATTTAAAGCAAAAAGTTAGTTAATACCAACGTTTTTTATTTTGTTTTGATGCGTTTGATTTTCTTGATTTATGCGCTCCGCCACTTCGGTTTGAATTATTTTTTTTGGCTGGAGCACCATCTTCAGGACTTCCGGAATGCCAAGGGTAAGGATGTTCTGTAACGGTTTTTACATCCACTTTTATGAGTTTTTGGATGTCTTTCCAATATGTATGTTCGTCCTTACTACAAAACGAAATAGCAATTCCACCGTTTCCGGCACGACCGGTTCTCCCAATTCGATGTACATAAGTTTCCGGAATGTTTGGTAAATCAAAGTTGATGACAAAAGGCAATTGATCAATATCAATTCCACGAGCCGCAATATCGGTAGCGACTAATACTCCAACTTCTTTATTTTTGAAAGCATCCAAAACGCGTTGTCTGGCATTTTGTGATTTGTCACCATGAATGGCTTCGGCTGCGATATTATTTTTGCGTAATGCTTTTACAACATTATCAGCTCCGTGTTTGGTTCTTGAAAAGACTAAAACATCAGTCAGATTTTCATTTTTTATTAAATGATATAACAAGTTTCTTTTTTCTGTTTTTTCAACAAAATAAAGGCGTTGTTCAACGTTTTCAGCAGTAGAGGATACTGGAGAAACAGTTACGGTTGCAGGATCACTTAAGAACATTTCTGCAAGTTCTCTGATAGCAATTGGCATTGTTGCAGAGAAAAAGAGTGTTTGTCTGTTTTTTGGCGTAAGTTTTACAATTTTTTTGACATCATTTACAAATCCCATGTCCAGCATTTGGTCTGCTTCGTCAAGAACTAATGTGTGCAAATGATCTAAATCTATAAAACCTTGTTTGTGTAAATCTAACAATCTTCCCGGAGTTGCAATCAAGATGTCGACGCCGTTTTTTAAAGTGTCAACTTGGGGATTTTGTGAAACACCTCCAAAAATCGTCAATTGAGTCAAGTTGGTATATTTGCCATAAGTATCAAAACTCTGTCCAATTTGAACCGCTAATTCTCGGGTTGGAGTGACTACTAAGGCACGGATTTGTTTGGCTTTTTTTGAGGAACCTACAATTCGGTGTAATTGATGTATTATTGGAATGGCAAACGCGGCAGTTTTACCAGTTCCTGTTTGTGCGCAACCTATCAAATCTCTTCCGGATAAAACTAATGGAATAGATTGTTCTTGAATAGGGGTTGGACTGGTATAGCCTTGTTCAAATACGGCTTTTTGGATACTTTTAGAAAGTGATAAATCTTCGAATAACATATTTTTGATATTAAATATCTTGTATTAAGTACACAGATAGTTTGGCAAAGATAGTATTATTATTTTTGATGATTGATTATGTGAATTTTCTCCTTTTAATTAAAAACAATTCCTTGTAAAAGTGACCGATTCTAAATTATTCGTGATTTGATTTTATGAAATCAGTTACTAAATGACCAATTAATTTCCCGATTAAGTGATTGTTTTTGTCTTCGCCTAAATCTGGTGCACCTTCACAAATATGTAAATAAGTGGCGTTTTTATTTTTGGCAAAAAAGGATACAAATTGACGAAGTTCTTCTACCGAAAAGCCACTTAAAGTCATAGCACTACTGGCAATATTTGGAATAGCATCCAAATCTATTTCTATACCAAAAGGATCTGTATTGACAAACTCCATTGCTTGAACCATTTCCTGATGAAAGATTTTTTCTTTTCGAATGTTGATGCTGTCATAGGTTACATAACGCACTCGATCTTCAATTTTTTTGAGGATATCCAACACGCTTTTTGAAGTGTAATTTTCGTGTAAGCCAAAGACAAAATATTTTTTTAAAAAACCTTCTTCATAAGCATAAGAAAACCCGTTTCCGCTGTGGCGACCTTCTAAAATTCTAAAATCAGAATGAGCATCAAAATTAATGGCATTGATGGATTTTCCTTTGGCAAGAGCCGCACCTTTTATATTTCCGTAAGAATTATTATGGCCACCGCCAATAACGATAGGTATTTTTCCCAGTTTTATGATATTAAAAATGATGTGAGAAACATCTTTATCTATTTTTTCTACTAACTGACTCAATTTAGAACGATCATCGATATCATTAAAATCCAGATGTTCTACTTCTTTCATTTCTTGACAAACATTCAATTGTCCCAAAACAATGATTTGACTTCCTTTACAAAACCGATTGTGTTGAATGTTGGCAATCCCTTTTATGGCACTATCCCAGGCCGAAGCTGCTCCGGGTCTCCCAAAATTAGCTCTGATACCAATATCTTCCGGAATTCCGAGTAAAACATATTTTGCTTCACACGTTTTCAGGAATTCAATAGGATTAGTATCTTTTGGAACCGTTATCATTTTCTCTCCAAATTTTATTTCACCACTTCTATGGTTTGTAATTTTTGCAAGATCATTAATCGTAAACGGTATAAGCTTTTCCATAAAAAAATTTTTCCAAAAATAATATATTTGTGTCAAGTTACGTTACTACCTTATATTTATTATTAAATTTGTAAAAAAAAAATTTAACAGATGGAAAATCAAAAAAGTAGTTCAAGTTTAAAAGCAGTCGTTGCCGTATTGGCAATTTTATTAGTGGGGAGTTTAGTATATATATTTAAAATGTCTTCTGACGCAGAAATCGTTCAAACTGAATTGAAATCTACAATGACTGAAAAAGAATCAGTTATGAAGGATTTACAAGAGTTAAAAGCGACTTATGATGCAGCAATTGCAGAAAATACAACAATGTCTGAAGAGTTAATTCAAGAAAGAGACAAAGTAGTAAACTTAATGGATGATTTGAATAAATCAAAAGGAGATGTTGCTTCAATGGCAAAATATAAAACTCAATTTTTGGCGCTACAAGGAAATATGAAAACCTTAATGGCTGAAAATGAAGGATTGAAAAAACAAAATACTACTTTAACTTCACAACGTGACAGTACAGTAGTGGTTTTGGGAGAATCTAAAAAATTCAATGAAGTATTAGTAGGACAAAATGAAGAATTAGCTAAAACTGTTGAAAAAGGTTCAAAATTGACTATTTTGAACACAAAAACTTCTGCATACAAATTGAGAAGTTCTGGAAAACAAGTTGAAACCGATAAAGCAAGCAGAGCTGATGTTCTTAAAATTAGCTTCACAATTGCTGAAAATCAAATTGCTAAATCTGGAGATAAAACATATTATGTTCAAGTAATTGACAGTAAAAACAATGTTTTAGGAGATAAGAAAACAGAAAATTTTGGAGATAAAATCCTTACTTACAGTTTTGCAAGTAATGTGAGATATGAAAACAAAACGGTTAATGTATCAGAAGATTTACCAGGTAAAGATTTTGCAAAAGGAACTTATTTTATCAATGTTTTTGATAAAGACGAATTGGTTTCTAAAACTAGTTTTACTTTGAAATAATATTTTTCAAAGAGGCAATAAAAAAAGAGGAGTTTTATGCTCCTCTTTTTTTATGTCAAAATTTTACCTTCAAGAAATACAGATTCAATTAGATTACTGCCAAAGGCATACGGCAATTGATAATAAGAAGAAATAGGTTTTGTAATGCTGAAATTAGCTTTTTTGCCAATAGTAATACTTCCGTGGCTATTTGAAATTCCCATGGCATAAGCACCATTTATTGTAGCTGCATTTATGGCTTCTTCGGGAGTCATTTTCATTTTGATACATGCAGTTGCCACCACAAAATTCATATTTCCGGATGGAGTGGAACCAGGATTATAATCGGTTGCAAGTGCCAAAGGAAGCTCCGCTGCAATTATTTCCCGCGCCGGAGTATACGGAATACTCAAAAAGTAGGAGCAGGAAGGTAAAGCCACTGGCATTGTTTCTGTGTTTTTTAAAGCTTCAATATCTTCGGGTTTCATTATTTCCAGATGATCTACCGAAAGCGCTTTGTGTTTTATTCCGGCTTGAATTCCACCAATTGAATTGAATTGATTAACATGGATTTTTGGCTTCAAACCAAAATGAATTCCGGCTTCCATAATCTGTTCGGTTTCTGCAACGGTGAAATAACCGGTTTCACAAAAAACATCTATGAAATCAGCCAAGTTATTTTTGGCAATTTCAGGAAGCATTTCAGTTATGATACAATCAATATATCCTTTTCTGTTTGCTGCAAATGCCGCAGGAATGGCATGAGCACCAAGAAAAGTAGCTTTGATTGTTATGGGGTAGTTTTGTGATAATTGTTGAATAACGCGAAGCATTTTGAGCTCTCCGTCGATTGTTAAGCCATATCCGGATTTAATTTCGACAGCTCCGGTTCCTAAACGCATTATTTCTTCTAATCTAGTTTTAGATTGGTCGTAAAGATCTTCTTCGGATGTTTCGTTGAGTTTTTTTGCAGAATTTAGAATTCCACCACCACGATTGGCAATTTCTTCATAGGTCAAACCATTGATTCTATCTACAAATTCCTGTTCTCGATTACCGGCATAAACAAGATGGGTATGACTGTCGCACCAAGTGGGTAAAATCATTTTTCCCGTTGCGTCAATCCTTTTATCGGCTTTGATTGTCGGTAGGTTTTTCATCATACCAAAATCAGCAATTAAATCATCTTCAATAATTAAAAATGCATTTTTAATCGTTGGGAGAACTGCCATTTCACTTCCCGAAACTTTCAAAATCGATGCGTCTCGAACTTGAATTAATTCCTTGATATTGATGATTAAGGTTATCATGATAATTATTCAGAAACCGTTATTTCAAACATTTTATTCCAGTTTTTTCCGGTTACAAAAATGGTTTTAGTTTTAGGATTATAAGCAATTCCGTTTAAAACATCAACAGGTCTTACATTCAATAATTTTCTCAAACCAGACATGTCTAATATTCCTTCTACAGCACCACTGGTTGGGTTTACAACAGCAATGGCATCTTTTTGAAAGACATTAACATAAAATTTTCCATTGATTAATTCTAATTCATTGACTGCTTTTATCTTGAAATTCCCGGAATAGACATTAATATAATCAATCATTTTTTGAGTTTCCGGATCCATTTTCCAAATTTTTTCGGTGCCATCTGTTTGATAAATGTATTTTCCGTCATTTGTCATTCCCCAACCTTCAATATCTTTGTCATATGTGAAGGTTTTTTCTAGTTTTAAAGTAGTGGCATTATAAATAAAACCTGTTTTTTCCTGCCAGGTCAGTTGATAGATTTTGTTATTTATGAAGGTAATTCCTTCTCCAAAATATTTAGAATCAATATTGACTTGTTGATATACTTTTCCTGTTTTGTAATCGTATTTTCTAAAATAAGAAGCCCCTTTTTCGCCGGTACTTTCGTATAGAGTATCTTTATAAAACTCTAAACCTTCAGTAAATGAAGCTGTATCGTGTGGAAAAGTATTGATAATAGTATATTTTAATGATTTAGGCTGCACATTCGAAACCAATTCGATTCGCTGGGTAGCTACTGCGTTTTCTCCTTCAAAATACACTAAAGCTTTAAAGTTTTGATAACCCAGTTTTTGGTCTTTAAATGGAAAGTTTACCTTATCCAAGCCTTTTTTAGAACTAATTTTTTTGTCATTCACATAATAAACAATGCTGTCAATTTCTTTCGATTCTGGATTTAAAATTCCTAAATCTATCGCTTCCTGAGGCTGATATTGCTCCTTAAAAGTAGAAATATCAAAAGTAAACAGACTATTTTCTTCTTTTTTTGTATCGCCACAATTGGCTAAAGTGATTCCTAATAAAATGATAAATAGGAAGTTATAATTTCTCATAGTTTAAATTTTAAAGACCCCAATATACAACCTTATTTTATAGGCGCAAAGCACTTGCAAAAATATAAAAAGGTTGTATATTTGCACCGGCAAGTCCTACACGACCAGCTCCTGCAGACTCCCCCAGGATGGGAACATAGCAAGGGTACGTGGTTGAGCGGTGCGATGTAGGTCGCTTGCCATTTTTTTTAATCTGGATTTATTTCAGATTCTTTTCGAAATTCACAGAAATAAGTAGTCTTCCTTCGGGAGGATTTTTTTATTTTTGGACAATTCTAAAATCAAAATATGAATAAAGTAGTCTTAATTACAGGAGGTTCTTCGGGAATTGGTAAATCTATTGGGGAGTTTTTACACCATAAAGGATTTGTTGTTTATGGTACGAGTAGAAATCCTGAAAAGGTTGTGAATGCTATTTTTCCTTTGATTGCTCTGGATGTACGTGATGTAGATTCTATTAATAAGGCTGTAGCCAAAGTCATTGCAATTTCCGGAAGGTTAGATGTTGTAATTAATAATGCCGGTGTTGGGATTACCGGTCCTTTGGAAGAAATTCCAACATCAGAAATAAAGAATAATTTTGAAACTAATTTATTTGGACCAATTGAAGTAATGAAGGCCGTTTTACCACAAATGCGTGTACAACAATCGGGTTTAATTATCAATATTACTTCAATTGCGGGTTACATGGGATTGCCGTATCGCAGCGTATATTCAGCCTCAAAAGGGGCTTTAGAATTGATTACGGAAGCGTTACGAATGGAGGTAAAACCATTTGGAATTCAAATTACAAATGTAGCTCCGGGTGATTTTGCAACTAATATTGCTGCGGGACGTTTTCATGCTCCGGTACTTAAAGGTTCTGCTTATGAAAAAACCTATGGCGAGACGCTTAAAACAATGGATCAACATGTAAACAGCGGGAGCAACCCGAATGAAATGGCTGAAGCGGTATATAAAATTATACAAACTAAGGAGCCAAAAATCCATTATAAAATAGGTGTTTTTATGCAAAAGTTTTCCATCGTTTTGAAGCGAATTTTGCCTGACAAAGTCTATGAAAAAATGCTGATGAATCATTATAAATTGTAATTTTGATGCGAATTTTTTTAAACACACAATTAAATATAAATATATTATGAAATTTTTTATTGACACAGCTAATTTAGCTCAAATTAAGGAAGCACAAGCATTAGGTGTTTTGGATGGCGTTACTACAAATCCATCATTAATGGCTAAAGAGGGAATTACCGGAAAAAATAACATTTTGAAACATTATGTAGACATTTGCAACTTAGTTGATGGTGATGTAAGTGCTGAAGTAAATGCAATGGACTTTGACGGAATGGTTAAAGAAGGTGAGGAATTGGCTGATTTACATGAGCAAATTGTGGTTAAATTACCAATGACCAAAGAAGGTGTGATGGCTGCAAAATATTTCTCAGATAAAGGAATCAGAACTAATGTTACTTTAGTATTCTCAGCCGGACAAGCTTTATTAGCTGCCAAAGCTGGTGCAACTTATGTTTCACCGTTCATTGGTCGTTTGGATGATGTATCTACAGATGGTTTAGCTTTGATTGAAGAAATCAGATTAATTTATGATAATTACGGTTACGAAACTCAAATTCTTGCCGCTTCTGTTCGTCACACGATGCATATTGTAAATTGTGCTAAAATTGGTGCTGATGTTATGACTGGACCGTTATCTGCCATTTATGGTTTATTGAAACACCCATTAACTGATATCGGATTGGCTCAGTTTATCGCTGATTTCGAGAAAGGAAATAAATAAGAAACAAGTTTTTTAGCATAAAAAAGTCCCGTTTTACATTGTAAAACGGGACTTTTTTATTTGGTTTCTAGCGAGTTATTAGTGACCTCCTCCTTCGCTTTGAATATGATTAATTCCTTGTCTTTTTAATATTTTAGGGCAATAGTAACCGTAAAAGCCTAAATATGCAAAACCAAGAAGTGGAACGATGTAAGAGAAATGCGTCCATGAAATACCAAATATTCCATTTGGACTAGTTAAATCAATATCGCAGATACTTCCTTGAACCAAAGGAATAACTCCTCCTCCAAGAATCATCATGATTAAGAAAGAAGATGCTTTCCCCGTGTTTTTACCTAAACCGGCAATGGCTAAATCAAAAATAGATGGCCACATGATAGATAAGAATAATCCACCGGAAATAAGGAAGAATTTAGCAATTTCTGTATCAGGACAAACTAATCCGATAAGCATCATCAGTAATCCGGAAAGTCCAAAAAGCATTAATGTTTTACCTGCATTTTTACCACCTATAAAGCTTACTGCAATAAACATTAATATCCAGATAGGATAAATATAAAAGGCAGAAACATCATGACCTGCAAATATGTTAGCTCCAATAATAACTCCAAATCCTAACGCAGGTACAATAAATTTAAGAGCAATATTAGCTATTTTTGAAGTGTTAAAAACATTTACACCACCATTCCAACGACCAATCATCAAACTTCCCCAGTATAATGCTATAAATGGAGAAATGGCATCTTCTAAAATACTGCCAAATTCTGAAGTTTTTAATAAAGCTGGTAAATTACTAATTATGGTTACTTCGGTTCCTACATAAATAAAAATAGCCAACATTCCTAAGTAAAGCTGTGGATAGTCTAAAATGTTGAATTTTTCGTGAGCATGTTTAATTTCTGCTTCTTCAAGTTTTACAGGATCTTCAATTTTAGAAAAATTCATGAAAATGGCTACTGCTATAAAAGCAAGTCCTAAAATGATGAACGGTAATTTAATATCTTCTAATGAAAGTGATGTTTTTTTATCATCTCCCATTCCGAACAAAGCAATCCCTAATAAAATGGCACCGATAGTTGTTCCAAAAGAATTTACACCTCCAGCCAAAGTCAAACGGTGAGCTCCTGTTGACGGGCTTCCCATTTTGATAGCTAATGGATTAGCAACAATTTGTTGAATAGAAAAACCTAAACCTACGGTAAATAATGCGGTTAAAAAGAACGGAAAACTTTCCATTGTTGCAGCAGGAACAAATAAAAAGGAACCAATAGCTGAAAGAATTAAACCAGCAGAAAGTGTTTTTTTGTATCCAAATTTTTGTAAAACATCTATTTTTAAAGATACTAGAAAGAAAATTATTGATCCTACAAAGTAAGCAGCATAAAAGGCCCAAGCGACTAATTGCGATTGAACTTGAGATAAAGTAAATACTTTTTTGAATACTGGGATTAGAATGTCGTTTGCTGACCCGACAAAACCCCAAAAGAAGAAGACAATTATCAAAGAGATAAACTGTCCCCATTTGGTTTGCACATTTTCTGAACTCATGATTTTTTTTTGGTTTTTAAATTATTTAATATGTTTTTTGCTGCAAGACTGTAAATATATTTCTTACCTAAACTAAAAAAAAATATTTTCCTATAAAAATTATCATTTTTATATAAACAGCATTATTTATTGAACAAAGTGCATTTTTGTTGAGTTTTTGACTGTGAATTAACGGGTTTTGCTTAAAAATTTATTCTAAAATTTTACTTTTTACTTCTTTACTGTAATTGCGTCCGATGGGGATGGTGTAGGATTGTATTTGTATTCTATTTCCTTCAATCGATTTTACTTTGTCAATTGCGATGGTGTAGGATTTGTGAATTCTGATGAATCGATCTGCGGGTAATTCATCGGATAAAGAAGTTAAAGATTTGTGGGTGATATACGTTTTGTCTACTGTAATTACTTTTATGTATTCTTTCATTCCTTCGATAAAAAGAATTTCATCAATGTTTATTTTGATCATTTTTTTATCGACTTTGATAAAAATATGAGAATCAATTCGTTGGTTTTCAATTTTGATGTTGTTTTTCAGATTGAATTCGGCTGTAATTTTATTGATGCATTTAACAAATCTTGGGAGCGGGATGGGCTTCAACAAATAATCTAAAACATCTAAATCGTAACTTTCGACAGCAAATTCTCTGAAAGCACTCGTTATGATTACTCTGGTTTTATTTTCAATCAAACTGATTAATTCAAAACCGGTCATCATGGGCATATTAATATCCAAAAAAACGGCATCAACACCATTGTTGTTAATAAATTCAAGAGCTTCTAATGCATTATTAAATGTTCCAATAATTTCAAAATCTGAAAAATTAGTAAAATAATTTTGTAAGACTTTAATAGCTAGTGGTTCATCATCAATCAAAATGCATTTAATCTTCATCAGCAATGGGTATTTGTAAACGAATGATATAATAATTAAACTTCACTTTTTGTTCTAAAGTAAAGTTGTTTTTGAAAATTAATTTCAATCTTTTCTTGGTATTTTGGAGTCCAATGCCCTTTTTGGGATTATTATTTTGTGAAAGTACAAAATTATTCAGGATAACAAAATCCAAAGTCGTTCCATCGATCACTTTAAAATTAATCTTTATCTGCAGTTGCTCATTATTGCTTCCGCCGTGTTTAAACGCATTTTCAATAAGTGAAATAAGCAGTAAAGGCGGAACTTTGACGTCGTCAATATTCGATTCTATGTTTATCGTAACTTCAACATTTTCAAAACGAAGTTTTTCAATTTCAATGTAATTTTGAATATAATCGATTTCGTTGATTAGCGGAACAAATTTAGTTTCTTCGATCTCATACAGCACATATTCCATTAATTTGGAGAGTTTTATAATTACATCAGGAACTTTTTCTGAGGATTCTAATGATAAAGCATATAAGTTATTGAGCGTATTGAAGAAAAAATGCGGTTGAATTTGTGTCTTTAGATATTTGAGTTTTATTTTAAATTGTTCTTCTCTTAATACTCTATTTCGATCTCTTTCCTTGAGCCAAGTTAATGTCAGATAAACAGAAGAAGCCATTGCTAAAACATACAATTCGCCAATACATACAGCAACAATATGGTTTATTTCAAAGGGTTTATATTCTCTGTTGGCTTCTGGCCAAATGTTTTCTGAAATGATAAAATAAGTTAATCCTGTTTTTAATAAATAAACGACAAACAGACTGAACAAAAGTGTAACGGCGTATGCTATATATTTTGATTTTAATACATAGCGCGGGACCAGAACAAACAAATTGAAATACACCAGCGGAATGTGTAAAGCAAATTCTATCAAATTGGATTTAAAGGAATATTCGTAATCATTAAAATAAGCGCCCCAGCGAAGAAAATTGAGTAAGAAATACAATCCCCAAAACCAAAAGTGATTTTGAAGTTTAATATCGAATTTCATTTCTTTTAAATGGCTCACTTTTTTTTGGAATATTTTGGGGTTTATGATTTGCAACTTTAATCAATTTGGCAATAAAAATCGGTTTTTTCGAATAAAAAATTTTAGAAAAATGAATAGCTATCATTTTGAAAACACATTATTGAAAGAATCATGTCGTTGGTTTAAAAAACAGAGCCGTTGGTTTAAATAATTTTTGTGATAAATAATTGAAATAGATTAAAATTTATAATAAAACCGAATAAAAAAATTTTTTATAAAGGCAAGGAGATGGTTTATATATCTAAAAGTTAAAAATTTTATTTTTTAATTAATTTAT
>ERZ1034361.426-NODE-426-length-28236-cov-5.063070_pt1 | contig 28236 bp, 23 predicted proteins | sample MGYA00520617_ERZ1034361 | MGnify/ENA primary metagenome ERZ1034361 (study PRJEB33736, sample SAMEA104284507) | Azolla filiculoides | biome: Urban; feature: Water surface; material: Ditch water | place: Netherlands | collected 2015-10-28 | depth 0-0.1 m ...
CCTGCTCAATGGCGTCGCCGGAACGCGCACCGGTGACGGCGGCGTCGCCGGCACCTCGGACACGGTAGCCTTCTCGGGGACGCTCACCGACTACACCGTGACCACTTTCGACTTCGTCACCGCCAACCAGGGCACGATCACGGCCTTCAAGATTGTCGACAATCGTGACCCGCTCGCGGTCGATGCCAACGGCGAACTCATTCCGACCGACGGCACCGATGTCGTGGTCGGTGTTGAGAACTTCAAGTTTGCCAACGGTACCTTCAATGCGACCACCGTGCTCAATCAGGCTCCGGTCATCACCTCCCTGGGTGGGGCGGCTGCTGCTGCCCTGGCGATAGACGAGAACACCCTGGCGGTTACCACGGTGACGGCTACCGATGCCGATGTCCCGGCCCAGCCCCTGAGCTTCTCGATTGCCGGTGGTGCCGATGCCGCCCTGTTCGCCATCGATGCGGCCGGTGTGCTCAGTTTTGTCAGTGCGCCGGACTTCGAGACGGTCGCCGATGCAGATGCTGACAATGTCTACGACGTCATCGTTCAGGTCAGCGATGGCTCCTCGAACGACACTCAGGTGCTGGCCGTCAGTATCTCGAATGTGAATGAAGCGGCAAGCGGTGCGCTCAACATCGCCACCTACACGCCACGCCCGACCGGCGCTGCCAATGTCGTCACCCTTACGGCCACCAATACCCTGGTCGATCCGGATGTGCCGGCAATGGAGCCAACCTACCAATGGCAGCAATCTGCCAACAGCGGCGCCACCTGGACCGATATGGTCGGTGCGACCGATCCGACGACGGGCGACCTGAGCAACATCATGGTTCGCGTCGTTTCGACCTACAGCGAGCCCTTTGGCCTCACGACGGTGGTCTCACCAGAAACAGCGGTGATTGGCGACGGCCTTGGAAACAACCTGGCGGGTACTGTCGGCAATGACTTCCAGCTCGGTCTGGGGGGCAATGACACCCTGCGTTCCTCGGCCGGCAATGATGTGATCGATGGTGGCGAAGGTACCGATACCTACAGCCTGGCAGGAACCTCGGCAGTGGCCAACGTCAATCTCACGGCGGGCACGGCATCGAGTGCCACCACCGGTAGCGACACGCTGGTCAGCATTGAAAACGTGACCGGCAGCAACGCCGCCAACGTGATCACCGATGCCGACGGGGCCAACCGACTGGATGGCGCCGGTGGTAACGACACCTTCGTTCTGGTCGGTGACGCCGTGCGCGACATCCTTGTCGGCAGCGGCGGCTCGGACACTGTCGATTACTCCGCGGTCAGCGCCAACCTGACTGTGAACCTGAGCAGTGGCACCCCGACGGTGTTCGGAAGTGGTGTCAGCACTGCCACCAGTGACACCTTGAGCGGCATCGAGAACTTCATCGGCGGGGCCGGCAACGACAGCATCACGGGAACGGCCGTTGCCAATGCATTGAGCGGCGGTGCCGGTAACGACACCCTCATCGGCGGGCGGGCTCAGGACATGCTGACCGGCGGTCTGGGGGCCGATACTTTCGACTACAACAGCGCAGTTCCCATTCTGACGAATGTTGGTGATTCAGGCGTTGGTGCAGCCAACCGCGACATCATCACCGACTTCGTCAGCGGTACCGACAAGCTGGACTTCTCGACCATCGATGCCAATGCCGGCATCTTCGGCAACCAGGCATTCTCGGGCGCCACCCTGGTAGCAAGCTCTGGTGGATTCTCCGCGGCGGGTCAGCTGCATTACTTCTACGAAACCGTCGCCGGGCAGGAATACACGGTGGTTGAGGGAAATACCGGTGGCTTGGCAGGAAACGATGCCGACTTCCAGGTCGCCCTGGTCGGGCATCACACCCTCCAGGCCAGCGACATCGTGCTTTAAGTTCGGACCTTGCCGCAACAACCAGCCGCTTTCCCGGGCTGGTTGTTGCAGTAATTCGACAGGCAACACCGGGATGGCAAAGCGAGGCAAAGAACATGGCGCAGAAAAACAGTCAGCCGAGTAACGAAATCATGGAGGCCGTCACCGGCTTCAAGGGGGCTTTCAAGACAGTCGGCAGCTTCAGCGCCATCATCAACCTGATGTTGCTGGCGCCGTCGCTTTACATGTTGCAAGTCTACGACCGCGTTCTGGCCAGCCGCAATGAGACGACGCTGCTCATGCTGACCGTGATGATTCTCGGCGCCTACCTGTTCATGGGCGCGCTGGAACTGATCCGCAGCTTCGTGCTGATCCGTCTCGGCGCCAAACTCGACATGCATCTGAACAAGCGGGTGTACACCGCTGCCTTTGAACAAAATCTTCGCCGTGCCGGCAGCAATGCCGGGCAGGCCTTGCAGGATCTGGCCAACATCCGCCAGTTCCTGACCGGCAACGGGCTGTTTGCCTTCTTCGACGCCCCGTGGTTCCCGATCTATTTGCTGGTCATTTTCATGTTCGACCCCTATCTCGGCCTGTTCGCCCTGGTCGGCACCATCCTGCTCGTCGCTCTGGCCTACATCAACGAATCCGTCTCGAAGGCGCCGCTCTCCGAGGCCAACAGCATGTCCGTGGCGGCCAACCAGCTGGCCACCAACAATCTGCGCAACGCCGAAGTCATCGAGGCCATGGGCATGCTGCCCAACCTCATGAATCGCTGGTTCAAGCTGCATGGCCGCTTCATCCAGCTGCAGGGCGAGGCCAGCGAGAAGGCCGGCGTCATCGGCGCCGTGACCAAGTTTGCCCGCGTCTCCATGCAGTCCCTGATCCTTGGCCTGGGCGCCTTGCTCGTGCTCGAAGGCAAGATCACGCCGGGCATGATGATCGTTGCCTCCATCCTGATGGGGCGCGTCCTGAGCCCGGTCGAGCAATTGATCAATGTCTGGAAAAACTGGAGCAGCACGCGCAGCGCCTACGAGCGTCTGAACGAACTGCTCGGCAGCAACCCGCCGCGCCGGACCGGCATGCCCCTGCCCAAGCCCAGCGGCCAGATCTCGCTCGAAGGCGTCACCGCCATTCCGCCGGGCGCCCCGGTTCCCGCCGTCAAGAACCTGAGCCTCAACCTGCAGCCGGGTGATGTCCTCGGCGTGATCGGCCCGAGCGGCGCCGGAAAGTCGACCCTGGCCCGTTTGCTCGTCGGTGTCTGGCCATCCGTTGCCGGTTATGTGCGTCTGGACGGGTCCGATATCTATCAGTGGAACAAGGATGAACTCGGCCCGCATATCGGTTATCTGCCGCAGGATATCGAACTGTTTGCCGGCACGGTCAGCGACAATATCGCCCGTTTCGGTGAAGTCGACCCGGCCAAGGTAGTGCTTGCCGCCCAGCGGGCAGGGGTGCATGAAATGATCCTGCACATGCCGCGCGGCTACGACACGCCGCTCGGCGATGGCGGTGCCGGCCTGTCCGGTGGCCAGCGGCAGCGTCTGGGTCTGGCCCGGGCGATGTACGACGATCCCTCGCTCATCGTTCTCGACGAGCCGAACTCGAATCTCGATGAAGTCGGCGAACGGGCCCTGGTCCTGGCCATCGACGATTTGCGCAAACGCGGCAAGACAATCGTCATGATCACCCACCGTAGCAGTGTGCTGGCCGCCACCAACAAGATCCTGCTGCTCATGGACGGCATGCCCAGACTGTTCGGCCCGAGCGCCGAAGTCATGGCCGAACTGATCAAGATCAACCAGCAACCGCCTGCCACGCAGCAGGAGTCTGCCCCCGTCAATACCGAAACGCCAACCGCCAAGCCTCGCCTGCACAAGGTCGAGACCACCGGGAACCTGGAGGCCGCCGCATCATGAGCCAGTTACCTGTCAATCTGCCGGTTATCTGCGCTGCTCCCACCGCGCTGACCCTGGAGCACGACGTCAAGACCGAATACTCATCCTATGTCCGTCTTGGCTGGTGGCTGGTACTCGCAGGCTTTGGCGGCTTCGTGCTGTGGGCCTCGCTGGCCCCCCTCGACAAGGGTGTCCCGATGAACGGTACGGTCACGGTGGAAGGCAACCGCAAGGCCGTTCAACATGAAGCCGGTGGCACGGTCGAGGAGATCCTGGTCAAGGAGGGCGACATGGTCCGGGCTGGCGATGTACTAGTGCGCATGAACAGCGTGCGTGCATCCGCCGAGGCCGAGATGTCCCGCGTCCAGTATTTCACCGCGCGCTCAGCCGAGGCGCGACTGCTGGCCGAGCGTGACGGGGCAAAGGGCATCACCTTCCCGGCCGAACTCAGGAACAACCTGAACGATCCGCGCATTGCCGAAAGTGTCGCCCTCCAGGAGCAGCTGTTTACGTCGCGCCGGGCCGCCCTGCGCAACGAGCTGGCGTCCATCGACGAAAACATCGCCGGTCTCTCCATCCAGAACAGCGGCCTCAACGAATCCCGGCGCAACAAGCAGCAACAACTGGGCTTCATCAAGGAGCAACTGGAGGGTTTGCGCGAGCTGGCCAAGGACGGCTTCGTGGCGCGCAACCGCCAGCTCGATGCCGAGCAGTCTTATGCCCAGATCAGCGGCGCCATTGCCCAGGATATCGGCAACATTGGCCGCGGCATGCGGCAGGTCGCCGAATTGCGGCTCAAGCGCCAGCAGCGCATGGAGGAGTACCAGAAGGAAGTCCGCGCCCAGTTGTCGGATGTCCAGAAGGAGGCCGGCTCGCTCGGTAACCGCCTGTCCGGGCTGGATCACAATCTGAAAAACGTCCAGATCAAGGCCGCCGTCGATGGCACGGTCATCGGAATGAGTGTCTTCACCGCGGGCGCCGTCGTCGCCCCTGGCTTCAAACTGATGGATATTGTCCCGCGCGACGATCTGCTCGTCGTCGAAGGGCGCCTGCCGGTTCATCTGATCGACAAGGTGCAAACCGACCTCGATGTCGAGCTGATTTTTTCGGCCTTCAACCAGAATATGACGCCGCACGTTCAGGGCGTGGTCAAGCAGGTCTCTGCCGACCGGCTGGTTGATGAACGCACCGGTGAGCCGTACTACAAGCTGCTGGCCAGCGTGACCCCCGAGGGTATGAAGAAGATCGCCAAACTGAAGGTCAAGGCGGGCATGCCGGTTGATCTGTTTGTAAAAACCGGCGAGCGAACCATGATGAACTATCTCCTCAAGCCTATAATCGACCACTTCAAAATGGCCATGACCGAGGAGTGAATATGTGGGTTTCATCATCGCGGCAATGTGCGATTGCCACGCTGAGCATTTCGCTATTACTGAATGCCAACGACTCTGCAGCCCTCGGTCTGATCGAGGCCTACGATGCCGCACTGAAGAACGATCCGGCATTCCAGGCAGCCATTTTTGAACGACAGGCCGGGGCAGAATTCCGGGAAATCGGAACGTCCTACCTGCTCCCCAATGTCTCGGCCAATTACTCGATCAGCCAGAACCAGGCTGACATCAAGACCGAAACGGCGCAGGGCGAGCGTTCGGAAGAGCGGAGCTACCAGAGCAAGTCGGGCGGCATCCAGCTCCGCCAGCCGCTGTTCAATCTCGATGCCATGGCGCGCTATCGGCAGGGTATAGCCCAGACCAGCGCCAGCGAAGCGCAGTTTTCATCGAACAGCCAGGACATGATGGTGCGGCTGGTCAGCCTCTATGTCAGCGCCAAGTACACCGAAGACCAATTGGCCATGGCCATCGCCCAGCGGGACGCCTTTGCCGAACAGCGCAAGGCCAATGACCGGCTGTTCAAGCGCGGCGAAGGCACTGTCACCGACATGATCGAGACCCAGGCCAAGTTCGATCTGGCCGAAGCGCAGGTCATCGAGGCGCGCGATGCCGTGACCAATGCCCGCGATGCACTGGCCAGCCTGATCGGGCGCGAAGTCACCCAACTCGACCCGCTGCAGGAAAATTTCCGCGCCGCCCCCATGCAGCCAGCCAGCTTTGAGGAATGGAAAACCATCGCGCTGGAAAAAAATCCCGAACTCGTTGCCCAGAAGTACGCTGTCGAGGCCGCCAATCAGGAAATCAAGAAGAACCAGGCCGGCCACGCCCCACGGCTGGATGCCGTGCTCGGCCTCAATCAGTCGAGCTCCGATACGGTCAGCACCTACAAGCAGGAGTCGACGGTCAATAGCATCGGCCTGCAACTCACCATCCCGCTTTATGCCGGTGGCGCCATTCGTGCCCAGTCGCGGCAGGCGGCAGCCAATTACGGAAGAGCCCAGGCCAACCTGGATGGCAAGACTAACGACGTCCTCCTCGAGTTGCGCAAGCAATACAACGCCAGCCTCAACGCCAGCGCCCGCATCGACGCCCTGATCAAGTCGGCGGATTCGGCGCGCCTGTTGATCGATGCCACGACCAAAAGCGTCAAGGCCGGCTTGCGAACCAACCTCGATTCGCTCAATGCACAGCGCCAGCTTTTTGAAGTGAAACGCGACCTGGCCTTGGCCCGCTACAACTATCTGGTCAGTTACCTGCGCTTGCGCAAGGCCGCAGGCATCCTCGCCATGAGCGACCTGCAAACGGTAGCCGGCCTCTTTGAGGCCAGCCGGTAATCATTGGGAAATCTGGCAGGCACCGCGATCCGGGGGCCTGACCACGGGGGTTTATCAGGTCCTGAACTGCGCCACGGTCTCGCGCAGCGAAGCCGACAGGGCCTGTAGCTGACGCGCCGCTTCAGCCGTCTGGCGAACGGCAGCCGCACTTTCCTCGGACATCTGGGCAATGGTTTCCAGCTTCTGGGCGATCTCGTTGCTGGCCATGCTCTGTTCGGCAATCGAATCGGAAATGCCGTTGACCACCACGGTGACGCGCAGGGCGCCGTCGCGGATGCGGTTGATCGAATCGCCGGCCTGATTGGCCAGCTCGACGCCGTTGCCGACCTGGCGGACGCCGTCCTGCATGCTGCTGACGGCGCTGCGCGTGCCATTCTGTATCTTGGCCACCATCTCGCCGATTTCCTTGGTCGAATGGCCGGTCCGTTCGGCCAGCTTGCGCACTTCGTCGGCGACCACGGCAAAGCCGCGCCCCTGTTCGCCGGCACGGGCGGCCTCGATGGCGGCGTTGAGCGCCAGCAAGTTGGTCTGGTCGGCAATTTCCTTGATGGTATTGACGATGGAGGTGATCTGGTCGGACTGGTGGCCGAGATCTTCGACGATGACCGAGGAGGCCTGGACGGCGTCGGAAATCTTGCGCATTTCGCTGGCCGCATTGTGGATGACGGCGGCGCCTTCTTCGGAGATGGCACCGGCCGTTTGCGAAATGCCATGCGCCTCGTTGGCGTTTTCCTTGACCTGATCGATGCTGACCGCCATTTCCTCGACGCAGGCGGCCATCGACGAAGCTGCATCGCTTTGCTGGCTGGCCCGCTCGGCAACCTGTTCGGAAGCGCTGAACAACTGGTTGGCAGCGCTCGACACCTGTTCGGCATTGGCGACAATGCCGGCGATCATGGTGCGCAGGGTTTCCTGCATGGTCCGGATGTTGGCGAGCAGGCTGTCCTTGTCACTGGCGGCACACTCGACCGGCGTCGCCAGGTCGCCGGCGGCGATGCGCTTGGTGATGGCCGAGGCGAGGGCGGGGTCGCCACCCAGGGTCTTGATGATGTTGTTGGAAAGGAGCAGCAGTGAAATGCCGATGAAGCCGGCGATGCCCAGTCCCCAGATCAGAAGCTTGATGGCGTCGCTGCGGAACTTGGCGTCAACATCATCGATGTAGATGCCCGAGCCGATGACCCAGCCCCAGGGCTCGAAACCCATGACGAAGGAGATTTTCGGTACGCCTTCTTCGGCACCTGGCTTCGGCCAGAGGTAATCGACAAAGCCCGAACCATTGGCCTTGACCGTCTTGTTGAATTCGACAAAGAGCAGCTTGCCGTTCTTGTCCTTGATCTGATCAAGCTTCTTGCCATCCAGTTCCGGCTTGATCGGGTGCATGACCATGATGTCCTGGAGGTCGTTGATCCAGAAGTATTCGACCTTGTCGTAGCGCAGGTTGCGGATCGCTGCGGCGGCGGACTTTTTGGCATCGTCGGCCGACAACTGCCCGTCGCGCGCCTGTTTTTCGTAGTGGCCGAGAATGCCATGCGCCGCTTCGACCAGATTGCGGACCTTGGCCTGTCGATCTTCCAGCATCTGGCTCTTGCCGTTGATGAGCAGGGCCGAGAACAAGGCAGCAAGCGCGACTATGGTCATGGCGGTCATGGCAAGCAGCTTGCCGCGTAGGGTCATTCCCTGATTGGCCATTTTGCACCCTCTTTGCAGATATGGTGAATGATACAAATTTGATATTTATAAATTTAGCACAGTCTGCTTATGCGAAAAGGGTTTTGTCGTGTTCCGATTCCGAAATCTGTCAGCCTTGCCAGTTGAAATTCGGCCGAAAGACCCAATCTTCCCGATAACAGAAAATCAGTTTCCGGAGAGTCAATCATGCGTCTCGACAAATTCACGACCAAATTCCAGCAAGCCCTGTCCGATGCCCAGAGTCTGGCCATCGGCGGTGATCAGCAATTCATCGAAGCGCAGCACCTGCTGCTCGCCCTGCTCAACCAGGACGATGGCGGTACCTCGTCGCTGCTGGCGCGGGCCGGGGTCAATGTGCCCGGCCTCAAGCGCGACCTCGAGCAGGCGCTGACCCGCCTGCCGCAGGTCCAGGGGCATGGTGGCGATGTTTCCATCGGGCGTGAACTCAGCAACCTGCTCAATCTGACCGACAAGGAAGCGCAGAAACGCGGCGATCAGTTCATCGCCAGCGAAATGTTCCTGCTCGCCCTGTGCGACGACAAGAACGAAACCGGCCGCCTGGCCAAGCAGCACGGCCTCAGCCGCAAGTCGATCGAAGCCGCGATCATGGCCGTGCGCGGCGGGCAGGGTGTCGATTCGCAGGAGGCCGAAGGGCAGCGCGAATCGCTCAAGAAATACTGCATCGACCTCACCGAGCGCGCCGCCCAGGGCAAGCTCGATCCGGTGATCGGGCGCGATGACGAAATTCGCCGCGCCATCCAGATCCTGCAACGACGCACCAAGAACAATCCGGTGCTGATCGGCGAACCCGGCGTCGGCAAGACCGCCATTGTCGAAGGCCTCGCCCAGCGCATCATCAATGGCGAGGTGCCGGAAACGCTCAAGGGCAAGAAGGTGCTGGTTCTCGACATGGCCGGCCTGCTCGCCGGCGCCAAGTATCGCGGCGAATTCGAGGAGCGCCTCAAGGCCGTGCTCAAGGAAGTCTCGCAGGAGGCCGGGCGCATCATCCTCTTCATCGACGAATTGCACACCATGGTCGGGGCCGGCAAGGCCGAGGGCGCCATCGACGCCGGCAACATGCTCAAGCCTGCCCTGGCGCGCGGCGAGTTGCACTGCATCGGGGCGACGACGCTGAACGAATACCGCAAGTACATCGAGAAGGACGCGGCGCTCGAACGCCGTTTCCAGAAAGTGCTGGTCGAGGAGCCGAGCGTCGAATCGACCATCGCCATCCTGCGCGGCCTGCAGGAGAAATACGAACTGCACCACGGCGTCGATATTACCGACCCGGCCATCGTCGCCGCCGCCGAGTTGAGCCATCGCTACATCACCGACCGCTTCCTGCCCGACAAGGCCATCGACCTGATTGACGAAGCGGCGGCACGCATCAAGATGGAAATCGACTCCAAGCCGGAAGTCATGGACAAGCTCGACCGCCGCATCATCCAGCTCAAGATCGAGCGCGAGGCGGTCAAGCGCGAGAAGGACGAAGCCTCGAAAAAGCGTTTCGGCCTGATCGAGGAAGAAATTGCCAAGCTCGGCAAGGAATATTCCGATCTCGAGGAAATCTGGAAGGCCGAGAAGGCGCAGGTCCAGGGTTCTGCACATATCAAGGAAGAAATCGACAGGCTGAAGGCCGAAGTGAATCGCCTGCAGCGCGAAGGCAAGCTCGACAAGGTGGCCGAACTGCAATACGGCAAGCTGCCGCAACTGGAGGCCCAGTTGAAAACGGCCGAGAAGGCTGGCGAAGGCGAGGGCCGGAAGAACATCCTGCTGCGCACCCAGGTCGGCGCCGAGGAAATCGCCGAAGTGGTCAGCCGCGCCACCGGCATCCCGGTCAGCCGCATGATGCAGGGCGAACGCGAGAAGCTGCTGAAGATGGAAGAACGGCTGCACAAGCGCGTCGTTGGGCAGGATGAAGCCGTGCGTCTGGTCGGCGATGCCATCCGTCGCTCACGCGCCGGTCTGTCCGATCCGAATCGCCCCTATGGCTCCTTCCTCTTCCTTGGCCCGACGGGCGTTGGCAAGACCGAGCTGTGCAAGGCGCTGGCCGAATTCATGTTCGATGCCGAGGATCACCTGATCCGCATCGACATGAGCGAATTCATGGAGAAGCATTCGGTCGCTCGCCTGATCGGCGCGCCGCCGGGCTATGTCGGCTACGAGGAGGGCGGTTACCTGACGGAAGCCGTGCGCCGCAAGCCTTACTCGGTGATCCTGCTCGATGAAGTCGAGAAGGCGCATCCCGATGTCTTCAATGTCCTGCTGCAGGTGCTTGACGATGGCCGGATGACCGATGGCCAGGGCCGTACCGTCGATTTCAAGAACACGGTGATCGTCATGACCTCCAATCTCGGCAGCCAGATGATCCAGCAGATGTCGGGTGACGAATACGGCGTGATCAAGATGGCGGTTATGGCCGAGGTGAAGAATTACTTCCGGCCAGAATTCATCAATCGTATCGACGAGGTCGTGGTCTTCCACGCCCTTGATGAAAAGCACATCGCCGGCATCGCCAAGATCCAGCTTGGCTATCTCGAAAAGCGTCTGGCCCAGCTCGACATGGGGCTGCTGGTCGACGATAGCGCCCTGGCCGAACTGGCCCAGGCCGGCTTCGACCCGGTTTTCGGCGCCCGGCCGCTCAAGCGCGCCATCCAGCAACAGATCGAGAATCCGCTGGCCAAGGCCATTCTCGAAGGGCGGTTCGGTGCCAAGGATGTCATCCACGTCAGCTGCGACCCGGCCACCGGCGGGATCATGCGCTTTGCCAAATAAGGCTTTCGCAGCCTGGCAGCAGGCGCGTCACGACGAACTGGCGGCGCCCGAAAGCTGGCTCGGGCTGGCCGGCCTGTTCTGGCTGGCGCCGGGTGCCAACCGGGTCGGCAGCGGTGCCGATGCGCTGGTTTGTCTGCCCGATGGGCCGGCGCATCTGGGCGATCTGTTCTGGCAGGACGGGCAATTGAGCTGGCATCCGGTGGGCAGTGCAGCCCGTGAATTGCACACCGACAGCCTTGGTCCGCCAAGCGTGGTCGAGGCGGGCGACTGGGCATTTTTTGTCGTCGACCGCGAGGGCCGTCTGGCGGTGCGTCTGCGCGACCGTGCCTGGGCGGCAAAGGCGCCGTTTGCCGGGCTGGACTATTTCGATTTTTCGACGGAATGGCAGATCGCGGCCGACTGGCAGGCGCTGTCACCGCCCTTGAGCATGGAAGTGCCGAATGTCAGTGGTGACCTGAAAACAGTCGAGGTGGCGTATCAGGCGGTGTTTGAGGTGGCCGGCCAGGCGGTGACCTTGTTGCCGATGGCCGTTGGCGAACACGAAGTGTTCTTCGTTTTCCGCGACCGGACGTGCGGCAAGGAAAGTTACGGCGCCGGTCGTTTCCTGAAAACGGCACCGGCTATCGACGGCAGGATCGTTCTCGATTTCAACCGCGCCTACAACCCGCCCTGCGCCTTCACGCCCTTCGCCACCTGCCCGCTGCCGCCGCCGGAAAACTGGTTGCCGTTTCCGGTGACGGCCGGGGAGCAGACATACCGATCAGGCGACTGAGTCCAGCGCTTTCCTGAAGTTGTCGACGGTTTGCGTCGGGTTGTGCAGTTTTTCCAGCCCGAACAGACCGAGGCGGAAGGTGCGGAAATCAGCCGGTTCATCGCATTGCAGCGGTACGCCGGCAGCCGTCTGGATGCCCTGGGCGATGAATTTCTTGCCCGTGTGAATGTCCGGGTCGGTGGTGTAGCTGACCACCACGCCGGGCGCCTCGAAGCCTTCAGCGGCGACGCTGGGGAAGCCCTTGGCGACGAGCAGTTCGCGGATGCGCAGGCCGAGTTCGATCTGCTCCTGGCAGACTTTCTCGAAGCCATAGGCTTCGGTTTCCAGCATGACGTCGCGCAGGGTCGCGAGCGCATCGGTCGGCATCGTCGCGTGATAGGCATGGCCGCCGTTTTCGAAGGCTTCCATGATCTGCAGCCATTTCTTGAGGTCGCAGGCGAAGCTGGTGCTGCTCGTTGCATCGATGTGGGCGCGGGCGCGCTCGCCGAGGGCGACCATGGCGCAGCAGGGCGAAGCGCTCCAGCCTTTCTGCGGGGCGCTGATCAGCACGTCGACATTGTTGGCGACCATGTCCACCCAGACCGTGCCGGAGGCGATGCAGTCGAGCACGAACATCCCGTCGACCGAACGCACGGCTTCGCCGACAGCCCTCAGGTAGCCGTCTGGCAGGATCATGCCGGACGAGGTTTCGACGTGCGGCGCGAAGACGACTTCGGGCCGCTGCTCGCGAATGGCGGCGACGACTTCTTCAATCGGCGCCGGGGCAAAGGGCGCCTGGGCGCCGCTGCCGACCTGGCGAGCCTTGAGAACGATGCTTTCGGCCGGGATGCGGCCCATGTCGAAAATCTGCGTCCAGCGGAAACTGAACCAGCCATTGCGGATGACCAGAACCTTGCGGTTGGTCGCGAACTGGCGGGCGACGGACTCCATGCCGTAGGTGCCGCTGCCCGGCACGATGATGGCGGCCTTGGCGTTGTAAACCTTCTTCATCAGGCGCGAGATGTCCTTCATCACGCCCTGGAAGCGCTGCGACATGTGGTTCAGGGCACGGTCGGTGTACACCACCGAGTATTCGAGCAGGCCTTCGGGATCGGGTTGCGGCAACAATGCGGGCACTGGATATCTCCGGTTGAACAATATTTTTGAGAGCATACCTGCAAGCCCTGTTGGCGCGCTAGTCAGACGCCGCTCATTGCGCCACACTGGCGGAAATCCAGCCGTCGAGGAGTCGCCATGAACACGCCCCAACTGCCGTCCTATCTCTCCAGGGAAAATATCGGTCCCTGGCATATTTTTCTGCAGCAGGTCGAACAGGTGGCTTCACTGCTCGACAAGTCCCTGTTGCCTTGGGTGGACACCCTGCGCCATCCCAAGCGCTCGCTCATCGTCGATGTGCCGATTCGCCGCGACAATGGCGTGGTCGAGCATTTCGAGGGCTACCGCGTGCATCACAACACCTCGCGCGGGCCGGGCAAGGGGGGCATCCGCTTTCATCAGGATGTGACCCTCTCGGAAGTCATGGCGCTGGCCGGCTGGATGACGATCAAGAACGCCGTGGTCAATGTCCCCTTCGGTGGCGCCAAGGGCGGGGTGCGCGTCGATCCGCGCCAGCTCTCGCTGTCCGAAGTGGAAGGCCTGACCCGGCGCTATACCAGCGAGATCAGCGCGATGATCGGGCCGGACAAGGACATCCCGGCGCCGGACATGAATACCAACGCCCAGGTCATGGCCTGGATGATGGATACCTACTCGATGGGCGAGGGGCGCACGGTGACCGGCGTCGTCACCGGCAAGCCGGTCTCGCTCGGTGGTTCGCTCGGTCGCTCCGATGCGACGGGGCGAGGCGTTTTCGTCACGGCGCGCGAGGCCGGGCGTCGCCTGAACGTGCCTATCGAAGGGGCGCGGGTGATCGTCCAGGGCTTCGGCAATGTCGGCGAGGCGAGCGCCCGCATCTTTGCCCAGAACGGCGCCCGGGTCATCGCCATCCAGGATGTCAGCGGCACGGTCTATCACGAAGCCGGTCTCGATATCGTCGCCCTCAAGGCCTATCTGAGCGAGCACAAGACCCTGCTTGGCGCGCCCGGCACCGAGACGATCAGCAACGATGACTTCTGGGCGATACCCTGCGATTTCCTTGTGCCGGCCGCGCTCGAATCGCAGATCAACCGCTACAACGCCGAACGCATCGCCGCCCGCATCATCGTCGAAGGCGCCAACGGCCCGACGACGCCGGAGGCCGATGTCATCCTCGCCGAGCGTGGCATTACCGTGGTGCCAGACGTACTGGCCAATGCCGGGGGCGTTACCGTCAGTTATTTTGAGTGGGTGCAGGACTTCTCGAGCTTCTTCTGGACCGAGGATGAAATCTACAGCCGCCTCGAGCGCATCATGTCGGAAGCCTTCAACGCCATCTGGCAGATGGCCGCCGACCGCAAAATGCCGCTCCGTTCGGCCGCTTTCGTGATCGGCTGCAGCCGGGTGCTCGAAGCACGGGCGACGCGCGGGCTGTATCCCTGATTGGTACCAGGCGCGGCCAGTTCGTGTCAGGGAAGGGGAAAAATGCTTCCTATGGTTGACTGGCCCGATCGGGCTATTGTCCGGGGTGGGGTGTGTGACTAGACTGAATTACACCCCGCCCTCAAGGAGCATTCCCATGAAAAAAATATCTTGCCATCGCTGCACTGCTTAGCGCCCCGGTCTTCGCTACGGCCGCCACCAATCTTGTCGCCAACGGTAGCTTCGAGAACTTCAACCAGGGCCCTGGCTGGGATATATACACAAGCGATACAGCCTGGACGATCGGTACTGACGGCGTTGAGATCCGCAACAATGTTGCCGGCACTGCCGCTGATGGCGTTCGTTTCGCCGAACTCGATACCACGGTGAATAGCTGGATTTCACAGGACATTTCCACCGGCGCTAACCAGTCGCTGTTGCTCTCCTTCGCCTATGCGCCGCGTGCTGGTGTTTCGGCGGCCAGCAATCCGATTGATGTGCTCTGGAATGGTACGTCCATCGGTGTGTATAGCGGTAACGGGGCCGTAAGTTCCAGTTGGTACAACGTCAGCCTGTTTCTGCTGGGCAATGGAAGCGGCACCAATACTCTGAAATTCAAGGCGGCGGGAACGTCCGATAGTTATGGCGGCTCCCTCGACAACATCTCGGTGACCGCCGTTCCGGAACCCGAAACCAGCGCCATGCTGCTCGCCGGTCTGGGTCTGCTGGCCGCCGTTGCGCGTCGTCGCAAGACCCGCGACTGATTTATAAGCAGTTTCGACGCAAGGGGCTGCGGCCCGGATGCCATTCAGCTAGTGCTGAATGGCATTTTTTTCGACTGCACCAGGCCAGTCTGGTGCGGATCGATGTCAGCGCCGGGCCAGGATCAGCGAACCTTTTTCGCGCGGTTCCAGATCGATACGTTCGATCGCTGAAAATCCTGCGGCCTTGAGCCAGGCGCAATAGTCCTCATGGCGATGCGTCTGGGTCCCAGTTTCCAGCAGCAGGGTCAGGCGGAAAGCGGCATTGAGTGCATCGAGCGAGGTTTCGGCCAGATACTCGTGGATGACGAGCAGGCCGCCGGCATTCATCGAATCGCCAATCTGCCGGATGGCCAGGCGATTTTCTTCGGCCGTATGGTTGTGGGCAACGGAGAGGTAAAAGACCAGATCGTTGTCCGTGCCCCAGTCGTGTTCCTGCAGGGTGCCGGGGTTCAGGCAGATGCGGTCGGCCAGCCCGGCCCGCTGGATTTCCGGCCCTGTTTCGGTCAGGGCGCTGGGCATGTCCACGATGACGGCGTTCAACTCCGGATAGTGCTGGCAGAAACGGATCGAATGCAGGCCATGCGAGCCACCGAGGTCGAGCAGGCGGCGATAGTCGGGCAGGACGGGCACGTGTTTGAGCAGATCCGGGCCGAGGTCGGCAGCAAAGGCGCCCATGTAGGACGAGAAGAGGGGCCCGAGATGCGGTTTTTCGACCATCGCTTCCCATAGCGTCTGCGTCGGTTCTCCCTTGCGCACGGTTTCCGCCAGGCTGCCCATCATCGCCCAGGCTTCATGCGTCCACAGCAGGCCTGGGGTGTAATCGACCTGGCCGGCACTGGTGAACCAGCGTTGCGTGCTCGCCGTATTGGCAATTGCCTCCCCGCGTTTTTCGAGGTAGCCGATGGCGACCAGAAAATCGACCAGTGTCGTCGTGCCGCGCAGGCTCGAAGCTATCTTCCCGGCGAGTTCATCCGCCGTCAGCGGGCCATCGACCAGGGCCTCGAAAAGACCCAGGCGGCCGGCCGAGATGATGGCCGACGATTTCATCATCGGCATGTAGACGTCGAGCATGGCGAGTTCGGCCGAGCCGGTCGGCTGGCAGACGTCGGGTTTGCGGATACGGGGCATGGGGCTGCTTATTGCGGGCAGTCGAGCGCTGCTTCAAGCGCCGCAACCAGCGTCGGATCGTCCGGCGTCGTGTCCGGCGAAAAACGCTGGATAACGCTGCCATCGCGTCCGACCAGGAATTTCTCGAAGTTCCACAGCACATCGCCCGGCTGCTTGGGCGACAGGCCATAGCCGGCCAGCTTCTCGCGAAAGTCGCTGCCGGATGGAAAGATGGCTTCCGGCCGGGCAGCGATCAATCGGGCATAGAGCGGATGGCGGGGCTCGCTGTTGATGTTGAGCTTTTCGAACATCGGGAAGTCGACGCCAAAATTGGTCGTGCAGAAGTCCTGGATTTCGCCGGACGAGCCGGGTTCCTGCGCCGCGAAGTCATTGCAGGGGAAGCCCAGTACCTGCAGGCCGCGCTCGTGATACTGTTTAAACAGGCTTTCCAGTCCGGCGTACTGCGGCGTCAGCCCGCACTTGGAGGCGACGTTCACGATCAATAACACCTGACCCTTGAAGGCGTTCAGTGTCTGTGGGCATCCATTGAGGCTTTTGAGGGGAATGGCGTACAGGCTGTCAGGCATGGCGGTTACATTTTCTGTGGTGGGGGGAGTTAGAATTATCGAGCCAACAATGCGCTATTTTACGTGTTGCTGCGTTTGCTACTGATGTGTCGTGTTACAGCGCAGATAGCGGAAGGGTTAAAAATGAGCCCCAGGAAGCGCATCGCAATCATCTCCCTCTTGGGTATCGGCCTGGGCACGGCCTTTGTCGCCATGCTATTGCTAGCTGGAGTCTTCTATTCCAGCACCCAGCGCCTTCATCAAATCACGCAGGACTTGTATGTTCATCCGTTTGCGGTGAGTAATGCCGCCGCCAGTCTCAAGAGCTCGCTTTACCAGATGCGCAGTTCGGCTTTGCTGATGGTCGCAACAAAAATGCAAGGAGATGACTGGAAACAGGCGACCGATAGTATCAATGAGAACGAACGCCAGGCACTTCAGGCGCTTGCGGTCATCAAGGAGAGTTTTCTGGGGGATCTCGCCAAAGTGCGTCTGATCGAAACCCGGCTGGACGAATGGCGTGTCATCCGCTCGCACATACTGGATGAAGTCCGGCAGGGAAATTTCAGTGTGGCGGACCAACTTATCCAGCAGCAGGGCTCACCGAAGTTCAACGAGATCATCGAACTGACCGATTACGTGCTTTCCTTTGCCAGGACTCGTGCAAGGCAGTTTATTGACGAGGGCGAAGCGGAGTCGGATTTACTGATCAGGCGAGGGAATTTGTTGTCTCTAATTCTCATTGCCTCCTTTCTGCTCACGAGCAGCATTGTCGTCTGGCGGGTCAGGTATCTTCAAAACACATTGAGTCAGCAGGCAACTACCGACTTTCTGACCGGTATCGCCAACCGGCGCCATTTCCTGACTTTGGTCGAGGCTGAAATCGGGCGCTATAGCCGCTATGGCGGATCGCTCTCGCTGGCCGTTGTTGACCTCGATGTTTTCAAGAATATCAACGACACCTACGGCCATCATGGCGGGGATAGCGTCTTGAAAGGTTTCTGCGCAATCTGCCGAAAATCCCTGCGCGAAACCGATGTCATTGGGCGTCTTGGGGGAGAGGAGTTTGGTATTTTGATGCCGAATACCTCAATCACGGAGGCTGCTTCGGTCATCGAACGATTGCGTGAGGCCATCGAGCGGACGATCGTTCCCCATGGCGAGCTTACGATAAATTTTACGGCCTCATTTGGCTTGGCTACTGCTGGAACCCTACCCGCTGAAAGTCTCCTCGCCGAATTGTTCAGATGCGCCGATGAAGCCCTGTATCAGGCAAAGAACAGCGGCCGCAACAGGGTGGTTATTGCTCAAGCCTGACGCGAAGCAGCCCGTTTTCGAGCCGTGATCTGATGTTGCAATGCCTGCATGCAGGTCATTGCCGGGTACTATCTGCCTTTTACCTCTCAAGAAAAGCAATTCCGGATGCAGATGGAAGTAGAACAGAAGCTCAGATACGCCGTGGCCGCCGCTGTGCAACTGCCGAGCGTGAGTGATACAGAATTCGAGGCGTCGTTGACCGAGCTGCGCGAGCTGGCCAAGACGCTGGGCTTCAAGGTCATCCATACCTTCGTCCAGAAGCGCAACAGCTTCGATACGACGGGTTACATGGGGGTAGGCAAGCGCCAGGAAATACGGGGCTTTGTGCACGGCGAGCCGGTTTATGACGAGTCGGGCGAGGTGCTGCCGGCGCTGCTCGGAGAAAATCTGCCGGAGATCGAGGCGATACTCGTCGATCACGAAATTTCGCCGTCGCAGGCGCGCAATCTCGAGGTTGAAGCCGGTTGCGAGGTCATGGACCGGACCATGGTCATCCTCGAAATCTTTCACCGAAATGCCCGCTCCAGGGCCGCCAAGGCGCAGGTCGAAATTGCCCGCCTCGGCTACATGGCGCCGCGCCTGCGCGAGGCGGCCAAGCTGGCCGGGCCGCAAGGGCGGCAGCGCAGCGGTGTCGGTGGCCGTGGGGCCGGCGAGTCGCATACCGAACTCGATAAACGCAAGATCCGCGACCGCATCGCCGAACTGCAACTGGAAATACTTGCCATGGAGGCCGAGCGCAAGACGCAGCGCGCCCGGCGTCAGGAGCGTCAGAGCCAGGCGGCGGTTGCCCTCGTCGGCTATACCAATGCCGGTAAATCGACCCTGATGCGGGCGCTGACCGGCAGCGAAGTGCTGGTCGCCAACAAGCTGTTCGCGACGCTCGACACCACCGTCCGGGCGCTCTATCCGGAAAGCGTGCCGCGCGTCCTGGTCAGCGATACGGTCGGCTTCATCAAGAACCTGCCGCACGGCCTGGTCGCCTCGTTCAAGTCCACGCTCGACGAGGCGCTCGATGCCTCGCTGCTCCTCCACGTCATCGATGCCAGCGACCCTGGCTTCGAGCGCCAGCTCGAGGTCACCGACAAGGTACTCGAAGAAATCGGCGCCGATGTCGTGCCACGCCTGCGCATCTTCAACAAGATCGATCACGTCGGCGATGCCGAGGCTCAGGCAGAGTGCGAAGCGGCGCTGCGCGAGAAATATCCGGATTGCGTCGTGATGAGCGCCCGCCGCCCGGATGAAGTGGCCCGCCTGCGCCAGACAATCATCAATTTTTTCCAGCGTGATCATGTCGAGGACGAACTGTTTTTGCCCTGGTCGGCGCAGCAACTGCGCAAGGAAGTTTTTGCCAGCTGCGAGGTTCTCGAAGAAAAGGCCGATGAGGCCGGAGCCTTCTTCCTCGTGCGGGGCGAGCGGGCTGTGGTCGACGCCCTGCGCGAACGATTTGTCGCGTGCGCTGCCGGGGCAAGCCCCGGCGCATCATGCTAGAATCGCAACATTGTCTTGAATTTCTTGAGGAAGCAGCGAAATGGCGGAAGTCAATACCAGCTACGTGTCCGATCACCAGACTTGGATGAACGAGCAACTGGAAAAGAATCCCGAGTGGGTCGAAGACCAGAAGGTCGGTCGCGCCCTGTGGTGGGACAAGAAGCAGGATGTCGACAGCTCGGCCCGTAACGCCGGCTCCAAGGTGCCGCAGAAGCCCTATCCTTACGATGTGAATTTCTACGGCGAATAATTCGCTGTTGGATTCGGGGTGTTGAAAAGCCGGTCAATGACCGGCTTTTTGTTTTTCAGCGCCCGCCTGCGGGCGGCGATTCTGATTACTGCTTGATTGCTTCGACAGCGATGTCGATGGTCACCTCGTCGCCGACGTAGGGTGCGTACTTGCCCATGTTGAAGTCGGTGCGCTTGACGGTGACGGTGGCGTTGCCGCCGATGGCGTCCTTTTTCATCATCGGGTGCGGCATGGCGTGGAAGCCCGTCACTTTCAGGGTGACCGGCTTGGTGACGCCCTTGAGGGTCAGGTTGCCTTCGATGCTGGCCGGTTTGTCGCCTTCAAAAACCACCTTGGTGGACTTGAACGTGGCGGTCGGATACTTGGCGGTATCGAGGAAGTCTTCACCCTGGATATGCTCGTTGAAGGTCGCGGAACCGGTGCTTACCGACTTGGTGTCGATGACGAGGTCGACCTTGGCGGTCTTGGCTGCCTTGTCGAGGACGATGGTGCCGGTGGTCTTGTCAAAGCGGCTCATCTGGACCGAGTAGCCGAAGTGGCTGTACGAGAAACGCGGGAAGCTGTGCGTGCCGTCCAGCGTGAAGGTTTCCGGTGCGGCGAGGGCCGGGCTGGCGGCGGCAATGGCGAGGACGAGGGTGGCGAGTTGTTTTTTCATGGTGATTCTCCTGTTGTGGGTTGGGGTTTATTTCGGTGAAGCGGTGATACGAAACTTGATCACGACATCGTTGGCCACGATGTCGAACTTGGCCCAGGCGCCTTCGCCGATGGCAAAGTCGGCGCGGCGGATGGTGAAGCTGCCGTCAAAGACGCCCGTGTTGCCCTGGGTCGTGAAGGTGGCCGGCACGACGACATCCTGCGTCTTGCCCTTGATGCTGAGCTGACCGGCGACTTCGTATTTGTTGCCGCCCAGCGCCTTGACGCTGCCGGAAACGAAACGCGCGGTCGGGAAAGCCTTGGTGTTGAACCACGGCTTGCCGGCCACTTCCTGGTCGCCTTCCGGGGCGCCGGTATCGACGCTGCCAAGATCGACGTCGAAGCTGGCCTTGGCGGCGGTCGGCTTGGCCGGGTCGAAATTGAGCTGGCTGGAAAACTTCTTGAATTTCCCGTCGACCGCGACCCCCATCTGTTTGTAGACGAAAGTGACGGCACTCTTTTCAGCTTGAACCTGGGTGAATTCGACGGCCTGCGCGGCAGGCACAAGCGCAGCGACGGCGAGGGCAAAGGCGAAACGTTTCATGCTTGGTTCTCCTTGGAATGACGGGGCAACATGCGGGTCAGGATGTCGTCCTTGTCGATGAAGTGATGTTTCAGGGCAGCGCCGATGTGGCCGACCAGCACGGCGATGAAGAGCAGGTTCAGGCTTTGGTGGACGGTGGCCAGCAGGTCGCCCAGTTCCTTGTTCTTGTCGAGCAGGTCGGGAATGGGCAGTAGGCCGAACCAGACGGTCTGGAAACCCTTGGCCGAACTCATCAGCCAGCCCGACAGCGGGATGGCGATCATTAGTCCGTAGAGCGCCAGGTGGCCGGCATGGGCGGCCAGCTGCATGATCTTCGGCATGCTTTCAGGCAGCGCCGGCGGGCGATGCGTAAAACGCCAGATCAAGCGGATAAAGACGAGCAGGAAGGCGCTGACTCCGGCCCACTTGTGCCAGGAGTAGAGCTTCAGCTTGTCCGGCGAGAGTGGCAGATCGTGCATGTAGAAGCCGAGTGCAAGCAGGCCAAAAAGCAGGATAGCCATCAGCCAGTGCAGGGCCTTGGCGGTGCTGGTGTAGTGCTGGGACATGCTCAGGCTCCTTGCTTTGGCGAAAAGGAATAGGCATCCATGGCGATGACGAAGTTGTCGATCCCGGCATGGAAACGGCGGGCCTCGGCGTTTTTGCCGCCGGCACCGAGTGCGACATACAAGGGCAGCAAATGTTCATCGCTCGGGTGGGCCTGCGCGGCACCCGGTGCTTGCCGGCGATAGTCGAGCAGATTGTCGATCTCGCCAGTGTGAAGCTTGTCGGCCAGCCAGTCGGTGAAGTGGCGCACATAGGTGGGTGTCAGACCCCCGCTGCGGGCTGCCATCTGGTAGTCGCGCAAATTGTGGGTGACATTGCCCGAGGCGATGACGAGAAAGCCGCTGGCAGCCAGCGGGGCGAGCGCCTGACCGAGTTGGTAGGCGGCTTGCGGGCCACCACGGCTCTGGATGGAAAGCGGGATGACCGGCACGTCGGCATCGGGGAACATCAGGCGCAGCGGTACCCAGGCGCCGTGGTCGAGACCGCGTCCGGCATCGGTGGCGACCGGCAGGCCGGCGGCCTTCAGGGCGGCGACGACTTCTTCGGACGCCTCGCGGCAGCCGGTAGCCGGGTAGCGGATGTCGTACAGTTCATCCGGGAAACCCCAGAAATCGTGAATCGTTTCCGGACGTTCGGCAAAACCGACGGTCGGTACGGCCGTATCCCAATGGGCGCTGACGATGACGATGGCGCGCGGCAGGGGCAGCGCGCCTGCCATGTTGACCAGGGCGGCGCCGGCCGCACCCGGGTTGAGGGCGAAGGTCGGTGCACCGTGCGGGACAAAAAGGCTGGGTTGAATCTGTGTCATTGCTGCAACTCCTGTGGCGATGGCTGCACTGTATGCCCCTTATTTGCATTGAAATAGCCGACAATGTGCAAATTACTATTGCTGGAATTGCAACAATGGATAGACTCGATGCGATGAAGCTTTTTGTCCGGGTGGCCGAACTCGGCAGCTTTTCGGCCGTGGCGCAGCAGCTTGGTGTTGCCCGTTCCGTCGTGACGCGACAGATCGCCGCGCTGGAGGCGCATCTCGGCGTCAAGCTCATGGCCCGCAGTACGCGGCGCCTGGCATTGACCTCGGGCGGCACGGCCTACCTGGAGAAATGCCGGGTCATCCTCAACCTCGTCGACGCGGCCGAAACCGGCGTCGCCGAGGAGCGCCTGAATCCGCGCGGCAACATCCGCATCAGCCTGCCGCTGAGCTACGGCATGAAACGGCTGGCGCCCATCCTCCTCGATTTTTCACAACGCTATCCCGAGGTTTCGCTCGACATGGACTTCAGCGACCGCCGCGTCAATCTGATCGAGGAAGGCATAGACCTGTCGATCCGCATCACGCGCCGGCTGGAGTCCGGCGATGTGGCGCGCAAGCTCGGCTCCAGCCGACTGCTCGTCGTTGCTTCGCCGGACTATCTCGCCCGTCACGGATGCCCGGAAACTCCGGCCGAACTGGCTCACCACGTTTGCCTGGGCTACACCAACGCCGGCAGCAGCCAAGTCTGGCCCTTCATGGTCGATGGGCAACTGGAGAACTTTCATATCCGCAGCCGCCTCAATGCCAACAATGGCGACGTGCTCACCGAAGCAACCGCGCAGGGGCTGGGCATCAGTTGCCAGCCGGATTTCATTGCCGATACGTTTCTGGCCAGTGGCCGGGTCGAGGAAATCCTCGCCGATTATCCGATTCCGGCGCTGGGCATCTACGCCATGTTGCCGAGCAATCGGCATGTCCCGCACCGGGTCCGGGTGCTCATGGATACACTGGCCGAGCGGCTGGCGGCGTAACGATTGTCCAAAAACTGTTTCCTGCCGCACAATTCTTTACTGAACTGTGCCAACCAGCGTCATGACCGGGCGTTAACCTCCCTGTGCCAGCCAAAGCTTGTGGCTGACTTTTTAATCGATCGAAAGGGTAGAAACATGGGAATCGTATGGACCATCGTCCTTGGTTTCGTGGTTGGCGTCATCGCCAAACTCCTGCATCCGGGCAAGGACAACATGGGCTTCATCGCCACGGTCCTGCTCGGTATTGGCGGGTCATTCATGGCTGGCATGCTGGGCCAGGCCTTCGGCTGGTACCAGGCTGGCGAGGGGGCAGGCTTCATCGCTTCGGTCGTGCTTGCCATCGTCCTGCTGGCGATTTACGGCCGGATCAGCAACAAGGCACCGTGATGAAAAAATATGTCGCCACCCTGCTTGCCGGCTGCTGTGCCGGCCTCACCGCTCAGGCCGGGGCGCTCGTCGATCTGTCGGCCGAGGCCAGTCGGCCAGCCGCCAACGACATGGTGCGGGCCAGCGTTTATGGCGAAGTCAGCGGCAAGAACCCGGCCGAACTGGCGCAGCGCCTGAATACGGATATCGCCGAGGCCCTGAAGCTCATTCGCAGCAAGGCCGGTGTCTCGGTCAAAAGCGGCCAGCAGTCGACGTATCCGGTCTATGGCCAGACCCAGAAAATCGACGGCTGGCGCATGCGCAGCGAACTGATCCTCGAATCGAAGGATCAGGCCAGTGTCTCCGAACTACTCGGCAAGTTGCAGCAGATGCGCCTGGCGGTCGGTGAAGTCAGCCTGCGGCCCTCGCCGGAAACCCGCCGCAAGGTCGAGGATGAGGCGACCCGCGAGGCGATTCGCGCTTTTCAGAGTCGGGCAGTCGTCATCGCCGAACAGCTGGGCAAAGGCTGGAAGATCAAGCAACTCAACGTCCAGCAGGGCGGCGGCATGCCCATGCCCCTGATGCGCGCGACGCGGGCGGCGATGGTCGCCGATGCCGCGCCGGCGCCGCTCGAGGCTGGTGAGAGCCTGGTCACGACGCAGGTCAGCGGGCAGATTGAGCTGGCTGATTGAAGCGAATCACCACGCCCGAGGGCGGGGTGCAGGCTTTCAGAAGCGCAGCGTTGACCGCAACATGAAGCTGCGCCCGAGTTGCGGCATTTGCCAGCGGGTCAGGGCGGAAGGGTTTGACGCAGTTATGTTGTCGACGGTAACCGGATCGTTATAACCGTGGTTGAACAAGTTGTAGATGCCGAGCGAGGTATCCCAATTGCGGCCTGCCGGGGCGTAACTGAGGTTGAGATTGACGAGCAGATAAGGGGCAATCCGTGCCGTACCTTCATAGGCCTTGCGGGCGCTGATCCATTGTCCTTCGGTGCCGGCCATGAGGTGGGGGATGCCGGTCGGCACGGCGAGGTTGAGCTTGAGCATGTGGCGAGGCGAATTGTCCAGCGCGCCATTTTCGTCGGTGGTCCGCTGCAGCGAGTAACCCGTGCGCAGTCGGGCACCATTGTTCCAGCGCTGCTCGTACTCAAGTTCAAGACCGGTGGCCTTGGTCTTGACGCCATTGGTGGCCATTTCATTGGCGTAGGCGCTGATCATGCGGCTGATCTGGAGGTGATAGAGGGTGGTGCTCAGGCGCGATTGCCGGCTTAGCTGCTTTTCCCAGGTCAGTTCCAGCGAACGCATTTTTTCAGGTTCGAGATTCGGGTTGCCGTACATGAACGACGGTGTGCTGTAGGCGCGTTCGAATACCGATGGCGCGCGGAAGGCGGTACCGTACAGAATCTTGAACAGGCCGGCGCCATCGGCATCGTGGACGAGGCCAAGGCGAGGGCTGGAAAACTTGCCGACGCTGCCAAAATCGTCGTGGCGCAAGCCAAGTGTCAACAGCGTGGAGGACCCGATCTGGATCTCGTCCTGCGCCATGAAGGTGGCTTGCTGGCTTTGTTGCTGGCTGTCGAGACAGGGTTTGCTAACGTAATAGCCGACACAGGGGACGTTGTTATGGTTTCTGTCATAGTTGAGCAGGTCCTGCCGGGTGTTGGCCTTGAATTCGAAACCAAGCGTCCAGCGCTGGCCAGACCAGCGCGTGTTGACTAGCCGGTTTTCAAATCCCCACCAGGAACCATGAAGCGCGTCGATGTTTGTCGTCGTTGCTCCGGTGCCATCATAGTCGTAAGGGAATTTTGCATCGTAGGCAAAAGTACCGACGTAGAAGCTTTGCAGCAGTGAATTGCTGGGGTTGGGCATCCATTCCTTGCTGATGTTGAGCAGGTTATAGGTGTCCGACTCGACATGGCCGCGATCATTCGGGATTGTTCCGTAGGTACCGGTGGGCACCTCCCGGTCGCGCCGGGCATGGATGAAACTGAGGCCCCAGTCGCTGCCACGCACCTTGACGAGCAGTTGCTCCCCCTGTTCGGCGCCAATATGGTGGATCGCCCGTGGGCTGCCATCGGGATTGAGATCCCTGAACATCAAGGAGCGGCCGTCGGCGTCGACATTGGTGTACGAGATGAGGACATCCTTGTCAGCAACAACGCCGCCCCAGGTCGCGCGCAGGCGCTTGTCCTTGCCGCTGCCCAGCACGAGTCCCGCTTCGCCGCCCTTGATGCTCTGGCCGCTGCGGGTCACGACGTTGATCACGCCGAACATCGCATCGCCGCCGTAGATCGAGGCGCTGGGGCCGCGGATGACCTCGATGCGCTCGACCAGCGCGATATCCAGCGGGAAGGAAGTGTCCGCCGGGCTCATGGCCAGGATGTTGTCGTTAATGGACTGGCCGTCAATCAGGATCTGCAGGCGCGGCCGGTAGTCGCCGGGCTTGGATATGCCGCGTGTCGCGACGTAGTCGTAGGTGTGGTCGTTGGTGACATTGAAACCCTGCAAGGTGCGCAGGGCATCGGAAAGCGTGCGCCAGCCGTAGAGGCGGATGTCTTCGGCGGTCAGGATGGAAACGGCGGAAGGAATCTGCTCGGGCGTTTCGGCAAACTTGGGAGTGGATACGATGCTGACATTGAGCAACTCATCGAGCGGCACGACGAAGGGGTCGATCTCGCCACGGGCAGGGCTGGCAAGCAGCATGGCCAGCCCCATCAACAATGGACCGGCGAATCGTGAAGGCTTCCGGATGTGCGGATTCATCGTGGTGTTCCGGTGACTTGGCGGGCGAGGCTGATCATCAGCGGGCTGGCGCGCAGCCCGGCCTGATCAAGCGCGTTAATGTTGATATCGAAGCGCAGGCGCCCTTCGGCGCGAACGATTGCGATGGCGCCTCCGACGCGGGGAAAAATCTCGGCATCGCTGACGGTCAGGATGGCCTGCTTGTCCACTTCGCGAATGATGCTGGCGAAGTGGCTTGCTTCAGATTCGGGAACGAAGAGTTCCTGGCAATTGACGATTTGCTCGGCACTGCTCACCTTGCGGATGCGCAGTTCGCGTCCGCCGATCAGCCGGCCTTCATGGGCGGTCAGATAGGGGGCCAGATTGCTGCGGCCAAACAGGCAAAGGTTGATCGGTGCGCCAGTTACCGGCCACTCAACGTACTTCAGGAAGTTGATCAGGTAGGCCGCCTTGAGCTGGGACTCGGTCGTCACCTCGCCGGCGGCCGGCGCTATCGCCAGTCCGGCGGCGGCTGCCAAAATGGCCAGCCAGCGCAAAATCCGGGCGAATCTTCCCTGTCTCATGGTGGCGTCAGGTGGGCTTGCGGCGGAACATGATCGATTGGCGGCTTCTTTACGGGCAGACAGGGCGTAGCGCCGGTATGTCAGTAAATTCTTGTTGTCCGCCACGTCGTTTCTGATTTCATCATATATCGAGAAATATAGCCAATCTATCGATTATGCCATTTGCAAGCCGGTGATCCGGGCTGCCTTTTCACGAACCGGGATGTGCCTCAGGCGAGGAGCGCGACAGCCTTGATCTGGGCGCGCAGGGCCAGTCCGGGATGTATCCCCAGTTTTTCGACCGAGCGTCGGGTAATCCGGGAAAGCAGGGGGGTGCCGGCGGCATCCAGTTTGACCAGCACATGGCCCGGCGTCTCGGTGGGCGCCAGGTCGACGACGAGCGCATTGACGCAGTTCAGGATGCTGCTCCCGGTCTGTGCCGTCAGTGCGAGACTGACGTCGCGCGCGTGGATGCGACAACGCAAGGGTGTGCCAGGCGGCTCCGGGCGCCGCGAAACGTAGATAGCCCCACCGGGGAATTCGAGCCGCGTCAGCTCGTCGGCTTCATGCTCGGCGACGCGGGCTTCAATGACCACGCCGGCATCGTCGGCGAAGGCGCCGGGCAGGTCGATGCGACTCAGCACATCGTTGAGTGCGCCGCTCGCCACCACCTGGCCGGCGTCGAGCAGAACCAGGTGATCGGCCAGGCGGGCGACCTCATCCGGCGCATGGCTGACGTAGATGATGGGGATGGCGAGTTCGCGGTGCAGGCGTTCGAGATAGGGCAGGATTTCCAGCTTGCGCTTGAGATCGAGCGCGGCCAGCGGTTCGTCCATGAGCAGGATGGCGGGATTCGAGAGCAGGGCGCGGGCGATGGCAACACGCTGGCGTTCGCCGCCCGACAGTTGATTCGGCGAACGTTCCAGAAGCGCCGAAACACCCAGCAACTCGGCTATTTCGGGCAAACCGTGGTCTGTCCCCGGTTTTCTCGGGTTTGCTCTCTTTTGCCCGAATTCCATGTTGCGGCGTACCGACAGGTGGGGGAAGAGGCTGGCTTCCTGAAAGACCACGCCGAGCGCCCGCCGGTGCGGCGGCAGGAAATGTGCGCGTGATTCGTCCTGCCAGACCTCGTCGCCCAGCGCGAAATAGCCGTCGGCAGCCCGCTCCAGCCCGGCCATGGCGCGCAGGCAGGTCGTCTTGCCCGAGCCGGAATGGCCGAACAAGGCAGTGATGCCGCGACCCGGCAGGGTCAGATCGACATCCAGTTTGAAGTTGTCACGGTCGACGCGGAATTGGGCGCGAATTTCAAAGCTCATA
>ERZ1034361.429-NODE-429-length-28146-cov-7.335566_pt1 | contig 28146 bp, 25 predicted proteins | sample MGYA00520617_ERZ1034361 | MGnify/ENA primary metagenome ERZ1034361 (study PRJEB33736, sample SAMEA104284507) | Azolla filiculoides | biome: Urban; feature: Water surface; material: Ditch water | place: Netherlands | collected 2015-10-28 | depth 0-0.1 m ...
CAGGAACTGTTTGGCGTGGACCTGACGCTGAACGCCGGTGAAACCGTGGCGATTATCGGGGCCAATGGCGCGGGCAAAACCACGCTGATGCGGGCGATCACCGGCATCGTGCGGGGCCGTGGCAAGATGGATCTGGACGGCGCATCCATCGCCAGCCTCTCTGCGCCCGAGGTGCTGATGGCGGGCATCGCCATGGTGCCCGAGGGGCGCGGTGTTTTCACCCGCATGACCATCATGGAAAACCTGCAGATGGGGGCCTACATCCGCAACGATGTGGCCGAGATCGCGCGCGACGTTGACAAGGTGTTCACCATCTTTCCGCGTCTGAAGGAGCGCAAGGACCAGCTGGCCGGCACCATGAGTGGCGGTGAGCAGCAAATGTTGGCGATGGGCCGCGCCCTGATGAGCCGACCCAAAGTGTTGCTGCTGGATGAACCTTCCATGGGGCTGTCGCCGATCATGGTGGACAAGATTTTTGAAGTGGTGCGCGAGGTGTACGCGCAAGGTGTCACGATCCTGCTGGTCGAACAAAACGCGAGCCGGGCCCTGGCCATTGCGGACCGCGGTTATGTCATGGATTCGGGCCTGATCACCATGACGGGTGACGCCAAAACCATGTTGCACGATCCCAAGGTGCGGGCGGCCTACCTGGGTGAGTAAGCCCAAGTTTTTACATATTCGTTGATCTTGCTCAAGTTTTGCATCGCGCAAGCGCTGCAAAGTAGGGGGTATGTTTACCGTCAACACCATCGACCCTGGCGCCCAGCCGCAAAATATTTCCCGCGGACAGCTTTTGCTGCAACGTGGGGGCAAGCCGGTTTGGGTCAGTTACATCGAATCCGGCCGGGTGGCCCTGGGCATTCTGGAAGATGGCCTGATGGAGCATCAGATCGGTGTGCTCGAAGGTCCGTGCTGGCTTGATGCCAGTTCGGCCGTGCTCAATCTGCCGCATCTGGTGGACGCCTTGGCAGACACGCCGGTGCAGTTGCGCCAGGTCAGCATGGAGGATTTCAGCAAAGGTATCAGCGACCTGCCCGAAGCCGCGCAGGCCGTGCTGACTGACGTGGCCATGGCGCACCGCCGGCAAACCGAGTTTGCCGTGAGCCGGCTGGCCAAGGATGCCGAGGCGCGTTGCGCCGAATGGTTGCTCAGTCATGCACAGTCGGGCGCACAGGGCCAGATGGCGGTTGAATTGCATCAGCGCAAACGCAGCATTGCAGTGCAACTGGGCATCGCCCCTGAGACTTTCTCGCGAGTGTTGCGCCACCTGCGCGAGCAAAGCCTGATCAGCGGCTCCGGTCGTGTGCTCAACCTGGTCAACCCCAACGGATTACGCTCGCTGGCCGGGATCTGAAAACCTGAGACCTTGCGGGTCAGACCACTCGCAAAGCGACGTGCTCTGACCCCGACTAACTTGAGACGTGCTCTGACCCCAACTGAGCCTGAGACTTTGTGGGTCAGACCACTCGCGTAGCGACGTGCTCTGACCCCAACTAATTAGATAGGGCCCACAACACCCGTTCTGCCGTTGCCGGTGCATTCAGTTGCACCACCTGTCCATCACCACGCGCCTGGGCCACGGCATCTCGCAGCGCCTCAAACACGCTGATCGCCAGCATGAAAGGTGGCTCGCCCACGGCTTTGGAACCAAACACGTTGTCTTCCGGGTTGGACTCGGGCCAAAAGTCGATTTTGAAATGTGCTGGCACATCACCAGCGGTGGGGATTTTGTAGGTGCTCGGCGCGTGGGTCGTCAACAGTCCCTGGTTGTTCCACACCAGTTGTTCCGACGTGAGCCAACCCATGCCTTGCACAAAACCGCCTTCAATCTGGCCTACGTCAATCGCGGGGTTGATGCTGCGACCCACGTCGTGCAGCACATCAACCTTCAGCACTTTACTCTCGCCGGTCAGGGTGTCGATGGCCACTTCGGTACATGACGCGCCATAGGCGAAGTAGTAGAAGGGCCGGCCGCTCAGGGTGGTTTTGTCGTAGTGAATCTTGGGCGTGCGGTAGAAGCCGTCGCTCCAGAGCTGGATGCGGTTGGCGTAGGCCATGCCGACTACTTCTTCAAAGCTGCGCGAGGTCTTGGGCGAGTGCACGCGGCCGCCTTCAAAGCGGATGGCACCGGCGCCGCAACCGTCGAGTCCGCAGACGAATGCGGCCAGGTTGTCGCGCACATGGCGGGCGGCAAACTGGGCGGCGCGGCCGTTGAGGTCGGTGCCGGCCGATGCGGCCGTGGCCGATGCGTTGGCTACCTTGCTGGTGTCGCTGGCGGTGGCCATGACGCGTTCAAACGGAATGCCCAACTCGTCGGCCACGATCTGCGAAACCTTGGTGTGCAGGCCCTGGCCCATTTCGGTGCCGCCGTGGTTCACCTGCACGCTGCCGTCGGTGTACACATGCACCAGCGCGCCGGCCTGGTTAAACAGGGTGGCGGTAAAGCTGATACCGAACTTGACCGGCGTGAGCGCAATGCCGCGTTTGAGGATCGGGCTGTTGGCGTTCCAGGCCTCAATTTCGGCGCGGCGCTGGCGGTAGGCGCTGCTGTCTTCCAGCTTGGCCATGAGCGGCTGCAGGATGTTGTCTTCCACCTTCATCTGGTAATGGGTGGTGTCGCGCAGGCCGCCACCGGCGACCGGTTCGTCGTTGTACAGGTTGCACAGGCGAATATCCAACGGGTCGCGCTTCAGGAAGCGCGCGATGTTGCCCATGATGGCCTCGATCAGGATCACGCCCTGCGGCCCACCAAAACCACGGAAAGCGGTGTGGCTCTGCATGTTGGTTTTGCAGCGGTAGGACGTGATGTCCACATGCTCCAGGTAATAGGCGTTGTCGCTGTGAAAGATGGCGCGGTCGGCCACCGGGCCGGACAGGTCGGCGCTGAAGCCGCAGTTGGCCGCCATCATCAGTTGCAGGGCCGTCAGGCGGCCATAGTCGTCAAAGCCGGCGGTGTACTCATAGGCAAACGGGTGGCGCTTGCCGGTGACCATAAAGTCGTCATCGCGGTCCAGCCGAAGCTTGATGGCCTGGCCGGTTTTCTTCGCCGCAATGGCCGCCCACACCGCCAGATGCCCGGCCTGCGTTTCCTTGCCGCCAAAGCCTCCGCCCATGCGGCGGCACTCCACGCGCACCGCGTGGTTGTCGATGCCCAGGGCGTGGGCCACCCAGTGCTGCACCTCGCCGGGGTGCTGGGTGCTGCTGTACACCGTCCACTGGTTTTGTTCCAGCGGCAACACATAGGCAATCTGGCCCTCCAGATAAAAGTGCTCCTGACCGCCGACTTCGAGCGTGCCGTGCAGGGTGTGTTGGGAAGTCTTGAGCGCCGCCGCCGCATCGCCCCGGCGCACGTTCACCGGGGGCAAAACAAAGCTCTTGGCCGCCAGTGCGTCCTGCACCGTCAGGACGGCGGGCAAGGGCGCGATGTCGAGCGTGACCTTGCGGGCGGCGTGGCGCGCCTGCGTGGTGGTGCGGGCAATCACCAGCCCGATGACCTGGCCGACAAACTGCACCGTGTCCGTGGCAAACACCGGCTCATCCCCGGCAAACGCCGCCAGCATCGGGTCGCCCGGAATGTCCTGCGCCAGCACCACGTCCACCACACCGGGCATGGCCCGGGCGGCGCGGGTGTCCACGCCCCGCAGCGTGCCGTGCGCGTGGGTGGAAAGAATCGGTGCGGCGTGAAGCGTGCCGCGCACTTCGGGCAGGTCGTCGATGTAATGCACCGCGCCGGCTACCTGGGCCGCAGCGCTTTCGTGGTACAGGCTCTGGCCGGCGGCGGGTTTGGCGGCCTTTTGGGGAGCGATGGTGCGGCTCATGCTGCGGCTCCTTCCACAACCAGGGATTCCAGCGAACTGCCACTTCCCCCCTGACTCTCCAGCCAGAAACGCTGCAGCAGGTTACCCAGCACTTCCGAGCGGTAGGCGGCCGAGGCGCGCATGTCGCTGATCGGGCTGAATTCGGCGCGCAGCACCTGCATCGCCTCCTTGACGGTGCTTTGGTTCCAGGGCTTGCCTTGCAAGGCAGCCTGCGTTTTGCGGGCTCGCACCGGCGTGGCGGCCACGCCGCCCACGCCCAAGGACGCGTGGGTCACCACCCCGTCCTTCAGGTGCAGGTTGACGGCCAGACAGACCGCAGAAATGTCGTCTTCAAAGCGTTTGGATATTTTGTAAACCCGCGAAAACTCGGCGGGCACCGCCTTGGGCACCTTGATCCAGGCCAGCACTTCGTCGGCGGCCATCACGTTCTGGCGGTACCCGGTGTACAGGTCTTCCAGGCGCAACTCGCGGTGGCCGCGCACGCTCATCAGCACCACGTTGGCACCGAGTGCAATCAGGAGCGGCATCGAATCACCAATCGGCGAGCCGTTGGCCACGTTGCCGCCCAGCGTGCCGGAGTTGCGCACCGGCAGGCCGGCAAAGCGGTGGGCAAATGAGGCCAACTGCGGCCGGTCGGCCACCAGCGCGGCAAAGGCATCGGTCAGGGTCACGGCCGCACCCATGGCGATGTGGTGCTTGTACCGCTCCACGCGGCGCAGTTCCTTCACCCGCGTGGTGTCAATGATGCGGTCAAACGAGCGGTGCATTTTGGTCACCCACAGGCCCACGTCGGTGCAGCCGGCCACCAGTTGCGCTTGCGGATAGCGGGCGCGCAACTGCAGCAAGTCGGCCAGGCGCGCCGGGCGGTGGTAAGTGTCTTCGGCAGCGGCGGCGCGGGCCTTGGCGGTTTTGCCCTGTGCCGCCATGTCACGCAAATCCTGCAGCACGGCTGCGCGATCGACCCGCACCGGCAGGTGTTGATGCATGGATTGCGCGGCATCCAGAATCGGGCGGTAGCCGGTGCAGCGGCACAGGTTGCCCGACAGTGCGCCTTGTGCCTCTGCACGGCTGACCGGGTTACCGCCCTGTTTTTCGTAAAGGCCGAACAGGCTCATGGCAAAGCCCGGCGTGCAAAAGCCGCATTGCGAGCCGTGGCATTGGACCAAGGATTCCTGCACCGGGTGCAAGGCGCCGTCTTCGCTCTTGAGGTCTTCCACCGTCCAGAGCGCCAAGCCGTCGACCGAATGCGCCATGCGGATGCAGCTATTGATGGCGTTCAACTCCAGTTGGCCGTTTTTTTCCTCGCCCACCACCACGGTGCAGGCGCCGCAGTCGCCCTCGCCACACCCCTCTTTGGTGCCCGTGCAGTGCAGGTCTTCGCGCAAAAGGTCCAAAAGGGTGCGGTTGGTCTCCACGGTCAGGCTGACGACCTGGCCACGGCGTAGAAAGCGAATCGGTTGGGTTTTCATGCAGGGTTCCTCGGGCGGGAGGGTAAATCGGGAGGTCGGCTCAAACCATACGCATTAGCATATGGCACACATTAATCCATGCGTATGAGAGACCAAAACCTTTTCGACAAGATAGACCTCCATCTGATAAGGATCCTCCATACCGTGTTGACAGAACGCAGTGTTTCCAAAGCCGCCATCCGCCTGGGCATGCACCAGCCAGCGGTCAGCAGCGCCTTGAAACGCCTGCGCGATTTTGCCGGAGACCCCCTTTTGGTGCGGTCAGGCTCCGGAATGGTGCCAACCGTAGCGGGTCAACGGATGCTGGAACCGAGCGCCAGCATTTTGCGTGCCGCCCAGATGCTGTTCACCGACGCCCGCGGGTTCGAGCCGGCCCGCGCCCGTACCACCTTCAAGGTGGCCGCCGCAGACTACCTCGATCCGTTTTTTTTGCCGCAACTGGTGTCCGAGATCAAGGCGCAGGCGCCGTTGTGCGAAATCGAAATCCACCCACTGTCGCCGGCTACCGATTACCGCACCCAGTTGGCGCAGGGCGAGGTGGACGTGGTGATTGGCAACTGGCTTGCGCCGCCGCCCGACTTGCACCAGGGCAGCCTGTTTAGCGACGAAGTGGTGTGCCTGGTGTCCGAAAAGCACCCGGCCGTGCGCCGGGGCTGGGATCAGGCCAGTTGGCTGGAGGTGGAGCACATTGCACCGGGTGCCACGCACCCGGGAGCCAAGGGCTTTATTGACGGCCACCTGGCCTCGCTCGGCCTGCAACGGCACATTGCGGCCCGTTGCCCGTATTTCGGACTGATTCCGGGCATGGTGGCATCAACCTTGCTGGTGCTGACCACCAGCCGGCAGTATTGCGAGCGCTTCGTGAGCAGCCTGCCGGTGAAGATTCTGGCCTGCCCGATCGCATTTCCAAAAATGATGTACTACCAGCTTTGGCATGAGCGCACCCACACCTCCGAGTCCGGGCGCTGGTTGCGCGAGCGGGTAAAGTCCGCAGCCGCTTCCTTGAAGAAGTAAGAACGGGAACCCTCCAACGATGACGCACCCCAGACTGCAATTGACCGGAATCACCAAGGCCTACCCCGGCGTGGTGGCCAACAGCGATGTGTCGCTGACCGTGATGCCCGGCGAAACCCATGCCGTGCTGGGCGAAAACGGCGCCGGCAAGTCCACCTTGATGAAGATCATTTATGGCTCGGTCAAGCCCGACGCCGGTGAGATCCGCCTGAATGGCCAGCCCATCGTCATCCGCAACCCCAAAGAGGCGCGGGCCAACGGCATCAGCATGGTGTTCCAGCACTTCAACCTGTTTGACACCATGACGGTGGCGGAAAACGTCTGGCTCGGCCTGACCCGCAATTCGCTGGAGCAGGTGACCGCCAGCATCATTGCCAAGGCCAACGAATACGGCCTCGACATTGACCCTGCGCGGCCGGTGCACACCCTGAGCGTGGGCGAGATGCAGAGGGTGGAAATCATCCGCGCGCTGCTGACCCGCCCCGAGCTGCTGATCCTGGACGAACCCACCTCGGTGCTGACACCGCAGGCGGTGGAAAAGCTGTTTGTGGTGCTGAAAAAGCTGGCTTCCGAGGGCTGCAGCATTTTGTATATCTCGCACAAGCTGCATGAAATCCGCGAACTCTGCACCGCCTGCACCGTGCTGCGTGGCGGCAAGGTGACTGGTGTGTGCAACCCGCAGGAAGAAAGCAACGCTTCGCTGTCGCGCCTGATGATTGGTGCGGAACCACCGCAGCTCGAACACACACCGCAGCCCACCGGCGAAAGCCGCCTGCTGGTGACCAACCTGAGCCTGCCGCGCGAAGACCAGTTTGGTGTGGACCTGGACGGTATCAACCTCGATGTGCGCGCCGGTGAGGTGGTGGGCATTGCCGGGGTGTCTGGCAACGGCCAGAAAGAATTGTTGTATGCGCTGTCGGGCGAAGACTGCCGTTCACCGGCGGGCAGCGTGCGCATGGGCGACAAAGACGTGTCGGCGGTGCACCCCGGCGGACGCCGCAAGCTGGGCCTGCACTTTGTGCCCGAGGAACGTCTGGGCCGGGGCGCCGTGCCCACGCTCAGCCTGGCGCACAACCTGTTGCTCACCCGCACCGGCTCCATCAAGCACCCCAAGTTTGCCGGCGGCTGGATTCAGGTCGGCAAACTGGAGTCGCACGCCGCCGACATCATCAAGGCCTTCAATGTGAAGGCCAACGGCCCCACCGCAGCGGCGCGATCGCTGTCGGGCGGCAATCTGCAAAAGTTCATTGTCGGCCGCGAGATTGACGCCAAGCCCACGCTGTTTATCGTCTCCCAGCCCACCTGGGGCGTGGACGTTGGCGCGGCAGCGCAAATTCGGGGCGAAATTCTGGCGCTGCGCGATGCCGGTTGCGCCGTGCTGGTGGTGAGCGAGGAACTGGAAGAATTGTTTGAGGTGAGTGACCGCATGCACGTGATCGCGCGCGGCAGGCTCTCGCCGTCCGTACCCATAGCAGAGGCGACTGTGGAAAAAATTGGTGAGTGGATGAGTGGCTTGTGGGATCAGGCGTCGGCCCCGGCGGAGGTGCAACATGCTTAAGCTTGAAGCACGCCCCCAGCCGTCCAGTTTCTGGAGCTATGGCTCGCCCATCCTGGCGCTGCTGTGCACGGTGGTCATCGGGGTCATATTGTTTGTGATGCTGGGCAAAGACCCGGTGCGCGGTTTGCAGATTTTCTTCTGGGAGCCGCTCAAGAGTGGCTACGCCCTGGGTGAACTGGTGGTGAAAGCCACGCCCCTGTTGCTGATTGCCTTGGGGCTGGCGGTTTGCTACCGCTCCAACGTCTGGAACATTGGCGCCGAAGGCCAGTACCTGATTGGCGCAGTGGCGGCCAGCGGCGTGGCGCTGATGGCCGACAACACCAGCAGCGGCCTGATCGTCGTGCCAATTTTGATGGCGGGCGTTCTGGGCGGCATGTTCTGGGCCGGGATTTCTGCTTTCCTGAAAGACCGCTTCAACACCAACGAAATTCTGGTTAGTTTGATGCTGGTGTACGTGGCGATTCAGGTGCTGGGCTACATGGTGTATGGCCCCTGGAAAGACCCCAATGGCTACAACTTTCCGCAAACCAAGAACTTTGATCTGGTGACCCGCATTCCGCGGCTGTTCAGCGGCTCGCGTATGTCGATTGGTGTGCTGTTTGCGCTCCTGGGTGTGGCGGGCATGTGGGTGTTTCTGTTCCGTACCCGGGCCGGTTTTGCCCAGCAGGTCGGCGGGCTGGCCCCTGCGGCTGCGCGCTACGCGGGCTTCTCGTCGCGTGGCGCTTTGTGGACCGCATTCCTGATCTCGGGCGGCATGGCCGGTCTGGCCGGTGCGTTGGAGGTGGCAGGCCCCATCGGGCAACTCACCCCTTATGTGCCGGCGGGCTATGGTTTCGCCGCCATCATCGTCGCCTATGTGGGGCGTTTGCACCCGGTGGGCATGATGTTTTCTGCCGTGCTGATGAGCATGTTTTATATCGGTGGCGAGTTGGCGCAATCGCGGCTGGGGCTGCCCAAGTCGCTGACCGGCGTGTTCCAGGGGCTGCTGCTCTTCACGCTGCTGGGCTGTGACACGCTGGTGAATTACCGCTTGGTGTGGAAGCACACTGCAGGAGCCAAATAATGGATGCTTCCTACGCATTACTGATTGCAGCCACGCTAAATGCGGGCACGGTGCTGGCCATTGCCTCGTTGGGCCTGCTGATCAATGAGAAAGCCGGCATCGTGAACCTGGGGGCCGAGGGCATCATGCTGTGCTCGGCGATTGCCGGTTTTGCCGCCGTGGTTGCCACCGGCAGCGACGTCATGGGTTTCCTCGCCGGCATTCTGGCGGGCGCGTTCATGGCGGCGGTGTTTGGCGCGCTGGTGATCTGGCTCAACACCAACCAGTACGCCACCGGCCTGGCGCTCAGCCTGTTTGGAGCTGGATTCTCGGCGTTTGCCGGCATTAACTATGTGCAGGCCAAGATTCCCGAGCGCCCGCAGTTTGAGGTGCCGTTTCTGGCCGACATTCCATTTTTCGGCCCGGCCCTGTTCAAGCAACACCCGCTGGTTTACCTCACGGTGCTGTTTGCCGGCGCGCTGATCTGGTTTTTCTACAAAACCCGCTCGGGTCTGATCCTGCGCAGCGTGGGCGAAAGCCCCGAGTCGGCCCACGCCCTGGGCTATCCGGTGCGCTTGATTCGCCTGGGGGCAGTGGTTTTCGGCGGTGCGCTGTGCGGTCTGGCGGGTGCCTACATTTCCATTATTTACACCCCGTTGTGGGTCGAAGGCATGGTAGCCGGCAAGGGTTGGATTGCACTGGCGCTCACCACGTTTGCCACCTGGCGCCCGGCACGCGTTTTGCTCGGTGCTTACCTGTTTGGCGGCGTGACCATGTTGCAGTTCCATTTGCAGGGTATCGGGGTGGACATCCCCAGCCAGTTCCTGAGCATGTTGCCCTACGTGGCGACCATTCTGGTGCTGGCGCTGATTTCGCGGAACCCGCGTTGGATTCGTATTAACATGCCGGCTGCTATTGGCAAGCCGTTCTACCCTGGCTCCTGATTTTTTCGCCGTAACTCTCCGTTTTTTTATAAGGAATTGATATGACAGATTTGCAGAAACGATCGTTGTTGAAGATTGCAGCCCTGACTGCCGTGGCTGGCGCCGCGCTGGTCGGTTGCGGCAAGAAGGAAGAGGCGGCTCCCGCACCGGCTCCGGCTGCATCGGCACCCGCCAAGCCTGAACCCCTGAAGATCGCTTTTGCCTACGTGGGCCCGGTGGGCGACGGCGGTTGGACTTTTGCGCACGACTCCGCCCGCAAGGCAGTCGAAAAAGAGTTCGGCGATAAGGTCGTCACCTCGTTCGTTGAAAACGTGCCTGAGTCCGCTGACGCAGAGCGCGTCATCCGTGACATGGCTACCCAAGGCAACAAGCTGATTTTCGGTACCACCTTCGGCTACATGGAAACCATGCTCAAAGTGGCGCCCGACTTCAAGGATGTGAAGTTTGAACATGGCACTGGCTACAAGACTGCCGAAAACATGCGCACCTACGACAGCCGCACCTACGAAGGCGCTTACATGGCTGGTGTGATTGCCGGCAAGATGACCAAGTCCAACACCCTGGGCGTGGTGGCATCGGTGCCAATTCCTGAAGTGATCCGCAACATCAACAGCTTCACCCTGGGCGCGCAAAGCAGCAACCCCAAGGTCAAGACCAAAGTGGTGTGGGTGAACGAGTGGTTCAACCCACCGAAAGAAACCGAAGCCGCTACCAGCCTGATCAACGGCGGTGCCGACGTTCTGTTCCAGAACACCGACTCTCCCGCAGTGCTCAAGACCGCACAGGACAAGGGCAAGCGCGCCTTCGGTTGGGACTCTGACATGACCGCCTACGGTCCCAAGGCCCACCTGGCATCCGCCATCATCAACTGGGGTCCGTACTACATCAAGGCCACCAAGGACGTGCTGGAAGGCAAGTGGACTACCGGCCAAAGCTGGTGGGGCGTGAAGGAAGGCGCGATTGACATCGTGTCCATCGCCGAAGACGTGCCCGCTGAAACCAAGGCCAAGGTCGAAGAAGTGAAGAAGGGCCTGGCTGAAGGTACCTTTGCGATCTGGAAGGGCCCGATTGTCGACAACACCGGCAAAGAGCAACTCAAGAAAGACGAAGTGGCTGATGACAAGTTCCTCGGCGGTCTGAACTTCTACGTCAAGGGCGTGGAAGGCAAGATCCCCGGCGGCAAGTAATTCGCCCATAGCGCTTTGAAAAGGCCGCCCTCGGGTGGCCTTTTCTTTTAGTCCCCTTGATCGAGAGGCCTCGGCATGAACCACGAACAAGCTGTACGCCACTTGCGGCGTGCGAATGCGGTAGCCCAACGTGCCGCAGCCATGGGACGCCATCCGTTTGGCGCGCTGCTGGTGGCGCCCGATGGAGAAACCGTGTTGGCGGAGCAAGGCAACATCGACACGGTGCACCACGCCGAGGCGACGCTGGCGCGCACCGTATCCCTGAACTATCCACGCGAAACCCTGTGGGATTGCACGCTGGTGACGACGTTTGAGCCCTGCGCCATGTGCACCGGCACCATTTATTGGGCCCATATCGGCCACATCGTCTACGGTGCATCGGAAGAATCCTTGCTGGCGCTGACCGGCAACGCCGAAGAAAACCCGACCCTTAATTTGCCCTGCCGCCAGGTGATCGCCAGCGGGCAAAAACCCATCCGCGTGCAGGGGCCGTTTGCCGAGCTAGAGGCCGAACTGGTCGCGCCCCACACCGGTTTCTGGCAACAACATCCATCGACCTGAGCCATGACTGAGACCTCCTATTCCGCTGAAGCCTCGCACTGGCATCCGGTGGCCCTGGCCGAAGCCGTGGCCGATGCGCCTGTCGCGGTCAGTCTGCTGGAGCAGCCCCTGGTGCTGTGGCGCGATGGCACGGGTAGCCTGCAGGCCTGGGCCGACCAGTGTCCGCACCGGGGTGCCCGGCTTTCGCTGGGAAAAGTGTGTGCGGGCCGGCTGGAGTGTCCGTACCACGGCTGGCAGTTTGAAAGCACCGGGCGTTGCGTGCAGGTGCCCGCGCTGCCCGAATTTGTGCCGCCGGCAACCCATGCGGCGCGCACCTTTGCCGTGCAGGAGCAATACGGACTGATCTGGGTGCGACTGGCGCAGGCGTCGGACGCGGTTTTCCAGCCTTCGCTCCCCGTCTTTCCAGCCGAAGCCGACGCGCAGTTGCGCAAAGTTAACTGCGGGCCCTACGACGTGGCAGCCAGCGGCCCGCGCATTGTGGAGAACTTTCTGGACATGGCCCACTTTGGCTTTGTGCACGAAGGCTGGCTGGGCAGCCGCGATGCCGCTGCCATTGCCGACTACGCGGTAGAGGCCACGCCCACCGGGTTGCGCGCCACCGGCTGCAAGGCGATGCAGCCGCAAAGCAACCTGCACTCCACCACTGCGGCCGAGGTGGCGTACACCTACGAAGTCACCGGCCCCTACAGCGCCATGCTGACCAAGGTGCCCGACGCGAACAGCGTGGCGCTGGCCGGATACCGCGAGTCGATCGGCCTTTTCATCTGCCCGCTCGGGCACGAGCAGAGCCGCGTGTGGTTCCGCCTGGCCGTGGCCGACTTTGCATCGCCCGAACAGACCCTGCGCGACTTTCAGCACACCATCTTCACCCAGGACCAGCCGGTGCTGGAGTCGCAATGCCCCAAGCGCTTGCCGCTGAATTTGCGCGCCGAAGTGCATGTGGCGACCGACAAGGCATCTTCGGCCTACCGGCGTTTTCTATCCCAGCAATCCATCACCTTTGGAGTGATTCCATGAGCCCTGTGCGCACCGTCAAACCCGTCGCGCCCGACCGCATGCCCGCCTTGTTGCGCGCCATGCCCAAGGCCGAACTGCATATGCACATTGAGGGTTCGCTGGAGCCGGAACAGATGTTTGCGCTGGCCCGGCGCAACGGCGTGCCTTTGGCCTATGCGAGCGCACAGGCGGTGCGCGAGGCCTATGTGTTCGACAACCTGCAAAGCTTTCTGGACATCTACCACGCGGGTACGCTGGTGCTCAAAACGGAGCAGGACTTTTACGACATGGCCTGCGCCTACCTGGCGCGCGCCCAGGCCGACAACGTGACCCACACCGAACTGTTCTTTGACACGCAGACCCACACCGGCCACGGCTTGAGTGCCGAAACGGTGGTCAACGGACTGCACCGCGCCTGCATGGATGCACCGGCCCAATTCGGCATGACGGCCTCGCTCATTCTGTGCTTCCTGCGGCACCTGAGCGAGGAAGAAGCCTTCGAATGCCTGGAGCAGGTGCAACCCCTGCGCGACAAGATCGTGGGCATCGGCCTGGCCAGCAGCGAGGTCGGGCATCCGCCTGAAAAGTTTGCCCGTGCCTTTGCCCGCGCCCGTCAGTTGGGTTACCGCCTGGTGGCCCACGCGGGCGAGGAGGGGCCGCCGGCCTACATCTGGAGCGCGCTGGATGTGCTCAAGGTGGAGCGCATTGACCATGGCGTGCAGGCCATGCAAGACCCCGCGCTGATGCAGCGCCTGGCAAAGGATCGCATTCCACTGACGGTGTGCCCGCTGTCCAACCTCAAGCTGCGCGTCTACCCGTCGCTTACCCAGCATGCGCTGGGCCGCATGCTGGAAGCCGGCATGGTGGCCACCGTCAACAGCGACGACCCGGCGTACTTTGGCGGCTACATCAACGAGAACTTCACCCAGACTTTTGCGGCCCTGGGGCTGGGCGCGCAGCAGGCCTATCAGTTGGCGCTGAACAGTTTTGACGCCAGCTTTATTGATGCCAGCGAGCGGGCACGGCATATTGAAAGACTGGACGCGGTGTTTGACAGCTTCTAAGCGCAAGGCCCCGGCCCGCAGTCCGATCCGTTTGCAGGACTTGCAGGGTCTGGCCCGGTTGGGGTTCGATGCCACCATTGCCGTGACGAATCTGGTGGAAAACCTGCACCAGACGATTGCCTCAGGCACCGGCATCCTGGGGCAGGGTCGCAGCGAGCCGACCCGGGGCATTACCGGGCTGGTGTACCGCATGGTGCGCGGCACGACGCGGGTGGCAGGGCTGGGCGTGGACCACCTCACCGGGCTGCTCAACCAGGGCCAAACCGGCGACGCCGACAGCTCGCCCGAGCGGGAGGCGGTGATTGCTGCCATGTGCGGCGTCTGGGGTGACCACCTGGCCGAGACGCGCAACCCGCTGGCCATTCCGATGTCGTTTCGTATGCAGGGACAAGCCTTGCCCCTGACACGCGCCGCGCTGGCAGAGCGCGTGGCGCAGCCCCATTCGCGTTTGCTGGTGTTGGTGCATGGCTTGTGCATGAACGATTTGCAATGGCAGCGTGGTGGCCACGACCATGGAGCCGTGCTGTCGCAAGCCTTGGGCATGACGCCGGTTTATCTGCACTACAACACCGGCCTGCATGTTTCGCAGAACGGGGAGGCGTTTGCCCACGCCTTGCAAAACCTGGTGGCGCAATGGCCGGTGCCGGTGGAGCAAATCGTCCTCCTTGGGCACAGCATGGGCGGTCTGGTGGCGCGTAGCGCCTGCCATTGCGCCGGGGCTGAAGGCCTGTCCTGGTTGCAGTCCCTGTCGGCACTGGTTTGCCTGGGCACGCCGCACCACGGCGCGCCGCTGGAGCGGGGCGGTCAACTGATCGACAGCCTGTTGGGCAAGAGCCCGTATCTGGCACCGTTTGCGCGCCTGGGCAAGGCGCGCAGCGCCGGCATTTCCGATCTGCGTTTTGGCAATGTGCAGACAGGCGATTGGGCGGAGCACCCTAAGCATGGCCAGACCGTGGACACACGGTTGCCCACGCCGTTGCCCAAGCACGTACCAACCTTTTTGGTGGCAGCCGTGCAGGCGCAAACCCCGGCACCGGTGCGCAACGCCTGGGTAGGGGATGGGCTGGTGCCACAGGCCAGCGCCTGGGGCGAACACCCCCGCCCGGAGATGACTTTGGCAGTTCCAGCCCAACACAAGCAACTGGTGAAGGGTGCCAACCACTGGGATTTGCTCAACCACGCGGAAGTCACCCGGCAACTGCTGGCGTGGTTGCCGGAGGCGTTGAAGCCAGCCGCTAAGGCACCCACCCCGCTCGGATAAAATAGCGCCAAGGCCCGCTGCTCCGGCGGGCCTTGCCTTTTGTGTTCCGGAGCCATGTAGAGGACTACCATGTACAAAAACCTCGCAGCCACGCTGGTGGCCGCTTGTTGCATTTCGCTTGGCGCCGCCGGCGCTTTTTCCCAAACCACTCCCGCACCTGCTGCGACACCCCCGGCCCCCTTGAAGGTCGGCTTTGTCTATGTCGCGCCATTGACCGTAGCCGGTTGGGTGCGCCAGCACGAAGAAGGCCGCAAGGCGGTGGAAGCCGCCTTGGGCAAACAGGTGCAAACCACCTATGTCGAAGACGTGGCCGAGGGGCCGGATGCCGAGCGCGTGATTCGTGACCTGGCGCGCCAGGGCAACACGCTCATCTTTACCCCGAGCTTTGGCTACATGGAGCCCACGCTCAAGGTGGCGCAGGAGTTTCCCAACGTCAAGTTTGAGTCGATTACCGGCTACAAAACGGCAGCCAATGTGTCGGCCGCCAACGCGCGCTATTACGAGGGCCGCTACCTGGCCGGCATTGCCGCCGGTCGCATGACCCGCACCAACCTGGCCGGCTACGTGGCGGGCTTTCCCATCCCCGAGGTGCTGCAGGGTATCAACGCCTTCACGCTGGGCATGCGCTCGGTCAACCCCAAGGCCGAGGTCAAGGTGGTCTGGCTGAATGCCTGGTTTGACCCCACGCGCGAGCGCGATGCCGCCATGACACTGATGAACCAAAACGCCGATGTGCTGAGCTTCCACACCGGCTCCACCGCGGTCATGGCCGCGGCGCAGGAGCGCGGCAAGATGGCGATTGCCTACCACTCCGACATGCGCAGCGTGGCACCCGACGCCCAGATCGCCGCCGTGACGCACCGTTGGGGCGACTACTACACGGCGCGCGCCAAGGCCGCAATGGACGGCACCTGGAAGCCCGGCAAGGTGTGGGGCGGTGTGAAGGAGGGAATGATCCGCGTGGACAGCTTCGGCCCCAAGGTACCCAAAGCGGTTCAGACTGAAGTGTTGAAGGCTCAGAAGCAGATTGCGCAGGGCAAGCTGCATCCCTTCCGCGCCCGGGACGCTGTGCGCGACAACGAGGGCCGCGAGGCCATTGCTGCCGGCCAGACGCTCAGCGATGAGCAGATTCTGGGCATGAACTGGCTGGTGGCCGGTGTGCAGGGCAAGGTCAGCCACTAAATGGCGCCGCGCCATAAGTGCTATCTAGCGCACGTTATAGCCCGACCGCGTGCCTGCCGCTAAGCTTGTAGCTATGAAAGCCTACCGCGCCTCACTACTCTGGTTCGCCCCCCGCAGCGAGGGGCCGGTCAACGCACTTTTTGAAGAAGACGGCCTGCTGGTCGTGGGCCCCGATGCCAGCGGATTGCAGGTGGTGCAGGCCATTGGCGCCTGGCGCGATCTCGCGCCGCGCTTTGCCACGGTGCCGGTGGAGCACCTGCCCGGTCGCATCATTGCGCCGGGCTTTGTCGATTTGCACATTCACTTTCCCCAGACCAACGTGATCGGCTCGCCAGCCAGCGGCCTGCTGCCCTGGCTGGAGAACTACACCTTTCCCGAAGAAAAGCGCTTTGGAGGCATCGACTACGCGGCCGAAGGCGCACGTTTTTTTGTCGACGAGTTGTTGCGCAATGGTGTGACCACTGCGCTCACCTTTGCCACTTCGCACACTACCTCGGTCAATGCGCTGTTTGCCGAGGCACAGGCCCGCAGCATGCGCATGATCACCGGCCTGTGCCTGATGGACCGCCATGCCCCTGCCGACCTGCTCAACCAGCAATCGCCTGGCGGCCATGTGGATGCCACCCTTCAAAGCCTGATGGACAGCGAGGCGCTGATTCACCACTGGCACGGCAAAGACCGCCTGGGTTACGCCATCACGCCCCGCTTTGCGCCTACCAGCACCGATGCGCAGTTGCGCGGGGCGGGGGAGTTGGCTGCCAAGTACAGCGATGTCTGGATTCAGTCGCATGTGGCGGAAAACAAGGACGAAATTGCCTGGGCGCGTGAACTTTTTCCGGCCTCGCGCAGCTACCTGGCCACGTACGCCGATTTCGGCCTGATGCGGGAGCGCGCCGTCTACGCCCACTGCATCCACTTTGACGACGACGACCGCGCCCTGATGCGCGACACCGGCTCCAGCGCCGCCATCAGCCCGACCAGCAACCTGTTTTTGGGCAGCGGCTTTTTTGACTACGCGGGTGCCGACCGGGTCGGTTTCGGCTACGGCCTGGCCAGCGATGTAGGTGGCGGCACCAGCTTCAGCCCGTTTCGCACCATGCTTGCGGCCTATTACGTGGGGCGCGAGGGCCAGACCAAGCAAGGCCTGTCGCTGTCGCCGCAGCACCTGTGGTGGCAACACACGGCCGGTGCCGGTCAGATGTTGGGAGTCAAGGGCGCCGATGGGCAATCGACGGTTGGCAATCTGTTGCCCGGCTGCGAAGCCGATTTTGTGGTGCTCAACCCCCAAGCCACGCCGCTGTTGGCGCGCAAGACTTCGTTGGCTTCCAGTCTGGATGAACTGCTGTTCTCCATGATCGTGCTGGGCGATGACCGGCTGGTTGAGCGCACGGTTATTTCACAAGCGCTGTCTAAATAGCCTGTGTTTTGTGCCTGCCTGCCGGGGCGGGTGTTGCCGGTGGCCTCATGTGCGGGGTACGCACAAAATCGGCTACCGGCAACACCCACCCCGGCGAGTTCGAGTGATTGGCTGTTTACGCTTGCGTTCCAACATTGCTTCTTGCAGGGTTACGGGGTATCGGCGCGGCCGATTTGTGCGTACCCCCGCACCATGAGGCCGCACCGATACCCCGTAACCCTGCCAAGCGGTGCAAGCACAAAAGCCCCCAACCTCCCTTGCTTACAATCAACGCCACTTTAGGAGTTGAGCCCCATGAGCATCAAGAGCGACAAGTGGATCCGCCACATGGCCGAAACCACCGGAATGATTGAACCGTTTGAGCCGGGGCAGATCCGTGAGCGCGAGGGCAACAAAATCATCTCCTACGGCACCAGCAGCTACGGCTATGACATCCGCTGCGCGCCCGAATTCAAGGTGTTCACCAACATCCACAGCACCGTGGTGGACCCGAAAAACTTTGATGAAAAGAGCTTTGTGGACTTCCACGATGACGTCTGCATCATCCCGCCCAACAGCTTTGCGCTGGCCCGTACGCTCGAATACTTCCGTATTCCGCGCAATGTGCTGACCGTCTGCCTGGGCAAAAGTACCTATGCGCGCTGCGGCATCATCGTTAACGTGACCCCGTTTGAGCCCGAATGGGAAGGCTATGTGACGCTGGAGTTTTCCAACACCACGCCGCTGCCGGCCAAGATTTACGCGGGTGAGGGCTGTGCTCAGGTGCTGTTCTTTGAGAGTGACAAGGACGACGTCTGCGAAGTCTCCTACAAGGACCGGGGCGGCAAATACCAGGGCCAGCACGGCGTGACGCTGCCCAAAGCCTAGGTCTGTTGGGGCTTCGCCACCCCCGGATTAGTCGAAAACCGGGGCTTGGGGGATAATCAGGGTTTGTCCCCATGTACGGGGGCGCCCCGCTATCGGATGGATAGCACCTTTCTGGCTATGCCTGACCGACTTGAATACTGAACTGAATTCCCCCGCGCCGACCGCCACTCCCGCAGCCCCCGCTGCTGCCGAGACCGCCGTCCCAACCAACGCCCTGACCCAGGACACCCCCGTAATGGCCTTTGCCCAACTGCAGTTGGCGGCTCCCATTGCGCGTGCGGTGGCCGAAATGGGCTACGCCAGCATGACGCCGATTCAGGCGCAGGCCATTCCGGTGGTGCTGACCGGCCGTGACGTCATGGGCGCTGCCCAGACCGGCACCGGCAAGACCGCCGCCTTTGCGCTGCCGCTGCTGCAACGCATGATGAAGCACGAAAACGCTTCCACCTCGCCCGCCCGTCACCCGGTGCGCGCCCTGGTGCTGTTGCCGACCCGCGAACTGGCCGACCAGGTCGCCCAGCAGGTGAAGCTCTACGCCAAGTACACCAACCTGCGCAGCGCCGTGGTGTTTGGTGGCATGGACATGAAGCCGCAAACGCTGGAACTCAAGGCCGGCGTCGAAGTGCTGGTAGCCACCCCCGGCCGTCTGCTGGACCATATTGAAGCCAAGACCGCCGTGCTGAACCAGGTGGAATATGTGGTGCTCGACGAGGCCGACCGCATGCTCGACATCGGCTTTTTGCCCGACCTGCAGCGCATCCTGTCGTACCTGCCCAAGCAGCGCACCACGCTGCTGTTCTCGGCCACCTTCTCGCCCGAGATCAAGCGCCTGGCCAACAGCTACCTGCAAAACCCGGTCACCATCGAAGTGGCGCGTTCCAACGCCACGGCGTCCACCGTCGAGCAGCATTTCTACAGCGTCAACGAAGACAGCAAACGCCATGCGCTGCACCAGATTCTGCAATCGCGCGGCATGAAACAGGCCTTTGTGTTCGTGAACAGCAAACTCGGTTGCGCCCGCTTGGCCCGCAGTCTGGAGCGCGAAGGCCTCAAGACCGCTGCCCTGCACGGTGACAAGAGCCAGGACGAGCGCCTGAAAGCGCTGGACGCCTTCAAGAAGGGCGAAGTCGATTTGCTGGTGTGTACCGACGTGGCCGCGCGCGGCCTCGACATCAAGGACGTGCCGGCGGTTTTCAACTTCGACATCCCCTTCAACGCCGAAGACTACGTGCACCGCATTGGCCGCACTGGCCGTGCCGGTGCTTCCGGTCTGGCGGTGAGCTTTGTGGGCGGCAACAACGACGCCCGTCTGGTGTCCGACATCGAGAAACTCATCAAGAGCAAGATCGAAATCGAAGGCCTGGAGTTTGAAGAAGACCTGCCCGATATCCGCAAGCAGGGCCGCATCAACGATGGCCGCCGCATGTACCACGAAGACGGTGGCGACAACGGTCGCAGTGAGCCGCGTCGCGAACCGCGTCGTGAGTCACGCTCCGAAGCCCGTGGCGACTCCAGCAGCGGTCGCAGCGAAGGCCGTCGCGATTACAGCCGCCCGGCCCCGGCACCCCGCGATCCGTTTTTTGACAAGCCCTATGAGGCACCGGCTGCCGAGGCGGCACCGTCCTGGGAAGCCGCAGCACGCCCCGCTGCGCGCGGCATTTCGGCCAACATCAAGCCCAAGCGCAAGGTCGCCGCACTCTTCAAGTCGAACTAAACCCGCCGAGGCCGCTGCGCAAGCAGCGCCTCATTCGCCGGTTTTTTGCGCCTGCGCACACTGCACCTGCACCAGCGTGGCATCCCAGCCTTGCTGGCGCGGCGTGATGTGCAGGGCACTCAGGCAGCCCCCCCACACACAGCCGGTATCCAGCGGCAGCACATCGTCTCGCGCCACCGTGCCCAGCGTGGACCAATGGCCAAAGGCGACCGTTGCCTGCGCCGTTTTACGTCCGGGCACTTCAAACCAAGGCCGGTAGCCCGGCGGGGCAGAGGCCGCATCGCCGCTGGAGCCAAACTCCATGGCACCCGCATCGGTACAAAAACGCATCCGCGTCAGCGCATTGACGATCACGCGCAAGCGGTCGGCACCCTGCAGGGCATCACTCCACTGGTATGGCGCGTTGCCGTACATGGTTGCAAAGAAGTCGGCCACATCGGGGGCGCGCAGGCGGGCCTCCACCTCGTGCGCCAGTGCCACGGTCTGCTCGGCAGTCCACTGCGGCAAGACGCCGGCATGCACCATCAGCAGGTCTTGTCCGCCCCAGCGTTCCAGCAGCGCCATGTGTTGGTGGCGTAGCCACTCCAGCATGGCATGGCGGTCGGGTGCGTTGAGGATGCTGTCGAGCGTGTCTTTGCGTCCGGGCTTGCGTGCGCCATATGACAGAGCCAGCAAGTGCAAATCGTGGTTGCCCAGCAGGCAGCGGGCCGAGGCACCATAGCCCATGAGGCGACGCAACACAGCGTCTGAAGCCGGCCCCCGGTTCACCAGGTCGCCCAGCAAATACAGGGTGTCGCGGCTGGGCGAAAACGCCAGTTTGTCGAGTAGCCGTTGCAACGCCGCATCGCAGCCCTGCAAATCTCCAATCAGGTAAAGTGCCATGTCTTTATTTTCGCTTAAGGGTGCATGGACTTTTTGGTCATTCTGGTGCTCACGCTGCTCAACGGCGCGTTCGCCATGTCAGAGCTGGCGTTGACCGCCAGCAGAAAAGTGCGTCTGCAGACGCTGGCCGACGAGGGCGACAAAGGCGCACAGGCCGCGCTCGATCTGCTCGACAACCCGACCCAGTTTCTCTCGGTAGTGCAGGTGGGCATTACCAGCGTCGGCATGCTGAACGCGGTGGTCGGCGAGGCCGCGTTTGGTCAGGGTGTTTCGGCTTGGCTGGAGCAGACGCTTTCCTTGTCGCCCAAGGCCGCCGACATCGGTTCGACAGCGCTGGTGGTGACGGTTATTACCTTCATCACGATTCTGTTTGGCGAACTGGTGCCCAAGCGCATCGGCCAGCTCTACCCCGAACCAGTGGCCCGGATTGTGTCGCGGCCCATGACCTGGATTGCGGTAGCCGCCAAGCCCTTCGTGCGCCTGCTCTCGCTGTGTACGCACGGCATGTTGCGCCTGCTGCGTATTGATACCAGCGACAACCGCGCCGTGACCGAAGCCGAAATTTCCGCCAGCCTGGAAGAGGGCGTGGACGCCGGCATCATCGAAGAACACGAGCACCAGATGGTGCGCAACGTGTTTCACCTGGACGAGCGCACGCTCACCTCCATGATGCTGCCGCGCTCTGATATTGAATGGCTGGACGCCAACTGCAGCGTGGCCGATGCGCTGCATCAGGCCAGCGGCGCAGCCGACCTGGCGGCGCACTCCTGGTACCCGGTGTGCCGGGGGTCGCTCGAAGACGTGGTCGGCGTGGTCAGCGTGGCGCGCTTGCTGGAGCGCGGCGTGCGCTACCCGTATGGCATTGGCGCGCTGGTGGAGCCGGCCGTTTTTGTGCCCGAAACCCTGAGCGGCATGGAGCTGATTGAGCAGTTCCGCACCCGGTCGGCGCGGCTGGTGTTTGTGGTGGACGAATACGGCGTGGTGCAGGGCCTGCTGACGCCGCACGATGTGCTCGAAGCCATTACTGGCGAGCTCAAGCCCGACGTGCAGGAAGACGCCTGGGCCACGCGGCAAGACGACGGCACCTGGCTGCTCGACGGCCTGATGCCGGTGGCCGAGCTCAAGGCGCGGTTGGCCATCGAGCAGGAGCTGCCCTACGAAGACCGGGGCCGCTACAACACGCTGGCTGGGTTGCTGATGGCGCTGTCGGGACGCATGCCGTCGACGGGTGAGCGCATCACCTGCGCGCACTGGCAATTTGAAGTCACAGCCCTCGACGGTCGGCGCATCGACAAGGTGACCGCGCGTTATCTGGAGCCCGATGCGCCGTCCGGTGCGGCGCAAGCGCCAAGCTAAATGCGCCCGGTCAGCTTGTAGCTGACCATTCCAATGAACTCGTGCAGGGCGGCTTCCCAATGGTCGGCCCCTTCGCGCATGGAATAGGCGGTCCAGGGCGTAGCGCCTCCGGTGCGAAAGTCCACCGGGAACGGCGTCACATTCCAGCCCGCCTTTTGAAACACCGCCAGTGAGCGCGGCATGTGCCAGGCGGAGGTCACCAGCAGCCAGCGCTGGCGTGCATCGATGCCGGGCAAATCGCGCGTGAAGATGGCGTTCTCAAACGTGTTTTGCGAGCGCGACTCCAGCGTCAGCGCCGTGCTCGGCAGCCCCAGGCTGTCAAAAAACACCCGGGCACGCTCGGCCTCGGATGGCCCGGTGCCAAACAACTCGCCTTCGCCCCCCGTAAACACCACCCGCATGCCCGGGTTGCGTCGCCAGACGGCCACCGCCATCGTCATGCGTTCGGCGCTTCCACCTAGCAGCGCTTGCTGCCGGTGCTGGCTCAACCGGCCGGGCTCCAGCGCGCCGCCCAGCACCACCATGCCGGTATAGCCACTCAGGTCGGCATCGGCCGCAATTTCAGGGGACTGGTTTTCCAGATGGGCCAACAAGGCGTCCGGTAACGGCTGTAGCCCGGTGAGCGCCAACAAAAGGGCTGCCAGCGCCAACAACGACCGGGACAGCCGCGGTTTGCGGCGGTTCCACAGCAGGCCCACCACCAGCAACAGGAGCGCCAGATTCAAGGGTTGGGCCAACAGATTGAGCAGTTTGGAAAGCAGGACCATAGGGTGGGGTAGCAAGGGCTGAATGCTATCAGCAGCTTTGTCGAGTAATTCCCTACGGCTGTACCGTATGTTTCACCCGCCATAGCGGTCTACCGATAAAATCCCACGATTCAGAACAAGACCATCCATGCGCAAAATTTCAGCTAACGAAGATGTGATGACCACCCGGGAGGCCGGTGAGACATTGGGCGTGGCCGTCCGCACGGTCCAACTCTGGGTCGAAGCCGGCGTATTGCCCGCTTGGCGTACTGCGGGTGGCCACCGGCGTATTGCGCGCAGCGCAGTGGAAAAATTGCTGGCCGAACGGCGGCACGACCTGGCACCCGCCGGCGAGGCGGCCCCTGCGCAACGCCCCGCGCTCAAGCTCCTGCTGGTCGAAGACGACCCCACTTTGCTCAAGCTGTTCAGCAGCGTGGTGGCAACCTGGACTTTCCCGGTGGACCTCACCACGGCAACCAACGGCTTTGAAGGCCTGGTGCGCATTGGCGAAACACGGCCCGATATCGTGGTCACCGATCTGGTCATGCCCAGCATGGACGGGTTTGAAATGTTGCGCGCCCTCAAAAAATCAGGCTCCGGCTTCTCCAGCCTCAAAGTGCTGGTGGTCTCCGGCCTGAGCGCCGATGAGATTGCCGAGCGCGGTGGCTTGCCCGAGGGCGTGGTTTGCTTCCAGAAACCGGTGAACTACGTCAAGCTCGAAACGCTGGTGCACAAGCACTATTCCGACCGCATGGCGCGGGCCGGCGCGGCTTAATTCGGACCTTCGGGCGTTGCGGGGGCCGAGCGCTCCCGCAGGGCGCCTGGCACACCGAGTTGCGGGTGCAGGCGGCCCGCCAGTGACCAGCCCAGCAGCAGCGCAGCGCCTGCTGCCGCAAACACGGCAGACACCCCGCTGAACTGCAACACCAGCCAGGCCAGGGCCGGAGACAGAATGCCGGACACATCGCGAAAGCTGGAATACACCGCCGACATCTCCGTGCGCTCCGACGGCTTGACCGACAGCAAGAACGGCAGCCCGGCACACACATCCAGCAGCACCAGAAAATAGGTTCCCAGCAGCAATAGGCCCACCGTGACCCAGGGCGTGCCGGACACCAGCGTGGCCAGCACAAAGCACAGGCAACTCATCAGAAAGCCGGTGCGAATGGCCAGGCGCACCGAGGTACGTTGCACCCAGCGGTAAAGCAGCGGAGCCGCCACCAGCCCCAGGTTGGCCAGCGATGTGGCAATACCGCCCACTTCGTCGCCCAGCCCGTTTTGCACCGCAAAGATGCCGACGTACACAAAGAAAAACCACCAGCCGCAAGACCGCAGCACGGCGAACAGCCAGCCACCAATCAACCTTGGCTGATTGAAAAACCGCTTCAGGTACACCACCAAGTGGGTTGAGGTGGCCGAACTGCGCACCATCACGCGGCCATTGCCCAGGCGCATGCGCCACAGCACCAACAGAATGGCCAGCGCCCCCGTACCGGCCATGAGAAACGGCGCGCCGTGCCAAACGGGAAGCAGTTGCACCCCCAGGGCCGGCCCTAGCACCCAGCCCGGCACACCGTAAAACATGCGCAAAGACTCCAGCCGCGCAAAGTCGGCCTTGGCCACATGGTCGAGCACATAGGCGTTGAAGCAGACAAACGAGGTGGCCGCCGCCATGGTGTTGCACAGCAGCGCTGCGGTGGTCCACTTGCCGCCCGCGATGCCGAAGCAGGCAGCTACGCCATACAAACCCAGGCCCATGACGTAGACCCAGCGCCGCTGAAAACGCTGCGCCAGCCGGGGCACCGAAAGCGCCGTCAGCAGCGACAGCAAGCCCACCACAAAGTAGATTTCCGACACCACCCCGGCATCGCCCCAGGCCCGGTACATCAGCAGCGGAAAGGCCGCCAGCGTGGCGCCGCGCACCAGCGCTTCCAGCCCGGCAATCAGCGCAAACTGCGCAACGCCGGGTTCGGTGGACAATGTTCGGGCCCTCATCGGCGCGAGTATCGCACCCGGGTTCCGGCTCTGCGTGTTCCCCTGGCGCCCCCTGCTGTTTTGAAAGTGACTGTTGTGACCGAAGCTGATTTTTCCTTGCCCGTGCGGGTTTACTGGGAAGACACCGACGCCGGTGGCGTCGTGTTTTATGCCAACTACCTGAAGTACTTTGAGCGGGCGCGAACCGAATGGCTGCGCGCGCTTGGCATCAACCAAAGCACCCTGCAAGCCGGCAGCGACTGCATTTTTGTGGTGGCCGAAGTGCAGTTGCGCTACCTCAGTTCGGCGCGGCTGGACGATCTGCTCACGGTGACCGTGCGGGTGCTGGAGCAAGGCAAAGCCTCGCTGTTGCTGCAACAGCAAGCCTGGCGAGACGGCACGCTTTTGGCCCAAGGGCAGGTCCGCGTGGGGTGTGTCAGTGCCGCTTCCATGCGTCCGCGCCGGATTCCGGCGGAAATTCTGCACACATTGGGTCACCGTGCGGGCGCTGCTACCCCAAATTAGTGCAGTTTGATGCCGATCAACAAATTTTCGGATTTGTACGCATTCTGTCTTCGTCCTTACATAGAATGAAATCCCGAAAATACATTCAGGAGTTTCAAATGAAGAAGTGGATTGCAGCCTTAGCGGTATCTCTGTTGGGTCTGGTTGGCACCCAGTCGGCCCTCGCCAATGAGTTTGAAGATCTCCGAGCCGAAATGACGGCTGCACGCGAATCGCTGGTGACCCTGGTCATCAACAAAGACAAACGCGGCGCCGATCAGCAAAAACTGGTCAAAGACACCGCCGACAAAGTCAGTGCCCATCTGTCCAAAATGAAAGCCCCTGCCGGCAAAGAAGCCCAGTTCAAAGAATTGAGCGAGACCTGGGCCGCTTTCAAGAAAACCCGTGAAACCGAACTCGTGCCCGCCGTCCTGGCCGGCAAAGATGACGACGCCAAAAAGCTCGTCAACGGCATCCAGAAAGAACGCTACACCAAGTGCCAGCAACTGGTGGGTGAACTGGGCGGCTAATCGCTCCAGTTTTCGCACGTTTTTTCCCTGTACCTAACGAGGAACCACCGCCGAGAGGCGGTGCTATGGCCCCATGAAGCTTCTTGATCTGAAGATCGGCGCGCGCGTGCTGCTGGCGTTTGGCGTGGTGGTACTCACCATTGTTTCGCTGGTGGTTGCCGTGCAGATCGGCCTGTCCCGCAGTGCCGCCAATTCGGAAGCCATGGGCCATGGCGTCAGCTTGCAGGCCAACGCCGCCGAGATTCACCTGCTGGCCAAGGACAACGCAATTGCCAGCATGGTGATTCTGGTGTCCTCCAGCACCGACTTGCAGGCCAAGCTCACCAAGGAAATATCCGACCGCGATGCCCGCATTGTTCAAGGGCTCGATGCGCTGGAAAAAGAACTCGCCAGTTCTGAAGAAGATGCCAAGCTGCTGGCCGAGGTGCGCAAGCGCCACAAAAACTATGTCAAGGGCGTGCAGCGCATTGTGGGCATGGTCAAGGCCGGCAAGCAGGCCGAGGCCGCATTTTCTGCCGATGAAGAAATGATCCCCATGCTGGCCCCTTTCATGGTCAGCCTGGAAAAACTCAATGCCAGCCAGGTTGCCAACGTGCAGGCCAAGGGCCAGGAAAACAGCGCGCTAATTGGCGGCACCCGAACGATTGCCACCGTTGCCGGTTTGTTTGCAGCCTTGCTGGCTACCGGCGCGGGGCTGTGGCTGGTGCTCAGCATTACGCGCCCTCTGCGTAAGGCGGTCGACTTTGCCGAGGCAGTTAGCCATGGCGACCTGACCCAGCAGGTGCAAACCACGGGCAACGACGAAATTGCCATCTTGCTCCGCGCGCTCAGCGACATGCAAAGCAGCCTCTCCTCGGTTGTGATGAAGGTTCGCCGGGGCTCCGACAGCGTGGCCGCCGCCAGCGCCGAAATTGCCTCGGGCAACATGGACTTGTCCAACCGCACCGAAACCCAGGCCGGTGCCCTGGAGCGCACCGACGCCGCCATGGCCGAACTGGGCGAGGCCGTAAAACACAACGCCAACAGCGCCCGTCAGGCCAATCAATTGGCCATGCAGGCCAGCACGGTGGCGGTTCGTGGCGGTGAGGTGGTGGGCCAGGTGGTCGAGACCATGCAGGGCATTAACGAGTCGTCGCGCAAGATCTCCGACATCATTCAAGTGATTGACGGCATCGCGTTTCAGACCAACATCCTGGCGCTCAATGCGGCCGTTGAGGCAGCCCGCGCCGGTGAGCAAGGCCGTGGCTTTGCGGTGGTGGCCAGCGAAGTGCGCTCGCTGGCGGGGCGCTCGGCAGAAGCCGCCAAAGAAATCAAGGCCCTCATTGGTGCCAGCGTGGAACGGGTCGAGCAAGGCTCCGCGTTGGTGGACCGGGCCGGAGTCACCATGACCGAAGTGGTGGAATCCATCCGCCGTGCCACCGACCTGATGGGCGAAATCAGCGCGGCCAATGACGAGCAAAGCTCCGACGTGATGCAGATCGCCGAGACCGTGACCCAAATGGACACCACCACGCAGCAAAACGCCGCGCTGGTGGAACAAATGGCCGCTGCGGCGGGCAGCCTCAAATCACAAGCAGAAGAACTGGTGCAAACCGTGGCGGTGTTCAAGCTCCACTAGGGGCAGGCAACTGCTTCAGGGTTTGTTGAGCTTGTCCAAGGGCAGCACGGAATTGAAGGCCGCCCAAATCGATTCGGTGGCTTTTTCCTCCACCTCGGGTTCGGGAATCTCGCCATAGAGAACACCGCGCCGATGGGCCGCTTCATGCTCTGCCGCGGCATCGAGCGCAGCGGCAGTGGGCGCTTGGGCAGGGGCTTCCACCGCAGCCGTTGCCCGAGGCTTGGGCACCCAAACGCGCTTGATGGGATTTAACATTCGAAGTGAACTCACGCTGTATTTTCAGAATTTCTGATCATACGCACGCCGAGAAACCGAAAATTAACCCCAGCTTATTAGCCCCGTGAAATGAAGCGGGGATTCGATTCAAACGCAGCAAAAAGAAAGGGCACCGAAGTGCCCTTTATGGTCGAAGCAAACGGCTGCTCAGGCTGCGTCGGACTTC
>ERZ1034361.432-NODE-432-length-28035-cov-6.695973_pt1 | contig 28035 bp, 27 predicted proteins | sample MGYA00520617_ERZ1034361 | MGnify/ENA primary metagenome ERZ1034361 (study PRJEB33736, sample SAMEA104284507) | Azolla filiculoides | biome: Urban; feature: Water surface; material: Ditch water | place: Netherlands | collected 2015-10-28 | depth 0-0.1 m ...
TGTCGATGCGCTTTGGCTTCAAGGGCCCGAACATCGCCATCGTCACGGCCTGTACTACGGGCCTGCACTGCATTGGCGAAGCTGGCCGCATGATCGAATATGGTGATGCCGACGTGATGATTGCCGGTGGTTCAGAGGCCACGGTGTCTCCGCTGGGTGTGGGCGGCTTTGCCTCCATGCGTGCGCTCAGCACGCGTAACGACGACCCTGCAACCGCTTCGCGCCCCTGGGACAAGGACCGCGACGGCTTTGTGCTGGGCGAGGGTGGCGGCGTGATGGTGCTCGAAGAGTACGAACACGCCAAGGCACGCGGCGCACGCATTTATGCCGAACTGGCGGGCTTTGGCATGAGTGCCGACGCCGGACATATGACCGCTCCCAACATGGACGGCCCGCGCCGTGCAATGGTCAATGCCATGCGCAACGCCGGCGTCACCGGTGACCAGATTGACTACCTGAATGCCCATGGCACTTCCACGCCATTGGGTGACGTCAATGAAACCAACGCCATCAAGGCGGCATTGGGCGATGCGTCCAGGAAGGTCGTTGTTAACTCCACCAAGTCCATGACCGGCCACTTGCTGGGTGGTGCGGGCGGTTTGGAATCGGTGGTCACCGTGCTGGCGATTTATCACCAGAAGAGCCCTCCGACCATCAACCTGTTCAACCAGGACCCCGAATGCGACCTGGACTACTGCGCCAACACGGCGCGTGACATGCGAATCGACGTGGCGCTGAAGAACAACTTCGGCTTTGGCGGCACCAATGGTTCGCTGGTTTTCAAGCGAATCTAGTCACTAGCGATGGCCCGCCAACGGCCGCCTGCAGCCTCCTGGCGTGCGGGTCGTGGGCGAGCCTTTAACGGGCTTCTGGCGTGCCTGTTGGCGGTCGCTGCGGCTAACGTCGCGCTGTATGGCCTGATCCAGGCCCCGTCTCCTTATTTCTTGTGGGTGATTGCCCTGTTGCTGGTCGGTGTCGTTGCGACCGCATGGGGGCTGCGATCCGTTCCGGCAGGCACACTGCGCTGGGATGGGGAAGGCTGGCATTGGTCGGGCATCGACACCGAGCCCTTGAGCCGGGTACGCTGTGTTTTTGACGGCCAGCGGATTCTGTTGCTGCAAGTGCATAACGTGCACCACAAAACGCGTTGGGTGTGGCTGGAGAGTCCGCACATGAATGCCCCATGGTTGGCGTTCCGCAGAGCGGTTGTGGCGTCCGGAAATGAGGCCGCAACCCCCCGCACCGAAGCGATCGTTAAGGAGCGGTAAAGCCTACTTGCATTGCGCCATTTCGCCCCAAAATGCCTCCCTGTTCGGATGGATCGGACAGAATGTTGTAAACCTGATGGGAAGGACACCATGAAGATTCGGATTTTGGGTGCCGCACGCGCGCTGTTTGCTGCACTCTCTATTGTTTCAATCGTTGGCCTGGCGGTACCGGCGCAGGCGCAAAGCCGCGCGTTGCCCGACTTTACGGATTTGGTTGAACAAGTGGGGCCGTCGGTGGTCAACATCCGTACCTCCGAGAAGGTGGCGGCGCGTGCACAACCGGGACAGCCCGGCGAAGAAGAGATGCTGGAGTTTTTCCGCCGTTTCGGCTTGCCGATTCCCAACATGCCGAAGCAGGGCCCTCGAAAGAGCCCGCAACCCCAGCAGGAAGAAGAGCAACCCAAGGGCGTCGGTTCGGGCTTTATCCTGTCATCGGACGGTCTGGTCATGACCAACGCCCACGTGGTAGATGGTGCCGATGAGGTGCTGGTAACCCTGCCGGACAAGCGCGAGTTCAAAGCCAAGATCATTGGCGCAGACAAGCGCTCCGATGTGGCCCTGGTCAAGATTGAGGCCACCGGCCTGCCTGCGGTGAAGGTGGGCGATGTGAGCAAGCTGCGCGTGGGCGAGTGGGTCATGGCTATCGGCTCACCCTTTGGGCTGGAGAACACCGTGACGGCCGGCATTGTCAGCGCCAAGATGCGCGACACCGGCGACTACCTGCCCTTTATCCAGACGGACGTGGCCATCAACCCCGGCAATTCGGGCGGGCCGCTGATCAATATGCGCGGCGAGGTCGTGGGCATCAACAGCCAGATCTATTCCCGCTCCGGCGGCTTTATGGGCATTTCGTTTTCCATACCGATGGATGAAGCCATTCGCGTGAGTGACCAGCTCCGCGCCACCGGTCGTGTTTCCCGTGGTCGCATTGGCGTGCAGATTGACCAGGTGAGTAAAGACGTGGCCGAGTCGATTGGCCTGGGCAAGCCCATGGGTGCGTTGGTACGCAGTGTGGAGTCGGGCGCGCCTGCGGACAAGGGCGGCATTGAGGCCGGCGACATCATCACGCGCTTTGACGGCAAGGCCATTGAAAAGTCGAGTGACCTGCCGCGCATCGTGGGTGCAACCAAGCCGGGCAGCAAAAGCACCGTGACCGTGTTCCGCCGTGGCAGCACGCGCGAACTGACCGTGGTGGTCGGTGAAGTGGAGTCCGACAAGCCGGTTGCCAAGGCGCAAGCCAAAGAAGAGAAGCCCAAGGCCAGCAGCGCACTTCAGGTCTTTGGATTGACCGTTGCAGACCTGACCGATGCGCAAAAGAAAGAGCTGGGCATTAAGGGCGGCGTGCGGGTTGAGACCGCCACCGAAGCCGCTGCGCGCGCCGGTCTTCGCGAGGGCGATGTGATTCTGGCAGCAGGTAATGTGGAGGTGGCAACGGTCAAGGAACTGGAGGCCGTGATCGCCAAGGTCGACAAGTCCAAGGCTCTAAGCGTGCTGTTCCGGCGCGGTGAATGGACCCAATACGCCATCCTGAAAGCAAGCAAATAAGGGTTGGCGGATCGTGACAACCCCATGCCGCAGCAGGGTATGGGGTTGTTTTTTTCCCACCTTGCGGCAGATTTTTCTTATTTTCGACCTTGGTTGATTCAAGTAGGCAACCACTAACTTGCCTGGGTGGTTAGTCCATTTTTGGTAGAATGGAGCCACTTGCTAGGTTTGTTTGGCTATAAAGCCAGCGCAAAAGTCCATGATATGGGATGTTTTGAATCATCCCACAGGCGATCCACAGTTCACGCACATGTTGTCCTTGAGGTGGGTGGTCAAATTGTTGACAAACTGTGAATAAGTTTTTTGTTGTGGACTCGCAACTCTGTTTTCGTACAAATATTTTGGCTGTGAATTTCGCACTTTTTGCCTACAATGAAGTTCCAACTTTCGCAGTTGCCAAAAGATTGTTGGTTCAGGGCGCGTCCAAACCGGACGCGCCCTTTTTTCTTGCCTGACCGTTTTAATTCAATCACTTGAAGCTCTCCCTTGATGAATCACATCAGAAATTTTTCGATCATTGCGCACATTGATCACGGCAAATCCACGCTTGCGGATCGGTTGATTCAGCGTTGCGGAGGTCTTGAAGATCGTCAGATGGAAGCCCAGGTTCTCGATTCGATGGACATCGAAAAAGAGCGTGGGATAACCATCAAGGCGCAAACCGCAGCGCTTAAATACAAGGCACGTGATGGCAAGGTCTACAACCTCAATTTGATCGACACCCCCGGGCATGTGGACTTCTCTTATGAAGTGAGTCGTTCGTTGTCGGCATGCGAAGGCGCACTGCTGGTGGTCGATGCGAGCCAGGGTGTGGAAGCACAGACGGTGGCGAACTGCTACACCGCACTCGACCTGGGTGTTGAGGTGGTGCCCGTGCTCAACAAGATGGATTTGCCGCAGGCCGATCCCGAGGCCGCCAAGACCGAGATCGAAGATGTGATTGGCATTGATGCCAGCGAAGCGATTCCTTGCTCGGCCAAGAGTGGCATGGGCGTGGACGAGATTCTTGAAGCCATCGTTGCCAAGATTCCCGCACCCAAGGGCAACCCCGATGCTGCATTGCGCGCCATGATCATCGATAGCTGGTTTGACAGCTATGTCGGTGTGGTGATGTTGGTGCGTGTGGTGGACGGTCGCCTGGCCAAAGGTGAGCGCATCAAGATGATGGCGTCGGGTGCCACCTACAACGCCGACAACCTCGGTGTGTTTACGCCAGCCAATCAGCCGCGAGAGTCGCTGGAAGCGGGCGAGGTGGGGTACATCATTGCCGGCATCAAGGAGTTGCAGGCGGCCAAGGTGGGTGACACGGTCACCCTGATCAAAGGTGGAACCGGTGGCGCATCGTTTACTGCGACCGAACCGCTGCCGGGCTTCAAGGAAATTCAGCCGCAGGTGTTTGCCGGTTTGTATCCGACCGAAGCCAGTGAGTACGACTCGCTGCGCGACGCTCTGGAAAAGCTCAAGCTCAACGACGCATCGCTGCACTACGAGCCGGAAGTTTCTCAGGCGTTGGGCTTTGGATTCCGCTGTGGCTTCCTGGGTTTGCTGCACATGGAAATCGTGCAGGAGCGACTGGAGCGTGAGTTCGATCAGGACCTGATCACCACGGCGCCCAGCGTGGTCTACCAGGTGATGAAGAGCGACGGCGAAGTGATGATGGTGGAAAACCCGTCCAAGATGCCCGATGTGGGCAAGACCGCCGAAATTCGCGAGCCCATCGTCACGGTGCACCTTTACATGCCGCAGGAATATGTGGGCGTGGTGATGACATTGGCCAACCAGAAGCGCGGCGTGCAGATGAACATGGCCTACAAGGGCCGTCAGGTCGTGCTGACCTACGACATGCCCTTGGGCGAAATCGTGCTGGACTTCTTTGACAAGCTCAAGTCGGTCAGCCGGGGCTATGCGTCCATGGATTACGAGTTCAAGGAATACCGTGCGTCGGACGTGGTCAAGGTCGACATTTTGCTGAACGGCGACAAGGTCGATGCACTGTCCATCATCGTGCACCGTTCGCAGTCACAGTACCGCGGCCGCGCCGTGGTGGGCAAGATGCGCGAGATCATTTCACGCCAGATGTATGACGTCGCCATCCAGGCGGCCATCGGGGCCAACATCATTGCGCGTGAGACAATCAAAGCCTTGCGCAAGAACGTGCTGGCCAAGTGCTACGGTGGCGATATTTCGCGCAAGAAGAAGCTCCTCGAAAAACAAAAGGCAGGCAAAAAGCGCATGAAACAAATTGGCTCGGTTGAAGTTCCCCAGGAAGCCTTCCTGGCGATTTTGCAGGTGGAAGATTGATGCAAGCACTGACCGCCGCCATTCTGGGCGCCTTCGTTGTGTATGCCGGTTCCTGGTACCTCGGTTTTGTAGATGGCAACTTTGCCCTGCTGCTGTTCCTTGCGTCTTTGGTTACCGGCATTTACTGGCTGGCTGAGCAGTTTTACTTTTTGCCCCAGCGCAAATCGGCAGTGGCCGCCCTGGAAGCCAACGACACGCAACGCCGGGCAGACCTCGCCAAGATGGGCATTGCCCAGGTCGATGGTGATATCGCAGAGGCCAAGGTCAAGTTGTACATGCAGCCCTGGTGGCTGGATTGGACGGCCGGGCTCTTCCCCGTGATCATCACGGTGTTCCTGTTGCGCTCCTTCCTGTTCGAGCCATTCAAGATTCCCTCGGGTTCGATGATTCCGACGCTGTTGGTGGGCGACCTGATCCTGGTGAACAAGTTCACTTACGGCCTGCGCCTGCCGGTGCTCAATACCAAGATCACCGAAGGCAACAAACCCCAGCGCGGCGATGTCATGGTGTTTCGCTACCCGCCCAAGCCAAGCCTGGACTACATCAAGCGCGTGGTCGGCGTGCCGGGCGACACGGTGGCCTATCTCAACAAGCGCCTGACCATCAATGGTGTGGTGCAAGCAACGACGGTGGTGCCTGAGTTTTTCGATGAAGACTCCATGCGCTACTTCAAACAGTACGAAGAAGTGCTGGGCGATGTGAAGCACCGCCTGCTCAATGATGCCGACCGACCTGCTTATGTGCCTGGAGCCGACAAGTTTCCCGGCTACGAGGGCTGCCACTACACGGTAGAGGGGGTTACCTGCAAGGTGCCCGAAGGACACTATTTCATGATGGGCGACAATCGCGATAATTCCATGGATTCGCGCTATTGGGGGTTTGTGCCGGAACGCAATATCGTTGGCAAGGCCATATTCGTCTGGATGAACTTTGGCAATATCAAGCGCATCGGGTTCTTCAATTGAAGTGAGCGGAGAAAATAAATGGCTGTTCCATCCAAGTCCAAGCAACGGGGCATTACCTTCATCGGTTTGTTGTTTGTGTCTGCCGTGCTCGCCATGGCGGGCGTGGTTGCAGCGCAGGTGTTTCCGACAGCCTTAGAGTTCATGGCAGTCCAGAAGGCCGCGCAAAAGGCGGCAAAGGAAGGCCAGACGCCGGCAGAAATCCGCACCATTTTCGACAAAGCCTCTGCTATTGACGACATCAAGTCGATTACCAGCAAGGACCTCGACATCAGCAAGCAGGGTGACAAGGTCGTGGTGGGCTACAGCTATGAGCGTGAAATTCACCTCGTGGGGCCGGCCTACCTGACGCTGAAATACCAAGGTCAAACCAACTAAGGTGGCAGATCGTCTGCAGGAGTTGCAACGGCGTTTGCAACATGAGTTTTCCAATCCCGCGCTACTCGCACGCGCACTGACCCATCGCAGTTTTTCCTCCGATCATTACGAGCGGCTGGAGTTTCTGGGCGACTCGGTGCTGGGGCTGGCCATTTCCGGGTTGCTGTACACACGACTGAGCAACCTGCCCGAGGGCGACCTGTCGCGGGTTCGGGCCAATCTGGTCAAGCAGGACACGCTGCACCAAATCGCCGTTGGATTGGGGCTGCCGGAATTGCTGCGCCTGGGTGAGGGCGAAGTCCGATCGGGCGGCCAAAAGCGTCCGTCCATTCTGGCGGATGCGCTGGAGGCGTTGATTGGCGCGGTCTATCTGGATGCGGGCTTTGCACGGGCTCAGGAGCTGGTGCACCGTCTGTTCGAGGCGGTTGAGATCAATCCGCAGATGGACGCCATTGGCAAAGACGCCAAGACCGCGCTGCAGGAGTGGCTGCAGGGTCGCAAAATGAAGCTGCCGCTGTACAAGGTGGTGGCAACGCTGGGCGCAGCGCACAAGCAGACCTTTGACGTGGAGTGCGAAATTGCCGAACTCCACCTGACAGAACGCGGCATCGGCGGTTCGCGCCGGGCCGGGGAGCAGGCTGCAGCCGCAGCCATGTTGCAAACACTTCAAACCAAAAACCTAACATGACCGCTCCAAAAAAGTCCCCGCCCCAAGCGGTATTCAAGACCAAAACCAAGGCCGAAAAAGTAGCCGATGCGCTGGCGCAGGCGCTCAAAGATTCGGCCACTGGCAAGCAGGGGTCCAAGTCGGGCAAACCAGCTCCCAAGGCAACCGGCAAGGCACCAGACAAGGCCGCCGCCAAGGCCCCGGCTAAGTCTGTTGCCAAGCCCACTGCCAAACCCGCGGCCAAAGTGACCCAGCCCCGCGCCGAGGTGCAGCCCGACCTGGAGGCCATGCTGCAGGGGCTGCTCAAGAGCACGCCCAAAATGGCGGAGCCGGGCGCCGAAGGCGCTGGTCAACGCTGTGGTCTGGTGGCCATCGTGGGTAAACCCAATGTGGGCAAATCCACGCTGCTGAATGCGCTGGTGGGCCAGAAAATCAGCATCACTTCGCGCAAGGCGCAAACCACGCGCCACCGCATCACCGGCATGCGCACGCAAGGTGCGACCCAGTTTGTATTTGTGGATACACCCGGCTTTCAGACCATCCACGGCAATGCGCTGAACAAGTCGCTGAACAAGGCGGTTCAGGGCGCTGTGTCGGATGTGGACCTGATTCTGTTGGTGGTCGAAGCCGGCAGCTTTACGCCGGCCGATGCCCGCGTGCTCTCGCTGCTAGGCAAGGACATCCCGACGATTCTGGTGGCGAACAAGCTCGACAACGTGCACCGCCGTGGCGATATCGCCCCCTGGCTGCAGGACATGCAGGCCAAGCACCCGTTCACCGAATTCATGCCGATGTCGGCCAAGAACCCCAAAGACGTGGAGCGGCTGCTGGCATTGTGCGAAGGCTTCCTGCCCGAGCAGGCCTGGTGGTATGCCGAAGATGAGTTGACTGATCGCAGCGAGAAGTTTCTGGCCAGCGAACTGGTGCGTGAAAAGTTGTTCCGTCTGACCGGCGACGAGTTGCCCTACACCTCCACCGTGGTCATCGACAAATTTGAAGAAGAGCCACCGCAAAAGAAGGGGCAGAAGCGCTTGCTGCGCATTGCCGCGACGATTGTGGTGGAGCGCGATGGCCACAAGGCCATGGTGATTGGCGACAAGGGCGAGCGCATCAAGCGCATTGGCATGGAAACCCGGGTCGAGCTCGAAAAGCTGGCCGATGCCAAGGTGTTTCTGGAACTGTGGGTCAAGGTGCGTTCGGGCTGGGCCGACGATGAAGCGCGGGTGCGCAGTTTTGGCTACGAGTAAGCGCATTGCGGACGAACCGGCCTTTGTGCTGCACCGCTACGACTGGAGCGAAACCAGTCTGATTCTGGAGGTTTTTACCCGCAACCACGGGCGTATTGCCCTGGTGGCCAAGGGCGCCAAACGTCCGACCTCCAGCTTCCGTCCCATATTGATGCCGCTGCAGCCGCTGCTGATCAGCTACGGCGGCGATGCGGAAATCCGCACCCTCAAAAGTGCCGAATGGCGCGGCGGACACGTCATGCCCACGGGCGACGCGTTGTTATCGGGCTACTACCTCAACGAGTTGCTGCTGACGCTGTTGACCCGTGACGATCCGCACCCGCGTTTGTTTGAAATTTACGCGCGTGTGGTGCAGATTCTGGCCAGCGAACATGAGGAAGTGCTGCAAGCCGCGCTGCGCACCTGGGAGTTGCTGCTGTTGCGCGAGGTGGGGCTGTTGCCGCAACTGGATCGCCAGACGCTGACTTTGGCCGGGCTGGACGCGGCGCTGCACTACACGCTGGTCCCCGAAGGCGGTCTGCGCCAGGCGCATTCCGAGGACCGCGCCACGCTGGAAGGCGCACAGTGGTTGCGGTTACAGAGCGCCTTGGAAGACAGCACACCGTTCACCACCACCTTGCGCGTGTGTGCGGAGCTGATGGCCTCGCTCAAACCTCAGTTGCGCCATTTGCTGCACTACCATTGCGGGGTCCGCACCCTGCGTTCACGTCAAATGATGTTGGACATTCAAGCTTTATGACCCACGGCACAACCCATCTCTCCGTCAATCTCAACAAAGTGGCACTGGTGCGCAACACGCGTCACCTGGGCATCCCCAGCGTGACCCGCGCGGCCACGCTGTGCCTGGAGGCGGGTGCCGCTGGCATCACCGTCCACCCGCGCCCCGACGCCCGGCATATTCGCGCGGACGATGTGACCGACTTGGCCGCCTTGCTGCAAGCCTGGCCGGACCGCGAATTCAATGTCGAGGGCAACCCGTTTCACAACCTGATGGACTGCGTGGCCGACCTGCGCGCGCGCAAGTTGCCGGTGCACCAGGTGACTTTTGTGCCGGACAGCGAGGGGCAGTTCACCAGTGACCACGGCTGGAGCTTCCCGGCCGATGCCGCGCGCCTGCGCCCGCTGATTGAGCAGGCACATGCCCTGGGATTGCGGGTCAGTCTGTTTATGGACGCCGACCCCATCGCCATGCAGGCGGCAAAGGACGTGGGAGCGGATCGCATCGAGTTGTACACCGAGCCTTATGCCGCAGCCTGGGGCACGGCCGACCAGGGCACCCAGTTGCAACGTTTCGCCGCTGCCGCACAGGCCGCACTGGACGCGGGGCTGGGCGTGAACGCCGGACACGACCTGAACCGCGACAACCTGGCGGCCTTTGCGCAGCAGGTGCCGGGCCTGCTCGAGGTATCCATTGGCCATGCGCTGATTGCCGATGCCCTGGAGCTGGGCTACACCGAGACCATCAAGGCTTATTTGCGCTGCTTGCAGGCATGATTTACGGCATCGGCAACGACATTTGTGATGTGCGTCGCATCCGCGCCAGCCTGGAGCGGCACGGCGACCGGTTCGCACTCAAAATCCTGAGCGACCTGGAGTTCAAAACCTGGAAAGCGCGCAGTGCGCGCTGGCCCGAGCGTGGTGTCCGCTACCTGGCCACCCGTTTCAGCGCCAAGGAAGCCTTTAGCAAGGCGATTGGCATGGGCATGCGCATGCCCATGACCTGGCGTCTGTGTGAAATCGGTAAAGAGGCCAGCGGCAAGCCGGTCATCGTGCTGCACGGTGTGCTCAAGGAATGGTTTGAAGCGCGGGGCCTGCGGGCCTTTGTGAGCGTGACCGACGAGTCCGACTATGCCGCCAGCTTTTGTGTGGTGGAAACCAGCTCGGGTGCGGGTGATTCGACAGGATCGCCACACCTTGAATCCCCGTCAACCCGCTAAATGAATTGACTATGAATCTACATGCCCCCCTGATCATTGATATTGCCGGCCTGTCGCTTACTGCAACTGATCGCGCGCGCCTGAAGCACCCGCTGGTGGGTGGCCTGATTCTTTTCGCCCGCAACTGGACGGACCGTGCCCAACTGACTGCGCTGTGCAGCAGCATCAAGAAACTGCGCCCGGACCTGCTGATTTGTGTGGACCACGAAGGCGGGCGGGTGCAGCGCTTCAAGGCCGACGGCTTTACCCACCTGCCGCCCATGCGCGCTCTGGGCGAAATGTGGCTGGCAGCACCCCAGGCCAACAAAAAGGCCGGCCCCTTGGATGCCACCAATGCGGCTACGGCTTGCGGTTATGTGCTGGGCGCGGAGCTAAGGGCCTGCGGCGTGGACCTGAGCTTTACGCCCGTCTTGGACCTTGACTATGGTGCCAGCAGCGTGATTGGCGATCGCTCCTTTGGACGCGATCCGCGCGTGGTGAGCCTGCTGGCCAAGAGCCTGATGCAGGGCCTGTTGCAAAGTGGCATGGCCAACTGCGGCAAGCACTTTCCCGGCCATGGCTTTGTCAAGGCGGATTCGCATTTCGACGTGCCGGTGGATCGCCGCAGCCTTAAGGCGATTCTTGCGGATGACGCAGCCCCGTACCGGTGGCTCAGCACCAGCATGACCAGCGTGATGCCGGCCCATGTGATTTATCCGAAGGTGGACAGCCGGCCGGCCGGTTTTTCCAGCCGTTGGCTGAACGACATCTTGCGCGGCCAGATGGGATTTAACGGCGTCATCTTCAGCGATGACCTTTCCATGGCAGGCGCCCGCGTGCTGGACGGCCGGCAGGTGAGTTACACCGAAGGCGCGGTAGCGGCGCTGGAGGCGGGCTGCGACATGGTGTTGCTATGCAACCAGTCGCTGCAAAGCAGTGAAGGGGGCGGCAATGCGATTGACGGTCTGATTGCTGGTTTGACCGAGGCCCAGGTGAAGGGGCAGTGGCTACCGCGTGAGGCCAGCGAGGAGCGTCGCCTGGCGCTGCTACCTCGCCATGAAGCGCTGAATTGGGACGCGCTGATGGTGCATCCCGATTACATGCACGCCCTCGACTGGATCCCCTGAAGCTTCACGGCGCCCGGTGCAGACGGGGAGCGGATAGGGCCGCGATCATGTCACTGGTGGCGTCATCCACAGTCGGATGTTTGGCCAGTGTCGCGCCCAACAGCTTGCGCAGTTGTTGCAGGTCTTTGACAGTGGGGGCCACTTTGATTTGCGCCAGCGCGGCGGCGACGTTGCCGCCTTGAATCAGGCTGGCCACTTTGGGGGCCCAGGTGCTTGGTTGGCGTGCCATGTGTTTAGGTTGGTGATCGGACAAGCGCCATTATGACCAGAGCGGGACGGCATTGGCGCTGTCCAGGTAGCCCAGGTACACCCGCACCTCGAATTCAAGCTGGTGGTAGTCGGGCTCCATGTAACAGCACAGCTTGTAGAAATTCTTGTCGTGGTCGCGCTCTTTCAGGTGGGCCAGTTCGTGCACCGCAATCATGCGCAGAAATTCCAGCGGCGTATTCTTGAACAGCGATGCAATGCGGATCTCGCGTTTGGCCTTGAGCTGGGAGCCCTGTACCCGCGCAATCGTGGTGTGCGTGCCCAGTGCGTTTTGGGTCAGTTGCAGCTTGTTGTCGTACTGCACCTTGCTGACCATTTGAGCTCCGCGCAGGTAGTCCTGTTTGAGTTCCTGCACGTAGGCGAACAGGGAGCGGTCGTCGCGCATGCTGTGGGCTTGCGGGTACTTTTTTTGCAGCCAGGGGCCGAGCTTGCCGGCCTGCATCATCGCGTTAACCTGCGCCACCGTGTCAGCCGGGTAGCCTTGTAAGTAGCTGGCACTCATTGCTTTGACAGTCGCATGGCAATCAGCCCGGCGACCCCAATCACGACCGCGCCGGCCAGCGTGGTGAGTCGGGGCACCTCGGCAAAGAACAAAAAGCCCCACAGCGGTGCCCACAAAATGCCGGTGTATTCAAACGGCGTGACCGTGCTGCTTTTGGCAATGCGGTAGGCGGCGGTCAGGAACATCGTGCCCACCGCAGCCACCACGCCGCAGATACCAATCAGGAGCGTATCGGCGGCCGTGGGCAGCACCCAGGGGCGCACCAGAAACGTGATGCTGGGGTGGGTGGCCCGCTCAATGCCCGCCAGATGCAGCGCCAGCGCAACCAGCGCCGGGCCGGCCAGAAAAAAGCAGTTTTGATAAAACGCCATGACGGCGGTGGGCAACTGGTTGCCAAATTTGCGCGCCATCAGCATGGCCGAGCCATACAGCGCCGCCGACAGCAGCGACAACAAGGCGGCTGGCTCGAACAGACCGGTTCCAGGTTGCAGCATGATCAGCACACCAGCAAAGCCCAGCACCACGGCGGCCCAGACCTTCCAACCCACATGCTCCCCCAAGACAGGGCCGGCCAGTGCGGTCACAAACAGGGGCACGGTGAAATACAGCGCCACCGCATCGGCCAGCGGCAGTGCCGGAAAGGCCATGTAATACGCGGTGTAGGCGCCCAGCATGATCAGCCCCCGCCATGCCAGCGGCCGCATGTGGGCCCGAAGCAAGTCGCGCCAGCCGTCTTCCTTTTGCATCAGGAACCACAGGATCGGCAAGCCGACGCACGAGCGGATGCACACCACCTCGGTCAGCGCGTAGCTGCCGCTGACCTGTTTGATGATGGCGTCCTGCACCGAAAAAATAAACACACCGATGCACAGGTACAGGATGCCGCGCGCAGCTTGGTTTTGCATGGCCCTTAGTGCCCAGCGCTGAGCGCGCGCAGCGCGCTTTGCAGTTCAGTGACCACGCTGTCCCAGTCGCCTTCGCGCGGCTGGCGAAACAGGCGCATCACGCCGGGATACCACGCTGACTGCGTGCCTTCGGCACCCCAGCGCCAGTCGGTCATGTACCAGGGCAGTAGCAACCAGCAGGGCTTGCCCAGGGCACCCGCCAGATGCGCCGTCGCGGTGTCTACGCTGATCAGCAGGTCCAGTTGGTCGATAACGGCGGCTGCGTCGGCGAAGTCGCGCAGTTCAGGGCCCAGCACCACCAAAGTTAGGTCCGTTGAATTCTGTTCGGTGTCCTGTTCGCCAGCGCCCTTTTGCAGGCCGACAAATTGCACGCCGGGAACCTGCCACAAGGGCGCGAGCGTTTGCAGGTGCGGCAAGGACCGGTCGCGGTCGTTTTCAAACTGCGGGTTGCCTTTCCAGACCAAGCCGACACGCAGGCCGTTGGCGACAGGCAAGCGTGCTGCCCAATGGGCTCTCAGGCCAACGTCCGGTTGCAGATAGGGCAGGGTGGCCGGCAGCGTGTGCGGGCGGCTTTGCGCCCGGTAGGGTGCGCTCAGCAAGGGCATCCAGAAGTCAAAGTCTGCCTCTGGCATGGTTTCGTCAAAGGCAAGCACCGCATCAACCTCCGGCATCGATTGCAGCAGAGCCTTCAAGGCCGGCGGGCAGAGGAGCGTCAAAGCCCGCAGCCCTTGGGCTTTCAGCCATGGCAGGTAGCGGCAGAACTGGATGACATCGCCGTGACCGCGCTCGCAAACCACCAGCAGGGACTGGTCTTGCAGCGACTCACCTTGCCAGAGCGCGCCGTCTGGCTGGGGTGGCAGCGGCGGCAAATGCAAGCGCGACTCAAAGAGTTCCCAGCCCTCTTCCCACTGGCCGCGCTGCAATTGCAGATAGGCCAGGTTGAACCGCGCACGCGCGTTGTCCGGGTCCAGCGCAATGGCCTGGCGCAGGCAGGCTTCGGCGGTCTCTTCGCGCTTGAGGTTCAGGTTGAGAGCGCCCAGGTTGGACCACACGGCGCTGGAATCGGCACCCAGGGCCAGTGCCGCGGCATACGACGCTTCCGCCTCGCCGTGGCGCTTCTGCAGGGCCAGCAACGCCCCCAGATTGAGGTGCATGGTGGCGTTGTCGGGCTGCAAGGTCAGCGCGTGGCGGTAGTGCATTTCGGCCTCGCCAGCCAGGCCTTGCAGTTCGCGGGCAAAGCCCAGATTGGCCAGCGCCTCGGGCCAATCGGGCTGCAGCGCCAGTGCCTCTTGAAAGGCCTGTGCTGCGGCTTCCGGGTCTCCCGCATCCAGAAACTGTTCCCCCTGGTGAAACAGCCGATGCGCGGGTGACGCGGCGCTGTCCTCCATGGAACCGGGCCGGCTCAGGCCTCGCGGCGCAGTGCGGGGAACAGGATGATGTCGCGGATGCTGGCGCTGTCGGTCAGCAACATCATCAGGCGGTCAATGCCGATGCCGCAGCCGCCGGTGGGAGGCATGCCGTACTCCAGCGCGCGCACAAAGTCGTGGTCGTAGTACATGGCTTCGTCGTCGCCGGCTTCCTTGGCGGCAACCTGCGAGTGGAAGCGGGCGGCCTGGTCTTCGGCATCGTTCAATTCGCTAAAGCCGTTGCCGAACTCGCGGCCGGTGATGTAGAGCTCAAAGCGCTCGGTCACGCCGGGCTTGGTGTCGCTCTCGCGCGCCAGCGGCGAAATTTCGACCGGATGCTCGCAAATGAAGGTGGGGTTCCACAGCTTGTCTTCCACCGTCTCTTCAAAGTACATCACCTGCAGGCTGGCCAGGCTGCGCGTGGACAAATGGTGCTTGGCCTCGGAATGGCCGAGCTTCTTCAGGGCGTTGATCAGCCAGGCGGTGTCAAACACGTTGTCACCAGCTTCGGTGTACTTCTGGATGGCTTGCACGATGGTCAGGCGCTCAAACGGTTGCGACAGGTCCACCGGCTTGCCACCGTAGGTCAGGTGCAGCGAGTCGCCGGCCTTGATGGCGGCATCGCGCACCAGTTGCTCGGTGAAGCTCATCAGGTCCTGGTAGTTCCAGTAAGCCGCGTAGAACTCCATCATGGTGAACTCGGGGTTGTGGCGCACCGAGATGCCTTCGTTGCGGAAGTTGCGGTTGATCTCAAACACCCGATCAAAGCCGCCGACGATCAGGCGCTTCAGGTACAACTCGGGCGCAATGCGCAAGAACATCTGCTGATCCAGCGCGTTGTGGTGCGTGGTGAAGGGCTTGGCGTTGGCGCCACCGGGAATCGGGTGCAGCATGGGCGTTTCCACTTCCAGAAAGCCGTGCTGCACCATGAAGTCACGAATGCCGCTGACGGCCTTGCTGCGTGCCACAAAACGCTTGCGCGAGGACTCGTCGGTCATCAGGTCGACGTAGCGCTGGCGGTACTTCACTTCCTGGTCGTGGATGCCGTGGAACTTGTCGGGCATGGGGCGCAGGCTCTTGGTCAGCAGGCGCACCGTGGTGGCGTGAATCGACAACTCACCGGTCTTGGTTTTGAACACCTTGCCCTCGGCCGCCACGATGTCACCCAGGTCCCAATGCTTGAACGCGGCGTAGAGCTCGGCACCCACGTCTTCACCCTTCACATAAATCTGGATGCGACCGCCGCTGGTACCAAAAGAGGCATCTTGCAGGGTGCAGAAGCTGGCCTTGCCCATGACGCGCTTGAGCATCATGCGGCCTGCCACCTTGACCTGAATATTCATGCCTTCCAGGATTTCGGTGGCGTGCGAGTCGTATTCGGCAAACAACTGCTCGGCTTTGTGGGTGGGCTGGTAGTCGTTGGGGAAGGCCACGCCCTTGCCGTCCTTCTGTGCCTGGCGCAGGGCTTTGAGCTTTTCGCGGCGCTCCAGCATCAGTTGGTTTTCGTCTTGGGGGGCGGGTGCGGCGGTGTGTGTTTCAGACATGAGGCTGGCTTATTGGATAGGGGCGTAACCCTCAATTCTAAGAGGGCGGCACGGGCTATCATCCTGCCAACCTCAAACGCCCTTGCACCATGCTTTACCAAATCGTTTCTCTGTTGCTGGAAGTTGCCGCCGGATTGCTGACCGGCGTATGCCTATTGCGCCTGTACATGCAGCATCAGCGCATTCCCTTGTCTGCACGCTCGGGTAATCCACTGGGGCCTTTTGTCTTTGCCGTGACCGACTGGCTGGTGCTGCCGCTGCGGCGCGTGCTGCCCGCCATCGGCCGCTGGGATACCGCCAGTCTGGCAGCCGCATTGCTGGCGCAACTGGCGCTGTTTGGAGTGCAGTGGTTGATGCTGGGCGGCGGTGCCTCGGTGCTCAGTGTGGTGATACTGGCGTTGTTCGGCGTTGCACGCATGGCCATCTCGTCGTTGACCGGACTGGTGATTGTCTACGCCGTGCTGTCCTGGGTGCAGACGCAGTCGTTTCTGTCCGACTTGATGGAGCGCCTGGTGACGCCGGTGCTGTCCCCGATTCGCCGCATAGTGCCACTGGTGGGCGGGGTAGACCTGTCACCCCTGGCGCTGTTAGTCCTGCTGCAAATCGCCGCCATCGTGCTGGGCTCTTTGCAAGCCAGCGTGTTGGGAATGGCGCTCTGACTCCACACCAAAAGCGCCACCCAACGCAGGACGGCATGGCGTTTAGCGCAGTGAGGTAAAGGGGGAGCCCAAAGGGCGGAGGACACGAACGGCGCTGAATGCCATGCCGTCCTGCGTACCGCGTGTCTTGTAAGGTCTTAGATTACCGCGTCAGCCGGCTGCCGTTGCAGCATGGCCAAGGTTTCGGCCACGGTTTTGCGGAGTTCCCGGCGGTCGCAGATGAAGTCCACCGCGCCCTTGGTCTGCAGGAACTCGGCACGCTGAAAGCCTTCGGGCAGCGTCACGCGCACGGTGGATTCAATCACGCGCGGTCCGGCAAAGCCGATCAGGGCCTTGGGTTCGGCAATCACCACGTCGCCCAGGAATGCAAAGCCCGCGCTTACGCCACCCATAGTCGGGTCGGTCAGTACGCTGATGTAGGGCAAGCCTTTTTTCGCCAAACGGGTCAGGGCCGCATTGGTCTTGGCCATTTGCATGAGCGAAAGCAGGCCTTCCTGCATGCGCGCACCGCCGGTGGCGGTAAAGCAGACGAAGGGAACTTTTTGCTCAATCGCAGATTCGACGCCGCGCACAAAGCGTTCGCCCACCACCGAGCCCATGCTGCCACCCATGAATTCAAATTCAAAGCAGGCCGCCACCAGGCTCACGCCATGCACGGCGCCGCCCATGACCACCAGCGCGTCAGTCTCGCCCGTGTTTTCCAGGGCTTCTTTCAGACGCTCGGGGTACTTGCGACTGTCCTTGAACTTGAGCGCGTCGACCGGCAGCACTTCCTGTCCAATCTCGAAGCGGCCTTCGTTGTCCAGAAAGGCATTCAGACGGGCACGGGCGCCAATGCGGTGGTGGTGGCCGCAACCGGGGCAGACATTCTGGTTCTGTTCCAGATCGGTCTTGTAGAGCACCGCCTCGCAGCTCGGGCACTTGATCCACAAACCTTCGGGCACGCTGCGACGCTCGGTCGGGTCGGTGTGCTGAATCTTCGGGGGCAGTAGTTTTTCAAGCCAGCTCATGCTTTTCTTCCTTGGGCAGTGCTAAAAGTGCATCCTATTATGGCCGATGCAGGCTTGGCGGCCAGGTTGGCAGGAGCCGCCTTCTACCGCCGCAGGGCTTAGCGGGTGCGGGCCAACTGGGCCGCCCGGCGCACCACGCCGTTCAGTAAATCCTCTGCCTGTTGGCGTGCCGGCGTGCTGGGGGGGGGGCTTCTCCAGGCAAAGACCACTTGCGTCGGGGTATTTCGGCGCACGTACAGGGCGACCGCCAGTGGGCACAGGGCAATTTGGGTGGGGTCTTCGTGGCTCATCGCATGTGCCAACCGGGCGGAGCAGAACAGCACGACCCTGGCATGGAGGTAAACGCTGGGGGCACCACCTGGGGCCAGCTTGGTGGTTCGATCCAGCATCTCACCAAACTGCTGCACGGATGCCACCACGTAACCGTCGCCCTCAATGGTTTCTACCAGTGACTCATAGGCCAGGTCAAACGGACTGTCATCTACCACCAAGGTCTGAATACCCTGTCCCAAGGCGGCAGACAACGCGCCCAGACTCAGGCCAAGCGCCAGGGCGGGCTTGCGCAGGTAGCGGGCCAGCCACGGGTACAGTCCAGTAGCCGTTGCAAGCAGAGCGGCCCAAGCCCATCCCAAGTCTGCGTTCATGGTGGGAAGGTGGCGCATCAATACCGTGGCTTGGGCGGGGCAGGTTGGGGCATGGCCTTGCCTAGTACGGCGTCTTCCATCTCAGGGTAGAGGTGCTCCACGGAGCGGCGGAATTCGCTATAGGCCAGGGGCACATCGGCAAACTCTGCGGGGAGGGGGTGACGCATGAGTTCAACCATATCCATGCCGGCTTTTGCAGCGTCTTGCAGCGTGCCGCGCAACCACAGCAGCCAGCGGCGGGTACGGACGATTGGCGCAGCGTCGGTAGCTGGTTCGCCGTGGCCGGGTACCAGTAGTTTGAACCCCGGTTCCTTGGTAATGGATTCCATTTGGTCCAGCGCACCCAGCCACTCGGCAATGTCGGCATGGGGCGTGGTGGGCGCGCGCAGGTTGAACACCAGGTCGCCGGTAAAGAGTACACCGCTGGCGGGCTCGTACACCGCCAGGTCTGCCCCGGTGTGGCCGGCAGCAGCAATGAGGCGCAGATTCAGCCCTCCAACCGCCAAGGGGCCTGCTGCAAGATTGCGGTTGGGCGCCAGTGCTTCAGTGCCCAGCATCCAGTCACCGCTCATGCGGTACAGGTTCTCTGCAAAGGAATTGCCATCGCGGTGGATGCTTTGCGTCGTTGCGGGCAGGGCGCCAATGGGCGCGTCCTTGTAGGCCTGGTTGCCCAGAAAGTGGTCCGGGTGGTGGTGGGTGTCCACCACCAGGGCGATGGGCTTGCCCGGTGCCAGGGCCTCGATGGCCTTGCGAGCCTGCTGGCCATAGCGCAGCGAGGGTCCACTGTCGATCACCACGACGCCGCTGGGGCCGATGAAAAAGCCGGTGTTGACGATGTTGGCGCCATTGTTGCGGTCAAAGTCTTCCGTACGGCCGATCAGGGCATAGGCATGGTCGGCGAGCTTGCGGGGTTGCAGGCGGTAGTCCATATCGGCTGCGTGGGCCACATTAGCTGCCAGTAGCGTATGGATGGCGGTGCCCACAACGATTAGAACCGCGCGGAGAGGATGGCGCTGCATGGTGGGCCTCATGGCGCGATGGTGGATGCCACCGGGTTGCCGTTGTTGTCGCGCCCACTGACCACCACCGGGCCGCTGCCACTGGCGCGTTCCAGCGTGAAGACGGGGTTCTCGCTTACCGGCTCAAAGGGCTTGACCCGCATCAGCAGTTCTTGGGTGGCGGCATCGCGGAACTCCAGGTTTTCCAGGAAGAAGGCGGGGATGCCCGACACCAGACCCGTATCCATGGGGTGGACGATGCGCATGCGCATGCGCCCCGCGTTGGGTCCCTCGCTCCACTGGCGACCGCTCACATCATTGAGCTGGGTGAGCCAGGCCGGGTTGGCCGAGCCGAACGAGGGCGCGGTGCAACCGCCCCCTGCCGTATTGACCCAGGTACCGCCCAGGTGCCAAACGCCATCGGCAGTGCGTGCTGCGGCGCGCACGGGCGTGGACTGCTGCAGCTTGATTCGAAATGAGAGCTTGGCCTTGGCCGCCTGCGGGTAAAAGCGCAGTACCTCGACGATGGGGTTGAGGTCTGCAAACACCACCACCTCTTGCACACCTTGTAAGGCCGATGCGTCCACACTGATGGGTACTTGCAGCGGGTTCTCGGCCGTCACCGGCGCCTGTACCTGGACCGGGTCCTCAAACACCACGGTCGCGCCACTGAAGAATTGGCGACGCAAGTCTTTCCAGCGCACGGACTTCAGTGGGTCTTCATCGGAAATCGACGGGTTGGCGGGTGCCGCCCACGAGTAACTGCTGGCCCATGGCACCAGGCACAGGCAGGCCAGTACCAGCCATTGCACCAGAAAGTGCACCCGCCACCTTGTCCAACCCTGTGGTTGGGTGCGTGGCAAGGCGCCAGCCATAGGCGGACTGTTTCGCATGGCAGTAGGTTTTGGGCTGACCCATGGTTGTGCCCGGGTTTCGGTGCGTGCTCCGCTCATGGTTGCTTCTCTTTCTTGTGTAATGGGGGCGGTGTCTCCAGCCCGGCATTGTCCCCAAAAGGGACAGGGCCGCAGCGTAAAGCCATTGCAAGCAATCCACGTACCTGACATACCCTGATTTGTGTGACCTAAGTCACAGAAGCGCCCACAGCCCGCACGGGCACGGGGTTGAACCCCGTCACTTCGATGTGCCGGGGCGCAAAGCGACGCCCTTGTTCATAGCCTGAGCCAATGGGAGGCGGATTTGGCTCTGTTCCACCCAGAGGAAGCGTTCCACTTTGGAACGCGTGGTCCCCAATGGAGGCAAGGCACTACCAGCCCAATGGCCCCTGGCATAAACATGCCATTGAGGTGGCTGTGGGCGCCGCAACAGGCGAACAGCGGCTACCGACAGCCAAGCATCAAGCGTCCAGCGCCTGCCGGATTTCCGCCAGAAAGCCCTGCGCCGTGGCCGCTACGCGTTCGCGCGGTTGGTCTTCCAGCAACTGAATGATCTTGCTGCCAATCACCACGGCGTCCGCCACCTTGGAGATGGTGCGAGCGGTAGCCGCATCGCGAATGCCAAAGCCCACGCCCACCGGCACGCTGATGTGGCTGCGAATGCGGGGCAGCATGGCTTCTACCGCATCCGTATCCAGTGCGCCCGACCCTGTGACGCCCTTGAGCGACACGTAATACACATAGCCGCTGGCCACGCGGGCCACCTGCTGCATACGGGTGTCGGTGCTGGTGGGGGCCAGCAGGAAGATCAGGTCCATCTGGTTTGCGCGCAAATCCGCAGCAAACGCCTCGCATTCTTCCGGCGGGTAGTCCACGATCAGCACACCGTCCACGCCTGCAGCGGCGGCATCGCGCACAAACGGGCTGGCGCTGGAGGCCGCAGGCAGGGTGGCTGCGTGCTTCTGGTCGTAGCGCTCCACCGGGTTGGCGTAGCCCATCAGCACCACGGGGGTTGTAGTGTCGGTCTGGCGGAACGTCCGCACCATCTCCAGCACCTGGGCAAGGCCAATGCCAAAAGCCAGCGCCTTGTCGCCAGCCTTTTGGATCACGGGGCCATCGGCGCTGGGGTCGGAGAACGGAACGCCCAACTCAATGATGTCGGCACCGCCTTGCACCATGGCGTGCATCAATTCGGGCGTCACGTCGGCGTAAGGGTAGCCCGCGGTCACGAACGGGATCAAAGCCTTGCGGCCTTGGGCTTTCAACGCGTCGAGGGTAGGGGTAATGCGGCTCATTTGGACGCTCCCTTCACCAGGGAAATGGTCTGCTCGCCACCTTTGACGGATTGACCCTGGCAACTGGGGCGGCAGAAGAATTCGCCGTGGCTCAGGTCGGCCACGGTGCCAATGTCTTTGTCGCCACGGCCAGACAGGTTGACCAGAATGCTCTGATCCGGACGCATGGTTTTGGCCAGTTTCATGCCATAGGCAACGGCGTGGCTGGATTCCAGCGCAGGAATGATGCCTTCGGTTCGGCACAGGTAATGGAAGGCCTCCAGCGCCTCTTTGTCGGTAATGCCCACGTATTCGGCGCGGCCGATGTCGTTCAGGAACGCATGCTCAGGGCCCACGCCGGGGTAGTCCAGACCGGCGCTGATGCTGTGCGTCTCGGTCACCTGGCCGTTGTCATCCTGCAGCACATAGGTGCGGTTGCCGTGCAGCACGCCGGGGCTGCCGCGTTGAATGCTGGCGGAATGCTTGCCACTGTCCATACCCTCGCCAGCGGCTTCCACGCCAATCAGGCGCGTGGCGCTTTCCTTGATGTAGGGGTAGAAGATGCCCATGGCGTTCGAGCCACCACCCACGCAGGCAATCACCGCATCGGGCTGGCCTGTTTTGCAACCGGCAGCGGCCAGCATCTCGGGCATTTGCACCAGGCATTCCTCGCCAATCACGCTTTGGAAATCGCGCACCATCATCGGGTAGGGGTGCGGGCCGGCCACGGTGCCGATGATGTAGAAGGTGTTGTCCACGTTGGCCACCCAGTCGCGCATGGCTTCGTTCAGCGCGTCTTTGAGGGTGCGGCTGCCGCTCTCCACGGGCACGACGGTCGCGCCCAAGAGCTTCATGCGGTACACGTTGGGGCTTTGACGCTTGACGTCTTCTGCGCCCATGTAGACCACGCATTCCAAACCGTAGCGTGCGCAAATGGTGGCGGTGGCCACGCCGTGTTGGCCTGCGCCGGTTTCGGCAATCACGCGGGGCTTGCCCATGCGCTTGGCGAGCATGGCTTGGCCGATGGTGTTGTTGATCTTGTGCGCGCCGGTGTGGTTCAGGTCTTCACGCTTCAAGAAGATTTGCGCACCGCCCATTTCGCGGCTCATGCGGGCTGCGTGGTACACGGGTGAAGGGCGGCCCACAAAGTGAGCGAGTTCGTTTTTGAACTCGGCGATGAACGCGGGGTCGTGTTGGTATTTGGCGTACGCGTCTTTGAGCTCTTCAATCGCGTGGGTCAGCGTTTCGCTGATGAAGCTGCCGCCGTAAATGCCAAAGTGGCCTTTGGCGTCGGGTTGTTGGTAGTTCGACATAGGTTGCCTGCAATAGTTGCCTTGAGGCTTGGGCCTCAAGTGCTTCAAACAAAAAAAGGGAAGGAGGCTTAGAGCGGGTGCTCTGCGTCTGCTGCGCGAACGGCTCTGACGAATTCGTGAATCTTGGCCGCATCTTTGATGCCTTTGGCCGATTCCACGCCAGAGCTCACGTCCACTGCCAATGAATGGCCGTGGTTACGCAGCGCGCGAATGCCATCGGTCACGTTGGCAGCGTTGAGTCCACCAGACAAGACGAGGTGAGCGTTGACGTTTGGAGGAAGCTGTGACCAATTGAATGTTTTGCCGCCGCCGCCGTAACCGTCGACATGGGCGTCGAGCAGCACCGCTTGGGCGTCTGAGTAATCTTGCGCGTATTTTAAGAGGTCGAAAGGTTCTTCGCCCGCAGGGGTTTCTAGCGGAATACGCGCAGCGCGCATCCAGCGGCGGCCCAAGGTGCGGGCAATCTTGCGGCAGTGGTCGGGCGTTTCGTCGCCATGAAACTGCAGCCATGCGCCCGGCACTTGCACACAGGCGTGGGCAATGGCCTCAGACGTTTCGTTCACAAACAGCAGCACGGGCGTGACAAAGGCGGGCAGGCGCAAGGCCAGCTCGGCGGCGCGCTCTACCGTCACAGCACGGGGGCTGGGGGCGTACATGACAAAGCCAATGGCATCTACGCCAGCGGCCACGGCGGCGTCGACGTCTTGCTCACGGGTGAGTCCACAAATTTTGATACGCGTGCGGTTCATGGCAATCCATCATACGCAGGGGTACGGTCAGGCAAATCCCACTGTGCGTCGTAGCGGGGGCCCAAGAAATACAAACCATCGGGGCTGAAGGTGGGGGCGGCGGCATCGCGGTCGCGGGCGGCCAGCACTTCGGCCATCCACTCCGGCGGTTTGTCGCCACTGCCAATCTTCACAAAGCAGCCCATGAGGTTGCGAATCATGTGGTGCAAAAACGCGCTGGCTTCAAACTCAAAGCGCCACACGGCTGAGCCGGGCTGGGTGCTTTTGCGGGTGATGTCGATGCGCGTCATGGTTTTGACAGGCGTGAGGGCTTGGCAGCTGGAGGCGCGAAACGAGGTGAAATCGTGCTCGCCCATCAAATACTGCGCAGCTTTTTGCATGGCTTCGAGGTTGAGCGGGCGGTACACCCAGCCCACGCGGCCCACTTCGACGCTGGGGCGAATGGCAGATTCCAGCACCACATAGGCATAGCGGCGTGCAATGGCGCTGCCACGGCAGTGAAATTCGCGCGGCATTTCACGCGCCCACTGCACGGCGATGTCGAGCGGCAAATAGCGGTTGGTCCCGCGCACCCACGAGTAGGGCGTGCGTTCAAGCTCGGTGTCAAAGTGGATGACCTGCATGAGACCATGCACACCGGCATCGGTGCGGCCTGCACACAAAGTAGAGACGGGGGTTTGGGTGAACTTGGACAGCGCTTTTTCAAGCTTGTCCTGCACCGTTTTGCCCGAGGACTGGCTTTGCCAGCCTTCGTAGGCTTGGCCGTTGTAGCTCAAGCCCATCGCAATGCGCATGAGGGTTAGCCTCGTTCAGCCAGCCACTTGAGGGCTTGTTCTTTGTCAGCGCCAGAGGCTTCGTTGGCCACTTCTTCCATCAAAGCTTTGCTGGTGTGCAGTTGGCCTAAGTTCCACAGCTCGTTGGCCAAGTCAATGCGGACTTGGTAAGGGCTGTTGCTGGTCTCGGGCTCGTCCAAGTCCAAAGAAATGTTGGGCATTTCCATGGTGGGGCGAGTGGCATATGCATCGTGATGCGCATGCTCTTCTTGCAGATCATCCTCGTCATGGGCGTGGTGCGCATGGTCGTGGGGATGCTCGTGCGTGTCGTTCATGTGCGTCGCGACATCATGGATGTAGGCGCGCTCAACCGGCTCTTGGTGGTCGTTGTCGGGCAAGTCGAGGTTGAACTTCACGTTCAAGGGCGGCAAACCGTGGATGTCGTCTTCGCTCTTGTTGTGCGCGCGACGACGCCATAGTGCAACCAAGACCAACAGGGCGATCAAACTGCCTGCGCCTACGGGCGTTAAGGTGTTGTCACGCAATTCGTTCAGCCATTCGCCGTTGGCTTCTGCCGCACTGGCAGGTACGTCAACAGGCAGCACAGCTGCAATAGGTTCTGAAGCTGCGCTAGAAGCTGCATCAGCAGGGCCGGCTGCACCAGTGGCGGTGGCAGCTGCGATCTTGCCGAGTTCGGCAATGTTGCGACTCAGCTCGGCAGCGCGGCTGGCCACATCTTCGGCCTCACGTTGCTGGGCGATCTTGTCGGCAGCTGCGTCTTTGCTACCGGGCTTGGCCAAGGTCAGTTTGTCTTGGTTGGCCTTGGCGTTTTTGTTTTGGATCTTGGCGTCTAGCTTGCCAGAGGCATCTTTTGCCACCTTGGGCACAGCACCGCCAGGTGCACGTGCAGCCAGCTCGGCACGGTAGGCTTCAAAGTCTTTGGTCTGAATTTGAATTTCGCGACGCGCTTCGTCACGCGAAATGGCTTTGGCTTCTTGCTCGGTAGGCAAGGTCAACAAAGCGCCCGCTTTCATGCGGTTGACGTTGGAATCAACAAACGCATCTGGATTGCTACGCAGCAAAGCCACCAACATTTGCTCTAACGACACACCATCAGGTGTTTTGCCAGCAGTCAGTTCGCTGGCCGTGTCACCACGCTTAACTGTGATTTGTCCAGTAGCAGTCTGAGCGGTGGCTGATTTTTCGTTGGCCTTGGCGTTAGGCGTGCTGCTTGTCGTAATGCCAGGAAGTACTGAGACATTAGCTTTTTTGCTGGCGCTGACCTCATCCAACGACACATTGATGTCTCGAAGCATGCGGCCAGTGGCCCAACGCAAATCAATTAACAAATCGAGCGAATTGCCATTGATGGGTTGTTTGCTGGTGACTTTGAGGTAAGGCCTGCCGTTGTCTCGGCGCAACAATTGAACCTGAATCTCAACTGGTGAACCATTGCTGGTAGGCAACTCAATTTTGGCGGCTTTGTAAATTTCTTGACTTGCCAAGCTCGCTTGAAACTCAACTTGTTCAGCAATCGTGATTTCACTGATGTCGATTTCCGCACGCAAAGCCTCGCCCTGCTTGCTTTGCACAACAGGGCGATTCAAAGTGAGCGCCTGCGCACTGCCGAAGATCGACAGTGACAGAGCTGCCCACAAAGCTGATCTCTGGAACAAACTTGAAGCGTTACGTTGAGCTTGGGTCATAACCAGAGATATTACTTGGTTTTTTTACGCTTCTAAGAGGATGCGCAGCATGCGACGCAACGGCTCGGCAGCGCCCCACAAGAGCTGGTCACCCACGGTGAACGCGCCCAAGTAGTCATTGCCCATGGCCATTTTGTGCAAGCGGCCCACTGGCACTGTCAAAGTGCCGGTCACGGCTGCAGGTGTCAGGTCACGTTCGCTGATTTCGCGCACGTTAGGCACCACTTTGACCCAGTCGTTGGCGCTGGCCAAGATGCTTTCGATCTCGTCCATCGGCACGTCTTTTTTCAGCTTGATGGTCAAGCCTTGTGAGTGGCAGCGCATCGCGCCAATGCGCACGCACAAACCGTCGATCGGGATAGAGCCTGCAGTGCGGAACGCTGGGTTGCCCAAGATCTTGTTGCACTCAGCGCCGCCCTTCCACTCTTCCTTGCTTTGGCCGTGTTCGACAGGCACGTCGATCCAAGGGATCAAGCTGCCAGCCAAGGCGGTGTTGCGGAAGTTTTTGGTGGGGAACTCGGCGCTGCGCATGGTGGCCGACACTTTGCGGTCGATGTCCAAGATGGCAGAAGAGGGGTTGGCCAAGTCGTCTTTGACGGCATCGTGCAAAGCGCCCATTTGGCTCAGCAATTCGCGCATGTTTTGTGCACCAGCGCCCGAAGCCGCTTGGTATGTCATGGCGCTGACCCACTCAACCATGTTGTGTTGGAACAAGCCGCCCAAGCCCATGAGCATCAAGCTCACGGTGCAGTTGCCGCCGATCCAGTTTTTGCCGCCTTTGCCCAAGGCGCTGTCGATGACGTTGCGGTTGACGGGGTCCAAGATGATCACGGCGTCGTCGGCCATGCGCAGGCTAGAGGCTGCGTCAATCCAGTGGCCGTTCCAGCCCGCTGCGCGCAGCTTGGGGTACACCTCTTTGGTGTAGTCGCCGCCTTGGCAGGTGATGATGATTTCGCAGCGCTTCAGCGCGTCAATGTTGTTGGCGTCTTGGAGCGTGGTTTCGTTTTTAGCTTGCGCGGGGGCTTTGCCACCTGCGTTAGACGTGGAGAAGAACACGGGTTCGATCAGATCGAAATCTTTTTCTTGAACCATGCGGTCGATCAACACCGAGCCGACCATGCCGCGCCAACCGACTAAACCTACTAACTTGCTCATTTTTCAACGCCTTTTCAAATGTAGAAAACAGTGCCAGACCAGACTGTTTGCCCGGCTCGTCTGGCCGGGTGGGCGCACGACGAACCGGAGCGTTTAGCCCTTAATGGTCGTGGTTTTGATGGTGTTCACGCGCGCAAACGCAGCCACCAGTGCGGGGGCTGCGAAGTTCAGAGAGAACGAGCGGGCGTAAAACATGACAACTATTGTAGTGGATGGGGGCTTGTGGCTGGCTGACAGAAATGCAAAACGCGCCCGAAGGCGCGTTTTCTTGGGTGGAACAGGAAGCGAATTAACGCAAAGCCTTCACCACCGCATCACCCATCTGAGCCGTACCCACTTTGGTCGTGCCTTCGCTGTAGATGTCTGGCGTGCGCAGGCCTTGGGCCAACACCGCTTTCACAGCGGTCTCGATGCGATCAGCCGCTGCAGCTTGGTTCAAGCTAAAGCGCAACATCATGGCGGCGCTGAGGATGGTGGCCAAGGGGTTGGCCACGCCTTTGCCGGCGATGTCGGGGGCGCTTCCGTGGCTAGGTTCGTACAAGCCTTGGTTCTTTGAGTTCAAAGAAGCAGAAGGCAGCATGCCGATAGAGCCAGTCAGCATGGAGGCTTCGTCGCTCAAGATGTCGCCAAACATATTGCCGGTCACCACCACGTCAAAGCGCTTGGGCTCTTTCACCAGTTGCATGGCGGCGTTGTCGACGTACATGTGGTCGAGGGCGATGTCTGGGTACTCTTTGCCCACTTCGCTCACCACGTCTTTCCAGAACTGGAAGGTTTCCAGCACGTTGGCTTTGTCCACGCTGGTCACTCGGCCTTCTTTGCCAGC
>ERZ1034361.433-NODE-433-length-27973-cov-5.362776_pt1 | contig 27973 bp, 24 predicted proteins | sample MGYA00520617_ERZ1034361 | MGnify/ENA primary metagenome ERZ1034361 (study PRJEB33736, sample SAMEA104284507) | Azolla filiculoides | biome: Urban; feature: Water surface; material: Ditch water | place: Netherlands | collected 2015-10-28 | depth 0-0.1 m ...
TCAAACGTCTTGGTATTAGTAATGAAGTTATTAATCTCTTCAGTAATATCATGCATCGACAACTGGATGTGATCTAAACCGCCCTCTTTAAATGCTTGAATGCGCTTTTCTGTTAAACCTACCCCAGAGGTAATAAGGTTGCTGTAATAACCAAGCTTTTTAGCTTCTACTACGATATCTTCAATGTCATCTCGTAACAAAGGCTCGCCACCTGATATACCCAATTGCAGAGCACCTAATTTACGCGCATCACGGAGCGCTTGTATCCATTGCTCTGTGCTTAACTCGTTTTGAGTGTGTTTGTCGTAATCTGTTGGGTTGTAACAAAACGCACAATGCAATGGACAACGATAGGTCACCTCAGCCAACAGCCATAGCGGCTGCGTATGAGTAATATTTGCAGCAACGCCGTTGTTCTGAGACTGAATTTCTTTTTGTACAACTGATTGACCTAAAGAGGCTTGTGTCATTTTTTGTTACTCCTATTTTGACTTAATTAACTTGGCGTAACCAAGCTTTTTCAAGCGCTAGATCTATCATTCCAATGATGTCGCTTTCCAAATCTGGAACATCAGAAAATTTAGCTTTTAAAGTTGTAACGATATCGGCTACGGTTCTTTGTCCATCAATCTGGTTCAATACTTCACCTGCACCACCATTAAGCTTTACCATGCCTTCTGGAAATAAGATCACGTAACAATCTTGGGCTTCTTCCCATTGAAAGCGATGATGTAACGCAATTGCGTAGATGTCAGTTTGTTGCACACTCATAATCAATATCCGAGTTCTTAATTAATAAACTGGTTGGCGTAAGTAAGGTAAGCCATCTGTCGTTACTTCTGTTGATGCCAACATAATTGCATCGGCAATCACCCAAAGCACATCAAGTTTAAATTGCAAGATATCCAAGGCACGCTCTTGCATCTCACGGGTCTTACCAAAGTAATCCAAGGTAACAGACAAACCCTGCTCAACGTCACGGCGCGCTTCAGTTAGACGTTTCTTGAAATACGTTAAACCTTCTTCTTTTATCCATGGATACATGGTTGGCCATGAGCTGATGCGTTGTTGATGAATGTGTGGGGCAAATAGTTCAGTGAGTGATGAACAGACTGATTCTTGCCATGGGCGTTGACGAGCAAAGTTAATATAAGCATCGACCGCAAATTTAACGCCCGGACTCACCATTTTAAGTGATGTGACTTGCTCACGTGTTAAGCCAACTGCTTCACCCAATTGAATCCATGCTTCAATGCCACCCACTGCATCACCAACACCATCATGGTCAGTGATACGCACAATCCATTCCTTACGTACTTCTTTATCTGGACAATTAGATAAAATCGCAGCATCTTTTTGTGGGATACCAATTTGGTAGTAGAAACGATTGGCTACCCAGCATTGCAACTGTTCTTTGCTAAGCTTGCCTTCATACATCGCCACATGAATTGGATGATAAATATGATAACCCTGACCTTTGGTACGAAGTTTTTCTTCAAATTCTTCACGTGTCCAAGGTAAATTATTATTGGCTACTGCGTTCATAGTGTTCTCCTAAAGAATAATGTCCATGCCGTCATAAGCGACTTCAATACCATGCTTAGTGAGCTCAGCACGCTCCGCAGAATCTTCGCGCAAAATTGGATTGGTGTTATTGATATGAATCAAAACCTTACGTGAGGCATCAAATTCATCGAGCTTTTCAATCATGCCACCTTCACCTGATTGTGGGTTATGACCAATGCTACGTGCTGTTTTCGTCATTAAGCCCATATCAATCATTTCTGTATTCGTCCAAAAAGTGCCATCAACCATAATGCAATCAGCTTGATTCATAAGCGCTGGCAAATGCGGCTCGATTTCTGCTAGACCTGGTGAATACCAGCATTTTTTACCAGTACTGATTTCTTCAATCAATACACCAATGGTATCGCCAGGATGAGGGTCATTACGATGTGGGGAGTATGGAGGCGCAGCACTCTTCAATGCAACTGCTGTGAAACGTAGATTATTTGCGCCTTTCACTTCAAATGAAGTTTTACCATCCGTTGGCACTTGATGATGATTAATTCCACAATAGTGCCCTAGAATATTCAGCAATGGATTACCAGTCGTTAAATCTTGATAAACCATGTCAGTACAATAAATTTCACGCTTCACTTGGCCTTCACGAAGCATTAAAAGACCTGTTGTATGGTCGATTTGTGCATCAATCAACACTATTCCAACAATTCCACTATCCCGAATCGCACGACCAGGCTGCAAAGGACCAAACTCCTGAATTTGCTGAAGCACATCTGGAGATGCATTAAACAATACCCAATTAACGCCATCACCACTCACACAAATTGAAGACTGTGTTCGCTTTGTTGCTTTGATAGTACCTTTACGCAGTCCATCACAATTTTCACAATTGCAATTCCACTGTGGAAAACCACCACCTGCCCCTGCCCCTAATACATGAATATGCATATAAATCTCTTAAATTATTTTTATAAAAAGACTGTTTAAATGTAAAACTGGGCTACCGTGGCAGCCCAGTTTTTGTAGTATTTATTACTACATGCAGTTAAACAATCTTAACGATTGCAAACGTACATTGTAACTTCAAAACCGAAACGCATTTCAGTAGCAGCTGGTTTAGTCCACATGATGTATCTCCTAGTTATTAATTTTAAAAAAACACGTCATTGCTTGTTTTCACTCACATACAACGTGAAAGCATCATGCGCTTGAGCCGAAGACATCAACAGTGTAAAAATACGGAAACTACGCTAATGATTTTCATGACACAGCACATTAAATACTTTTGAATACCTAATGTGCTGAAAATTAAGGTTTAATCAAAACCTTGATATATAGAGATGAATTACTTTAGAAGCGCTAACTTTAGTGCTTCTAAAAATTTAGCATTCTCGGAAAACAAGCCAATTGAAACGCGCAAATACTCAGGCATTTCATAGTTAGCAATTGGTCGAACGATAATGCCCTGCTCCAGCAACCGCTGATTAACCCCTGCTGCATTAGCAACTTTAAAGCTCACAAAGTTAGCAAAAGATGGAATATATTCTAAGCCTAACTCTTTCAAGCCCTGAGTAATTTGAACCATACCTGCATTATTGAGTGCGCGTGTACGCTCAACAAACTCTTCATCGGCAAGCGAAGCAACTGCTGCTGCTTGCGCAATACTATTCACATTAAATGGTTGGCGTACACGGTTCATTAAATCTGCAATCGAAGCGGAAGTTAAACCAAAGCCAACACGTAAACCTGCTAAACCATAAGCTTTTGAGAAGGTACGCGAGATAATGAGATTGTCAAATTCAGACAACCAATCAATAGATTCGGCTTTATCCGCATCACTCAAATACTCATCGTAAGCTTCATCTAACACCACTAAAGTGTGTTGAGGGACTTTAGCAATAAATGCTTTTAAGTCAGCCTTACCTAATAAAGTACCTGTTGGATTATTAGGGTTTGCCACAAATACCACTCGAGTTTTTGGCGTAATCGCAGCAGACATTGCGTTTAAATCGTGGCCAAAATCTTTAGCTGGAACAACAACACCTTTAGCCCCAACCGCTTGTGTCACTAAGCTATATACAGCGAATGCATGCTGAGAATAAACAGCTTCATCTGCAGGCGCTAAAAATGCACGTGCAGCTAGCTCTAAAATATCATTAGAACCGTTACCAAATACTAGTTGTTCAGGCGCTACTTTAAATTTTTCTGAAACCGCTTGTCTAAGTTCAACGCTATTACCATCTGGGTAACGGGCAATATCATCTACTGCATCCATCATCGCCATATGTGCATTAGGGCTCACGCCCAAAGGATTTTCATTAGAAGCTAATTTAACGATTTGAGTTGGGTCCAAGCCCATTTCTCGAGCTAAATCACTAATTGGTTTACCGCCAACATAAGGGGCAATAGAGCGAATATACGATGGTGCTAATTTTGCAATTTCAGACACGGTTTAAACCTTAAATAACGGCAACTGGGTAAGAACCCAAAACTTTGACGAATGAAGCACGCTGCTCAATTTCAGCAATGGCATTTTGCAAACCAGCATCTTGGTGATGCCCTTCAACATCCACAAAAAACACATATTCCCATAAGCCCATTTTGGCAGGACGTGATTCTAATTTCGTCATACTCACTTTATTCTTAGATAAAGGCTCAAGCATTGACACCATCGCACCAGGAACGTTCTTAGTCGCAATCACTAATGAGGTTTTATCTTTGCCTGAAGGAGCGACATCATGATCAGCTAGCACTAAGAATCGTGTTGTATTTTTAGGATCATCTTCAATATTGTTCGCTAAATCTTGCAAACTAAATAGCTCAGCGGCACGTAAGCTTGCAATGGCTGCCGCGCCAGGCTCAGAAGCAGCTAAACGCGCTGCCTCCGCATTACTAGCAACGGCCTGACGCTCTGCATTAGGTAGATAACGATTAAGCCATTCATGACACTGCGCTAAGGATTGAGCGTGCGAATATACTTTACGCACCGCATTTAAATCTGATGCTTTACTTAAAAGATTATGATGCACAGGCAACTCAATTTCACCGCAAATATTTAGACGTGTTTCCATCAACAAATCTAAAGTACGGCCAATTGCACCTTCTGTTGAATTCTCTACTGGCACTACACCATAATTGGCTTTGCCAGACTCCACCATGCGGAATACTTCATCAATTGAAGTGCATTGCATAGGTGAACTTAAACCACCGAATTGTTTGTTTGCCGCTTCTTCACTGAATGTGCCCAAAGGCCCCAAGAAAGCAACCGTAAGTGCTCTTTCTAAAGCGCGACAATTCGACATCACACTTCTGAAAATCGCAGTAACTGCCTCACCTGGCAATGGACCTGCATTTAGATCGAGCAATCGGCGTAGCACCTGCGCTTCACGTTCTGGACGATAGATAGGGCCTTCACCCTTTAACTCACCAATCTGACGTGCGTGACTTGCACGCTCATTAACAAGCTTTAAAAGCTGTTCATCAATCGCATCAATTTGGTCACGATGTTGTTTAAGAATATCCGTCATATCAAGGTCCGATTTTTACAAATCAAATTAAGAGTTTGCTTGCTCAAACTGTTTCATAAATGAGATCAAGGCTTGCACACCTTCTATAGGCATTGCGTTATATATAGAAGCTCGCATGCCGCCTACTAACTTATGCCCTTTTAACTGCAACAAGCCATTTTGTTGCGCTTGCTTAAGAAAAGCCTCATCCAAAGATGCATCTTTAAGTGTGAATGGAATATTCATACGTGAACGATTTTCAACAGCAATCGGCGAATGATAAAAATCAGAAGCATCTAAATAGTCATAAAGAAGCGCTGATTTAGCGATATTGATTTTCTCCATGGCAGCCAAGCCACCTTTGGCTTTCAGCCACTTAAACACCAGTCCCGCCATATAAATACCGTAAGTTGCTGGCGTGTTATACATCGAGTCATTATCCGCATGTACTTTGTAATCGAACATGGTTGGGGTGCCAGCAATCGTTGTTCCAATTAAATCATCACGTACGATGACGATCGTTAAACCAGCAGGACCAATATTTTTCTGAGCGCCCGCATAAATAATACCGTATTGGCTGACATCAATTGGACGTGAAAGAATGTGCGAAGACATGTCACAAACTAAAGGCACATCACCAGTTTTTGGCGTCCAAAACATTTCGACGCCACCAATCGTCTCGTTCGATGTGAAGTGCACATAAGCAGCGTCTTTATTCAGCTTCCAAGTATCTTGCACAGGCGCATAGGTATAGTTTTTATCTTTACTTGATGCAACGATGTTCACGTCACAATAACGAGCCGCTTCATCAATCGCTTTTTTAGACCAAATACCAGTATCTAAATAATCAGCGCTTGTTTTGCCACGAAGCAAATTCATTGGAACCATAGAAAATTGAGAATGAGCACCACCTTGCAAGAACAATACTTTGTAATTGCTAGGGATGTTCATAAGCTCACGTAAGTCAGCTTCTGCTTCTGCAGCAATACTCATGAACTCTTTACCGCGATGACTCATTTCCATCACGGACATGCCTGAGTCATGCCAATCCATCATCTCATCACGTGCTTGCGCTAATACTTCCTTAGGAAGCACTGCTGGGCCTGCTGAAAAATTAAAAATTTGCGTCATGAATTACTCTGCAGCGACTTCTTCGCCTACGTCTGCATCATCATCGGTCTCAACTACTTTTTCTAGGCCAGATAATTTTTCACCTTCACCAAGATTAATAAGCGTGACACCTTGTGTTGCACGACCTAATTCACGAATCTCTTTCACACGTGTACGGATCAAAACGCCACCAGTCGTAATCAACATGATTTCATCTTCATCATTCACTAGACGTGCTGCAACCACCTTGCCGTTACGATCACTAATTGCAATCGCTTTAACGCCTTGAGTGCCACGTCCTGAGTGACGGAAGTCAGCTAGAACAGTACGTTTACCATAACCATTTTCAGTCGCAACCAATACTGTTTGCTGATCATTCTCAGCAACTAACAATGACAATACTTGCTGACCCGCAGCAATCTTCATCCCGCGAACACCACGGGTATTACGGCCTGTTCCACGCACATCTTCTTCATCGAACCAAACGGCCTTACCACCATCAGAAACTAAGACGATATCTTGCGCACCATTGGTCACTTCAGCACCAATTAAGTAATCGCCGTCATCTAAATTAATCGCAATAATCCCTGATTTACGTGGATTAGAGAAATCAATCAATGGTGTTTTCTTCACGGTACCTAATGCGGTTGCCATGAAAATATAATGATTTTCGTCAAACTCTTTCACTGGCAAGATGGCATTGATTTTTTCGCCTTCTTTAAGTGGGAACAAGTTGATAATTGGTTTGCCGCGACTTGCACGACCACCTTGAGGCACTTCATAAACTTTCAACCAATAGACTTGGCCTAAGCTAGAGAAGCACAAGATGTAATCATGCGTATTAGCAACAAACATCTTATCGATAAAGTCATCTTCTTTCGTTGCGGCAGCTTGTTTACCACGGCCACCACGACGTTGTGAGCGATACTCTTCTAAAGGTTGAGATTTAATATAACCAGTGTGAGACAAGGTCACCACAACGTCTTGCGGAGTAATTAAATCTTCAAGTGATAGATCTTGTGCGTTATGCACGATTTCACTACGGCGTTTATCAGCAAACTGCTGACGAATCGCAGCCAACTCATCAATAATCATCTGGGTCACACGGCTAGGTGTTGCCAAAATATCAAGCAAATCAGCGATAAGATCCATCACCTCTTTGTATTCATTCACAATCTTATCTTGCTCAAGGCCAGTCAAGCGTTGTAAACGCATTTGTAGAATTTCTTGTGCTTGCACTTCTGATAAACGGTAACCGTTTGGTGTTAAACCAAAGTCCACTGACAAACCATCTGGACGTGAAGCCTCCATCGCAGCACGCTTGAGCATTTCCTCAACAACAGGCGATTTCCAGAGCTTCTCCATCAAAGCTTTTTTCGCTTCTGGTGGCGTTGGTGCCGCTTTAATGATGGTAATCATGTCATCGACGTTAGCTAAAGCAACAGCCAAACCTTCTAAGACATGACCACGTTCACGGGCTTTACGAAGCTCGAATACTGTACGGCGGTTAATCACTTCACGACGATGACGTAAAAACGCTTCCAACATTTGCTTGAGGTTAAGTAAGCGTGGCTGCCCATCTAACAAGGCCACCATGTTCATACCAAAAGTATCTTGCAACTGGGTTTGTTTGTATAAGTTGTTCAATACAACTTCAGGCACTTCACCACGCTTAAGCTCAATCACCACACGCATGCCTGATTTATCAGACTCATCGCGCAGATCAGAAATACCCTCAATCTTCTTCTCGTTAACTAACTCAGCAATTTTCTCAACGAAAGTCTTTTTGTTAACTTGATATGGAAGTTCATCAACAATAAGTGCTTGGCGACCACCACGTTCCAAATCTTCCACATGGGTACGACCACGCATCACCACGCGACCACGGCCTGTGCGGTAACCTTCTTTGACACCAACAGTACCGTAAATAATCCCAGCTGTTGGGAAGTCAGGCGCAGGCACAATATCAATCAGCTCATCAATCGTCATGTCAGGGTTTTGCAATAAAGCCAAACATGCATCTAGCACTTCATTTAAATTGTGTGGCGGAATATTCGTCGCCATACCCACCGCAATACCTGAACTACCGTTAATCAGTAAGTTAGGAATACGCGCAGGCATAATCAATGGCTCATGCTCTGAGCCATCATAGTTAGGGCCAAAATCAACTGTTTCTTTATCGATATCCGCTAACAATTCATGTGCAATACGTGCCATACGGATTTCCGTATAACGCATCGCTGCCGCATTATCACCGTCCACAGAACCGAAGTTACCTTGACCATCTACCAACATATAACGCAAAGAAAAGTCCTGCGCCATACGAACAATCGTGTCATAAACCGCTGTGTCGCCATGAGGATGGTATTTACCGATAACGTCACCGACGATACGGGCAGATTTCTTGTATGGCTTATTCCAATCGTTAGACAACTCATGCATCGCGAATAAAACGCGTCTATGCACTGGTTTCAGACCGTCACGGACATCCGGTAATGCACGGCCAACAATCACGCTCATTGCGTAATCGAGGTAGGAACGACGCATCTCATCTTCAAGACTAATCGGGAGGGTTTCTTTTGCGAATTGATCCATATTGTTCTATTGGCTTAAACGTGGAATAAAGACGTGATTTTAACATGATTAAGCACCACAAATCACATGGTTTTTAAGCATATTAAAATGGCTTCAAATCAAGGATTTGCAGCCGAATTGATTGGATCAATATAATGAACTAATGAAGGAGATTAAAAGCAAGCAAACAGGCAACTGTCAAATCTGCTGAAGTGCCGGGATTAATCCCGCGTTTTTTGAGGTCAGCATCCCAGCCTAAAAGACTTGCTTGATAAAGTTTTGGATTTTCTTGAGCAGTAAAATGTTGAAAGTGATTTTTTGCTTCCAACTGAATAGCTTGAGCCATTTCAATACCATGCTTACGAGCGATATGGCTATCTTCAAATTCAGCTAAAAAATGAAGATGAACAGCCGTCACCGCCCAAGCTTCTCGCCCCCATAACTCAAGATGAGTTTTATAGCGCGCCAAAGCATTAAAAACTGCTTGATAGCCATCACTATATTGCTGAGCAATTAAATCGCGATCTGCAGCAGCCTGCATTCCTTGTAGCAAGCTTACTTGCGGCGCATCTTGCACATCGTGCTCGGCAACAGCGCCCAACCCCGCTGGATTAGCCATCCCAATTGCTTTGTAAGCTTCAATTGCATCCTGAACAGTTAAAACTTTTAATACAGATTGCAAACTGTCTCGACAAAAGCCCTTCTCAGAATAAGCCGCTTGAATCATGGGCGCAGCCAACAGCACAATACCCAAGTTTGTGTTACATCCCACCGCATTCCATGTGGCCTGCGTGGCATTCAAAATGCGTTCACCCACAGTTAAACCAACTTGCGCAATAGCGGGCGCAGAAACATTTGCGCTTTGAATAAAATCTTGCACCACCATACCGTGACCATCAGCAAACATATGTACATTGCCTGGCTTAATGGCTGTTAGTTCAGCCATACAAGCATCACGATATTTGTCACCTAGCAATTGCTCAAGCACGACATTGTTCCAAACAATCATCCACCAAAGCTTGCGCAATATCCAATTCCGTCACCGCTTGCAAACCTTTCCAGGCAGGAATGCTATTGACTTCCAGCACGTATAATTTGCCTTGAGCATCGCGAATAATATCAACTCCGCAGTAATTAATATCAACAGCGCGAGATGCCGCCTCGGCTAAAGCACCAAGCTCGCCATCATGCGCAATCTCCTCACAGCGACCGCCAAGCGCGACATTATTTACCCAACTGGCGCCGTGTCGCACCATGGCTGCAACAGCTTTTCCATTAATCACAAATACACGGTGGTCGTGCCAAGCACCTTCACCGCTATCAATATAAGTTTGTAGATAATACAAACCATCCACATAACGTTCCATCGGCACTGGAAAAGCATCCCCTTGCTTAATTAAGCGCACGCCCTGACCTTGTGATCCGAATAAGGGCTTAATCACTAAGGGTGCTTGAGCAGACTCACGCTCAATAACAGCTTGGGCAACATGGCGCGATTCACAAACCCAAGTGCTAGGCGTTGAAACTCCATGCTGATGCAATAAGAAACTGGTCATGGCTTTATCGACAGTGCGCTCAACTGCGCGGCCGTCGTTATAGACTTTGACACCTAGCGCTTCTAAGGCATGCAAGATATCTAACCTTGCAATCACCTGCTGTAAGGAACCTCCCGGCACACCTCGAACAAAAGCAATCGGTGGTAATTGATCAAAACCAGGAATCACAAGACCTGAATGGCCAGTAGTAAGATTAAAGTAACAGTCTTTAAGTGAAATAAAAACCACCTCATAGCCACGCACAGCAAACGCCTCTTTTAAGCGCTTACCATGCCAGCCAGGATCGTCAGTAAAGACGGGGATTTTTGTCATTAAAACCTAAGCTTTATAGCCAAAGGATTGGTCAATCAAAGCGGCATCTAGTTTACCGCCCGTGAATGTATTGCCAGACTCAAGCGCTGTAACTGTCACAGCGGCTGGACTAAACAACATAGGATCAATTTTATAAAAATCCATGTTCACTGCTTTGAACACTTCAGCAAAAGGACGGCCATAATCACGTGATGAACTGCTTGGTAAATCTTGTGCAAGTTTTGCTGCCGCGTCATCCGAACCTTTTACAAATAGATGCGCATGACCACCAAATAAAATTGCATCATTAGTACGGCCCATACCAATTAAGAAATCTGGCGCAGGCGGAGGCACAGGGGCGCTAGCCATACCATCAACAACATGATCCAACGGAAAATGTAAGGTATGAATTTTGTGCATAGCCACTTCTAACACACGCGCCACAATTTGTACCGTACCAGCCAAACTGCGTGTTGGTGTCAGAATGAAAGTTAAATTCTCAACCGCAACGCCCGTATCACGGGCCACTTTTTCTATCACTTCTACTGGTGGTGCTTTATCACTTTCAAGCACTAGGCAAGCAGATTTGGCTTGGTCTTGATAACCCAGTTCTTTAAATAAATCTTCGCGCGCAGCAATTGCTCGACCAGGACCAGAACCTAATGAGAAAAACTTCTCATGTGCCAAACTCCAACCTGCATATTGACTGCCTAAACATGACAAAATTGGATTGTTTGAATGTACTGACAACATCCAAGGCCAATGTGAAAATGTTGATGAAGTTTGTAAATTCACATGCCCCAAACCACCCATACAAATCTCAGCAATCAAACGGCCTGCTTCTAAACCACCAACATGCTTAATACCTGCATCAATAATCGTGGCGCCGTTACTAGATTTTTCAACACCTACGCGCAACTCCTTTGCATTTGTAATCAAATGCGAGACCAAAGGATTGGTAAGCGCATTGACGCTTGGCCAATTAGAGGTGTCGAGTTGAGCGGTTTGTGATGATTCAGACATGAAAACTCCTGCGAAATTTTAAAAATACAACTTAATTAAATAATAGATTGGATAAGATTTGCACTCGTGACAGCACTAAATCTTGGGCTTCAGTGGCGTTATCCGCTTCAGCCAATACCGTACATATAGGCTGAGTATGTGGAATACAACTTAATGGCATCGGAATATCTGCTGTCCATTTAGGCCATATAAAGTTTTCTGGAATGACGACATCTTTAGCTGCATATAAAACATTACGTGCTTTTGAATGAGTTGGAATCTGTGGAAATCGACTTAAATCACCATCAACAGCCTGCACATGTAAATCGAACAGATTACCTTCTTGTGATTGATACAAGTCTAAAGTTGAGCTTAATCTTGGATTAATTTCCAACACCCAGAACGCATCGTTTTGCCAAATGACATCTAAGCTATTTAAGCCACGCAAACCGATTGCCACAGTCAATTTCTGAGCAACTTCCTGTAAAGATTTTTTAAGCTGAGCAGGCAAATTAGCATGACCAACAATACCGCCGTAGCGGTAAGGCTTACCCGCAATCGGCGCAACCCATTGTTGATTAAAACCAACCACTTTCACCTCGTTACCATTCGCAGCAAACAACATAGAAATTGGAATGCCATCCATAATGCGTTGGTAATACTGGCCATGAGGAAGAGTTGCGTCTGCCTTAGCATCTAATACATGCGTACCCCCGGAACCACCCTCTTCCTTACACAACCATCCAGCTGGATTAACCAAAGGTTTAAAACACACTTCAGGATGTGGAATATTGAGCTGGTCTAGTACTTCAAAAAATTCAGGTGCATTTTTTAATCGGCGAACCGTGTCAGGTAAATTACCAATCAAAGGCATGCGCTGAGCAATACGTGTTAACAAATCAGGTTGCGCTTCAAAACCACTGCCATACGCAAAGCCAATCACACCAGTCAAATCAATTTGGTCCAAAGCTGATTCAAACTGTTTAGCATCAAAGCCACTATTCGCATACTCAATCTTGTAAACATGCTCAGCCGCACGCTGAGTATCTGCATCAGCAAATACATCGAGCGCCGTTACAGAGTAGCCAGCACTCGCAGCGGCCTTCACAAAAGGACGCGATGAAACTGCAGCAATCAAAACACGTTTATTCAGAATATTCTCGATGGATGGTTAAAGACTTTTACGTGCCATTTCAAATGCTGACAAGAAATCTAGATATTGCTTCTTCTCTGATTCCAACATCAGTTTAAGCAAGTTGTGCTGTGTTTTATATTTCACATTACCAATCGCTAAGGCACCAATACCAAATGCTTTTGTTCCTGCAATTTGGGCACCATCAGCAAACACATCAACACCTTCAGCACCTGTTGGCGGCACCGCATTCACGTCAGCGACAATCTTCAAATCTGGTGCTTGCGACATTTGTGACAAGCTTAATACTTGCACACCGGCTGCTGCTGCGCACAAAGCGATATCTGTATTCTTAAGCACAGCCACTTTCAAATCATCACTCGCGCCATCAACCGCTACGATATTCACGCCATAACGTGCATTGTAAGAATCAACCTTTACCTGCACATCAGCAATGTTTCGATGAGAAACCATTTGCACCGTTGCGCCATACTTAGCAGCAATCACTGCAGTACAACCGCCTACTGGACCAGTCGCACCAAACACACTCACACGGCGGCCACTTAAATCACCACCAAAGTTCTTAGCAAGATGTTGTTCTACTTTAGCCATCATTCCTGCGGCTGTCGTAAACGCACCTGATGGATCAGCAAATACTGACACTTCAAAAGGAGGCACCATCGATTTACGTGCCACATCCAACATATCCATTGCCACATCAATATCACGACCACCAATGAAAACGCTTTCACGTTTAACACCACTAGGACCACGTGAAAAAATGGCATCTTGCACCAAGCCCATTACATCTTTCATCTCTACATGAGTGTATGGCATGATCTTGTCAAAGCCAGCGTCGTACGCCATATTAACGTCAAATGGACTGGCATTTTTAGCTGCTGTAATCAAATGCAAAATGGATACTTTTTCCATGAATTTACTTTCTTATTTCAATATTAAAATGTTTGTTAGTTTATTTTTCTGACGAGACTAGCCGCATTATTTGCGTAAGTCAGTACAAAACTTAAACCCGAATGATTTGCAAATATAGCGTTTAATTGTTTCAAATGTTTTTCCGCCTGCGATTGATTTTCAAAAATTGCAAAACCAGTCGGTCCCCAAGAGCTTTGTCCTAGGCAAGCAACACCGCCGACTTGCAAGTGCGCTAAAACATCAGCCACAAGCTTACTGGTATAACGTGCCCCACCCTGCGCCGGTGCAAAGTAATCACCTGTTATTTCTTGCAAAGCGCGAATTGCAGCACCAAACGACGCTAAGTCACGTTCAGCAAGCGCAGGTAAAGCTTGCATTAAGACGTGACGACATAAAATGGCGGAATGTTCTGCAGGAAACTCTGGCAAATTGCGAAAAGCATCAATCTCTTGCTGACCGTGTACGCCTTGATGGCTTTTATCAAAAATCAACAAAATAGGCCAATCTTCAGGAAAGTCTGCATGGGCAATTACTGGCGGCACTTTGGATTTAGCAGCTCTGCCGCCATCCACTATGAGGCCCCCTTGAGCAAAAGTCCCCAAGCCTATCCCAGAACGAGCACCACGCTGCGTTAAGACTGCAATCTCATTCACATTCAAATGTAATTGGTAAAAATCGCTAATGGCCATGCCAATCGCCAAAGCCATTTGCGTACCAGAACCCAAACCCGAATGCTCAGGAATGGCTTGCTTAATTTGAATATGAAGCGCTGATGGAAGACCTAAAGTTTGGAGCAATGCAGTTGCAACCTTGCTTGCTCTCGAGGCGCCCTCGCCTTCCACAGTTAAATTAGCGGCAGAAGAAATCTCTATTTCAGTTTGAGGTGTTTTTAAGGAAAGGCCAATACTGCCAAAACGACGACCTAAAGCGCCATTGAGATCAAAAAATCCCATATGTAAACGCGCAGAAGTTGTCACTGCAACACGATTGCCGATGGCGTTCACACCATCCATAGTTACAACAACACTTTCGGTCATTAGCATCAGGCCTTGAAGAGACACTTTCGGAAGTCCTTATTGTAACGCAGACACCTCGTTTTTCCTATGCGAAAGCCGAACAAACGCCATTCTGAAAATTGTGTTTTTTTGTAACGCAACGCCCCTGTCGTGACATTAAAGATTTAAAATAGAGGCTATTATTTAACACTGTTCCAATTCAATTCTAAATCAAGGTTTTCGAATGAAACATTTAAATGCCTCAACTTTTGAGGCAGTCACCTGCCCTGCTTGCGGATTACTTTGCGACGATTTAAAAATTGAACGCAATGCCACCGATCAATTAAAAGTGACAGCAAATGGCTGCGCAAAAAGCATCGCTTTTTTTGAACGTACGCCGAAAGAATCAAAGCCAACAATCGCTGGCGCGCCTGCTGAATTAAAGGCTGCCATAGCAAAAGCTGCTGAAATATTACGCGGAAGCAATCAGCCTTTATTCGCTGGCCTAGGTACAGAAGTACAGGGAATGCGAAGCGTCATGAGCCTAGCCGACAAAGTAGGTGCGACGCTCGATCACATGAACGCATACAGCAGCTTTCGCAACACGCTGGTTGTACAAAATTCTGGCTGGCAAGTCACAACGCTTACAGAGGTTCGTAATCGCGTTGACTTACTAGTAGTCATTGGCACAGATATCGTCAGCCACAACCCACGCTTTTTTGAACGTAACATCTGGAATAAAGAAAGTATGTTTGGCCAAGACACTGCATCACGTGAAGTTGTGTATTTGGGCGGCCAAAATTTAGATACCAGCCACGGCGTTTCTCCAAATGGATCTCAACCAACCGTATTACCTTGTGATTTAGAAAAGATTCCTGAAGTGACCGCAGCATTACGCGCCTTAATCTTAGGAAAATCCTTACACGCGATTGAAGTTGCTGGAATTAAAACTACTGATTTGCAAGCCCTAGCCGACAAACTCAAAGCTGCAAAATACTCTGTCGTAACGTGGGTGAGCAGTGATTTGAATTTTGATCACGCCGAACTCAGCATCCAAAACATCACTGAATTAGTGATTGCTTTAAATGCAAAAACACGTTCATCAGGCTTACCATTAGGCGGCTCTGAAGGTGATTACAGCGTTAATCAAACTAGCACATGGACAAGCGGCTATCCAATGCGCAGTCGTTTTAGTCGTGGTATTCCTGAATACGATCCACATCACTACCGTGCTGAAACATTACTTGAAAATAACGAAGCAGATGCCATGCTTTGGGTCAGCACATTCAATCCTGAAAAGCTTCCACCTAAAGCCAACATGCCTAGCATTGTGATTGGTCACCCAAACATGCAAGCGCAAGTTAATGCGGACGTTTTCATTCCAGTAGGCACCGCAGGCATTGACCACACAGGCACGATGTTCCGTATCGATAGCTCAGTGAGCCTACCGCTTGGAAAATTAAAAAATAGTGATCTACCAAGCTTGAATACCGTGATCGCAGCTATTGAAGCTGCGCTCTAAAAATGAGAAGAATAAATTAAGAGAGTAAACCCATGTTAACGAAATTAAGTGGTGGCAAAGTCTATGATCCCGCCCATCAAATCGATGGCAAGGTCATGGATATTTATGTGCGTGATGGCCGGATTGTCGAACGTCCACGTGATGAAGAAAAAATAGATCAAACATTCAATCTAGCAGGCAAGGTAGTCATGGCTGGTGCTATTGATATGCACACTCACATTGGTGGCGGCAAGGTGAATATTGCTCGTATGATGTTGCCTGAAGACCATCGCGCAGACCCTACTCAACATAGCGCTGCTTGCCGTTCAGGTTGCGGTCATGCTGCCCCATCAACATTCACCACCGGTTACCGTTATGCAGAGATGGGTTACACCGCAGCTTTCGAACCCGCTCTTTCTCCAGTCAATGCTCGTCAATCACACTTAGAAATGGGTGACACGCCGATTATTGATAAAGGCGGTTATGCCATGATAGGGAGCGATGATTATTTCTTGCGGATGTTAGCTGCAAAGAAAGATCAAAATGCGATCAACGATTATGTCGCTTGGATCATGCACGCTTCTCAAGCGATTGGTATTAAGGTCGTAAATCCTGGCGGTATCAATGCATTCAAATTTAACCAACGCGCCTTGGATTTAGATGAGCATAATGTGCATTATCAAGTCACACCACGTGAAGTGCTCAAAGCCTTATCACGTGCCGTTCACGAACTTGGCGTTCCTCACCCACTTCACGTCCATGGCAACAACTTAGGGGTACCAGGCAACGTTGATACCACCTTAAAAACCATGGGGGCTTCTGAAGGCTACCCACTACATTTAACGCACATCCAGTTCCATAGTTATGGCACTGAAGGTGACCGTAAGTTTTCATCGGGTGCAGCGCAAATTGCTGAAGCACTCAACAAACACAAAAATATTTCAGCCGACGTTGGGCAAATTCTGTTTAACCAAACCGTGACCGCTTCTGGCGACAATATGCGTCAATTCGCAAACTCAGGTCTAGCCAGCCCACATAAGTCCGTCATTATGGATATTGAATGCGACTCTGGCTGCGGTGTAGTGCCGTTCAAATATAAGGATCAAAACTTTGTAAACGCGCTGCAATGGGCAATTGGGCTCGAGATTTTCTTACTCACCGATGACCCTTGGCGTATTTTCTTAACCACAGATCATCCAAATGGTGCGCCATTTACAAGCTATCCTCATCTCATTAGATTGCTAATGGATAAGAGCTTCCGTAACGACATGTTTACCAAGCTTAATTTAGATGCACAGGCCATGAGCACTCTGAATAGTATCGATAGAGAATACAGCCTTTATGACATCGCCATTATGACGCGTGCTGGCGCAGCTAAATTAGTTGGTCTTCACGACCGCGGTCACCTTGGTGTAGGTGCAGGCGCCGACATTACAGTTTATACAGATGATCCAGATCGCGAAAAAATGTTCGCTAAGCCAGACTATGTATTTAAAGACGGTGAACTCGTTGTTAAAGATGGCCAAGTCATCAAAGTCACTTGGGGGCATACCCATACTGTCAAACCTGACTTTGATCGTGGTATCGAAAAAGACTTAAAACAATACTTTGATCAATATCACACCATGAACATGGAAAACTTTAAAGTCAGCAGCGACGAAATCGCAGAAGGCGGTCGTGGCGGTGTTGTTGTACAAGCCTGTGAAGGCCGCAGGGAGAAATCAGAATGATCATTAACGGTGTGCAAATTGACGACACTTTCGCTGAAGCATTTAACATGCGTGGCACGCGCGTCATCATCACGGCTCAAAATCATAAGTGGGCTTACAACGCAGCCAATGCTATGACTGGCTTTGCCACTTCCGTTATTGGTTGTGGTGTTGAAGCAGGCATTGAACGCGAACTCGACCCAAGTGAAACACCGGATGGCCGACCAGGGGTTTCCATATTGATGTTTGCAATGGGTAGCTCTGTACTCATGAAGCAGCTTGAAAACCGCATGGGGCAAACCATTTTGACCTGCCCTACTGCCGCTGCTTTCTCAGGCATTGATGGTAACGAGCGCATTAACCTTGGTAAAAACTTACGCTTTTTTGGCGATGGCTTTCAAATCTCAAAACAATTTGGTGGCAAGCGTTATTGGCGTGTTCCTGTGATGGATGGTGAATTCATTACAGAAGAAACGACAGGCATGGTACGTGCTGTCGGTGGTGGTAACTTTTTGGTACTTGCCGAATCACAACCGCAAGCATTAGCTGCTTGTGAAGCAGCCATAGAAGCAATGAGAAAAATTCCTAACGTCATCATGCCCTTCCCTGGGGGTGTCGTTCGCTCAGGCTCAAAAGTAGGCTCCAAATATAAAGCATTATTTGCTTCAACGAACGATGCTTTCTGCCCAACCTTAAAAGGCATCACCAACACACAACTCTCTCCAGAAATTGAATCTGTGATGGAGATTGTGATTGATGGCCTCACCGATGCAGACATTCGCAAAGCGACTTATGTCGGCATCAAAGCAGCCTGTGAACTTGGCGCAGCTAATGGCATTAAACGTATTTCAGCGGGCAATTACGGTGGCAAACTTGGTCAATTCCAATTCCATTTGCGTGACATTATGAATGACAAAAGCTTAAGCGGAGAATCAGCATGAGCGCACTCACCTTTACCCTCAAAAAAACCTTAGTACAAAAGCTAGATGTTTCTGCACTAACACCCGATCTATTAGCTGATAAAAGCCCTGCGGAAGTCTCAGCCACACCTCTTCCATATGGCAAACAAACATTACGTGCGGATGAGTTTTTTGATATTAGTGGCACGGATAGCAAGCAAATCGTATTTGAAAACGCCAATACAAAAATAGATTACATCGGCGCTGGCTTAAAAACCGGGAGCATCACGATTAATGGTGATGCAGGCGCATTCCTAGGTTTCCAAATGAAACAAGGTGAGATCGTTCTCAATGGCAATGCGGCAGATTTTGCAGCATGCGCGATGGCTGGCGGCTTACTCAAAATCAATGGCAACGTCGGCGACTTTTTAGGCGCTGCGCTAATCGGCGACAAAAAAGGAATGAAAGGCGGCACAGTATTGGTCAGCGGAAATACTGGTGAACGCACTGGTGACCAAATGCGTCGCGGAATGATTTTAATTGAAGGTAACGCTGGCAAATACTGCGCGAGCCGTATGCTGGCAGGCACCATAGGCGTGCTTGGGGATGTTGGCGAATATGTTGGCTACGGCATGCGCCGTGGCACGCTTTTACTCACCAAAAAACCTCAAATGCACGCCACATTACAGGACTGCGGTACGCACACCTTGCCTTACTTAAGCCTAATGTTTAAATCTTTTAGCGCACTGCCTAGCAAGTTTGCAAAGATTAATCAAAATCGCGTACAGCGATATGCGGGCGATTTAGCCAATGATGGCAAGGGTGAGATCTTAGTTTTAAAATAAGCACCTCAAACAAATAAAAAGGGCGCCATCTGCGCCCTTTTTATTTGTCTATTCATCAACCGAATCGCTTCAAGATCGCTTCTACCGAAGGCTCCGGAATGCTGACAAGGACAGCAACTCCATCACCAAAAGATTTATCTAACAAAACGCCATCAATCTTAGCCAACTCGCGAATAAAGTAATCCAGCTCTTTATAATCAAGCTTCAACTGCAATTGCTTCATCTCGACGTAAGGCACAACGGTTGCATCTTCAATCGCCAATCTACCGGTGCCGCCATAGGCTCTGGCCAAACCACCGGTGCCTAGATTAATGCCGCCGTAATAACGAATTACGCCAACACAAACATTGACCAAATCACGACCCTCTAAGAATTGTAGAATTGGCTTTCCAGCGGTTCCTGAAGGCTCGCCAGCATCACTAAATCGCTGAACAATCCCTTGATCGGTCTTCAATCGAAAAGCATAGGCCAAATGGTGCGCACTCTGATGCTGACTGGCGAGTTTTCGTAAACAATTGCCAACCGCGCGCTCGTCTGCGCAGTATTCTGCGATTGCAATAAATCGAGATTTATTAACAGTGAATTCGGCTTGGCCGGGTTTGATAATCTTTAACAAAACTAAAGCGGCTTCAAGAAATTAAATATCGCCTTTGCGGGCTTTTTCAACAATGCTAATTAATACATCCTCTAACTGCTGAGCAGCTTTTCGAGCACGCGGGGTTGGATTTTTAATGCTTTTCAAATCAAATGTAGGTCGATCAATCGCCAAATAGAGGTGACCTTGCTTTTGAAACAGACCCACTCGACATGGTGCGAATACTACAAATTCTGGATGATCCAAGAAGATTTCAGTACCCATACTTAAATTACAAAAACTACGAACCTCCAACACCCCTTCAGGATTTTGACCACGTTCTTTCATATGGTCACCAATTGGAAAGTTAGCAGGATTTACAAAGTTCATCCCTTCAGAAATCACCTTAAGACTGGTCACCACATCTTCATAAGTGACGCCCGATTCAACCGGTACAATATAGATAGCATTATTTTGATCGATCGATGGCATAGGCTGAGCAGCCTGCAGGGTTGATGCAAATAAGATAGAAAGTAAGGCTATTTTTTTCATGCCCTGATTCTACACCATATTATTTCATTCATTTGATCCATAAAAAAACCGGCAATCTGCCGGTTTTTTCTAGTCCATCTAATTACTCTTTTGAAGCACGTTTACGCTCATGCTCAAGTAAGTAACGTTTACGGATACGAATAGATTTAGGTGTTAATTCAACCAATTCATCATCATCAATAAACTCTACCGCTGACTCTAATGTTAATTGAACAGCTGGCACCAAACGCACTGCTTCATCTGTACCAGATGCACGCACGTTAGTGAGTTGCTTACCTTTAACTGGATTCACAATCAAATCGTTTTCACGACTGTGGATACCAATCACCATACCTTCATAAAGCTTATCGCCTGGCACAGAATACATACGGCCACGATCTTGTAATTTCCACAACGCGTAAGCAACCGCTTCGCCTGCTTCAGCAGAAATCAACACACCGTTACGACGACCTGGCATATCTGCTTTTACTGGCGCGTATTCATCAAAAATATGAGCCATTAAGCCTGTACCGCGCGTTAATGTTAAGAATTCACTTTGGAAACCAATCAAGCCACGTGCAGGGATTTTATATTCCAAGCGTGTACGGCCATTACCGTCAGATTCCATATTTTGCAATTCACCACGACGACGACCCAACTCTTCCATCACAGCACCTTGGGTATCATCTTCCAAGTCCACTGTTAAGATTTCGTATGGCTCACATTTTTCACCGTTGATTTCACGGTAAACAACACGTGGTTTACCTACGGCAATTTCGAAACCTTCGCGGCGCATATTTTCAAGCAGAATCGTTAAATGCAACTCACCACGACCTGACACACGGAATACGTCAGCATCTTGCGTATCTTCAACACGCAAGGCCACGTTTACCAATAATTCTTTTGTTAAACGATCACGGATTTGACGGCTGGTCACAAACTTACCTTCTGTACCTGCCAATGGTGATGTATTCACCATAAAGTCCATCGTCAATGTCGGCTCATCCACACCCAAGATTGGCATGCCAACAGGCTTATCTTTATCCGTTACCGTTACGCCGATACCGATATCTTCAAGACCTGAAATAATCACGATATCGCCAGCTTCCGCTTCTTTAACCTCGACACGCTCCAAACCACGGAAACCTAATACTTGGTTAATACGGCCTTGGCCAGTTTGTGTATCACCATTCATGATGGCAACGGCTTGGCCTGGCTTGATACGGCCATTCCAAACACGACCAATACCAAGACGGCCGGTATAGGTAGAGTAATCAAGTGCTGAAACTTGCATTTGCAATGGCGCGTTGCTGTCACCTTTTGGTGGTTCAACATGGTTCAAAATTGTTTCAAATAGTGGACGCATCGTGTCTGAAGATTTGCTCATATCTAATGTCGCAAAACCATTCAATGCAGACGCATAAACCACTGGGAAGTCTAATTGTTCATCTGTTGCGCCTAGGTTAGCGAACAAATCAAATGTTTGGTTAATCACCCAGTCAGTACGTGAACCTGGACGGTCAACCTTATTAATCACAACGATTGGTTTTAAACCAAGTGCTAATGCTTTCTTAGTCACGAAACGTGTTTGAGGCATAGGGCCTTCAACCGCATCAACTAGCAACACAACGCCGTCAACCATACCCAATACGCGCTCTACTTCGCCACCGAAGTCGGCGTGGCCTGGAGTATCCACGATGTTAATGTGTGTGCCTTCAAAGTTTAAGGCTGTATTTTTAGCAAGAATCGTAATACCACGTTCTTTTTCAATATCGCCTGAGTCCATCACACGTTCGTTTACTGCCTGATGGGCTGCAAAAGTACCTGCTTGTTGTAATAACTTATCCACCATTGTGGTTTTGCCATGGTCAACGTGAGCGATGATGGCGATGTTGCGTAAATTTCTAGACATAAGATTCCGTGGCAAAAAGTAATGCCGATTCATTAAAAGGGCGCGATTTTAACACAATACGTAACTAAACCGCACATAAGTATGTGTTTTTACAGTTTAGTTACATAAAAAGTTTTGACATCCCCATCACAATCTATATACTTCGCGCTTCGGTAAGTGCATTACATCAAGTTTTGATGACTTATCTGAATATTCATCGCCCTAGCCTCTCGAAGCCCGTTGTTTTATTTTGCGGCTTTCTTGTATTGATTACCGGTTAGTGGCAATGCCCGTGCGCCGGTAAAAATGCATGCTTAATTATTAAGTTAATTTCATTAAATGTATTGCGCTGTTTGATAGCCCGCTATTTATTAGCAGACGATGCTTAGGCATCAGGACTTATGACAGTGTCTACTTGCGCCCTTTTAGCTTGTTATATAAGGGAACACCATGTCTAACGACGTAACATTTGAAAGTTTAAATCTACACCCATCAATTCTTCGCGCAATTGAAGAATCTGGTTACACAAACGCAACACCAATTCAGGCGCAAGCAATTCCTGAAGTGATGGCTGGCCATGACTTAATGGCTTCAGCACAAACAGGTACAGGTAAAACTGCAGCCTTCGCACTGCCAGCACTTAACCTACTAGCAACACCTCACGAATCTAAAAGCCGTGGCCCACGTATTTTAGTATTGGTGCCAACTCGCGAATTAGCGACTCAAGTTAACGAAGCTGCACGTAAATACGGTAAATTCATCCGTGCACGTACAGTGAGTATCGTAGGTGGTATGCCTTACCCACTACAAAACAAATTGCTATCACAACCTTTAGATATCTTGGTAGCAACACCAGGTCGTTTGATTGATCACATGGAACGTGGCCGTATTGATATGTCTCGTTTACAAATGTTGATCCTAGACGAAGCTGACCGCATGTTGGACATGGGCTTTATGCCTGATGTAGAACGTATCTGTAATGCACTTCCAGCAGAACGCCAAACACTATTATTCTCAGCAACTTTAGATGGCAACATTGGCCGTATTGCACAACAAATCTTGCGCAATCCAAAAACCATCCAAGTGGCTGCACAAACACAAAAACACGAAAACATTGAGCAACGCTTGCACTTTGTTGACGACATGACACACAAAAACAAATTGCTTGAGCATTTATTGATTGCTCCAGAAGTGAATCAAGCGATTGTGTTTACATCAACTAAACGTCACGCTGACTTATTAGCTGAAGACTTGTACGCTGCTGGTCATAAAACAGCTGCATTGCATGGCGACATGACACAAGGTGCGCGTAACCGCACATTAACTAAATTACGTCATGGTGATGTCAAAGTATTGGTTGCAACTGACGTTGCAGCGCGCGGTATTGACGTACACGGCATTACACACGTGATTAACTACGATCTACCTAAATTTGCTGAAGATTATGTACACCGTATCGGCCGTACAGGTCGTGCAGGCAACACGGGTATTGCGATTTCATTCGCATCACACATGGACAGACACCAAGTCCGTAAAATCGAACAATTCACTGGTCAACGTTTAGAGCCTAGCGTCATCGCTGGCTTCGAACCAAAACGTCCAGCACCACGTACTGACGGTCCAGGCCGTGGTCGTCCAGGTGATCGCTCAAGCCGTCCATCAAATGGTCGCCCTGGTGATCGTTCAGGTCGTCCAGGCGAACGTAACCGTAGCTTTGGTGATCGTGCAAGCGAGCGTAGTTTCGGTGACCGCGCTGCTAGCGCAGGTGATCGCAACAGCCGTCCAAGCGGCAATGCTGGTGCAAATACTGGCTACCCAGGTAGCGGTAAACCACGTGGCACAGGTTTTGGTTCACGTCCTGAAGGTTCAAGCCGTCCAGAAGGTAACCGTAGCTTTGGTGACCGCGCTGCTAGCGCAGGCGATCGTAATAGCCGCCCAACTGGCAACCGTCCTGACGGCAACCGTAACTCACGCCCAGAAGGTAATCGTGGCGGTGACAAATTCGGTGGCCCAAAACGCGCTGATGGCGATCGTGCAGCACGTCGTCCACGTAACTTTGCTTAATAAACAAACAGTGAGCTATTAGACATTGAGTACGGAAAACATTAGTTTTGCATCTCTTAATCTAGCGCCTGAAATTCTCAAGGCGCTAGATGAGTTTGGTTACACCACACCAACACCGATTCAAGCACAAGCGATTCCAATCGTGTTGCAAGGTCGTGATTTGATGGCAGGCGCGCAAACAGGTACAGGTAAAACTGCAGCTTTTGCATTGCCCATGCTACAAAAATTACTGCCGCTTGCCAGCACGAGTGCATCGCCTGCTCGCCACCCAATACGCGCATTGGTTTTAGTACCTACGCGTGAGTTGGCGATTCAAGTTGAAGCCAGTGTTAAGGTATATGCCAAACATAGTCCACTACGCTCACTCGTTGTTTACGGTGGTGTTGATATTAAAACGCAAACGCCACACCTCATGCGAGGCGTGGAAATTCTGGTGGCAACACCAGGTCGTTTGCTAGACCATATTGAACAACGCACATTGCAGCTTAGCCAAGTCCAAATGTTGATTTTGGACGAAGCTGACCGCATGTTAGACATGGGCTTTATGCCCGACTTAAAACGTATTTTGGCACTATTACCAAAACAACGTCAAAACCTCATGTTCTCAGCGACATTCTCAACAGAAATCAAAAAGCTCTCAGAAGAGTTTTTAAAAGATCCTCTGTTAGTTGAAGTGGCACGCAGTAATGCAACCAATGAAAACGTGACGCAAAAGGTCTATCACGTTGCGCAAGATGACAAACACGCCCTACTCGCTCAAATTTTGAACGAGACAGAAACTAAACAAGTGATTGTCTTTACCAAAACAAAACTGACTGCCAGCCGATTGGCGCGACAACTCGTTCGCGAAGGCATTTCAGCCGATGCAATCCATGGTGATAAAAGCCAATTGGAACGTATCCAAGCACTAGATGCTTTCAAAAACGGTAAGATTCATGCCCTGATTGCAACAGACGTTGCGGCACGTGGTTTGGATATTGATCAATTACCGATGGTGATTAACTACGAAATTCCAAGCGCACCAGAAGATTACGTTCACCGCATTGGCCGTACAGGCCGTGCTGGCGCACTAGGTGTGGCGATTTCTTTAGTGTCGCCTGAAGAAGAGAAATATCTAGTTGAAATTGAAAAGCTGATTAAGCGCGAGATTCCAAAAGAAACTTCAAACTTACCAGCACGTGGCCGTGCATCTTCTGAAAGAAGCCATCATGATCGCGGTAGCCGCGAAAAATCTCATGAGCGCACAACGGAACAACGTAGCACTCCACGTCCTATTCCAGCTAAGAAAAGTAGCGATCCTTGGTTTGATAAACCTTACGAGCCAACTGGAGCAACAACGACAAAAGCGCCAGCACCTCAACTGTATAGAAGCAACAAACCCAAGCGTGAAGTTGCTGCATTACTAGGTGGATTACAAGCTAAGCAATAAATAAAAAAGCCCAGATCATCTGGGCTTTTTTATTGACTATATCTCTTAATGCCCAACCGGACATTCATCGGTGTTCCGCATGAAGTCGGCAACAGACCATAACGCTTGTGCTAGTCGAACCACCAAAGGCTCTTCCATGCCGATGTCATGCATTGCACGCACCATACAGAACATCCATTGATCACGCTCAGACTCACCAATCGCAAAAGGTAAATGACGACGACGCAACATAGGATGCCCATAACGCTCAATATAAAGCGCAGGGCCACCTGACCAGCCGACCAAAAACATAAACAGCTTCTCACGCGCTTCTGTTAAATCTGCCGAGTGCATCTTTCGAATACCAGTCGCCCGTTCATCAGTGTCCATCACATCATAAAAACGCTCAACTAAATTACGAATCGTTTGCTCGCCACCTAGTTCTTCGAACAGCGTTTTTTGATTTGATTCTGGCTCTTCAATTTCAAGCGCCATTACTCAGCCTTTGTTTTAACCAAGCTTGAAGCAAGCGTCGCTCTAGCACGCGCCTCATCGACATCTTTACCAGTCGCTAATGCAACGCCCATACGACGACGCTCAAATGATTCAGGCTTACCGAACAAGCGAATATCTGACTCAGGCACTGCCAACGCTTTCTCAACGCCCTCAAAACTTAAATTCTTAGAATCAACACCACCATAAATCACTGCACTCGCACCCGGCGCACGCATTTCAGCGTTCACTGGCAAACCTAAGATGGCACGTGCATGTAATTCAAATTCGTTAAAGCGTTGAGTTGCCATGGTCACCATCCCCGTATCATGAGGACGTGGACTCACTTCAGAGAACCATACATGGTCACCCTTCACAAATAACTCAACCCCAAACAAACCTAGACCACCTAAATTATCTGTCACCGCTTTTGCAATACGTTGTGATTCTTTAAGTGCATTTGCGGTCATTGCTTGTGGCTGCCAACTCTCCACATAATCCCCACGTTTTTGTAAGTGACCAATCGGCGCACAGAAAGAAGTTTCAATATCGCCATTCGCATTTTTAGCGCGAATTGTAAGTAAGGTAATTTCGTAGTCAAAATCAATTTGACCTTCAACAATCACGACGCCTTGGTTTACACGTCCACCTGATGCCGCATATTCCCAAGCACCAGCCACTTCACTTGCATTGGTAATGCGTGATTGGCCTTTACCTGACGATGACATTGTTGGCTTAATAAAGCATGGGTAACCAATGCCTGCATCAATCGCATCTTGCAACGCTTGTTGGCTATTGGCAAAAGCATAAGGGGATGTTGGCAAGCCCAAAGTCTCAGCGGCTAAACGGCGTATCCCTTCACGGTTCATCGTCAGCTGAACGGCTCTCACAGTAGGAATTACTTGCGCCAAACCAGCTGATTCAATCTCAGCTAAGGTTTGTGTATTTAAAGCCTCAATTTCAGGCACGATTAAATGTGGACGCTCTTTTTTAACTAAATTAAGTAATGCTTCACCGTCCGTCATATCAATCACATGTGCACGATGTGCCACTTGATGACCTGGTGCGTTTTCATAACGATCTACGGCAATCACCTCAACCCCTAAGCGTTGCAAAGCAATAATCACTTCCTTGCCAAGCTCACCGCTACCAAGCAGCATGACGCGTGTAGCGCTAGGACTTAAAGGGGTACCGATTTTCATGAAAACTCCGAGTCGTTAATTTGAGTGAATGATTTGAGTAAATAATTTTGAATTAATGACTAAATTTTAACATGAAGGACAAGGCGTGAATGCCCGAAAATGACAGGCAATAAAAAACGGCTCACTGGGAGCCGTTTTTTATTTAAAACAAACTAAAGCTTACTGAGCTGCTTTTGGTGCTGCAAACTCATAACGTAAGCCTACCCAAGCCGCACGAGGTGCGCCAGGTAATAG
>ERZ1034361.436-NODE-436-length-27900-cov-11.682493_pt1 | contig 27900 bp, 23 predicted proteins | sample MGYA00520617_ERZ1034361 | MGnify/ENA primary metagenome ERZ1034361 (study PRJEB33736, sample SAMEA104284507) | Azolla filiculoides | biome: Urban; feature: Water surface; material: Ditch water | place: Netherlands | collected 2015-10-28 | depth 0-0.1 m ...
ATGCCTTGCTGCTGCACATGGCGCAGCGTCCAATAGCGTTCCATGCTGGACTGCACGCTGTTGTAGGCGCTGTAGGCGGTGTCAAAGCCACTGATGATGGAGAACAACTCGGCGTCTTTAGGTTTGAAGGGGGCCGCCAGAGCGGCGGTTGCGCCGTGGCGGGCACAGGCGATGATTTGCCACTGGTTGACCAGATCGGTGTAGCGGCGCAGGGGCGAGGTGCTCCAGGCATAACTGGGCACGCCAATGCCCGCATGCGGCAGGGCCTTGGTGCCCATGCGCACCTTCACGCCGGGGGCCATGCTGGCCTGACTGCGGTAAATGCCGGGCACGCCGAAACTGGCCATCCACTGGCCCCAAGTGCTGTTGGCCAAAATCATGGCCTCGGCCACCATCAAGTCGAGCGGCGCACCGCGCTTGCGCGTGCCGATCAAGACCGTCTCTTCGCCGGTGGGTGGCGTGTCGTTGCTGGCGCGATCGAGTTTGAAGCTGTAGTCCGGGCGATTGAAGTTTTCGGGCTTGCCGCGCACCACCTCGCGCCGCGCTTTGAGGGTTTGCGCCAGCCGCCAGAAAAACCCCAGCGTGGCACGGCTGACCGGCACATCGGCATGGTCGCTCGGGTCTTCACCTTCGAGCCATTCGCGGGTGATGCGGTCGTCCAGTTGGTCGTGCCGCAGGTTGGCCAGGATCGGCACCCGCTCCAGGCGGGTTTCGGTTTTTTGCACCTCCAACGTGTCTTCGCTGAAGGTCACATACAAGGACACTGCGGGGCAGTCGCGCCCTTCGATCAAGGTGTAGGCCTGCACCACGCTGTCGGGCAGCATGGTGATTTTGTAGCCAGGCATGTAGACAGTGGACAGCCGGGCTCGGCCCAGCTGGTCGATGGCGCTGCCCGGCGTCAGGGCCAGGCCGGGGGCGGCGATGTGGATGCCCACCGTGACCGTGCCACTGCCCAGGCCTTGCAACGACAAGGCATCGTCGATTTCGGTGGTGTGCGAATCGTCAATCGAGAAAGCCTGCACCGGGGCCAAAGGCAACTCGTCGGTGATGGCCGGGGCTTGCAAAGCCGGAAAACCCGTGCCTTTGGGGAACAGGTCAAACAAAAAACGCTGCCAATGAAAATCCCAGGCCGAGGCAATGGCCCCGGCGTTTTGCAGCAGGTCCAAAGGCGCGGTGTGGCTGGCCTTGCTGGCCTCGACCACCGCTTTGTACTCGGGGGTGTTTTTGTCTGGACGGAACAGGATTTTGTAGAGTTGCTCGCGGATCGGTGCAGGGCAAACGCCTGCAACCAATTCGGCCGACCAAGCTTCGATCTGCGCCTGAACCTGCTTCTTTTTTTCAATGGCGAGTAAGGCCTGTTGCACGATCTCGGCTGGGGCTTTTCGGTAGCGGCCTTTGCCACCACGGCGAAAATAGTGCGGTGCTTCGTGCAAGCGAAACAAAGCCGCCACTTGTTGCACGGTGCTGGCCCCCTCGCTGAAATAGTCTTTGGCCAGGTCGGCAAAGCCGAATTCTTCGTCAGATGCGAATTCGTAGGCCAGCTCCAGCTCAATGGTTGGGCTCAGGGCTACCGCTTCGCTCAGCAAGCTGGCGGGGCTTGGCTTTTCAAACTTGAGCAGCATTTGCGCTGCCTTGACTTTGACCCGTTTGCCCGAATCCAGCTCCACTTGGGCGGAGGCTTCGGCTTCGGACAAAATCCGTCCGGCCATGAATTTGCCGGCTTCTTCAAATAATGCGTACATGGCCTGATTTTCCCATGCGGTACCGCCTTGGCAGGCCTCGGGGTTCAGACCAAGCGAAGAAATTCCAGGATTTCGGGCAAATCATTGTCGAAATCACTCAGCGCGTGGTCGCTGCCCTCTAGCAGGCGCACCCGCCCCGCCTGATGCTGGGCCAGCATTTCGCGCCAGTCCAGCACCTCATCGCCCTTGGCGATCACTGCCAGGGTTCGGGCTTGGGCGCTTGGCGGCTGGGCTTCCAGTTCGGCCAGCTCTTGCACATGCACCGCCTCAAAAAAAACTTTTTGTGAGGGGTCATGCCATGCCGGGTGTTCGCCGATGTAGGCCACCAAATCACGGGCGGGGTGCACGGCCGGATTGAGCAAAACTGCCGGGCAATCAAGCTGCTGGGCCAGCCAGGCCGCGTAAAAGCCCCCCAAAGAAGACCCCATGATGGCCATCCGATCCCTGGGCCAGGCCGACACGCCTTGCAGCACCATCTCCACCGCCTGTTTGGGAGAGGCTGGCAACTGAGGGCACCACCAAGTCACCCCGGGGTGCTGGCTTTGCACGGTATCGGCCATTTTTCGGGCCTTGACCGAGCTGGGCGAAGACCGAAAACCGTGCAGATAAAGCAAGTGGGTGGTGCGGTCCATCACCAAGCAGGCTGCAGGGCGGCAAACCCACGTGGCGCTTCGGCGGCTTTGTCAAAAGTCACCACCTCATAAGCATCGGGGCGTGACAACAATTCACGCAGCAAGCGGTTGTTCATGGCGTGGCCTGAACGAAACGCGCTGTAAGCGGCCAACAGCGGTTTGCCCAAAATGTACAAATCGCCCATGGCATCCAAAATTTTGTGTTTGACGAACTCGTCGTCATAGCGCAAGCCATCCGAGTTGAGCACACGGTAGTCGTCCATCACGATCGCGTTGTCTAAGCCGCCGCCCAAAGCCAGCCCATTGGCACGCAACATCTCCACGTCTTTGGTAAAGCCAAAGGTGCGGGCACGGGCGATGTCTCGGGCGTACACGCCCTCCGACATGTCAAAGACCACTTGCTGCCCGGTCGAATCGACCGCCGGGTGACGAAAATCGATCTCAAAGCTCAGCTTGTAACCGTGGTAAGGCGTCAAACGCGCCCATTTGATGTTCTCGCCCTCGCCTTCGGACACTTCCACAGGCTTGAGCACGCGCACAAAGCGCTTGGGCACCTGCTGCTCGACCACGCCCGCACTTTGCAGCAAGAACACGAAAGACGAAGCCGAACCGTCAAGGATGGGCACCTCTTCGGCAGTGATGTCGACATACAGGTTGTCAATGCCCAAACCAGCACAAGCCGACATCAGGTGCTCGACGGTCAGGACTTTGGCCTGCCCTGCCGAAATCGTGGAAGCCAGCCGGGTATCGGTCACCGCTTCGGCATTGACCGGAATGTCCACCGGCTCTGGCAGGTCAATTCGGCGAAACACAATGCCCGTGTCCGGCGCGGCGGGGCGCAGGGTCAGCTCGACACGCTGACCGCTGTGCAAACCCACGCCGACGGCTTTGGTCAAGGTTTTGAGGGTGCGTTGAGCGAGCATGGCATTATTTTAATTGGCACGGGATCCTGTGGCGCTGACAAGGCATTGAACTTGGCCCTTAGGCCGACTTCGGCAACACTCCAGTCCCGGCGTGTTCCCCGGGGCTGGCGGGCGAAATTGAGGCGCGAAGCGACGACGAGCCCGACGGCCCCGGGGAACATACCGGGACGGCCCATACCCACAGCCGTTCTCAAAGTTCTAGCCCCACTCGTTTGATATCACGCAAAAAGGGGTCAGACAGGCTCCCGCCCGTCTGACCCCAAAGCACCAAAAATAACCGTCAGATCCGCAGATCAGTCTGCTTGCTTGCGCAAGAAAGCAGGGATCTCGATGTCGTCCATGCCGGCATTGGCCATGCCATCCACACGGGCAGCCGCGTGGGTGCGGTTGCTGCGCCAGATGGCGGGCGTGTTCATGCCGTTGGTGGCCGAAGGTGCAGCGCTGTGCAATGAATTGGCCACAGCATCCTGACCACCCATGGTGAAAGGCACGTTGTCGGTACCGGTGCGCAGCACTTGCAAAGGAGGCGCGGTGCGGCGTGCACCGGCTTTGGACAAGCCTGTGGCCACCACAGTCACGCGGATCTCGTCGCCCAGGCTTTCGTCATAGGCAGTGCCGTAGATCACATGGGCGTTTTCCGAAGCGTAAGCACGGATGGTGTTCATCGCCTGCTTGGACTCGGACAACTTGAGCGAACCCTTGGCGGCGCTGATCAGCACCAGCACACCCTTGGCACCCGACAAGTCCACACCTTCGAGCAGAGGGCAAGCGACAGCTTGCTCGGCCGCGATGCGGGCGCGGTCCGGGCCGCTGGCGGCAGCTGTGCCCATCATGGCTTTGCCGGGCTCGCCCATCACTGTGCGCACGTCTTCAAAGTCGACGTTCACATGACCGGGCACATTGATGATCTCGGCAATGCCACCCACAGCGTTTTTCAGCACGTCGTTGGCATGCGCAAACGCCTCGTCTTGCGTCATGTCTTCGCCGCCAGGCAATTCCAGCAGTTTTTCGTTCAACACCACGATCAACGAATCCACATTGGCTTCGAGTTCCTGCATGCCCAGGTCGGCATTGGACATGCGACGACCACCTTCGAATTCGAAAGGTTTGGTCACCACACCCACCGTGAGGATGCCCATCTCTTTGGCGATGCGGGCAATCACAGGCGCAGCGCCTGTGCCTGTGCCGCCGCCCATGCCGGCGGTGATGAACAACATGTGTGCGCCTTCGATGGCGGCACGAATGTCGGCTTCGGCGCTTTCTGCGGCTTCACGGCCTTTTTCGGGCTTGCTCCCAGCACCCAGACCGGTCTGGCCCAGTTGGATGAAGCGGTGTGCCGCGCTGCGGGCCAATGCCTGTGCGTCGGTGTTGGCGCACACGAATTCAACGCCCTGAACTTGGCGCTCGATCATGTGCTCAACAGCGTTGCCGCCGCCACCACCGACGCCGATCACTTTGATCTGGGTGCCTTGGTTGAACTCTTCGGTTTGGATCATTTCAATGGTCATGGTGCTACTCCTAAATTTGTTTGCAGTTGCTTGGATTTTCTAGATTCGTTTTTTTGTTCGGTTGAGGGGTGTCAACATCGACACGGCCTGCATGTCGGTGGGCTGCCTCTGGCCAGAAAGCGTTTTTTCCAGTTCATCAGAAGTTCCCCACGATGAAGTCTTTGAATCGGCCAAAAGCGTTGTTCACAGAACTCTTCTTTTGTGTGACTTTGTAGCCACGCAGACGGGCCATGCGGGCTTCTTCGAGCAAACCCATCACGGTGGCTGCGCGCGGCTGGCTGACCATGTCAGCCAAGCCGCCTGCGTATTTGGGCAGGCCACGGCGCACGGGCTTGAGGAAGATGTCCTCGCCCAGCTCGACCATTCCGGGCATGACGGCGCTACCGCCTGTGAGCACAATGCCGGAAGACAGCACTTCTTCGTAGCCCGACTCGCGGATGACCTGGTGCACCAGCGAGAAAATTTCTTCGATGCGTGGCTCAATCACGCCAGCCAAGGCTTGGCGGCTGAGCATGCGCGGCCCCCGGTCGCCCAGACCTGGCACTTCGACCTGCGCGTCCGGGTCGGCCAGCAACTGCTTGGCGTAACCACTTTCGACTTTGATGTCTTCAGCATCCTTCGTTGGCGTGCGCAAAGCCATGGCAATGTCGCTGGTGATCAGGTCACCCGCGATTGGGATCACGGCCGTGTGGCGGATTGAACCGTTGGCAAAGATCGCCACGTCGGTCGTGCCTGCGCCAATGTCCACACACACCACGCCCAATTCGCGCTCGTCTTCTGACAGCACGGCCAGACTTGACGATTGCGGGTTGAGCAGCAACTGGTCAACCTCAAGGCCGCAGCGGCGCACGCACTTGATGATGTTTTCAGCCGCGCTTTGCGCGCCCGTCACAATGTGCACCTTGGCTTCCAGGCGCATGCCGCTCATGCCAATCGGCTCCTTGACCTCTTGCCCGTCGATCACAAATTCCTGTGGCGCCACCAACAGCAAGCGCTGATCGGTCGAGATGTTGATTGCACGGGCGGTTTCCATCACGCGGGCCACATCGGCCTGCGTGACTTCCTTGTCCTTGATCGCCACCATGCCACTGGAGTTGATGCCTCGAATGTGGCTGCCGGTGATGCCCACATTCACGCGGGTGATCTTGCAGTCAGCCATCAACTCGGCTTCTTTCAGCGCCTGCTGGATGCTTTGCACGGTGGCATCGATGTTGACCACCACACCGCGCTTGAGGCCATTGCCCGGTGCAATGCCCAGACCGGCGATCTTGAGCTCGCCATCCGGCATGACCTCGGCCACCACCGCCATGACTTTGGAGGTGCCAATGTCCAACCCAACCACCAGATCTTTGTACTCTTTTGCCATTTGACTCACCGTTTCCGTTTCATTCCTGTGCCTTGATCACTCAAGGCTTTTTCTGAGCTTGCGCTTCCAGCGTGGTCACACCACGCAAACGCAAGGCATAGCCATCTTTGTGCCGCAAATCTGCCCCGGCCAATGCCGTGGGTGTTCGTCCGTACCGTGCCGTCACCTGTGACAGGGTCCTGAAAAAAACCTTCAACTGGGCACCCACTTCTGCTTCAGTGCCACGCCCCAACTCCAGCCATGCGCCGCTTTGTGTCATCACGCGCCAGCTTCCGCGTGTCGTCAATTCGAGCTGGTCTATGTCCATGTCCATGGCTTCAAAAATAGGCAGCAGATGCCGGTACATCTGGACAACGATGGCCGACTGGTCATCTGGGCCCTTGAGCCGAGGCAAGCGCTCGACATCCACATCTTCGACGCTCGCCTCGAACACGCGGCTTTGCTGATTGACCATCTTGTTGGAGCCGTCATCGCCCCAAAGCGCCATGGGCTCATGCTCGACCAAAACGGCTCTCAAACTGCTGGGGAAATCACGGTGCACCACCGCACCCCGAACCCAAGGCACCGCCTCAAAGGCTTCACGTGTCCGGTTCAAATCGATGGTGAAAAAGTTGCCACTCAATTGCGGCATCACATTGGCCCTCAAGGTGACCGCGTTGTTGCGCGTCACATCGCCCTGCACGGTGATCGCCTGGATCGAAAACGCAGGATGCCGCAACAGCCACCAAGCACCACCGGCCAGAACCAGCAACACAAACACCCCCGTCAGCGAAGCTGCCGTCATGTTCATGAGCCGGATATCGAGCGGCACAGACATGGCTTTTTTCACCCCAACACCTCCTGCACATGGTCCAGCGTGGCCGACGCCAACAACTGGCAGCACAAGGCTTCGTAGCTCAGACCTGATGCACGGGCAGACATGGGCACCAAAGAATGGCCCGTCATACCCGGAGAAGTGTTGATTTCAAGCAGATAGGGTTTGCGCGTCGCCCCATCGATCATCACGTCAATGCGCCCCCAACCCCGGCAGCCCAACACCTGGTAAGCCTTGACCACCAAGGCCTCGATGGCAGCCTCTTCTGCTGCTGACAGCCCCGATGGAACCAGGTACTGGGTATCGTCCGTGAAGTATTTGTTCTGGTAATCGTAGTTTCCAGCGGGCGCCACAATCCGAATCACAGGCAAAGCACGGCTGGTCTCACCGGCGCCCATCACAGGACAAGTGACTTCATCACCCACGATGCATTGTTCGCAAAGGATGTCCGCATCACACACGCCTGCGGCAGCCAAGGCGGCAGGTAACTCTTCGGCTGTGAGGACCTTGGTCACGCCAATCGACGAGCCTTCACGCGCTGGCTTGACGATCATGGGCAAACCCAAGGCCTTAATGAGCCCGTCGACCGAGACCTGCCCCAAATGTTCACGGTGCACCAACACATAGGCTGGTGTGGGCAAACCTTCGGCCAGCCACACCCGTTTGGTCATGGTTTTGTCCATGGCGATGCTGGAAGCCATCACACCAGAACCCGTATAGGGGATGCCCAACAACTCCAGAGCACCCTGCACCGTACCGTCTTCGCCGTATCGGCCATGCAGGGCGATGAAGCAACGGTCAAACCCTTCACGTTTCAAATCGCTCAGATCTCTTTCAGCAGGGTCAAAAGCATGGGCATCCACGCCAGAGACCTGCAAGGCTTTCAGCACGCCTTGGCCAGACATCAGGGACACCTCGCGCTCGGCGGAACGCCCCCCCATGAGAACGGCCACTTTGCCCAGATTGGAAGCGCTCATGCGGCACCTCCCATCTCAACCACTTTGGCAGGCACTGCTCCGATGGAGCCCGCACCCATGCAAATCACCACATCGCCGTCACGCGCATTGCTCAATACGGCTTGCGGCATGTCGGCGATGGCGTCGACAAACACCGGCTCGACCTTGCCTGCCACACGCAGTGCACGCGCCAGTGAGCGGCCGTCGGCCGCCACGATCGGCGCTTCGCCTGCGGCATAGACCTCGGACAAGAGCACGCTGTCGCAGCCCTGACCAATGACTTTCACAAAATCTTCAAAGCAATCGCGCGTGCGGCTGTAGCGGTGCGGCTGGAAGGCCAACACCAAGCGACGACCCGGGAATGCGCCACGGGCTGCGGCCAGCGTGGCCGCCATCTCGACCGGGTGGTGACCGTAATCATCGATCACTGTGAAATGCCCTGTACCGCCGGGCACGGTCACATCGCCATAACGCTGGAAACGACGCCCCACACCTTTGAAACCTGCCAAAGCACGCTGCACAGCCGCATCGTCCACCCCCAACTCCACCGCCACCGCCACCGCTGCCAACGCATTGAGCACGTTGTGGTTGCCTGGCAAATTCAGCACCAAAGGCAGGTCAGGCAAAGTCACGCCGTTGCGCCTTTGCACCGTGAAATGCATCTGGCCGTGTTCAGCACGCACATCCACGGCGCGCACTTGTGCACCTTCATTGAGACCATAGGTTGTCACGGGGCGAGCAATGTCGTTCACGATGGACTGCACGCCGGGATCGTCCGAACACACAATGGCTGTGCCATAAAAAGGCATGCGGTGCAAAAATTCGACGAAGGCCGACTTCAACCGTGCCAGATCATGGCCATAGGTTTCCATGTGGTCGGCATCGATGTTGGTCACCACCGCCATCACAGGCAGCAGGTTCAGAAAAGAGGCATCCGATTCATCGGCCTCAACCACGATGTAATCACCCGTGCCCAACTTGGCATTGGCGCCCGCGCTGTTCAGTCGACCACCGATCACAAAGGTCGGGTCCAGTCCCGCCTCGGCCAGCACACTGGCCACCAAGCTGGTGGTGGTGGTTTTGCCGTGGGTGCCCGCGATGGCCACGCCTTGCTTCATGCGCATCAGCTCGGCCAGCATCACGGCGCGGGGCACGATGGGGATGTGGCGCTCACGGGCGGCCAGCACTTCGGGGTTGTCGGCTTTCACGGCGGTGGAGGTGACCACCGCATCGGCGTCCTTGACGTTGTGGGCGGTGTGACCGACATGGGTCTCGATGCCCAATGCAGCCAAACGCCGCAAAGTGGCACTGTCTGACAGGTCAGAGCCGGAAATGGCGTAACCCAAATTGAGCAAGACCTCGGCAATGCCGCTCATCCCCGAGCCCCCGATGCCGATGAAATGGATTTTTCGAATGGCGTGTTTCATGCTGCCAGTTCCTCACAAGCCATCACGACCTCCCGTGTCGCATTTGTTTTTTTCTGTTCGTACGCTTTTTCAGCACAGGCCAACAAGCTCTCGCGACTCAGTCCGGCCAATCGGTCGGCCAGCGCCTGCGCGGTCAACTCTGCTTGCGGCACCAGCCAGCCACCACCTTGCGCGACCAAAAACTGCGCATTGGTGGTTTGGTGGTCGTCCACCGCAAACGGGAACGGCACATACAAAGCCGCCGCGCCCACGGCAGCCATTTCTGTCACCGTGCTGGCACCTGCCCGGCAGATCACCAGATCGGCTTGCGCAAACGCCGTGGCCGTGTCGTCGATGAACGGCGTCAAATCGGCGTGCACCCCCGCTGCCGCATAGTTGACGCGCAGCGCCTCGATTTGTTTGGCCCCGCTTTGGTGGGTCACCACAGGGCGCGTTGCGGTGGGCAGCAACGCCAGGGCCTGCGGCACGATGTCGTTCAAGGCCTTGGCCCCCAAGCTGCCGCCCACCACCAAAACCCGCAAGGGGCCAGTGCGCTCGGCAAAGCGCTGGGCGGGTGTGGCTTGCTCGGTGAATGCCCGGCGCAGTGGATTGCCCACCCATTGGCCGGTTTTGAAGACACCCGGGAACGCGGTGAACACGCGATCGGCCACCTGAGCCAACACCTTGTTGGCCAGGCCAGCCACTGAATTTTGTTCGTGCAGCACGACAGGTTTGCCCCACAGGCTGGCCATCAGGCCGCCCGGGAATGTGATGTAGCCGCCCAAACCCAGCACCACATCCGGCTGCACACGGCGCACCACCTGCAGGCTTTGCCAAAATGCACGCAACAATTTGAAAGGCAGCACGGCCAGCGTTTTGAGGCCTTTGCCGCGCACGCCGCCAAAGTCAACCGCCTCAAAGGCAAAGCCACGCGGTGGCACCAACTGGCTTTCCATGCTGTCCGGTGCCCCCAACCAGTGCACGCGCCAACCGGCATCACGCAAGGCTTCGGCCACGGCCAAGCCCGGAAAGATGTGTCCGCCCGTGCCGCCCGCCATGACCAATGCGCATTTGACGCTCATGAGCGACCTCCACGCATCATTTGCTTGTTCTCGGCATCAATTCGCAAGACCACGGCAATGGCGATCAGGTTCATCATGATGGCCGAGCCACCGTAACTCATCAAGGGCAGCGTCAGGCCCTTGGTGGGCAAAGCACCCAGGTTCACACCCATGTTGATGAACGATTGAAAACCGATCCAGATGCCCACGCCTTGGGCGACCAAACCGGAAAAGACCTTGTCCAGTGCGATGGCCTGACGACCGATCACCATGATGCGGCGGCTGAGCCACAGGAACAGGAAAATCACCAGGGAAACACCGACCAAACCGAATTCCTCGCCAATCACCGCCAGCAAGAAGTCGGTATGTGCCTCGGGCAACCAGTGCAGTTTCTCAACGCTGCCCCCCAGACCCACACCCCAAACCTCGCCACGCCCGATGGCGATCAAGGAATGCGACAGTTGGTAGCCCTTGCCCAAAGCATGCTCTGCGCTGAACGGGTCGAGGTAGGCAAAAATGCGGTCGCGACGCCAAGGAGATGCCGCAATCATCACCACAAACGCGCCCACCAGACCCGCAAAAATCAAGAAGAACATGCGGGCATTGACGCCCCCCAAAAACAGGATGCCCATGGCGATGATGGCGATCACCATGAAGGCGCCCATGTCGGGCTCGGCCAGCAAGAACACCCCAGCCACCACCACGGCTGCGCCCATGGGCAGCACCGCACGGAAGAAGCGTTCCTTGACCTCCATCTTGCGCACCATGTAATCGGCCGCATAAATGATGGTGGCGAATTTCGCCAGCTCGGAGGGCTGGAAATTCATGACGCCAAATGAAATCCAGCGGCGCGCACCGTTGACGCCTTTGCCAATGAAAGGAATCAGCACCAAGGCCAACAACACCAGCGACAGCACAAACATCGGGCGGGCCACCTTTTCCCACGTGCTCGTGGGAATCTGAAACGCCAGCAAAGCCATGATGCAACCAAACACCATGGAAATCACGTGCCGAGTCAGGAAGTGCGTTTGTGCGTAGCGTGAAAAACGCGGGTTGTCCGGCATCGCAATCGATGCCGAATAGACCATGACCATGCCCCACATGAGCAAGGCCACCACCACCCAGACCAAGGCCTGGTCCACGCTTTGCAAGCGGGTAGCAGAGCTGGAGGACTGACGCGCAAAGTCATAGCCCCCCAAATTGACAGGCAAACTTTGACCTTGACTGCTCTGTGCGTTCAGGCGGCCACCAGCAAACAAGCCGGTCAGGCGGGCCAAACCGCCCTGCAGGCGTTGCGACAAGGTCTGGGCTTCACTCATGCGCCACCCTCCATCGCCACACCGGCCGTTTCAGCCAGCTCGGCCACAGCATCGCAAAATACTTTGGCCCGATGGCCGTAGTTTTCAAACATGTCAAAACTGGCGCAAGCAGGCGACATCAGGACCGCATCGCCCATGTGGGCCATGCCGGTGGCTTGAGCCACAGCGGCATGCATGTCGACAGCGTCTTGCAAAGGCACGCCGCAGTCCTGCAGCACTTCGCGCATGCATGGGCCATCGCGTCCGATCAGGACCACGCCACGCGCATAACGGGAAACGGGATCGCGCAAAGGTGAGAAATCCTGGCCTTTTCCATCGCCACCCAAAATAACCACCACGCGACGGTCGGCGCCCAAGCCCTGCAAGGCGGCCACCGTGGCCCCCACATTCGTGCCTTTGCTGTCGTCAAAGTATTCCACTTCGCCCACGATGGCCACGGGCTCCACACGGTGCGGCTCGCCCCGGTATTCGCGCAAGCCATACAACATGGGGCCCAAAGCGCAGCCTGCGCTACCGGCCATGGCCAAGGCGGCCAAGGCATTGACCGCGTTGTGACGGCCGCGAATGCGCAAGGCGTCTGCGGGGATCAGGCGTTGAATGTGCAACTCTTCGGCTTCGTCTTTGCGACGGCGGCGGGTTTCATCGGCCTCCAGGGCACGCACCAGCCAGGTCATGCCGTTCATGACTTCAATGCCGTAATCACCGGGACGCGTGGGCATGTCGCCACCAAAGGTCACACAAGCGCGCTCCACCGGTTTTTGCAATTTCACACGCACCGGTGCAGGCCGCATGGCCATGACCTGGGGGTCTTCGCGGTTCAAAACCATCAGAGCCTGTGCCCCAAAAATTCGGGCCTTGGCGGCCGCATAAGCGTCCATCGAGCCATGCCAGTCAAGATGGTCTTGCGAAATGTTCAGCACGGTCCCGGCTGTGGGCTCAAAGCCTTCGCTGCTGTCCAGCTGAAAACTCGACAACTCCAGCACCCAGACCTGCGGCAAGGCTTGCGCCATGGGGTCAAGAGACACCGCAGGCGCAGGCGCGATCAGCACAGGTTCAGCCTCATCACCATCCAGGGCCACGGGGTCTTCTTCGTTGGCACGGGCCAGGTCACCGCTGTTTTCACCTGCGCAAGCGGCAGTTTCGTTTGCTGCCTTGTCGGTGTGCAGCTCGGACGTGTGGACCCGATTTTCAGATTCGGCCTGCGCGGCTGATACCACGCGCTCTGTCGGCATGGCGATTTTTTCGGGGTTGGCGGCCAACTCCGTCGCCTGTTCGGCTTCGCGATTGGCCGCGTCCTGGTCAACCTGCGCCTGGGCCTGCACCATGGCTTCGGTCAGTGTGTCGAGCAGTGTGGGGCCAATGTTGCCTGCCACTTGCACCGTCTTGCCAGCGCGTGCCACCAGCTGTCCGGTGAGTGAGGTCACCGTGGTCTTGCCGTTGGTACCCGTGATCGCCAGCACCTGGGGGGTGTAACCAAAGCGTTCTTTCAAATCTTGCAAGCCCGCAGCAAACAAGCTCAGCTCGCCGCCTTGCCACAAGCCCATGGCCTGAGCGGCGTTCACCACGGGTGCCACCACATCAGGGGCCAAACCGGGGCTGCGAAACACGGCGCGCACCGAAGTGCCTTCGACCAGACTGGCCGCAAAGGGGCCAGATACAAATCGCACAGCAGGCCATTCGGCCTGCAAAGTTGCCAGCTGGGGTGGGGTGTCACGCGTGTCGGCCACCGTCACGTTGGCTCCGGCATGGGCACACCAACGGGCCATCGCAAGGCCCGAAGCACCCAAACCGAGAATCAGAACGTGTTGACCTTGGAGCTGCATGGCTTACCTCAGCTTCAGGGTCGACAAGCCGACCAAACACAGCAGCATGGTGATGATCCAGAAACGCACAACCACTTGCGTTTCTTTCCAGCCGCTCTTTTCAAAGTGGTGGTGCAAAGGCGCCATTTTCAAGATGCGACGACCTTCACCGTATTTTTTCTTGGTGTACTTGAAATAAGCCACCTGCGCCATGACCGACAAGGCCTCGACCACAAAGATGCCGCCCATGATGGCGAGCACTATTTCCTGCCGCACGATGACCGCGATGGTGCCCAAGGCGGCCCCCAAAGCCAGCGCACCCACATCGCCCATGAAGACCTGAGCCGGATGGGTGTTGAACCACAAGAAAGCCAGGCCGGCACCCGCCATGGCCGCGCAAAAAATCATCAACTCGCCCGAGCCCGGAATGTGCGGGAAGAACAGGTACTTGGAATAAACCGAGCTGCCCGTCACGTAAGCGAACACACCCAGCGCCGAACCCACCATCACCACCGGCATGATGGCCAAGCCATCCAGACCATCGGTCAAGTTGACGGCGTTGCTGGCACCGACAATGACCAGGTAGGTCATGACCACAAAGCCCAAGACCCCCAACGGGTAATTGATCTCTTTAAAAAATGGCACCTGCAAACCAGCCTTGGGTGGCAGGTTCACGTCAAAGCCCGACATGACCCATTTTGCGAACAAATCAAACACGCGCAAGTTGGACACTTCGGAAATGCTGAACACCAGGTACAGCGCCGCCAACAGGCCGATCACCGACTGCCAGAAATACTTTTCACGCGAACGCATGCCTTCGGGATCTTTGTTGACCACCTTGCGCCAGTCATCGACCCAGCCAATGGCACCAAAACCCAGCGTCACGATCAGCACAATCCAGACAAAACGGTTGGACAGGTCAAACCACAACAGGGTGGAAATGGCAATGGACAACAAAATCAGCACACCGCCCATGGTGGGTGTGCCGCTTTTTGACAGGTGCGACTCCATGCCGTAGCCACGGATCGGCTGACCGATCTTGAGCGAGGTCAGGCGACGGATCACAAAGGGGCCTGCGGCCAAGCCGATCAACAACGCCGTCATCGCAGCCATCACGGCACGGAAGGTGATGTATTGGAAAACGCGCAAAAAGCCCCACTCCGGAGACAAACTTTGCAACCATTGGGCCAAACTAAGCAGCATGAGCCTCCCCTTTTTTGTTCTGATGGGTGTTGTTCGTCGCACCTTGTGACAGCAAGGCCTCGACCACGCGCTCCATCTTCATGAAGCGAGAGCCTTTGACCACCACACTCTGGAAATGGGCGACGTTTTGCGTGGCCGCTGTCAGCAGACTGTCCATGCCCTCAAAATGGTTCGCCCGAACAAATGCCTGGGCTGCATGCACGCACAAATCACCCAAGGTGTACATCGCTTCGATGCCGCGCTCGGCCGCATAAGCACCCACTTCTGCGTGAAACTCCGGCCCTTGGTTGCCCACTTCACCCATGTCGCCCAACACCAGCAAGCGTGGGGCAGGCAACTCGGCGAGCACATCGATCGCTGCCCTTACCGAATCGGGGTTGGCGTTGTAGGTGTCATCCACCAAAGTGATGTCACCGTTTTGCGCATGCAAAACCAGGGCACGTGATCGCCCTTTGACAGGCTCGAACGCTTGCAGGCCTTGGGCCACAGCGGCCAAAGACACCCCCGCTGCGAGTGCGCAAGCACTCGCCGCCAAAGCGTTTTTCACGTTGTGCCGCCCCGCAATGTGCAAGCGCAAAGGGGCGGTGCCTTCTGCGGTCTTCAAGGTGAACTGCCAGGCGCCCGATTGCCAGAGCACCACGGCAGCGCGGACATCCGCTTGAACACCGTTGGTTGACAAGGCAAATGTGCGCTGCGTGCGCTGACCGGACAGGGTTTGCCAGATGCGTGTGAATTCTTCGTCTGCCGGGAACACCGCCACACCGCTGTCAGGCAAAGCCTGCAACACGGCACCGTTTTCATGCGCGACGGCTTCTACCGTGCCCATGAATTCCTGGTGCTCCCGCTGTGCGTTGTTGACCAATGCCACCGTGGGTTGCGCCAAAGCGGCCAGGTAGGCGATTTCGCCGGGGTGGTTCATGCCCAGCTCCACCACGGCAATGCGGTGGTGCGCGCGCAGATTGAACAAGGTCAATGGCACGCCGATGTCGTTGTTCAGGTTGCCTTGGGTCGACAAGGCGTCCGCCCCGGCATGGGCGCGCAAGATCGAGGCGATCATCTGCGTCACGGTGGTTTTGCCGTTGCTGCCGGTCACGGCAATCAAGGGCAAAGCAAACTGGGCGCGCCAGCCTGCGGCCAATTCACCCAAAGCGATGCGGGCATCGGGCACCACCAAAGCAGGCAAACCGTGTGCCGCCGCCAAGGCTTCGCCCGAGGCCTCGCACACCACCGCCACCGCACCCTGCGCCTTCGCCTGGGCGATGAACTGGTTGCCGTCAAACCGTTCGCCGCGCAAAGCCACAAACAAGTCACCCGCCTGCAAGCTGCGGCTGTCGGTGTGGACGCGGTCGACCACCACGTCCTTCACGTTCACGCCACGTGCCTGGCTCAGCCAAGTCAAGGCCAGACCCAGCGGCAAGTTCATGGTGGAATGCAAGGCGCTCATGCACTTGCCCCTTGGCGCTGGACACGGCGTTGCTGCAAGGCCGCCTGAACATGCAGCACATCCGAAAACGGATGACGCACGCCCATGATTTCTTGTTCAGTCTCGTGGCCCTTGCCTGCCACCAGCACCACGTCTTGCGCGGCGGCTTGTGCCACCACCTCGGCAATCGCCCGTGCGCGATCTGCCTGAATTTGCGCTTGGCTGGGAAGGGACAAGCCTGTCACCATCGCAGCCAGAATGGCTTGCGGCGATTCAGACCGGGGATTGTCGCTGGTCAACACCACCTGGTCAGATGCAGCCTCGGCGGCAGCGGCCATCAGGGGGCGTTTGAGGGCATCGCGGTCACCGCCGCAACCCAGCACACACCAAAGACGTCCACCACGCACCGCCGCTTGCGAACGCAAAGCGGTCAGCGCCTGCGACACGGCATCGGGCGTGTGTGCGTAGTCGACCACCACCAAAGGCAAATCCGGATCGGTTGCGCCTGCAAGCACGCGCTGCATGCGCCCGGGCACGGCCGTCAAATGTGCACACGCCTGCACGGCGTCGGCCAAGCTCACACCCAAAGCCCGCATGCTGCCGATCACGCCCAGCAGGTTGTCGATGTTGTAGTCGCCCATGAGGCTGGTGTGCAAAGTCTGCACCTCGGCGCCTTCGATCACCTCGAACGCCAGGCCATCGGCACTGCGCAAGGTACGGGCTTGCAACCGGGCTGGCCCCTGACGCGAGCAAGTCCACACATCCAGCGCCTCTGCGTTCAAGTGCTGGGCCAACAAGGCGCCTTGCGCGTCATCTGTGTTGATGACCGCCGCCTGTAAACCAGACCAGCCAAACAAGGCCTCCTTGGCCGACCAATAGCTGGCCATGTCGCCGTGGTAATCGAGGTGGTCTTGTGTGAAATTCGTGAACACAGCGACGCGGATGTGTGTGCCATCCAGGCGGTGCTCGGCCAGACCGATCGAAGAGGCCTCGATCGCGCAATGCGTGACCCCCTCATCGGCAAACACCCTGAACTGCCGCTGCAGCAAGACGGGGTCGGGTGTGGTCATGCCAGTGGACACGAGATCAGGCGCCCGACCCACGCCCAGAGTGCCCACCAAACCACAAGCATGTTGCAGCACAGGAGAAGACAAGGCCTGCGCCAGCCACCAGGCGGTGGACGTTTTACCGTTGGTGCCGGTCACAGCCAGCACGCTCAGGGCCTGGCTCGGATGCTCGTAATAAGCGTCGGCCACGAGACCGGTCTGTGCCTTGAGGTCCTTCATCACGGCCAATCGATCCAATTTGACCGAAGTGGCCTGCATGGCATTGAGCCAAGGCGCATGACCGTCTGCTTCGAGCAAACAGGCAGCCGCGCCTTGCGCCAAGGCTTGCGCCAGGTATTGACGCCCATCCGTCGCTGCGCCAGGCCAAGCAATGAACGCATCACCCGGCTGCACCAGACGGCTGTCGGTGCGCAGCTCACCCGCCACATGCGCGCGCAACCAGCGCGCTGCTTCGGGGGCGTTGTGCAGGTCTTGCATCAGAAAGACTCCTCAACCGACTTGGCCACGACTTGCGGCTTGACCGCCATGTCGGGTTGCACACCCATCAAGCGCAAGGTCTGCTGTACGGTCTGACTGAACACGGGTGCCGCGACATCGCCACCGAAGTAACGGCCATTGCTGGGCTCGTCGATCATCACGGCCACCACGATGCGCGGGGCCTCAATGGGGGCCATGCCCACGAAAAAGCCCCGGTATTTTTTACCGGCATAGCCTTTGCCTTCTTGCTTGTGCGCCGTGCCGGTTTTGCCACCTACGGAATAGCCCATGGTTTGGGCCTTTTGCGCAGTGCCTCCAGGGCCTGCCGCCATCTGCAGCATCTTGCGCATGGCCTTGGCGTTTTCTGCGCTGATGACACGCACACCAGGGACCTGGTTTTCGGCTTTCATCAACGTGGCCGGAACCACTTCGCCGTCCCGCGCAAAGACTGTGTATGCCCTGGCCACCTGGAACAAGCTGCCTGAAATACCGTAGCCATAACTCATGGTGGCCTGCTCAATAGGACGCCAGGTTTTGTAGGGACGCAAACGCCCACTGACCACGCCAGGAAACGGCAGCTGAGGCTTTTGTCCAAAACCGACCTGGGCGTACATTTCCCACATCTCTCTGGGCTGCATCTGCATGGCCATCTTGACCGTGCCCACGTTACTGGACTTCTGAATCACTTCGTTGACCGTGAGCACCCCATGAGGATGCGCATCGGTGATGGTTGAGCCGGTGATCGTGATCCGACCGGGTGCGGTCTGGATCGGTGTTTCAGGCTTGACCAAACCTTTTTCCAAAGCCAAGGCCACCGCAAACGGTTTCATGGTCGAACCCGGCTCGAAGGTGTCCGTCAAAGCACGGTTGCGCAATTGTTCGCCGCTCAGATTGACGCGTTTGTCGGGTGAATAGCTGGGGTAATTGGCGAGCGCCAAAATTTCACCCGACTGGGCATCCAGCACAACCACGCTGCCGGCCTTGGCTTTGTTATCCAGCACCGCATCGCGCAACTTTTGGTAAGCAAAGAATTGCACTTTGCTGTCGATGCTCAACTGCAGGTCTTCACCATCAACAGGCGGCACTGCCTCGCCTACATCCTCAACCACACGACCCAACCGGTCCTTGATGACTCGGCGCGAACCCGGCTTGCCGGAGAGCTGCTTCTGGAAAACCAGCTCCACACCCTCTTGGCCCTGGTCTTCCACATTGGTAAAGCCCACGATGTGGGCCGCGGCTTCACCTTCCGGATACAAGCGTTTGTATTCCTTGATGTCGTATACGCCCTTGATGCCCAACGCCAAAATCTGCTTGACCACTGGCTCATCGAGTTGCCTGCGCAACCAGACAAAGGTTTTTTCATCGTCCTTGAGTTTTTTGTCCAGCTCAGCCGGCGTCATCTCCAGCAAACGGGCCAGCTCGCGCAACTTGGCCGGGTCGCGCTCCATGTCTTCGGGGTTGGCCCAGATGCTGGGCGCAGGCACGCTCGATGCCAGCAACATGCCATTGCGGTCGAGTACACGCCCCCGATTGGCGGGCAAAGTCAAGGTCCGGGCAAAACGAACTTCACCCTGGCGAATGAAAAAGTCATTGGCAAAAACCTGAACATAGGCCGCACGCGCCACCAGCCCCGTGAAACCCAAGGCAATCGCCGCCACAATGAACTTGCTGCGCCAAACCGGTGTTTTGCTCGCCAGCAGCGGGCTCGATGAAAGCTGGACGCTGCGGCTCATGGACGCGCCTCCTTGCCAGCGGTGGCCGCATCCTTGATGGACACGTACTGGGTGATGGCGGGCGAAGCTGCGCGCATTTGCAGCTGCTGGCGCGCAATCTGCTCCACGCGCAAAGGCGTGGCTTGCGCACGGCGCTCTACCTGCAGGCGGTCCCGGTCAACATCCAGGCGCTTGGCTTCCTTGCGTGCAGATTCCAGCGCCATGAACAAGCGGCGCGTTTCGTATTGGCTGTGCACCAACACCAACGCACTGGCGATCACCGCCAGCAACAGGAAAATACTGAGGCGAGTCATGCAGGCACCTCGGTGCGCTCGGCCATGCGCATGATGGCACTGCGCGAACGGGGGTTGCCGCGCACTTCAGCATCGCGGGGACGCACACGGCCACAGGCCTTCAAACGCATCTTCACCGGCTCGGCAAAAGGCACACGCCGGTCAACCACTTCTTTGGAGTGCTTGGCAATGAATTGCTTGACGATGCGGTCTTCCAGCGAATGGAAGCTGATGACCACCAAACGACCGCCTGGGGCCAACACATGCAGGCTGGCCTCTAGCGCTTGTTCGAGCTCCGCAAGCTCTGCGTTGATGAAAATCCGAAAAGCCTGAAATGTCCGCGTTGCAGGATTCTGGCCCGGCTCGCGAGTCTTGACCGTGTCAGCCACGAGCTGGGCCAAATCGGTGGTGGTTGAAATTGGGCCCCGCTCTTGTCGGCGAGCCACAAGCGCCTTTGCAATCTGAAAAGCAAACCGTTCTTCGCCATAGTCACGTATCACCTCCGTGATTTGATCCACCGTGGCCGTTGCCAGCCAATCGGCCACACTTTCGCCGCGCGTGGTGTCCATGCGCATGTCAAGTGGGCCCTCAAAACGAAAAGAAAAACCCCTCTCGGGGCTGTCGATCTGGGGAGAGCTGATGCCCAAGTCCATCAAGACGCCGTCAACACTGCCAGGGGGCAGTTCGCCCAAGTTTGAAAAGCCTTCATGGCGGATCGAAAAGCGGGCGTCGCCAATGCGCCCGGCTTCGGCAATCGCCTCCAAGTCTTTGTCAAAAGCGAGCAAACGCCCTTGTGCCGACAAGCGCGAAAGAATCAAACGCGAATGGCCGCCACGCCCAAAGGTGGCATCCACATAAGCGCCATCGGCACCCGCAGAAGCCTGGAGCAATTCGTCCACCGCCTCATTCAAAAGCACGGTGGTGTGGGTCAGTACGGTGTCGGTCATGGCGTTCAGAACGAAAAATCCTTGAACACATCGGGCATGTCGCCCTGCATGGCCTGCGCTTCTTGCGCGTCGTAAGTGGCTTTGTCCCACAACTCAAAGTGGTTGCCCATGCCCAGCAGCATGGTGTCTTTGGCAATGCCTGCGGCTTGGCGCAATTCAGGCGAGATCAGCACGCGCCCTGTGCCATCCATCTCGACATCCATGGCATTGCCCAAAAAAATCCGCTTCCACCACTGGGCAGACATGGGCAACTGGGCAATGCGTTCGCGGAATTTTTCCCACTCGGGGCGGGGGAACACCATCAAACAGCCATGGGGGTGCTTGGTGATGGTCAACTGGCCCTGTGCCGTGGCGCTCAAGACGTCACGGTGCCGGGTCGGTACAGACAACCGCCCTTTGGCATCCAGACTCAGCGATGAAGCCCCTTGAAACACTGCAACGACCTTTTTTCAGTTGAGACACACAAGCAAGGACACTTTTCCCCACTTAATTGCACTTTTTTGCACTGTATCAGGAATTCAGTGCAACTCAACCGGTGTAGATCGATTTTTTTCAATGAAATCAATGGCTTAGCACCGAAATCGAACCCTGCAGCAAGAGAAATTTCCATGTAAATTAGGCACTTACAAGTGGCAATGAAAGTAACCTGTGAAGGATGATAAAAATTAAAAATGGCAAATACATCAAATGCAAAAAATCAGTTTTTGACCCCGCTAGACTTAAACCGGGCGTAAAAAAACCCCTGAGAAGGGGTTTTTTACGTTTGGACACAACTTTTTTAACTCAGTCGCCGAACATTTTTTGCTTCAACTCACGCCGTTGTTGCGCTTCCAAAGACAAGGTGGCCGTTGGACGGGCCAACAGACGACCGACACCGATGGGCTCGCCGGTTTCATCACAGTAACCGTATTCACCAGAGTCAATCAGGCCGATCGATTGTTCGATTTTCTTGAGCAACTTGCGTTCGCGATCACGCGTGCGCAGCTCAAGAGCGTGCTCTTCTTCGATCGTGGCACGGTCTGCAGGATCGGGCACCACCACCGTGTCTTCACGCAGGTGCTCTGTGGTCGCGCCCGCGCTGTTCAGAATTTCCTGTTTCAAGATCGACAGCTTGCGGCGGAAATACGCCATTTGCACGCTGTTCATGTACTCCGACTCGGGCATCGCCAAAATTTCGGCGTCGGTCAACTGCTCAACCGCTTTGGTCTTCCAGTTGTTGGCCAATTTGGGGTCTTTTTTGATCGGTGCAAAAGGGGCAGAAACCGCAGCCACTGGCGAACTGGGCATGAAACTGGCCTTGGCTGCCGTCGAAGCCACCGCTGGCGGCAAAGAAGGCACCGTGATTTGGGCCAAACGGGCGGAGGGGCGTGTTGCACGAACCAATTGGTCAGGCGCAGCAGGCGCCGCCACTGCCGCCACGGCAGGTTGGGCGACCGGGGGGGTCGGTGTCGCCACTTTTTTAACAGTCATAGATTTCGCTTCAGGTACAGAGGCCGTCTTTTTAGGGGACGGCACGGGTGCGGCCTTCGCCTTGGGGGCGGGGGCCGACTTAGGAGCTGCCGCAACGGCTTTTTTAGGGGCTGGTGCGACGGGCTTGCTTTTCAATGGAGGGGCTTTTTTGGCGGCCGCAAGAGGTTGAGGTGTTTTGGTCGACTTGGGGGCTGGTGCAGCCTTTTTGGTTTTAGATGCGGCAGAGGACGGGCGCTTGGCTTGTGGCTTTGCTGTCGTTTTGGCAGAAGCAGCAGACTTGGCCGGCACTTTTTTGACCGGCACAGGCTTGGCTTTCGCCTTGGCGGCGGTCACTTTGCTCGTTGTTTTTTGAGTCGAGGTCTTCACGTCTTGTCTCCTAGCCGTGTGAAAGGGCAGGCCCAAACCTCTTGCCACACTGCAGCAACCGATTGAAAAACCTGTTCATTTGCATTTCAAACCCTTGTTATAGACCTTATGGGGTTCACCAGCCCTACCGAAAAAAGGGGGGGCTTCAGGCGGGCGATTGTAGCGATAAGAACGATCGAAAAACGGCAACCTGTCGATTAAAGACAAGTTCAAGCCCATCAGCCCCTGCCCGTCTCTGGCCACAAAACACACCTCACACCAAGCATTGCTCCAGGCCCTGCAACAGAATGTCTTTGGGTAAATCGATGCCAATGAACACCATCTTGCTCATTTTGACTTCGCCATCGGCCCACATTGGCCCCAAATCGCTGCCCATCAATTGGTGCACGCCCTGGAAAATCACTTTGCGTTCGGTACCCCGCATGTTCAGCACGCCCTTGTAGCGCAGCATGCGTGGGCCGTAGATGTTGACGATGGCGCCCAAGAAGTCCTCCAGCTTGGCCGGGTCAAACGCACGCTCGGACCGGAAAACAAAGCTTTTCACATCGTCGTCATGGTGGTGGTGATGCCCGTGTCCATGGCTGTGCTCGTGGTCATGCGAGGGGTGATCACAGTGCTCACCGTGTTCATGATCATGGTCGTGCTGGTGGGAGGGGTGGTCGCAGTGCTCGCCATGCACATGGTCATGCGCACCGTCATTCAAAAAGTCGGGGTCAATGTCCAGCTTGGCATTCAGGTTGAAGCCTTTCAGGTCAAACACCTCGGACAAAGCCACTTCACCAAAGTGCACCACCTTTTGGGGCGCACGCGGGTTCATGTGTTTGAGTCGGTGCTGCAAGGCATCGAGCTCTTCGGCTGAGACCAGGTCCGCCTTGCTGATGAAAATCTGGTCGGCAAAACCCACCTGACGACGTGCCTCTTGGCGGTCATTGAGTTGCTGGGCCGCGTGTTTGGCGTCCACCAAGGTCAGGATCGAGTCAAGCAAGAAGGTTTCGGCGATTTCGTCGTCCATGAAAAAGGTCTGCGCCACAGGCCCCGGATCGGCCAGGCCAGTGGTCTCAATCACGATGCGGTCGAACGTCAGCAGGCCCTTGCGGCGTTTGGCCGCCAGCAGTTGCAGCGTGGCGCGCAGGTCTTCGCGGATGGTGCAACAGATGCAGCCATTGCTCATCTGGATGATCTGCTCGTTCGTTTCAGAGACCAGGATGTCGTTGTCGATGTTCTCTTCACCAAACTCGTTCTCGATCACGGCGATCTTCTGGCCGTGGGCCTCGGTCAACACACGTTTGAGCAAGGTGGTTTTGCCCGAACCCAGAAAACCGGTCAGGATGGTGGCGGGGATAAGGGACATGAAAGGCTCCGCGGAAAGGGTCAAAAGACAAGAGTTGGGGAGTGTAGCGACGAATTCAAACCACCTGCGCTGCGTGCGCCGACATACCCTCATGGGCCGACGGCACACCCGCCCCGGGGGTCATTTGCGTTTGGCCCGCGGGTGGGCCGCGTCATAGGCCTTGGCCAGGTGCTGAAAATCGAGCCGCGTGTAGACCTGTGTGGTGGTGATGTTGGCGTGGCCCAGCAGCTCTTGTACGGCGCGTAAATCGCCGCTGGACTGCAGCACATGGCTGGCAAAAGAGTGGCGCAGCATGTGCGGGTGCACCGGCGTGGCCAAGCCCGCCAACAGGCTGCGGCGCTTGAGGCGTTGCGCCACACCTCGGGGCGTCAAGCGGGTGCCATGGCGTCCAGGAAACAGCGCCAGCGCCAGTCCCGATGCGCCGGGCGTGGGCTGGGTCAACATGCCCGGCAACTGGGTGCGAACGGCCAGCCAATGCGCCAAGGCTTCGAGGGCAGAGCGCCCCAAAGGCACGCTGCGGCGTTTGCTGCCTTTGCCCTGCACCTGCACCTCGGCGTTTTGCAGGTCAATCCAGCCGCGGCCTGCCCGGCTGGCTTCGGCGCTGGCCACCACATCCAGCCCCGTCAGCTCTGCAATGCGCAAACCGCAGCCATAAAGCAGTTCCACCATGGCGGCATCGCGAGCTTCCAGCCAAGGGGCGTCGTTTTCTTCTTCGTGCTCGGCCAGCTGCACCGCTTCATCAACACCCAAAGCTTTCGGCAAGGGCTTGGCCGCCCGCGGGGCACGCACATCCACCACCGGGTTGTGAGCCACCAGGCCTTCACGCCCAAGCCAAGTGTAAAAACCGCGCCAGCCCGACAAGATGAGGGCAATGCCTCGGCCGCTGCGCCCCGCACTGTGCATTTGAGCGACCCAACGGCGAACATGGCCGCTTTGCACTTGCAACAAAGGCACTTTCGACGCGGCGGCCATGTCGGCCAAGCGAATCAGATCGAGCTGGTAAAGCGCGCAGGTGCGCTCGGCCAGGCGCTTTTCAAAACGAACGTGGTCCAGATAACGGACGACCAGCGGGTCTGGGGCCTCCGCATCCGACATGGATCAGGCCTGCGGTGCCCGCAACACCGACAAAGCAGCGCCAGCCAACTCGGCCAGACGCTCCAGCAAGTCGGTGCCCATCTGGCCGTTGAAGCGCTGCGCATCGGGCGAGGCCAACACCAGCAGACCAAAAGCCGGTTGCCCAGGCGTTGCGCGCAAAGCCAACAGCGCCAGCGACGCCGCTTGCGTCGGCTCGGCCAACCACTGCACCGCCTCGTAACCCGCGTTGGGGCCAACATAAGGCGTGTCCAAAGACGTGGCCAGCATTTGCACCGCTTCGGTCACGCCCTGGGCATAAACCGCCTGGGCGTGTTCGTCCTGCAGTGACCACAAGCGCAAAGCGACCTGAGGCACTTGAAACAAATCACGGATGTTCTCGACCGCCGACTCGGCCAGTTGTGCTGGCGGTGTGACCAGCAACTCGCAAGACCAACGGTGCAGCTTGTCGGTCAGGATCATGTTTTCGTTGCCATGCCGAATCATGTCCATGATGCGGTGCTCGAGGCCCTTGATCTTGTCGCGCAACATTTGCGCCTGACGCTCTTGCAAACCGACCGTGCGGTGGCTTTGCGGGTGCGTCAGTTGCACAGTGGCCAACAGCGAGGCGTGGCGCTCAAAAAAGTCGGGGGTGTTCACCAGATAGTCGGCAATGTCGTCTTCGGTGATCGGGCTCATCGGCTCGGAGGGGGTCATGTCTTGGCTCCAGAAATTCAGGAAAGGGTATCGGGCACTTCAATGCTGCCCTCGAACACAGAAGTCGCAGGGCCGGTCATCAGCACAGGGCTGTCGGCCTGTCCGGCCCATTCAATGGTCAGCACACCACCACGGGCCTGCACATCCACGCGGCTGTCCAGCCAGCCTTGGCGAATGCCTGCGACCACCGCCGCGCATGCACCCGTGCCGCAAGCCAAAGTTTCTCCTGCACCACGCTCGAACACGCGCAGCTTGATTTGCTTGCGCGAAACAATTTGCATAAAACCAGCGTTCACCCGTTTCGGAAAAGCCGGGTGGTTTTCAATCAGGGGGCCTTGTGCCAGCACCGGGAAAGTGTCCACATCGTCCACCCGCTGAACAGCATGCGGATTGCCCATGGACACCACCCCCACGCGGGCGATGCCCTGCGCACCCAAGGCCAGGTCAAACACCGGCCAGCCATTCACCTGGTCGCTGATCAGGCCCATAGGGTTAAACGGCACGCGTTCCCAGTCGAACACCGGGGCACCCATATTGACCGTGACGCGGCCATCGGGGTTCATGTGCAGCGCGATCTCGCCTTGCTGCACTTTCACGTGCACCGTGGTTTTGTCGGTCAAGCCCTTGTCGCGCACATAGCGCACAAAGCAACGCGCCCCGTTGCCGCAATGCTCCACCTCACCGCCGTCGGCGTTGTGGATCACGTATTCAAAATCCAGCCCCGGCGCGGGCGACGGGCGCACCGTCAGGATCTGGTCGGCCCCCACACCAAAGTGGCGGTCGGCCAAAAAACGGTACTGCGCCGCGTTCAGGCCCAGGCGAGCCTGGGTCTCGTCGAGCACGACAAAATCATTGCCGGCCCCTTGCATCTTGGTAAAGCGTATGTGCATGGCCGCGATTATCGCCCTTGGATGAAGCCCAAGCCGCCTGATAATGGGGCATGGCACGCATATCCCAACTCCTGCACCCCCAACGTGAGCCCGCCCCCCTGCGCCCGGCAGCCACCGTGCTGCTTTTGCGCGATGGCCCTGAAGGCATTGAGGTCTTGATGACCCGCCGTTCCATGACGGCCAGCTTTGCGCCGGGCGCCTATGTGTTCCCAGGCGGCGGCATTGACGCTGCCGACGCACAGGCACATCCCCTGTCCACACGCCGCCCCAAGCAAAGCGACTTGCACCTGACGCAAGCCATTGCCGCCATCCGCGAAAGCTTTGAGGAGCTGGGCATTTTGTTCGCCCGCCATGCCGATGGGCGCTGGGCCGACAACAGCGACATTGCGCAGATCGATCGCAAAGCCGCTTTTGCCGCCCAATGCCAGGCCCGGGGCCTGACGCTGGCCGCCGACCAGGTGTTTGTGCTGGCCCACTGGATCACCGACCGCGACCTGCCCCGCCGCTTTGACGTGCCCTTTCTGGTGGCCCGCATGCCCGAAGGCCAGACCCCCGTGGCCGACGAGGCCGAGCAGTTCGAGCCCGTCTGGGTGCGCCCGGTGGATGCGCTGACGCGCCACGAAGCGGGTGAATTTTTCATCATCTTCCCGACCATCCGCACGCTGGAACGCCTCAAAGCCTTCGCGAAGGTCGACGATGTTTTGCAAGCCTGCGCCGTGAACGACGAACCGCTGTGGACCAGCTGCCCCCGAGCTGGCTGGCTGGCGGGCAACGAAGCCCGCTACATGGAGCACGAAGCCCCGTTTGGCGAGCTGGCCCTGGTCAGCCCCGACGGCCAAATCCAGCACCACCTCGACTGGCAAACCGACCAGCCCGTGCCCTTGCTCAAAAACGTGCAGCGCCTCACCGCCCCCAACCCCGGCGTGATGACCGGCCCCGGCACCAACAGCTACCTGGTGGGCGACCCGAACACCGGCTACATCGTGATCGACCCGGGTCCGGCCGACGACGATCACCTGCAGCGCCTGTGGCGCGCGGCGGGCGGGCAAATCAAGGCCATCGTCTGCACCCATTCACACTTTGACCATTCCCCCGGTGCGGCTCCCTTGCAGGCGCTGTGCACGAACAAGCCGCCCATCCTGGGCCTGGCGTCCCGCCCCACGGCCCGCGCCAACAGCCGCTTCACGCCGGATCGCGAGCTGGTCGACAACGAAAAACTGGTGCTGCAAGGCACGGGCACCGAGGGCGACATCACCCACACCCTGCGCGTGGTCCACACGCCCGGCCACGCGGCCAACCACCTGTGTCTGGTGCTCGAAGAAGACGGCCTGCTGTTTTCGGGCGACCATGTGCTCAACGGCAGCACCACCGTGATCGACCCGCC